>WNGF01006183.1_pt1 | contig 21464 bp, 17 predicted proteins | sample 5400641 | NCBI WGS metagenome assembly WNGF01 (sample SAMN13153371, study PRJNA577476) | soil metagenome | isolation source: 80 cm soil or saprolite under grassland replicate 2 | place: USA:California | collected 2016-06-15 | reverse complement strand
TGGGTTATAAGAACGTGCAGGTGAAAACCGGGAATGGCTACTTGGGTTGGCCCGAGCATGCTCCGTTTGATGCGATCATAGTCACAGCGGCGCCGGACGAAGTACCGCAGGCTCTGGTTGATCAGTTGGGCGTGGGAGGGAAAATGGTTGTACCCGTTGGTTCAGGATTTCAGCAGATGGTAATAATCACGAAGAGTGAATCGGGTGTGGTCGAGCGGCGTACGATCCCGGTGGCTTTTGTTCCGATGACCGGTAAGCCGAAGCCTTAAGCACCTGGCGAATTACCGTACCTCTTGGGATTACTGGTTCTTCCTTCGAAGTGTTTGACGGCTGAAACGTCGGTATGGCTTGGTAGCGCGTAGCAGAATGAGGTAAGCGCCCACAAACCGGACTTAAAATCCATTGTTGAGAGGATTAGGTGGTCCGCTCTCTAGTCAACACAATTCCTGGTAAGCCCCCAATGGAAGGGTGATGCTTAAGGCGGTATCACAGCTGGTCCATAACCCCTCAGCCAGAACAATCCCAAGACAGGGAAAATACGAGTCCACTAAGAGCCCAATAAGCGTTCCCGTGAGTCCTTCAAGTGCGGTAAAGTGCTATCCATGCCGCTAAGTTCCGTTGAATTACAATAGGTCGCTTCTCTTTCACGGCGGCGACACGGGTTCGACTCCCGTACGGGACGCCAGTTATTTTCAACTAATTACCGTTAGCTAGCGCTCGACTCCCTCACTGATGAAGCAGATTACTGCTTACTCGAATTCGAACTTTAGTGTCGGTCTGCCGCTCGGCACTGATTTCGGCACCAGCTTTCTAAGATTCTCGGGCTTAGCGCGTGGATCGAGCAGACCATTGGTCACGAAATCGACCAACTGCCGGAACTCGTCCTCTGTCAAATGAATCGGAGTTACCAGGAGTGGATCGAGCCGGGCCAGCACGGGCGCCATTGGTCCGAGCGGACCCCTCAGGTCTGGTGCGACCCCAGCCGTCGCGGGGTTGTAATTGTTAACAGACGCAAGCACATCGAGATGGTGTCGAATCGCATCTTCCAGCCGGGTGAACGCGCCGTTGTGGAAGAAGGTTGGTTGTAAAGCCACATTGCGAAGCGGACTGGTGCGGAACTTATAGCGGTCACTGACATCACCGGTTATTTGCTCTAAACCGAAGTCCTCGTTCTGCCCTGGACCATCAAAGGTTACATTGCCGGCCGCCGGGTCGCCCACTGCCGGAGCAATTTGCGGCACACCGATCACATGCTGACTGAAATCGCTGAACATCTCGTTCGACTGACCGGAAACCTTGTGACACGCAACACAACCCGCCGTTCCAAAAAATAGCAGGGCGCCTTTCTTCTGATCGCCAAACAGTTTCCGGTAGGCGTCGACCGCGTTCAACCGATTGAGTACCTCGGCGCGGATGGCAAAGTTATCTCCGGGAAAAGCAAACCCGGCGACCTCGACGCGTTCAGTCGGGGGAATGAACGCCTGCGCGTCGAGCAACTGCGGCAAGTAGGACAGGGTAAAGCCTTCGGGTTGTGGAAAAATAAAGCCCGCGCTGTTATTAAACGGGTCGCCGGAGAGTGAGGCAAAGCGGGAGTTCCACATCAGGTTAGGAAAGAAAGCCGCGTTAATCGCCATTGGAGTCCGTCGTTGGTTTCTCGGTCCAACACGGTGCGGTCCCACGATTCCGTTATTTTCAATGCCGATTGCAATTGACTGGGTATCACCAAAAGCGTTAGTGGGTGAGTGGCATCCACCGCAGGTATTATCGTTATTTAGTCCGCCAATTGTATCGAACCACAGCAGCCTTCCAAGGTTGGCCAGACGTTGGTCCAAATGGCGGCCCAGGCGTTGCTCCAGCGTCGTCTCGATGCGGCCAGTAAATCCTAGTTCATTCAGCCTCGCAGATAATTCCTGGTCCAGTGGATCGTGATCGGCTTTGGCGGAGCGTTGCGTCACAACCAGAACGCAACCGATGGTGAGTACTAGAATGAGAGAGAGCTTGAAGCCTGGCAGACGCATATCAAAATCTCCTATTGGGAAATCTGCGAATAGTGGGTTCGGGTTATGCACTTGGTTGCATAACCCGAAAATGGTCCAATCTCAGCGATTGCACTGCCGAGCAGTACTCGCGTCGACGCACGTTATGGATCTACGGCACGCGCGGGTTGCTATGCGCGAACATACCATTTGAATTGTGCAACCAAACCCAGGCGGTCACTTCCCAGACATGCTGCTCATTGTTTACCGTCCAGACATCGGCGTCTCCGCTAAAGCCGCTGGGCGGAGTAGCCGATAGAGGCAAAGGCACCACATACTCCACCGCTACCAACTCAAGACGATTCTCATTCGGGACTGGAGCGTAAAGGAGTATCTCCGGTTCGTCGGGGTTGAAGGTTCCGTCAATCAGCGACGGCTTCACGTAATGAAGTCCCTCACCCGACTCATAATCGCCAGTGTTGATGTAACCATCAGCTATGGCTCGATCCAGGTCGTGGTATTTTGCAGTAGCCGCTCGTGCGATCGCCAATTCCTGAAGCGTTGCGGCGCCTAAATCGTCCACCACAACCGTTGCTGCAGTGGCCTTGTGGGTAGTCATATTTGCACTGCCGATAAGCAAAGAGCAAACTCCGATGAGGATGTAGGATTTGCGAAAACTTTTCATTGTTGGTCTCCTGTGCCCCGGGGTAGCCAGCGGGGTAGTGGAATGTTACTTCTTACATCTAGAGACGCGAGAATTGAGTCCAGTTCCTCTAACGACATTGACGGTCCTTTTTAGGGAGAGCTTCGATGGATGAGGTTGAAAGATTCTCGCCAGTGTATAATCAGAGTCGCCAGTGGATCTTCTCAGAAGAGGAGATGGACCCAGATGACAGCCTCGCCACATGAAGTGACCCAACTGCTCACCGATTGGGCCAACGGAAGTCCAGCCGCCTGCGACGAGTTGATGCCTTTGGTTTACGAGGAACTACGTCGGCTCGCTCATCGTCACATGCGAGGGGAACGGCCGGGGCACACACTGCAGACATCGGCTCTAGTACACGAGGCCTTCATGAGGTTGGTCGATCAGAAGAACGTCCATTGGGAAAGCCGTGCACATTTTTTCGCCATCGCCGCTCAAATGATGCGGCGTATCCTGGTCGACTACGCGCGCAACCGTGGGTCCGCAAAACGAGGGGGCAGCGCGCGTCAGATATCTTTCGACGAGACGATTGTCTCCGAGGGGCGCAGTGCTGAGGTTGTAGCTCTGGATGATGCCTTGCAAGGTTTGGCCAGCCTCGATCAAAGAAAAAGCCAAATAGTTGAACTGCGGTTTTTTGGAGGTTTGTCGATCGAAGAGACCGCCGAAGTACTCGGCGTTTCGCCCGGCACAGTCATGCGCGACTGGACCCTGGCGAAAGCCTGGCTGCGAAGAGAGATTACTAGCGGCGCCTAAAGATCAGTTAGAGGTTTTGAACGCCATTCTCGCATTTAAGAATGACAAACGATGGTTTGTCGTGGCCGATAGGGAATTCTCGTTGCGGAAAGTAACGACAAACTGAAGGTTGTCATGCAGCCTGAACGTTGGCAGCAGATCGATCAATTGTTTCACTTGGCGTTGGCACAAGAAGCCAACGGGCGAGCCAAGTTTCTTGCGGAAGAGTGTGTTGGCGATGACTCGCTGCGCACTGAAGTTGAAGCACTGATTGCATCTCACGAGCAAGCGCAAAGCTTCATTGAGAACCCTGCATCTGACCTCGCAGCGGAAATTCTCGCCAAGGGTGAGCACGGATTAATCGCCGGGCAGGCTATTGGCCCTTACAAGATCGTGTCCACACTGGGAACAGGTGGAATGGGCGAAGTCTATCTCGCCCACGACACGAGGCTGAGACGTCAGGTTGCGCTCAAACTGCTTCCCTCGCAATTCACTATAAGTCCGGATAGGGTGCGACGGTTCGAGCAGGAAGCGCGCGCTATCTCAGCGCTAAATCATCCAAACATCGTGACAATTCACGAGATTGGCCGCGACAGCGGGTCACAGTTTATCGTTACTGAGTTTGTTGAAGGGCAAACGCTACGCCAGCGAATGGCCGAGGGAGTAATCAGTCTACGCGCGGCACTCGATATCTCTATTCAAATCGCCGGTGCTCTGGCAGCCGCCCACGCAGGTGGGATCGTGCATCGAGACATTAAGCCAGAGAACATAATGCTGCGCACGGATGGCTATGTGAAAGTCCTGGATTTTGGACTTGCCAAGCTTACTGAAACGCCCTCGACCAACGGCAACGCTGACGCGTCAACATTGGTCAAAATTCGGACAAATGCCGGACTGGTAATGGGCACGGCTGCTTACATGTCTCCAGAACAAGCGCGTGGGCTTGATGTAGATGCCTATTGAACTCGAGTGGATAATGAAAAAGGCTCTCGCCAAAGACCGGGAGGAACGGTATCAGACGATCAGAGAGTTACAGATTGATTTGAGGCGGCTCAAACAGGAGTTGGAGCTGCGAGTAAAACTGGAAGGCTTGGATCCTGAGCGGCGCCAGGGTGGAGCGCTAGCGCTGAGGACCACGGGTCAGGCAAAGGAAAATCTAACCACCGCGGTTTCAGGCGCAGCCTTGACGGCCGACACTATCGTTAGCAGGACCAAACAGGGCGTTTGGAGCATAACTACGGTTCTTACGATGGCGGTTGTGGTCACGGCCATCGTACTACTCTCCCTCAGCGGGTTTTACGCGGGTCTGAAGCGAGCTTCGGCATTCTCCTATCCAACCTATCGCCAGCTTACTTTCCGTCGCGGCAACATCAGCACGGCGAGGTTTGCGCCGAATGGCAATACCCTCATCTATAGTGCTGCGTTCGATGGCAAGCCAGTAGAACTCTTTACGAGCCGCTTAGAAAGCCCTGAGTCGAGGTCGCTTAAAAGTCAGGTCGGTGGACGCGTCGCCGGCATCCAGTCAGTTTCTGTTGCGGGAGAGATGGCCCTGTTACTCGATTGTGAGATGAACTGGGGAGAGTGCGTCGATGGAACGCTCGCTCGGATGCCGCTGGATGGAGGCACACCGCACGAATTACTGGAACATGTTTACGCAGCCGACTGGTCGCCAGACGGTAAGGAGTTGGGGATCATACGAGTGGTCGAGGGAAAGTTTCAGCTTGAGTATCCAAAAGGAAAGGTCTTGTATAAAGCTCCAGGCCTGATTGAAAACCTACGCGTATCACCGAAAGGGGATCTGTTGGCCTTCATTGATCACCCGATTCTGGATGACCCGAGTGGCTCGATCGCGGTTGTCGACCTAAACGGCAAAAAAAAGGTTCTATCGGAGGGTTGGCAAACTGCCAAAGGCCTTGCTTGGTCCCCGTCAGGCGACGAGGTATGGTTTTCGGCTGGAAAGGGGAGGACCCAGGCCCTCCATGCGGTCACGACCTCTGGCCATGAACGATTGCTTTATTCAGTCCCGGGTGGTTTGTTTCTTTACGACGTCTCGCGTGATGGGCGCGTATTGATGGGAGACGGACAGCCACGCAGTCGCATGATCACCTTCACCCCTGGCAATCCACAAGGACGTGATCTGTCATGGTTTGACTGGTCTACGTCAGCAGATCTGTCCGCCGATGGAAAGAACCTGCTCTTCTATGAGTGGGGCATGGCCGTGGGCGGAGTATCTCTTGTTTATCTTCGAAGAGTCGATGGATCAAACGATCCGGTATTGCTTGGGCAGGGCAAGGCGATGGGATTATCGCCTGACGGGAGATGGGCTCTGGCGCTTCAAGAAGGCCCACCGTCGCAGTTGGTCCTTTTGCCTACCGGGGCGGGGGAACAGGCAGGTGAGCCGCGGCCGTTCCCGCGCGGCGACATCAAAGAGTATCACTACGCATCGTGGTTTCCTGATGGGGAACGGATCATTTTCACAGGCCTGGTGGACCCGAGCCACGGCTTGCGCTCGTATGTCCAGGATTTATCAGGTGGTGAGCCGCGCCCCGTTACAGAAGAGGGGATCATAGCATTGCTGGTTTCCCCGGACAGCAAGTACCTCTTGGGCTGGGCCCCCGATCACGGCCCCGACGGGAAATACTATCTCTGCCCGATCGACGGCAGCAAACCAACCCCAGTTTCTGGTCTCGGGCTGGGAGATGTGCCTATTCAATGGAGCTCCGATGGCCGAGCTCTTTATGTACGTAGTGATAGCGAGGTCGATAGTGGGATCTACAGGCTTGATCTTTCCCGTTGGCGTCGAGACCCTTTGAATAAGATAGTGCCCGATCCAGTAGGACTGATCGGTATCGAGGTCAAACCAGGAGGCATCCAGATCACACCTGACGGGAAGTCATACGTTTATACCTATTGGTCACGCCTTCCTAACCTGTTCCTGCTGGAAGGTCTGAAGTAAGAGTAGGCAAAAGAATCTTGATGCGATGAGGTTTTCCGTGAAATTCTCGCGCTACATAGTGAACGAGCGGGGGCCGCTCAAGCAAAGGAGAATCCTTGACTCGGTCATAAGGCGGGCGTAGCATCCGTCCAATTTCTCAGAACGCACAATCTCTAAGCAGTTCATCGCGGGTGTCGACGCTTGCGGCGACAAGTTGCTGAGGATTGGCCGCGGTGCACGGTTTCAGCGCTCAGTGCACCCGGCATCGATCCTGATATACGTTTCTGCCAGTACTCCTATGGCTGCCACTTCAAAAGTCCAATCTTTCTTGAAGAGATCAGGCCACAAGCCACGCGTGGTTCAAGGAATCGACGGCTTTGGCGGAGCGTTGGACTCGGGACAGTACGACCTTGTTTTGACTGACCTATCAGATGTTCCTGGTCTGCAAAAGCAGATCGATATTTCCTCCTCCAAACCCTTGATCGTGCCTATAGCCATTAAGGCAACTAAAGCTGCAGTGACTGCTGCAAAAAAGCAATATAGGTGCCTTGTGAAAAACCCAGACGATGGCGAAGAGTACTTAGACGCGATCGAGGCGGCGATGAGATTAAGAGGGAGGATGCCTTAGGGTTAACTGCGACGCATGTGGTACTCAGCCGTCCATCACAAGCTATGCACATCAAACGAATCGCTCCCCTAATCCTTCTGTGTTTCGCCGCCTCATTCTTTCACCTGGGGCTTCCTTCTACCGCATTCTCCCAAGCCTGGGTACCCGAGAAGAGTGAAGGCTCCGTCTCAATTACTTATCAGAAGCTCGTCGGTTACGACCACTTTGATCTTACGGGCGCGCGACAGAAAGTGGGTACGGACCGCGCGCAGAGCATGAGCGTGGAGTTGGAGTACGGGGTTACGGACAAGCTTGCATTCAACGCCGACGTCATATACGTCGCCTCAAAATATAATGGCTCGTTCCCCGAAGGGCCCCTGGATTTTGATGGCCGATACCACGCGTCACTTCAGGATGCGCACTTTCAAGCAAGATATAACGTGCTTAAGATTCCACTCATGCTTACCCCTTTTGTCAGTGTTACGGTTCCTACCCATCACTATGAAACCAGCGGACACAGCGCAACTGGCCGCCATTTTTATGAGTTGTTGGTTGGGGCAAACGCAGGACGGCAATTAGGACCAGTCTTGCCGAATGTCTATATCCAGGGCCGGTATTCATATGCGATTCTTAAACACTTTGCCGGTTTGAATCTGAATCGTAGCAACCTCGATACCGAGTTAGGCTGGATGGCGACCAGAAGACTCACCTTGCGTTTACTCGGCTCCTGGCAGAAGACATACGGGGGACTTAGAGCACCCATCGACTTTGAGGGACCCGGGACGGAGCAGTTTGAGTTCCATGATCGGGTGTTGCGAGCGAGTTACTTCCGTCTCGGAGGTGCAGCCACATACTCGCTGAACAAAAGCTTTGACATTAACGTTGGCTATGACGGATCTGTTAGCGGCTTAAACACTTTGGCTGTGGATGGAATCGCGATAGGGCTTTCGTGGAGGTTTTCGCGAGGGTCATCCATTTCTAAATTTCATGAATGATCGCCTCAAGAACATTTCAGCATATGAACGTGGAGTGTGGGAACATCCCCTTCCTGTGATCTTGAGGTATACCAGGCTAGCCGGATTCTCAACCGACTTTCTTAGGCGACGCCTAATCTGTTTGCCACACACAGCAATTACAACTAACAGCCAAAGAAAACCCACAGCCACGACTACGCGAGTCCATTAAGAGTCCAATAACAGTTCCCGTGAGTCCTTCTAGTGCGGTAAAGTGCTATCCATGCCGCTAAGTTCCGTTGAATTACAATAGGTCGCCTCTCTTTCACGGCGGCGACACGGGTTCGATTCCCGTACGGGACGCCACCTCTTCAATTGCTTACAAGTCATCAAAATTTCGCCGCTCGTCAAGGCTACGCCGTCAGTTCGGAGCCTGCGAGTTGGTGAAAACTGCTCCACGGATGAGAACTCAAGCTCACCCCATCAGACTCACGTGGCCGCGCTCCCCCCGCCACGCGCGCATATGTTTCCAGCATCAAGGGCATGACGGCACCAGGTGAAAACAGCATTCGATAACGCCTAAGCGCCGCTTTGCCCATCTGCCGGCGTAGTTCAGGATCTTTAGCGAGCACGATCATTGCTTTTGCCAGGGCTCGAGGATCGCCCGGCGGTACCAGAATGCCGGAATTGTGATCGATCATGTCGGGAATCCCGCCGACAGCCGACGCAATAATTGGTTTCCCGTTCGCCATCGCTTCAACAATGCTATTGGGGGTGCCTTCGGTAAACGATGGCATGACAAATACGTCGAGGTCGTGCATGAACGACGTTCTCTCCTCGGTTCGATTGTAAATACCGTTGTAATCATAATGGTCGGCGAAACCCAGCGACCGCGCCTTTGCAGCCACCTCTTTCCTTTCCGAACCCTCACCAGCAAGCTTCAGGCGTACGCCCGGCACGTGATCGCGAGTGGCGGCAAACGCCTCCATCAAGATCTTTGGGCCTTTCAGTTCTTCCAGGCGCGCGGCGAAGCCGAACTTAACGTGTCCATTAGTTTGCTGCGGCACACTGTTGCCGTTGGTTACTTCTTCCGACATGATCGGCAATACCGAGATCCGGGTTGAAATAGGCAATGTCTCGCGGCAGTACTCAACGAGTTTTGGCGAGAGCGCCGCAACCTCGCTGCAGAGCGGCAGCACGCTGGTGAACTCTCGATAATAAGATGCGAAATCAGGCGGGTGATACGGCAATCCCAGCTCCTGATAAATGACCGGCACCCCAGCATCGTAACCAGCGCGAATCATGACCATCGCACTTGGATCGGGCGTGATGATGTGCATCAAGTCGGCATTTTGTTGCTTGAGATGATCCAGACACTGCTCGTAGTTGCGGCCGGCCATGCCAGTCACCACACGTTGTGCGCCATTTCTGATGAGTTGCTTTGAAGACGGAAATGTCCCCAGGAGCTTGCGCCCAAGTTTGCGTGCGGTGCCCAGGGACCGGTGTGCAAACTTCGACGCGATCCACGACACCGGGACCCCCGTGTCAAACAGTCGTTGCGCGTATGGATCGTTCTTGGCAGAACGGTACATGAGCAACACCGAGACTGAGTGTCCCGCCTTCTGCAGTTGAACAGCGTAGGTTACGAGCGTCTCATCCGCACCGCTGATGGGACCAAGCACCTGACCTTTACAAAGGACTATGCGCATTTCTTATTCATAGCTGGCGCAGCATTGCCGCAGGAATCAGACGTACCAAAGCGAAGAGATTTCTTGTTGCCTGAACTAGCTGGCGATCTCGCAGCGCGCGCCAGGCTTGATAAGAAAGATGCGCGCACATATTTTTCGAAAAGCGGCGCCACGCACCGCGTTTCATTGTTCGCGAAGCGCTCGCGACTCGGGGCAGGCTTTGCCAGGTTTCCTGGAATTGCTGAACGCTCCGCGAAACAATCAGGGCCGCCGCCGAGGTTCCTTGCTGCGATGCCGGTGTTGACTGCCGCCACCACAGCACGGGTTCTTCCACGGCAAGGATTGAATAAAGCTCAGCAATTCGTATCCAGAGATCCCAGTCGTCAAGCCCCGCGAGACTTTGATCGAGCAGGCCGATGCGGCCAAGACACGAACGCCGAAATACCGCGGTACCACAAGGAATGAAATTTTGGCCCAGCAACTCCCAAAGCACATCGCCTTGAGGGCAGACACGCGGGTACCTTTGATTCGTTGACTTGCCGGTTTGATCAACCGGGATTGCCTGACCGTAAATCAATCCAGTTTCCGCGTTCGCTTCAAGCAACTTGATCTGACCTTCGAGGGAACCGGGCAAACGCACATCATCGTCGTCAAGAAATGTAATGTGCTCTCCAGAGCAGACCAGCAGGCCCAGGTTGCGCGCTCCAGCCACACGCTGGTTGCGATCGACGCGAACGTATTTGATCCCGGTCAATTCTCTACAGAGTGCGGCAGTCTCGTCAGTTGAAGCATCATCGACGACGACCACTTCGACGTTGGTTCCAGCAGCGAACGCACTTTCGACAGCGCGGCGCAGCAACTGTGGACGGTTATGCGTTGTGACAATGATGCTCGTTAGCGACATCGAATCAGTTGTTAAGTAATAGTCCTGAGCTAAGCAATTGGCGACTTCAAACCACTTGGATCTGAATTCCTCATAGTCAAACGATCTTTAACTGTTTTTGCCAGCCTGCGAAAAACAGCGGGACGCAGCGCGCGCATAGGATTAAGGCGCAGGGCCGTCATGATGTTGGCGGCCGCGAAGCCAAATTCCTTTTCGGGCAAACTTCTCCAGGCATTCCAGAGCAAAGTGTCAGCAACCCTATTGATCGTTCGCCGGCGAATGGCTTGGCGCTGTGACCGGGGAAGAGCTTTTACTCGCGGCAGAGCGAAGAGTTGCAACTGATGGCTTGCCGCACGTGCAAGTTGGCAAGATTGAACTGATGATCCTTGTCCGGAGCATGGCGCTGGTTGACGATAGATCCCTACGGGTTCTGCCATTGTCATGACCGGAAACAACTCAGCGATGCGAACCAGAATGTCCCAATCGTCGATTCCCGAAATGCGACGATTTAGCAAGCCGGCACTCAGAAAGCATTGCTTGCGAATGACCACGCTCAACGGCATGACCGGAAAATCAAGCTCTAAGAGTTGCCAAAAAGCATCTTCCCCCACTTTTGGCGGCGACGAAACTTCGCCTGTCAGTTGATAGTTCTGATCGGCAATAAGCATCGCGCCGCAAACGAATCCGACCTCGTGAGCGGCGGCAAGTTTGCTTACCTGTAAATCAAGAGAACCGGGTAAACGCAAATCATCATCGTCCAAAAAAGCGACAAACTCCGCCGTGCTGGCCAGGATGCCCAGGTTGCGCGCACCGGCCACGCCCTGATTGCGATCGAGGCGAATGTAATTGATGCCCGGAAGCTGGGCGCAAACTGCAGCGGTTTCATCCTGAGACGCATCATCAACGACGATAATTTCAACGTCAGTGCCCGCCGCGCGTGCGCTCTCGACAGCGCGCGGCAAGAGTTGTGGCCGATTGCAAGTGGGAATGATGATGCTTACCGAGGGCATTCGAAAAGATTGAATCAGGCTGACGCCAGCGCTGATTCGCTCGCGTTCGCTAAAAGACTTGTGTGACGTGCTTCGGCCTCGGCGACCTCGTCGAGGTATTCTGCAATCGTGCTTTGCGGATCGGACCCTTCATAGAGTTGGCCCGACCGAATGAGAAAGACGCGACCACACATCTCTGCGATAGCCTCCATGCTGTGACTGACAAAGAAAACTGTGCGCCCATCGCGGCTCACCGACTTGATTTTGGCGAGGCACTTCTCTTGAAATGATTTATCACCAACCGCCAACACTTCATCAAGTAGCAAAACGTCCGGCTGGAGATGCGCGGCAATTGCGAACGCGAGACGCAAATACATTCCCGAAGAATAGTATTTGACAGCCGTGTCGAGAAAGCGAGCCACTTCGCTGAAAGCCACGATTTCGTCAAAGTTGCGTTTGATTTCAGTTGCCTTCATCCCAAGAAGGGCGCCGTTGAGAAAAATGTTTTCACGGCCGGTGAGATCGGGATGAAAGCCTGTGCCAATCTGCAACAGGCTGCCGACTCGTCCATAGATGTCGACTTCTCCTGAGGTCGGCTTAACAATTCGCCCCAGTATCTTGAGCAACGTGGATTTGCCGGCGCCATTACAACCAATAATGCCGACAACTTCACCGGGTTCCACCTCAAAGGAAACATCCTGAAGTGCATTGAGCGTGGCGCCGTCGCCATGGCGCTGCCCTCGCAGAAAAGATAAAGGAGAGCTGATTGCGCTCACGAAAGCATCGCGCAGAGACGGGTTGCTATTTCGCAGCTGACCAATACGGTAGGTCTTACTTAGATTTCTGACTGTGACAATTGACTTCATCTGTAAGCTACACGACGTCGGCAAACTCATCTTCTATATGCTTGAAAACGAAGCTCGAAAAAACGAGTAACGCCAGCGTGATACCAAATGAGACGAGCAAACTGCGCCACTCGAAATCTGCGTTCAGCAAAGCGGCGCGAAACCCATCGATGACGCCAGTCAAAGGATTCAGTTGGTAAAGCCATTTCCAGTTTGCCGGCACGAAAGTCGTCGGATAAATCACCGGCGATGCGAACAGCCAAAGCTGCAGCAACACAGGAAGAGCCGTGCCGACGTCGCGGTATTTCACGTTCAACGCGGCGCCCAGGAGGCCGAGGCTCAACGCCAGCAACGTCAAATGCAGAATAAGAAATGGGACGAGCAAAAGTGCACTCGTAAGAGGTCGGCCGTAGTAGACCATTAAAACGAAGAGGATCACCGAAGCGACCAGAAAGTCTGAGAGCCTGACCAGTACCGTCGCCAAGGGCACCAGCGAGCGTGGGAAGTAAACTTTCGTAATCATCTGCGCGCTTGCAATGAGACTGTGACTGCTGGTCGATACGGCATTCGAAAAGAACGTCCACGGCAGCAGTCCCGAATAAAGGAAGAGTACGTAAGGCACATTGCCCGATGGCACGCGCGCAATCTTTCCCAGAAACACAGTGAAGACCAGCGTCATGAGGATTGGTTGCAAGACAACCCAGGACACTCCAAATAGAGTTTGCTTATATCGCACTTTCAGATCGCGCCAAACCATGAAGTAAAGTAGTTCGCGATGGTCCCAAATGTCGCGCAGCTCGAGCGGCATCCATTTTTTTCTGGCTCGGATCTTAAGCAACGGATGCAACGGTAGCGAAACCTGGTGGTAAGCGCGCTCAGAAAACTCGCCGGGCGGATCCGGTTGTCGAGACACACCTAAACTGGCGTTTTCGCTAATGGCCATAAGCAGACTCAGGCAAAGGGGACGAGTACGAAATCAAGAACTGACGTGATTGGGCCTGAAGGCAAAACTCTATTACTGTTCCATCTAGTGTGGGCAACTCAGTCTAGAGGGCTCACTCAGCATGCGTCAAGCAGACTTCTTGCGGGCTCACAGCGTCTTGAAGGGCAACTCTCCAACCTGTACAGTGACCGAACTTGCTAACGAGTCTAATCGATGAGAATTGCAGTTTGGCATAACTTGCCCAGCGGTGGGGGAAAGCGCGCTCTCTATTACCACGTTCGTGGTTTGGTTGAGCGCGGACACGAGGTTTCGTGTTGGTGCCTCGATTCTGCCGATCAATCATATCTGCCGCTGTCAGAATTTGCTCCTGAACGAGTTGTGCGGACCGAGTTTAGAAAACCACGCACAGGATTCACGAGTTGGCTGGCTCCCTGGTACAGCGAAGCGATCGCGCGCATGCAAGCATTCGACGAGGCATGCAGGCGTTGCGCCCAGGAAATCGCAGCGGGGCAATTCGATCTGCTATTTGCGAATAGTTCAGTCGGCTACCACGTGCCTTTTATCCTGCGACATCTGAACATGCGAAAGGTGTTGTATCTTCAGGAGCCATGCCGGTTCCTATATGAAGCAGCGCCAGTCTTGCCATGGGTTTCCAGCGCTGAAGAGGAGTGGGGTTCGCCTCTATTCAGCCCGCGGAGAATACGGGCGAATTATCCGAATTTGCAGACTCTGCGCCTGCAAGCAAAGCAGGAATGGCTCAACGTACAGTCCTGCGACCGTGTCCTGGTTAACTCCTATTTCAGTCGCGAAAGCGTGCTGCGAGCTTACGGCGTAGCAGCTCGTGTTTGTTATCTGGGAGTGGACACGACGCTCTTTCGCAATCTCAAGCTGGAGCGTCAGAGATTCATTGTTGGCGTCGGCTCAATTGATCCAATCAAGCACATTGACCTCGCCATCAGCGCCGTCGCGTTGCTTCCGGAGCCACGACCGCCGCTTGTTTGGATCGCCGATTCAGGGAGCCAGAGTTACCGCAACACAATCACTGAATTGGCGCGCTCATCGGGCGTTGAGCTCCGTATTCACAGCGCGATTTCGGATTCTGAACTCGTAAATATTTTGAACCGCGCGGCGCTGCTGCTTTGCACACCGCGCCTCGAACCATTCGGATTTGCGGTGCTCGAGGCGAATGCCTGCGGGCTGCCGGTCGTTGGTGTGGCCGAAGGCGGCTTACGTGAAACAGTGGAACATGGCAGGAATGGCTTGCTGGTTGACTCTGAGCCGGCAAGCATTGCGCGAGCTGTCGCGCGACTGTTGGGCGATCCATCGTTCGCGAGACAGATGGGGGAAACTGGAGTCGCTAACGTTGCTCAGAATTGGGCGGTTGAGAAAAGCGTCGATCGGCTCGAGGAAAACCTCAGGGAAGTTGCGAATAGCTAAATGAGTGATCGCATTCTGTGCACCATCATCGCCAAGAATTACGTTGCGTTTGCGAGAACGCTGGCCCAGTCGTTCCGCTCTCAATATAGCGATGGCAAAGTGTATGTGCTGATCGTCGATGATTTTGAAGGTTACATCAATCCGGCTGACGAGTGCTTCGAAATAGTTGGGCTCCGCGAGTTGAAAATTCCCAAACTTCCGGAGTTTTGTTTCAAATACAGTCTTAAGGAGTTATGCACCGCCGCCAAGGCCAGCTTCCTTGAGTACCTGATTTGCGACAGACGATGCGAGTCGTTGATCTATCTTGACCCTGACATCTTAATAACCGGATCGCTTGATCAGCTTTACGAAAGCCTTACCAACCACGACATCATTCTCACTCCTCATCTGGATACAGACTATCCCGACGACGGTCTGATGCCGGATGACGGCCACATTCTCCGCGCCGGACAGTTCAACCTGGGCTTCATCGGCATCAACTCCAGCGCAAACGCACGCGCATTCTTGAGGTGGTGGAAGTCGAAACTGTATGAGCACTGCGTGGTAGACGTCCCCAACGGTTACTTCGTCGATCAAAAATTTATTGATTTTGTGCCGCTCTTCTTTGGGCGGGTGCTGATCGAAAAAGACGCCGGCTACAACGTCGGGTATTGGAACCTGCACAGCCGTCGCCTTAATCAAACGAACGGGAGCTGGGGTTGTAACGAAGGCCTGCTGTATTTTTTTCACTTTAGCGGCTATGACCCGAGAAGTTCTTCTATCTCGTGTCACATTCCTGACCGGCGGGCACGCTTTCACTTAGCGAATGGCAGCGACTTGAAAAACTTGTTTGCGAAGTACAAGAAGCTCTTGCTCGCGAATGGCCATGCGCAGACAATCTTATGGCCGTACACTTTCGATTACTTCAATACGGGAAAGCGCGTGCCCAATTACCTGCGTACTTACTACCGCAGTCTCCCCGCTGCGAAACGGGCGGCCGCTCCCTTCTCGTCTGCAGAACTGGAAGAATTAGCTCGCGCCGCTTCGCGATTGATTGCCGCAGCCCAGCTGACGGATGCGGCACAACTGGAAGCGATTCAGAGCTCGCGCGCCTGGCGTTGGGTGTCTCGCTACGGACGTTTCAAGGACCGCTTTTTCCAACCGATTTTAGACCTGTTTCAGCGTTAAGTGAGATCATCGGGCCAGCATTGCGATCCCGATGAACGCGAATAGCAATCGATACCGTCGTTGCATCCATAACGCGGTCTCGAATCCCAGCCCGCGCCGCAGTGCTTGTAGAGACCATAAGACTTGCAGGATCCACGCGCCAACGCTCCAGAGCAACAGCCTTGGCAGGATGCCCCTCGCGGCTAAGGTGAAGAGGATCGCATAAGCGACAGTGAAGAAGAACAGGCTCGCGAGAAACGTGCGCCGACAGCCGAACACTACTGCGCTGGTGCGAATCTCGTTGAGCAGATCCACTTCGTAGTCGCGTACCTCCTGGTTGAGATGTCCAGCTGCAAACACAAACCCAAAGAAGAGGCTGATCAAGACACCCCTTGCGTCAAAGGCATGACATAAGGAGTAACCGAGCAGGAAGTGCAGCGTGCCTCCTAGCAAGTGATTCATCGACGCGGCAATTGGGGTGGTCTTGCCGAAACTCGGCGAACACGAGTAAAGGAAGCTGAGAGTTGCGATTGCTGCGCCAAGCAGTACAGCTCGACGGCCAATGACAGCGAAGGCGACATTCGCGAATATGAGTAGAGCCACCGCGCCCCGCGCAACGTGACGACGGTTGATGCCCTTATGATCAAATACCAGTGTTACTCGCCGCGGATCATGAGAGTCGCCAAGGTGACCCGCCCAGTCATTCAAGACAAAGACGTGTGCTGTCAACGCGAGGCTGCCAAGGATTAATAGTCCTGGGCGGATTACGCCGCCCCTTCCAAGGCTGCAGCCACCGAGCAGAATACCCAGAATTGGCGAGGCTTGCAGCGTGAGGATCTCCAGCGCGCGAGTAGACCCAAAGTAGCGCACCACTCGCGCGTAATAGAGAATAGACGATTGCGAAGTCATAGAGATGATTAGTTACGCTTTTCGGTTTCGACCCCATCCGCTTCGTAAAGTCGGAGCCATAATGCGTAACCAAAATCCTCTGACCAGTAATATCGTTTTACGGTAGCGCTCAGATCGTTGTGGTAGAGCATTGGCGGCGAGCGACGAAGCAAGGCAAAGTCGTCGCTGCCAAGACGCGCCAGCAGATTGCGAATCGCGAATCGCACGTTCGCGTCCTGAGGCGATGCCATCGACTGCACGAGTAGGCGCACTGCCTCGCTCCAGATCTCCTGCCCCAAAGCGGGACCCCCCAGTTGCTTCGCCGGCAGTGGAATCACGCAACCACGCTGCTGCAATTCGGCGCTGCGAAGGTAAGGGACGAGGGGAGCTTTGGCGTAGTAAACCCAGATCCCTCCGTCTCCATACGAGCGCTGGAGCGCAGTGCAAAGGTTCTGCGCGGCAGGCTTGTCAAATTCGCGTAGCATTAAATAGACGTGCATCTGAATAACGATGTCTGACGGATTCGGATCCGTTCCGGGATCTATACACTGGTATTCCTTTTGTGGTGCGAGCCATGTGCGGAATAAGCCTCTCGCGTCACGATAACGAGTTAACTGTTGCAACATGAGTTGCTTTCTCGGATCGCCAGCGGCAGGAACGGCGATTCTCCAGGCTAAAGCAGTGTCGTCAGCATCGGGAGTAATGACACATCCCAGCGTGCCAATGGTGGGACCATCCGGCAAGCCGTGATAGCGCACTAAGCCGTCGCTTTCGATCTGGGCCGCGAGATGCCGTCGTCCATGGTCGACTACATCGTCGAGGTTTCGCTGGGGAGCGATCGGCGAGAGCAAATCGACGAGCATGGCAGTCAGGTACGTGTTCATTTCCTGTTGCGGAGCTTCATAACGAAGTCCCTGGGTATATGAGGTGAGCCAAAAGCCGGACTCGCCTTGCCGTTCCCGCAACAACGACGCAGCGTAATCGGCCATCGCATCCAACTTATTCCCCGCCGCCGGTTTCTGCTCCATGGTGGCGGTCTCATTCACAGAGTCATTGGCTATCACGAACACGGGCTTTTCATAAACAATACGGATATCGCTGCCCGGCTCGATGAGAACAGCGATTTGAAGCACGCGTTCACCCGGTGAAACGCCACGCATGTCAGCAAATACGCGCCAGCCCGAGGGCGAAATTGTCGATAGCGCTTCCTTGTCGTCTTCTCGTGGCACAAAGGTCTTGGTCGAGCCGATGACGATTCCGTCTATCAACACCATCAGCAATGCAGGCGGACGTTCGCAGGCGATCGCCTCTCCTTCAAGAAGCGCGCCGAGTCTGAGGTCAGGCACGTCACGGCTGCCGGCAAGCTGGGTTGGACCCACACGATCAAGTGAGGCGCTCGCGTCGCACTGGAGAACTCCGCGCGGGCGGGGATGACGCAACTCCAAAAGGAATGGCACACTACGCGGATTCCATGCACCGCGCATAGAACCGGGGTTGCCGGCGAAGATGCGCTCGTCACTCGCCTTCGTATACCAAAATGCTCCTGTCGTTTGCACAACCACCGACGCCGCCATTGCCAGAATGAGCAGCCAACGAGCGCGCAAGCGCAGGACCATCGGAGCGGGCGCGATCAGCCATATCAGAATCGGCAAAAGGTCAGTTAACCAACGGGGTCCCCATGAGACTCCGGCCCTCCAGTCAGCTTGTGAGTAGAGTAAGAACTGGGCAGCGACGGCGAAACTAAGCGCCAGGGCAAGCGCTCTCGAACTTGGTGTGCGCAGGCGCTGAAACAGCCCCACTGGAACGAACACAAGGAATGGAGTGAAGACAAGCAGACCGCGTGCTGGGCTTATCAGCAAGCCGGCCAGCCCTGACAAGCTCAGATGGAAGAACTCATTAATAGGGACTTTGGCAAGCGCGTATCCTCCGGCAATGTCGCCTATAAAGTGAAGGTTGTAATAGAGCAGCGCCGCCAGCGGGACAGCACCGCCCGTGAGAAGCCACAGAGCTGTGCGCCTGCGACTCCAAACAATGAAGAGCACGATCGCACTGGCAATCAGCCCGTCTGGCGGACGATTTGCCGCCATCAAAACACACACCGCGCCGAGTAGCGCAATGCGCAGCGGTGAGGCACTCCCAACGACGAGCAATAACGCCAGAGCAATCAGGAGTTCTCCACCGCTGTGTTGCCAAAGGGCCTGGCTTGAGATCATCCAGGTATTGGTCCCGAAGGCGAACACCAAGGCGAGCGGCAGGGCCCAGCGGGTGTTTTCACGACGCAGCACTAAGAACATTAGGACGGATGCGAGCGAAGCGAGAAACGACGCTGAGATCTTCTCCATTAGTTCCGCCACTCTGTCAATTTGCGGCTGCTTCCAACCGTGGGCGTCAAGCCAGACCACGGCGGGCAGATAGAGTGGCGCCACCAGCAAAGGAGTCACAACAGGATACAAAGAAGCTCGCTGATGCGTGCGAGTCTGCCCGATCCAGTAGGCTGACGGCTCAAAGTAGTTGACCTTTCCGTCAATGGCGCCGGTCTTATATCGGTCTGCAATCATCGAGTGGCCGTGCGCAACCAGCTGCGCATTAGCGTCGAGGTCCAGCGTGTGATCATGCCAGAGAATCAGCGGCAGATATCGGGCGGGCAACGTATCCCCGGAGCCAATCTGGCGTAGGTTCGCGTTGTAAACAACAAAACAGACCAGGCCGAGAAGGATCGGCGCTGTCAAACGGTGCCGGTAAAAGCGGATCGCTCTTCCAGGCGATGGCGAACCATCAGCGGGCAAACTCAATTCCTCCTCATCCTGTAAATTCGCGCGTCAACTATATTAATCGTGTCTGGAAAGTCTTCCGATTCTCAGGTAAGGCCTAAATGTGCGGTGAAGCCAACTGTTAGTGTGCATGAGTGCCTTGGCGATTCGCATGCAAACTGACGGTTTGCTTAGGAAGCACTGAAAATAGTTTCACTAGCGACTATCGCGATTGCGAAGTCTTCGTTGGGCGCGATGTCGATAAGCATAGCATCGCGCTTTGTTTTTGCAATATTGAAGTCCAGTGCCCGCTAGCTACATCCGGACGGGATCGCGTTTGTGATTGATGAGGTTGTACGCAAATTGGGTGCAGTTCCTGACTGCCAACACATTCGAGCCTGGGAGCACTGCGCGTTTTGCGATCAAGTTGTGATGAGGAAAGGTTGCGACGCTTTAGAGTTCGCCCCGCGCGTCCATTAAAGGTCCAATAAGCGTTCCCGTGAGTCCTTCAAATGCGGTAAAGTGCTATCCATGCCGCGAAGTTACATTGAATTACAATAGGTCGCTTCCCTTTCACGGCGGCGACACGGGTTCGACTCCCGTACGGGACGCCAATTTCCTAAAGAACTCGGATCTTGCCGGACCCTCCGAAATATTGATGGCCGTGAAGTTCGCGAGCAATGATCTATTTGCCACGGTAATAACGAGGGCATTTCCTGACGCGACTTGATCTCAATTCCCTTGCGCCGGAATTCCATCCTGACCCAAAACTCCAGATCATAGATGGGAATTGGTGGTCAGGCCCGCGATTGACCCAATTCGCGGCTGCGCGCGGCGGCGCCGTCAATTCTAGGGCGAAAGGTTCATTCGCTGAAGCAACGCTTCATAGCGACTTGTTTTTGAAAGACATGACTGACGGTGTTTTTGGATTCGATTTCGCAGGAAGTGGCAGCGCGTCTTCAGCTTCACTCAAGAATGCGGCAGTGCACGCGATACCAAGCGTGGCCGGGACGTGGCGATCAAAGTTTTGCCTGCCTCCCTTTCGGAGAATACCCGATCGGCTTAATCGCTTCGAACAAGAACCGCGGACAGTCGGCGCTCTGAACCATCCGAATATCCTTGTCATCCATCACATGAAGTCGCGTCTTACATTGTCTCGGAGCTACTCGAAGGCGAGACACTGCGTGATCGAATGGCCGGCACGGCATTGCCGCAACGCAAGGCCATCGACTACGCATACAGATTGACTAGGCATACAGATCGCAAAAGGTCTCGCTGCCGCGCATGACAAAGGCACCGTTCATCGCGACCTCAGCGGCTAATAGCCTTCTGTATCCTCAAGGCTGACTTTTCCTCGGAAAAAGCGGTAAAGGAAAATGAAATAGGCAAACGCCAATGTAACCCCAACCAGCCACCACACCAATCCTACTCGCATGCTGTAATCGCCCGTCCTGGCATTGAAGACCGTGAGACTATAGGACGGGTCGGTGCTCGCCGGCAGCAGGTAAGGGTACATTGCAAAGGCCGCTCCTCCGAGCATGGCCACAATGTAACCGGTAGAAGAGAGAAAGGCAGCGCGGTCGTTTCCCTTAGTGCGAAAGTAGAGCATGGAGATGAGCGTTGCCACGACCATCAGAGGGATGATCCAACCCCAGATACGGAGTTTGAAATTGTCGATCACCTGGGGACGAATGTAGACGGTGGCGACCAAACTCAGGATGGTCATTGCGACCAACGCCCACCAACCCTTTTGCGTAAGACGACGAGCGCGCACTTGAACATTCCCTTCGGTTTTCATTGCTAAATAGTTTGCTCCGTGCACCGTCAGTGTAATCATAGCGAGTACGCCCGTCAGCACTGTGTACCAGTCGAGAATGCCTGGCGAGGGACCAACTCTAAAATTGGTCCATAGTGCTTCAAAGAAATAGCCGTCCTTGTTAAGCGGCACTCCGCGTATGACGTTGCCAATCGCCGCACCCAGGAAGATGG
>WNGF01003452.1_pt1 | contig 21467 bp, 24 predicted proteins | sample 5400641 | NCBI WGS metagenome assembly WNGF01 (sample SAMN13153371, study PRJNA577476) | soil metagenome | isolation source: 80 cm soil or saprolite under grassland replicate 2 | place: USA:California | collected 2016-06-15 | reverse complement strand
GTCGCGGCGCTGATCGAGAGCCAGTTCGGCACGCTCGGCTCCGACGGCGACGTGAAGCTGCCGCCGACCACCGTCGAGTCCTACATGCAGTCGACGGCGGTCGATCAGGGCCTCAAGGGCTACGACACGTGCTTTGGCAACGGGCGTATCAACGCGCTGCGGGCGGTCAACCACACCACGAAGGCCGTCTACGACGCGACCGCGCCCTTCTGCCCCGAGTACACCGAGTAGCGCTCCCGAGCGCTATGAGCCGGCGGTCCGCACACGGAGCAGACCGCCGGCTCCGCTGTACGGCCGTCACTCGCGAGGTGTCGCCTTACGATTCCGTCCATGCGGCGCTTCGTTCCGGGTGTAGACCTCGCTCGTGGCTTCTACGGGGAGGCGATCGCGCCGTTGCTCGCCGGCGTCGAGCACGCGGCGGCGCTGCTCGGCTGGGGCTCCGAAGTCCTCGGCTTCGACACCGAGCGCTCGACCGACCACGGCTGGGGGCCGCGGCTCCAGGTCTTCGTCGACGCCGACGCGGTGGCGGAGGTGCGGCGCGCGATCGAGGCCAACCTGCCGGAGGAGTTCCGCGGCTGGCCTACGGCGTTCGGCTGGGACGAGGTGCCGGTTGCGCACCATGTCGAGGTCGCGCCGCTCGGAGAATGGCTCAAAGGGCGACTCGGCTTCGATCCGACCCACGGCGTCTCGACACGTGACTGGCTGACGACGCCTCAGCAGAGGCTGCTCGAAATCACCGCCGGCGCCGTCTTCCACGACGACTGCGGCGAGCTCGCCGCCGTGCGCGAGAAGCTGGCCTGGTATCCCGACGACGTCTGGTTGTGGCTGCTCGCGTGCCAGTGGCGCCGCCTCGACCAGGAGGAGGCATTCGTCGGCCGCACGGCAGAGGTCGGCGACGAGCTCGGTTCGCGAATCCTGGCTGCGCGGCTGGTGCGCGACTCGATGCGCTTCGTATTTCTCCTCGAGCGCCGGTACGCGCCGTACAGCAAGTGGCTGGGCTCGGCGTTCGCGCAACTCGATGCGTCGTCGGCGCTGGGACCTGCGCTGCGCGACGTGCTGTCCGCCGACGGCTACCGCCGCCGGGAGGATGCGCTCGTCCACGTCGTCGAAGAGCTCGCGGCGCGGCACAACGCGCTTGCGATCACAGAGCCTGTGGAAGGGACGGTGCGGCTCTTCCACGAGCGGCCGTTTCGCGTCATCGGCTCGTCGCGCTTCGTCGAGGCGTGCGTCGCGCGAGTGGAGGATCCGTGGCTGCGATCCCTGCCGCTCGTCGGCGCCGTCGACCAGTTCGTCGATTCGACCGATGTGCTGAGCGATCCGCGGCTCTTCGGTGCGACCGGCAGCGTTTACTCGTGATGCGCGAACGGATACCGTCATCGGCGATGGCGTCTCGGTACCTCCCTAATCTGACTGGCTACGCCCGCGCGGCGCGATGAGCGAGCTCGCCGCTTTCATCGGCATCTCAGCGCTCGTGATCGTCACGCCCGGCCAGGACACGGCGCTCACCGTCCGGAATGCCATGCTCGGCGGTCGCACGACGGGCGTCTTCACCGCTGCCGGCGTCGCCGCCGGCCAGGCGACCTGGACGATCGCTACGGCCGTCGGCGTGGGGGCGCTGCTCGTCGCGTTCGAGCCTGCATTCCTCGCCCTGAGGCTCGCGGGTGCCGTCTACCTCGTCTTCCTGGGTGCGCAGGCACTTCACGCGGCACTCCGGACGGGCAGCGGCGAGTCCGCGTTCGAAGTCGCGGCTTCGCGTCCGCGACTGACGGCGCGCGCGGCGCTACGCCAGGGTGTGCTGAGCAACCTCGGCAACCCGAAGATGCTCGCCTTCTTCACCAGCCTCCTGCCGCAGTTCGCGAGCTCGTTCTTCGGCGTGCTTGTCCTCGGCCTGCTGTTCTGCTCGATGACGCTCCTCTGGCTGTCCGCTTACGCGTTCGTCGTCGCCAGAGCGCGCGCGGTTCTGCGCCGGCGGAGCGTGCGACGCCTGATCGAGGCGGTGACGGGAACCGTCTTGATCGCACTCGGGTTGCGCCTGGCGACGGAGCCACGCTAGCGCCCGGAACCGCTGCGCGCGGTCAGGACAGGTGGCGGCGCGCGAAGTCGCGCATGGCCGCCTCGTCCGCGAACGTGACGACGGCCCCCTCGGCTCCCGCTTCGAGCATCGCTTCGACCTGCTCAGGCGATGTCCGCGGGATCGCACGCAGGCCCGGGTGCTCCTCCTTGACCTGCCGTACGTGCGCAACGTCGGAGCCGCGCGACGGATGCCAGACGTCGCCGAGCTCGCGCGCCCGCCGGAGCGCCGGCGGGGAGCTGCCGCCGACCCAGATCTCGGGCAGCGGCGAGGGCAGCGGCTCCGCAGTTGCGTCGCGAAATGACCAGTAGCGGCCGTCGAACGCGTGCTCACCGCGCCAGAGCGCGCGCATCACCTTGATCGCTTCGTTTCCGCGGCGGCCGCGACCCTCGAACTCCACGCCCATGAACTCGAACTCGTCACGGTGCCAGCCCATGCCGACGCCGAGCGTTACGCGTCGACCCGAGAGCTCTTGCAGGGTGGTCACCTGCTTCGCCAGACGGATCGGGTTGTGCAGGGGCAGGATCAGGATCGACGTGCCGAGCTCGATCCGCTCGGTCCACCCCGCGATCCAGCCGAGCGTCACGAGCGAGTCGTAGACGCGCCCGTACGGGTCGACTCCGTCGGGCCCGACGATGATGTGCTCAGTCGTCCAGACCGAGTCGAACCCGAGCTCCTCGGCGGCGGCGGCAAAGCGGCGAATCAGGTCAGGCGACGAAGCCGCGCCGTAGTTCGGCAGGATCACGCCGAAGTGCACGACGCGAGACTAGCCGCGGCGCGGGTCGCGAGGCTTGCGACGACCGACCCCGACGGCCGGCCGCACCTCGTGCCGATCGTGTTCGCGCTCGAGGGCGACACGCTCTACACGGCCGTCGACCGGAAGCCGAAGCGATCGCGAACCCTGCGCCGCATCGAGAACGCGCGCGTCCGGCCCGACGTGACCGTCCTCGTCGACCACTACCAAGAGGACTGGGGACGCCTCTGGTGGATCCGGCTGCGCGGACGCGCCCGTGTCCTCGACCACGGCGACGAGCGAGAGCACGCACTCGCGCTGCTGCGCGCGAAGTACGAGCAGTACCGCACCGAGCCGCCCGACGGGCCGGTGCTCGCGATCGATGTAACGGAGGTGCGCGAGTGGACGAGCTGACGCGCTTCGGCCCGCCCCGGCCTGCAATCGCTACGGTGTCGGGTATGTGCCGGAACATCCACACACTTCACAACTTCGATCCGCCCGCGTCGGAGGAGGAGATTCGCTCCGCCGCGCTTCAGTACGTGCGCAAGGTCAGCGGCATGCAGAAGCCGTCACGCGCCAACAGCTCGGCCTTCGACTCCGCCGTCGAAGAGGTGGCAAAGGCAACCACGCGGCTCCTCGAGAGCCTCGTGACGTCTGCGCCTCCGAAAGATCGCGAGCTCGAGGCGGAACGGCGTCGCGCGCGAGCGGTCGAGCGCTTCGGCGTCGCGCACGCTTAGTGGTCGGCGAGCGACGCGAGCTCCGCGCGTAGCGCCGCGACCGCGTCGCGCAATTCCTGCAGCTCGCGCTCGACCAAGGCCAGCCGGTCGACGTCCTCCGCATCCGCTTCCGCGACGGCGGGCGCTCGCGGCGTCGTCGGCTCAGAGTCGTCGTCGCCGAGTAGGTGCGCATACCGCTGCTCTTTCTGGCCGGGCCGGCGCGGCAGCCTGCGCACGAGCTCGCGCTCGATCAGGGCCGTCAGCACTTGCTCGATCTCGTCGAGGCTCGCGAAGTTGTGCAGCCGCTGCGTTCGCTGCTTCAACTCCCCTGGGGTCTGCGGCCCGCGCAGCATCAGCACGCACAGGAGGGCGATCTCCCCGCCGGACAGCCCGAGTGCTTCGTCGAACAGGTGCCGGAACTTGACGGCGCGGCTTCCCGGCCCGCTTGCGAGGCGCGACCATCCCTTCCGCGCGAGCCGGTCGAGCGCCGCGCGGATCATCGGCTCGTCGTAGTCGACGACCGGTTCGCGGTTGGTCGACTGGTTGCACGCCAGCCGGAGCGCGTTCAGCGACAGCGGGTATGCCTCGGGTGTCGTTCGCTGCTTCTCGATCAGGCATCCGAGTACGCGCAGCTCGACCGCGTCGGCGTCCACGCCGGAAGCCTACGGCTACTCCGCCTCCGCCATTGCAGGCACACCGAGCTCCTCGTTGCCTGCGTGCGCCGCGGCCGGCATCCCGGGGCGGAGGAGCGCTGCCCCGAGCCCGGCTGCCGCCACCGCGAAGATCGCGCCGACGACGAACGCCGCGTGGTAGCCGCCCGCGAGCGCGGCGAGATGGGCGTCACCCGAGGCGAGCAGCGTGTCCGTGCGGGAGGCGGCGAGGCTCGCCAGAGCGGCGAGGCCGAGCGCGCCGCCCATCATGAACGAGGTGTTGACGAGCCCGGACGCGAGCCCTGACTCACTCGGCTGCACGTCGCTCATCGCGGCCAACAGCACCGGATTGAACGCCAGTCCGGCGCCGAACCCGAGCAGGATCATGCTCGGCAACACGTCGGCGACGAAATGGCCGTCGACAGGAGCGCGCGCGAAGAGGGCGAGCCCGAGGGCCGCCAGGAGCAGGCCGGTCGCCAGCGGCGGCCTGATGCCGAAGCGCATCACGATCTTGGCGGACAGGCCGAGCGAGAAAGCGCCCATGATCAGGTTGGCGGGCAGGAAGGCGAGCCCGACATGCAACGGGCTGTATCCGAGCACCAGCTGGAGGTAGAGCGCGGACAGGAAGAACCAGGCAAACATCGCCGCCGCCCACAGCACGCCGACGACGTTGGCGGTCGCGACGTTGCGCAACCGGAAAAGGCGAAGCGGCATCAGCGGCGAACGCACCCGCGCCTCGATCGCGACGAAGATCGAAAGGAGCACTGCGGCCGTGGCGAGCAGGCCGAGCGTCTGCACGGAGGTCCAGCCCTTGTCGTTTCCGTTCACGATTGCGTACACCGCGAGCATCAGCGACGCCGTCACCGTCACCGCGCCGGCCACGTCGAGCCGTTGTGCTGCGGCGGGGCCTTTGGCCGCCGGGAGCAGAACGAGGCAGAGCGCCACGACGCCGACTCCGATCGGGACGTTGACGAGGAAGATCCAGTGCCAGTTGAGCGTGTCGGTGAGGATGCCGCCGAGCAGCACTCCGAGGCTTCCGCCCCCGGCCGCCACGAAGCCGATGACGCCCATTGCCTTCGCGCGGTCGGCGGGCTCGGTGAACATGGTCATGATCAGGGAAAGGGCAACCGCTGCGACGACGGCGCCGCCCAGACCTTGCACGGCACGCGCGCCGACGAGAAAGGCCTGCGAGCCCGCAAGCCCGCAGGCGAGCGAGGCCGCCGTGAAGAGCGCGATTCCGGACACGAAGAGACGGCGGTGGCCGAAGAGGTCGCCGAGCCGGCCGCCGAGCAGGAGGAAACCGCCGTAGGTGAGCAGGTACGCGTTGACGACCCACGCGAGCGACGTCTCGGAAAAGTCGAGATCGGTCCTGATCGACGGCAGCGCGACGTTCACGATCGTCGCGTCCAGAACGATCATGAGGTTTCCGAAGCAGAGGACGATCAGCGCGAGCCAGCGTCTCTTTTCCGTCAAGTCAGTCATCGCGTTTCCTCCAGTCCCGTCGCGGTTGCCTTTGTAACTACAGACGGGCTGGAGCCCCCGAACTCATCGGTGGCCTTCGGGTGAGGTCGTACCTCAGTGAGAGGCTGGAGAAGGCTGGTTTTCCAGGGCGGCGAGCGCCTGGTTCACCTCGATCTCACGAGTGTGAAACCGCCAGAGCAAGGCTTCAAGTCCGGGATCGTCAGCCACCCGGATTTCTGCGGAAGCCGTCGCGTACGTCCGCAGGAGGCTCCGCAGGGTCTCGGCATCGAGTCCCTCCACAGATTTCCATGTAGCCGATCGCCCACAATCAAAACAGGCGGCCGCGTCCTGCTCGTCGCGGAGCGCTACCCGCCGGAGATCCGACGAAACGGCAGGCAAGCTAGAATGGCTGCATCGGCTTCAGCCGGGGCCGTATTCCGAGCCCGCAACCCACGGCGCGCGCTGCGCGAGAGGCGAGGAGCTTCCGAGAGAGGAGGGCTTTGATGAGCACCAAGCGACAGACGACGATGGCGAAGCTGGCCCGCGAGCGGCGGGTACAGGAGCGCCGCGAGTTGAAGCGTGAGAAGAAGGCGGCGGCGGCGGCCGAGCGCCTTGCGCGAGCGAACGGCGATTTGCCGCCCGTGGACGCGGACGCAGACGCGGACGCGGCTGACGAGGAGCCGTCGGCGGCCTCGGCCTCCTGACGGTCATGACCACATTTCTCATCGGGGCTTCGGTCGGGATCGCCGCGATCGTGGGGTGGGGGGTCGCGCGCTGGCGAACAGGCCGCGCCGCAGGTGGCCGGCGATGGTAAGGCGGTCGTTCCTATGAACGGGACCATGCTGTGGTTCGACGAGGCGAAGCATTACGGCTTCATCCTTAGCGAGGACGAAGAGCGTCTCTACGTCGACCGCGACGGTTTCGTCGACGGAGCGCCCGTCGGCCGCTGTGCGCGGCTGCCGGTGCGGTTCACCGTGAGCGAGCGCGACGGACAGCGCATCGCGATCGACGTCTCGCTCGTCGCCGAGGTGGAGCACGGACGGGCTCGCCGTCGCGGCTCGAGCATCCGCTCCTCGCGATCCTGACCACGAACCACTCGAACATCGGGTAGCCAGTCGCGACGACGGTGCCGACCGATTATCTTTCGGTCGCCGCGCCGTCTTGACTGTTGTGAGAGCCCAAACTGCCCCGGCGGCTCCAATCGCGTCCACGCTCGCGTTGGCCGCTGCCGGCTGGATCGTCATCGTGCTGCGCATGCGCGGCATGGACATGGGGCCTGGGACGGACGTCGGCTCGCTCACGTTCTTTGCCGGCACCTGGACGGCGATGATGGCCGCGATGATGCTGCCGTCGGCGCTCCCGGCGATCCTCGTCTCGCCTCGCCGTCGTGCGTCGGTGCGCGCGTCGACCGCGTTCGCCGCGAGCTACATCGCCGTCTGGTCAGCCGTCGGCCTCGTAGCGTTCGCTGCCTATCGAGCAATCGACGCAGCGCAGTTCGGATTCCTCGCCTGGGAGCGGGGTGGTGCCTACCTGACGGCCGCGGCGGTTGCCGCCGCGGGCCTCTACGAGCTGACGCCGCTGAAGCGAGCGTGCCTCGGACGGTGCCGGCAGCGGGTCGATCGCACCGCGAACGCCGTCGGCGCAGGGTTGCATTACGGCGCAAACTGCATCGGCTGCAGCGCCGGCCTGATGCTCGTGCTGTTCGCGCTCGGCGTCATGAGCTTCACGTGGATGCCCGTCGTCGCGGCGCTCCTGCTCGTCGAGAAAGTGCCGCGGGTCGGACCGCGTGTCGTGACGCCGATCGCGACGCTGCTCGTCGCGCTCGGCGCATGGATCGCGCTCGACCCGTCGTCGGTACCTGGGCTCACGCTCCCGATGTAGCGCCGAAGGAGGCAGACGAAAATGACGGAGCACAAGGTGGGAACGCGCGAAGAATGGCTAGTCGCTCGCAAAGACTTGTTGCAGCGCGAGAAGGAGTTGACGCGGCGCAACGACGAGCTTGCGCGCGAGCGACGGGCGTTGCCGTGGGTCCCCGTCGAGAAGGAGTACGTGTTCGACACCGACGACGGGAAGAGAACACTGGCCGACCTCTTCGCCGGACGCTCGCAGCTGCTCGTGTTCCACTTCATGTTCGGTCCCGAGGACGACGAGGGCTGCCCCGGCTGCTCATTCATGGCCGATCATGTCGACGGTGCGGTGGTGCACCTGAACCAGCTCGACGTGACCTTCGTCGCGGCGTCGCGGGCGCCGCTCGAGAAGCTAGACGCCTACAAGGGCCGCATGGGCTGGAGCTTCCCCTGGGTCTCGTCGGGGGGAAGCGAGTTCAACGTCGACCACGCCTTGTTCACGGAGGAGCAACGGCGGACGGGCGTCGGCTACAACTTCGGCTCGAATCCGGACGTCAACCTGTTGCACTCGGAGCTCCACGGCCTGAGCGCTTTCACGCTCCAGGACGGAGTCGTCTACCACACGTACTCGTGCTACGACCGCGGCACGGAGGCGCTGATCGGGACGTGGCACCTGCTCGACCGGACGTCCAAGGGACGCGGCGACGGTGACCGGATTCGCCGCCACGACGAGTACGAGGAAGCCGTCGCGTGAGGAATTCTTCTCACGGCCGTGTTCAGCTTCACGCCTATCTAACTAGGGCGCGGCCTCGACCTCGAGCCGCGGCAACCATTCCAGCCAGCTTGGCAGGTACCAGTTCCACCGATCGAGCAGCTTCATGGCGCTCGGCAGGACGACGGAGCGGATCAGCGTCGCGTCGATCAGCAACGCGACGGCGACGCCGAAGCCCATCTGCTGGAACATGATCAGGTCGCCCATGGCGAACCCGAGGAAGACCGCGACGATGATCAGCGCCGCGCCGGTGATGATCCGCGCCGTCGCTGCGACGCCGTGCAGCACTGCGTCGGCCGTGTCGCGACCGCGGTCGTACCGCTCGCGAATCCTGCTGAGCAAGAACACCTGGTAATCCATCGAGAGGCCGAACAGGACGGAGAACAGGAAGAGCGGCACCCAGGCCTCGATCGTTTCGGCGTGCGCGAACCCGAGAAGTCCCGCCCCGATGCCGTGCTGGAAGACGAGCACAAGCAAGCCGTAAGCCGCACCGACCGAGAGCAGGTTCAGGAGGACTGCGGTGGCGGCGATGACCACCGAGCGGAAGACCACCGTCAGCAGGAGGAACGTCAGGCCGAGTACGAGCACGAAGACGTACGGCGCCGGGCTCGAGACTGAATCGAGGTAGTCCGCCGTTTCCGCCGTGTCGCCGCCGACGAGCACGGTGGCGTCGGTGCCGCCAAATTCTCCCGGGATCAGGTCGCCGCGTAGCTCGCGCAGCGCCGAGATCGCTCGCGGTCCTTCGGGATCGCCCCGAAGGGCGATCTGGAGGAGCGCGGTTCCGCCGTCCGGCGAGCGGGTGATCTCTCCGCGACCGGCGAAGCGACCGTCTGCTGCCAGCGTCGAGCGGAGCCGTTTCAAGGCCGTCGCGACCTGCGGGTCGGACGCGTGGTCGGTGACAATGCGAACGGGATCGGTCGTCGCCTGCGGAAAGAACCGCTGCACCGCAACAAATCCGCGCTTCGAGACGAAGCGGTCCGGAAGCGTCGTCACGCCGTTCGCGCCGATGTGGAGTCCGAACACCGGCACCGCAGCCGCGACCAGGACCCCGATCGCGAGCAGCAGGCTGACCGCCGGGCGCCGCACGACCCGATCGACGACGGCGCGCCAGAACCGCCCCTCGGGATTCGCCCGCTCCACTGATGCGCGGCCGAGGAACGGCACGCGCAGCGCGTTGACGCGATCGCCGAGAAGCCCCAGAAGCGCGGGCAAGAGCGTCAGCGCTGCCACCACGGAGACGATGCCGACGAGGATCGCGCCGAGCGCGAGGCTGCGCATGACGTTGTTCGGGACGATCATCATCCCGCACATGGCGACGACGAACGCCGTGCCGCTCACGAGGACGGCCCGGCTCGCCGTCGCGCCTGCGCCGCCGATCGCGTCGGGTCGCTCGCGTCCGGCTGTCCGCTCCTCCCGGTAGCGCGAGACCACGAACAACGAGTAGTCGATACCGAGCGCGAGCCCCATGCCGCTCAGCATGTTGAAGATGAACACCGAGAGGTCGAACGGCTGCGACAGGAGGGCGACGAGCCCGAGCGCGACGATGATCGAAATGATCGCCATCAGCAACGGGACAAGACCGGCGACGACCGCGCCGAACACGAGGATCAGGATCACGAGCGCGGCCGGCACCCCGAACTGCAGCTCGCCGGACTTGAGGTCATGCTGCGAGAGCTCGTTGAAATCGTTGTCACTCGTTTGACCGCCCGTCAGAGCGACGTCGAACGCCGGGTCATCGTCCGCGCGTGTAACGACGTCTTCGACCGACGCGGCGTCATCTGTGTCCGGAATGAGAATCGGGATCAACGTCGCGTGCCTGTCCGCCGAGACCTGTGTCTTGTCGTGCGTCGAGTAGTACACGCGCGCGTTGGCAATCCCTCCCGTGGCACGACCGCTTGCGACGAGTCGCGTCACGAACTCGTGGAACTGCGGCGCGCCGACGGTGTAGCGGGGCGAGCTCACGACCACGAGATCGCTCGCCGCCCGTTCGGGGTTTGGCGGAAACGCGCGTCCGATCATTGCGTCCGCGCGTTGCGATTCCGGATTGTTCGTCGGATGGCCTTCCGTGGTCAGCTCGCCGAGCACGAGCGCAAGGGCGGCGATTGCGAGAACGACCGCGGCGAGCCAGCAGGCGACGGTGCGCCACGGATGCCGACTGCAGGCGCGCGCGATGCGTTCGGTGGCAGCCACTCCTCGAGGTTACAGACCCGGCTTCACGACCATGTCCCACGTCGCTACGAGCAGGAGCAGGAGGATCAGTCGCATCCCCCACGACCAACGGGTCAGCTGACGGGCCGCTTCGCCGTGATCGCCGGCGGAGGCGGCTCGCTCGGCCTTGATCGCAGCGCGGCTCTGGAGCACCGCCCCGATCAGGAAGGCCGCAGCAAAGAGCGCGAGCGCCAGCACGATCCATGTCTGTCCGAAGTCCCAGGCGTCGCTGTCTACGACGAGCCAGATGCCAAAGCCGACCAGCGCGGCGACCGACGGCGCGAGCACGAACGGCCCGATCACGCGCAGGCTGCCGGTGAAGCGGGCCACTGCATCGCGCTCGCCGCTGCGGAGGATGTGCGTTGCGAGGACGTTCAGCGCGACGCCGCCGCCGACCCACACCATCGCTGCAACCACGTGCAGGAAGAGGAGCCAGTCGTACAGAGTGATTGCGATAGCCATATCTTCACGCCGCCTTTCGCTCTCCGGATTGACCGGATACATCTGCGTGGTCGCGCCGCAGCCGTGGCAGCAACAGCGCCGGCACGAGGGCCGCGGCGATCAGCGCCACGGCGACCCAGAAGGTTCTGCCGAACGCGCCGGCGAGCACCGGAGCGGCCTCCGCCCGCTGGCCCTGCGAAAGGCTCGCCAGACCTTGGAGGCCGCCGTCCAGGTCGGGCCGGCCGGCGATCACGGACCGTTGGAGGACGACCGCCAGCAGCGCCGTTCCGACCGCACCAGCGATGCGTTGGACGACATTGATCGCGCTCGTCGCCCGCGGCACTGCGTCGCGCGAGAGCGTGCCGAAGGCGGCGGCCATCGACGGCATGATCGTGCTGCCTATGCCGACGCCGACGACGAAGAGCGCTCCGGCGAGAAAGACGTACGACGTGTCGGCGCCGACCTGCGTGTAGGCAAGCGTGCCGAGCATCGCCAGGAGCATTCCCGCCGAAACGACGACGCGCGCGCCGATCTTGTCTGTCAGCCAGCCGGCGAGCGGCATCGCCACCGCGGCTCCCGCGCCCTGCGGCGCGAGCAGCAAGCCCGTTGCCAGGGCGCTTTCGCCTCGGACGACCTGGTAGTAGAGGGGCAGAAGGATGAGCGAGCCGAAGAGCGCGATGCCGAGAAGGAGGTTGACGCCCGCCGCGGTCGCGAAGCCGCGCCGCAGGAAGAGCGAGACGTCGATCAGGGCTTCGTTGCCGCGGGCGCGCGCGTGCGCCACGAAGCTGACGATGAGCGCGAGACCCAGCGCTCCCGCGACGACGCTGCTCGTGTTGCCGAAGCCGCCGCGGTTGGCCGCGTCGGACAGGCCGTAGAGCACGAGGGCAATCCCGGGCGAGAGGAGCGCCAGGCCGCGCAAGTCGAGACGTTGACGACGCTGCGGCTTCGCCTCGGGCAGGAGGCGGTGAGCGGCAAAGACCGCGAGCACCCCGACGGGGAGGTTGATGAAAAACACCCAGCGCCAGCTGGCCGCGCCGAGGATGGCTCCGCCGACCACCGGGCCGAAGATCGGGCCGAGCAGCAGCGGCACGCCGATGACGCTCATCACGCGCCCCATCCGCTGCGGCCCAGCGGCCTGCGCGAGGATCGTCTGGCCGACCGGCAGGATCATGCCGCCGCCGAGCCCCTGCACGGCACGGAATCCGATGAGCGAGCCGGCCGACCAGGCCGCGCCGGAGAGCGCCGACCCGAGCATGAACAGCAGGAGCGATGCGAGCCAGACGCGCTGCGCGCCGAAGCGCTCCGTCGCCCACCCGCTGAGCGGGATCACCGAGGCGAAGGCGAGCAAGTAGCCCGTCAGCACCCAGTGGATTGTCGAGATCGACGCGCCGAATTCAGTACCGAGCGTCGGGACGGCGACGTTCACGATCGTTACGTCGAGAATCGCCATGATCGTCCCCAGGACGACCACCGCTCCGACAACGAGAATCTCCCGATCCAAGCCTGCTGCGGCTAGCCCTCTCGGCTGCCGCGTGTGTCCGACGAGTTGCGTCACGCTGGGCACCTCCTCGCTGAGCGTGCTGTGCCTATAAATTTATAGTCACTATACCAATACAGCGAGATCATAAACTCAGCCGATGAGCGAGCAAGGGCTTCGTGAACGCAAGAAGCAGCGGACGCGCGAGCTGATCGCCGAGACCGCGCACCGCCTGTTCCGTGAGCGGGGATTCGATGCGGTGAGCGTCGCCGAGGTTGCGCGCGAGGCCGACGTCGCGGAGAAGACCGTCTTCAACTACTTCCCGACGAAGGAGGATCTCTTCTACAGCCGCCTGGAGCGGTTCGAGGACGAGCTCCTCGCCGCGATTCGTCAGCGCCGGCCCGGAGAGACGGTGGCCGCAGCCTTTGGGCGGTTCGTGCTGGAGCCGCGCGGGCTGCTTGCAAAGAAGACGCGCAGCGAAGCGCGCGAAGCCGCCGAAGCTCTGACGACGATCAGCCGGATCATCAGCGACAGCCCAGCGCTTCTCGCGCGGGAGCAGCAGGTGTTCGTCCGCTACACCGATTCGCTCGCGGCGCTGCTGGCCGAGGAAACCGGAGCCACGGCCGGTGACGTCGAGCCGTGGGTCGTCGCCAACGCCCTGCTCGGCGTCCATCGGGCGCTGATCGACTACGTGCGGCGGCGGGTGCTCTCGGGTGTAGTCAGCCCGACCCGTCTTGCCCGCGACGTGCGCGCTCAGGGGGAGGAGGCGCTGGCCCTGCTCGAGCGCGGCCTCGGCCGCTACGCGCGCAAGCGGCGCTAGCCGCGGTCTTCGAGACGGCGAATCGTGCAGACCTCCTGAAAGCCGACTCGACGGAGGATCGGATACGACGTGTCGGGTACCGCGTGCGTGACCAGCGCGGGCGTGCCACGTGTGACGGCGAACTCCCACCGTGCGTGGACGAGCGCGCGGTAAAGGCCGCGCCCGCGGGCCCACACCGCCGTTGAGCCTCCGATCAGGAAGACGCCGCGATCCGAAGGGATCGCGAGCCCCGTTGCCGCAGGCCGCCCGTCGAGTGTCGCCAGGAAGCCGATGGGGATCCCGAGTCGCTGTGATTCCTCGAAATCCTCTCGCATCCGTGCACGGTTCTTCGCGCGCCGGTCGGCCGGCGTCTCGAATGCGTCCCACTGGACTTCGCGCGCGGCCGCGAAGTCGTCAAGCGTCTCGATGCGCCGGACCTCGACTCCCGCCGGCGGCTCGCTCGGCGCCTGGGTCAACAGCAGCGCGTGAAGCAGCGAGACGTGGTCGCGCGGCTCGCGCAGGCCCAGCGCCTGCAGTTGCTCGTAGAGGTGAGGCGGTCGCGTCGAGGGCCCGATCCACCAGACCGCCTCCTTGTCGGCGGGAACGCGTGCCCGGACCTCGGCCAGCGATGCTTCGACGTCGTCCTCGTCGACGGCAATGCCGCTCACGGACGCCCACGTTGGGCCTTGGAGGATGCAGAGCCGCTCGTCGGCGAAGCGTTCCACGCTCGCACCGGGGGCGACGTGGGAGAACCGGTCCGGTGTTTCCGCGTACTCGCGCAGCGTCGGTGGGATCACGGTGCCGAATCTACTTGCGCGCGACCGAATCGATGTGCTGGGTGGAAGGAAAGGCCGACAGATGCCGGCCCTCGCCCTCCTACGACTTCACCTCGATCTTCCGCCGCTGCGCGCGCTCGGACTTCGGCACGCGAACGGTGAGGACGCCGTCCTTCAGGCCTGCGTCGATCTTGTCGGCGTCGACTTGAGTGGGCAGGCTGACGCGGTACTCGAAGCGGCCGGTGCGCCGCGTCTGCTTCCGCAACGCGCCCTTGCGCTCGCGCTGCTTGACCTCACCGGTGATCGTGAGCTCGTTTCCGACGAGCTCGATGTTCACGTCCTCCCGCCTGACGCCCGGAAGCTCGGCTTCGACGAGGTAGGCGTCGTCGGCCTCCTCGATGTCGACGAGGGGCGACCAGCCGCCCGTCTCCGCCGACGATGGCCAGCCGAAACTGCCGAACGTCTCGTCGAGCATCCGGCGCATGCGCTCGGTCACCTGCTCGAACTCGCTCAGCGGCTCCCACCTTTCGGGCGCGAGTCGGGAACGGCGCTCGGGGAGTAACTGGGACATCCCCTTGCCTCCTTTCTCTCGCTGCCGCTCGTCTACCCGGCCGGTGGTCGTTTACCGGTTGTGCCCGACGAATCGTCCGCAAATTCCGGACTCCCTGAGGCGCGTTTGTTTCTTTACTCTCGAGGGAAACCCAATCAGCCGGGAGGCCGCCATGGCTACACAGACAAGGCGCACGTTCGAGACCAGGATCGACATTGCCGACGACACGCGTGAGGAGCTCGTGCAGCTCCTGAACGCGCGACTGGCGGACACGTTCGATCTCTACTCGCAGCTGAAGCAGGCGCACTGGAACGTCAAGGGCAGCGACTTCATTCAGCTGCACGAGCTCTACGACCAGGTCGCCGAAGGGGTGCTCGAGTACGTCGACATGATCGCCGAGCGGGCGACCGCGCTCGGTGGGCTCGCGCACGGCACGGCACGCATGGCGGCAGCGGGTTCGACCTTGGACGAGTACCCGCTCGACGCCGTTGCGGGTCTGGAGACGGTGCGGGTGATCGCCGAGCGGCTCGCCGCCTACGGTGCGTCCGTCCGTAAGGCGATCGATGAAGCTCTCGAGCTGAACGACCAGGACACCGGCGATCTTTTCATCGAGGTCTCACGTGCTATCGACAAGCACCTTTGGTTCGTGGAGGCGCATCTCCAGGCATAGGCGTCCGCTTAGCATGTCCACGTGAGCGCCTTTCCCCGAGCCGGCCGTCCCCTCGACGCTCTGAACCAGCCGCCGCCGCTCGCGGGATACGACCTCTTCCTCGAGAACAAACCGCTCGTGGAAGCGCTTGACCGCGAGGGCGTGGGCTGGGCGGCCGAGAGCGCGAGCACGTTCGGGAGGTTTCTGAGCGGCGAGCCGCTCGAGTGGGGCCGGCTGGCGAACGAGAATCCGCCGCGCCTCCGCACGCACGACCGTTTCGGCAACCGCATCGACGAGGTCGAGTTCCATCCCGCGTGGCATTCGCTGCTGAAGACGAGCGTCGAGCACGGGCTACACGCGCTCTCCTGGCGCGAGGCACGCCCAGGCGCGCACGTGGCGCGGGCGACGCTCTTCTATCTGATGGCGCAGGTGGAAGCGGGTCACGGATGTCCAATCTCGATGACGCACGCTGCCGTCCCCGCACTGCGCGCGCAGCCCGAGCTCGCGGCGGAGTGGGAGCCGCTGCTGACGGCGCTCGACTACGACCCGGGACTGAGGCCGGCCGACGAGAAGCGCGGGGCGCTGTGCGGCATGGCGATGACGGAGCGCCAGGGCGGCTCCGACGTGCGCGCGAACCTGATGGGCGCGCGGGCGCTCGGCGACGGGGAGTATGAGCTCACCGGAGACAAGTGGTTCTGCTCGGCACCGATGTGCGACGCCTTCCTCGTGCTCGCTCGGGCCGAAGGCGGGCTGTCCTGCTTCTTCGTCCCGCGTGTGCTGCAGGACGGGACGCGCAACGGCTTCCGCATCCAGCGCCTGAAGGACAAGCTCGGCGACCGCTCGAACGCGTCGAGCGAGATCGAGCTCCGGGGAGCGTGGGCGCGGCTCGTCGGCGAGGAAGGGCGCGGCGTGCCGACGATCATCGAGATGGTCAACCACACGCGCCTCGACTGCGTGCTCGGCACTGCGGCCGCGATGCGCGCGGCGGTCGAGCAGGCGACGCATCACGCGGCCCATCGGTCGGCGTTCGGAAAGCTGCTCGCCGACCAGCCCCTGATGCGCAACGTGCTCGCCGACCTGTGCATCGAGTCGGAGGCGGCGACGCTGACCGCGCTGCGGCTCGCGCGTGCGTACGATCGCGACGAGACTGCTTTCGCTCGCATCGCGACCGCGGTCGCGAAGTACTGGGTCTGCAAGCGCGGACCCGGCCATGCCGCCGAGGCACTCGAATGCCTCGGGGGAAACGGCTACGTCGAGGAGTCGGGCATGCCGCGCGTCTACCGCCAGCAGCCGCTGCAGTCGATCTGGGAAGGATCGGGGAACGTCATCTGCCTCGACGTCTTGCGGGCGCTGCGGAAGAACCCGGAGACGATCGCTGCGTTCACGGCCGAATGCCGGGAAGCGGTGGGGCCCGAGCGGCGGCTGGACGCATGGCTCAGCGCGCTCGAGCGGGAGCTGCTGTCGCCCGAGGAGGTCGACGCGCGCCGGCTCGTCGAGCGGCTCGGCCTCGCGCTCCAGGCGTCGTTGCTCGTTCGCTTCGGCGATGCGGCGGTCGCCGACGCGTTCTGCGCGTCACGACTGGCCGGCGACGGAGGGCTCGCCTACGGGACCCTCCCGTCGCACGTCGATGCCGCTTCGATCATCGAGCGGCATCGCCCTCACCTCTGAGCGCGACCGTAGACGAGGATCGCGACACCGTCGCCGACGACTTTCGAGTCGACCAGCTGCAGAGGCTTCTTGTCGCTCGTGTCGCCGAACAGGCGCTTGCCGGTTCCGAGCACCACCGGGTACACCATCAGCCGGAGCTCGTCGACGAGATCGCGGTCGAGCAGCGCTTGCACGAGCGTGGCGCTGCCGTGGACGACGATGTCCCCGTCCAGCTCCTGCTTCAGCTTCGTCACCTCGTCCGCGACGTCGCCCTTCAGCACTGTGGAGTTGGTCCACTCGGGGTTCTGCAGCGTCGAGGAGACGACGTACTTCGGCATCGTGTTGAACTTGTCGGCGAAATCGCCTTCCCTTGACGGCCATGCGTCGGCGAAGCCTTCGTAGGTCACGCGTCCCAGCAGCAGGGCTTCGGACGACATCGTCTCGTCGACCTTGAACTGGTTGCCCTCGTCGCCGCGGTCGATCTCGAAGCTCCAGCCTCCGTACTTGAAGTCCTCGGCGCCGCCGGGATCCTCGATCACGCCGTCCAGCGACACGAATTCCGTTACAACGATCCGTCCCATTGTGGTCCTCCCGTCTTTGGTCTCGATCACGACTCCTGTCGTCCTAAGACCGGGCGACCGCATGAAAATAATCGGTACGGAAGCAGCCGCCTTACGCTCGAACGAGGTCGGAGAGCCACGTCTGTACGGCGGCGGCGACACCGGCTAGATCGGTTCTCAGGCTGTGGTTGCCCTGGACCTCGACGACTGTGCGGTGGGGGCCGGCGGGCGGGATTCCGAACGGGTCGTTCGCGCCTTGCACGACGAGCGTCGGGACCGTGACTGCTTCCAGTTCGCCCAAACGGCTCGGCGCCGGACTCGAGCGGCGCGGCGGCTGCAGCGGGAAGGCGAGGCAGAGCACCGCGACGGCGCCGGTCGCTTCCGCGGTGCGGCAGGCAACGCGTGCACCCGACGACCGACCGCCGACGATGAGTGGCAGCCCATCGAGCTCGTTGGCGGCGAGGTGGTCGATCACCGCAGTCCAGGCGGTGTCGAGCTGACGGGCCGGCGCCGGCGAGCGCCGCCCCGCGACGCGGTAGGGCTGTTCCACGAGGGCGACGGAGATCGCCTCCGCACGCGCAACACGGGCTACCGCCGCGAGGTCGGGCGCCGCGATCCCTCCACCCGCTCCATGACCGAGGACGAGCGCGGCTCGCGGTGCTTCGGCGGCGTGCAGGTGAACGTTCGCCTGACCGTGCGGTGTCTCGACTGCGAGCGTGGTCACAGCTCTACACAGCGGCGAGTCCGCGCTTCGCGCGCGAGACGCTCGTCTGCCGCTTCTGCGCCGACAGCTCCGCCTTGCGCAGGCGGACGTGGTTCGGCGTCACCTCGACGGCCTCGTCGTCGCGGATCAGCTCGAGCGCCTGCTCGAGTGAGAGCGGCCGCGGCGGAACCAGGCGCACGAGCTCCTCGGCGGTCGACGAGCGCATGTTCGTCAGCTTCTTTTCCTTCGTCGGATTGACGTCGAGGTCGTCGGCGCGCGCATTCTCGCCGACGATCATGCCCTCGTAGACCTCGACGCCCGGGCCGATGAACAACTGGCCGCGCTCCTGCAGGTTCAGTAACGCGAAGGACGTCGCGGCGCCGCGGCGATCGGCGACCAGGCTGCCGGTGGGGCGCATGCGCAACTCACCGTGCCACGGCTCGTAGCCGTCGAAGATGTGGTGGAGAATGCCCGTGCCGCGCGTCTCGGTAAGGAACTCCGTCCGGAAGCCGATCAGACCGCGCGCCGGCACGCGATACTCCATTCGCGCCCAGCCGGTGCCGTGGTTGACCATCTGGTCGAGCCGGCCCTTGCGTAGTGCGAGCAACTGCGTGACGACGCCCACGTACTCCGCCGGGATGTCGATCGCCAGCCGTTCAACCGGCTCGTACACCTTGCCGTCAATCTCACGCGTGACAACCTGCGGCTTGCCGACTGTCAGCTCGAAGCCCTCGCGCCGCATCAGCTCGACGAGCACCGCGAGCTGCAGCTCGCCGCGACCCTGCACCTCCCACACCTCCGGCCGCTCGGTCGGCAGCACTCGCAGCGACACGTTGCCGACGAGCTCCTGGTCGAGGCGCTGCTTGACCAGTGTCGCCGTCAGCTTGTCGCCGTCCCGGCCGGAGAGGGGAGAGGTGTTGATTCCGATCGTCATCGCGAGGCTCGGCTCGTCGATGCCGATCACCGGTAGCGGCCGCGGATCGTCCGGGTCCGCCAAGGTCTCGCCGATCGTCACTTCTTCGATGCCGGCGGCCGCGATCAGCTCGCCCGGCCCGGCTTCCGCAGCCTCGACGCGATCGAGCGCCTCCGTCACGTACAGCTCCGTCACCTTCGCGCGCTCGACCTCGCCGTTCGCGCGGCACCACGCAACCTGTTGACCCTTGTGGATCGTCCCGTGATGGATACGACAGAGTGCGAGCCGGCCGACGTACGGCGACGCGTCGAGGTTCGTGACGTGCGCCTGCAGTGGATGGTCATCCTCGTACTCAGGGGCAGGTATCCGTTCGAGCAGCGTGTCGAAGAGCGGTTCGAGATCGGCTGCGAGCCCGTCCGGCGTGAGACCCGCATGCCCGGCGCGCGCGTTGCAGTAGACGATCGGGAACTCGATCTGGTCCTCTCCGGCGTCGAGGTCGAGGAAGAGCTCGTACACCTCGTCGACGACCTCCGCGATCCGCGCGTCAGGGCGGTCGACCTTGTTGACGACGAGGATCAGCGGCAACCGCGCCTCGAGTGCCTTGCGTAGAACGAAGCGCGTCTGCGGCAGCGGGCCCTCGCTCGCGTCGACGAGCAGGAGCACGCCGTCGACCATGGTCAGACCGCGCTCGACCTCGCCGCCGAAGTCCGCGTGTCCGGGCGTGTCGACGATGTTGATCTTGACGCCGCCGTGCCTGACGGCGGTGTTCCTGGCGAGGATCGTGATCCCCTTCTCGCGCTCGAGGTCCATCGAGTCGAGCACGCGCTCGGCGACTTCCTGGTTCTCGCGGAACGAGCCCGACTGCCAGAGCATCGCGTCGACGAGCGTCGTCTTGCCGTGATCGACGTGGGCGACGATCGCGATATTGCGGATGTCTGCGCGGAGAGCCATTGGTTGAGGGTACTCGCGCTAAATCCACTGCGCAGCGCAGGGGCTACTGGACGCGATCGATGACCGGATCGGGGTGCTCGCCGAGGTACTCGACCCACGCCCGCTTCACGCACGGGTAGTGCTTGGCGGCCTCGACGAGTTCCATGAAGTTGGCGATGTTCGTGTCGAAGCGCGCCTGAAGCTGTTCGTTGGCGATGCGCCCTTCACTCGTGAACGCGTTGTGCGCTTGGGCCAGCGAGAACATGTCGGGATACACCCTTGCTCCGAGGTGTTCGAAGGGAACCCGCAACGCCCAGAGACCGCGGTTGCCGCCGACCATCGAAGGCGACGCCGAGAGGAGCAGCCCGTGATGCTCGTTGAAGGGCTGAGGGTCGAAGCGCGACACCCAGTCGATCGCGTTCTTCAATGCGCCCGGCATGGACGAGTTGTATTCCGGCGAGGAAACGACGAAGGCGTCGCACGCCTCCAGCCGACGCTGCAGCATCTCGGCCCCCGACGGGAAACCTTCTTCCCGCTGGACGTCCGCGTCGTACGACGGCGCGTCGAACTCGCGCATCGAGGCAAGGTCGACCTCGCCGCCGTTTGCCTCGATCGACTCGGCTGCCAGGCGCGCAAGCTGCGTGTTCAGCGAGTCGGTTCGCAGTGATGCCGAAAAGACGAGATACCGGACAGGCTCGCGAGACGCGCGGCCGTTCGTGGGAGGCTGCGCGGCAGCGTTCACTTGGTCGATATTCGCAGAGCGCGCGCCGAGCAGGTCGACCCGGCACCTTCGACATATCGTGCGCTGGTCGTGAGTCTACTACTAGAAAATCTGTAGCTCAAGCGGGCAAATGGCCCTATTTGATGCTACGGTCCCCGTACGACGAGCTGGAGGCACAGCCTCCACCCGTCGGAGAGGAGCGTCAGCCCAGACGCGATCCCTCTTTCCCCAGAGAGGCTCAATCCCCGCGCCTCGAATTTCGACAGGTCTCGGATTGGGCCTCTCCCCCTGCGGTCTCAGCCGAGCGTGTGGACAGGCACCTCGTAGAACTCGACCGACCTGCGCTGGCCGCTCGCTCCTGGGCTCATCGCGTTCAGCGCTTCGTCGCCGCGCTGCATCGCATCCTCACTCTCGAACAAGGTGATGCCGACGCCCTTGCCGGTCTCACGGTTGACGAGCATCAGCATCTTCGCGCCCTCGAGTCCTGCCGGCGGTGCGCCGGACTCGACGTCGCCGCGAACTCTGCTGATCGCCTCGTCGACATTGCCGGGGTCACTCTCGAAGGTCGCAACACGTGCGAACACGATCACTCCTCTCCTCGATCGACTGGCCGCCTTGGAGTGTAAGCGTCGGTCTCGACCGCCTCATCACGCCTCTTCTCGCCGAAGCCATGCTGCCGCTCCTGGCGGCAGCTCCTCGCCGACCGTCTCGCTCGCCAGGATCAGCTTGCCGGCCGGTAGCGCGAACGGGTCGGCGCTCACGTTGACCGCGCAGACGAGCTCGTCCCGCTCGAAGACGAGCGCGCCGGGAGGGCCTTCGCGCCAGGCGAAGCGGCCGCTAGGC
>WNGF01003447.1_pt1 | contig 21479 bp, 16 predicted proteins | sample 5400641 | NCBI WGS metagenome assembly WNGF01 (sample SAMN13153371, study PRJNA577476) | soil metagenome | isolation source: 80 cm soil or saprolite under grassland replicate 2 | place: USA:California | collected 2016-06-15 | reverse complement strand
CGTCCGCGACGGCGTGGTGGCGGAGCTCCGGACGGTGGAACCCAACCGCGCGCGCGATCTGATCGAGAGCTTCATGGTGACCGCCAACGGCGTCACCGCGAGGTTCCTGACCTCGCGCGGCTGCCCGTCGATTCGCCGCGTCGTCCGGTCCCCCGAGCGATGGGAGCGGATTGTCGCCATCGCGCAGCGCTCTGGCACGACGCTGCCGCCGGAACCGGACGCGCATGCGCTCGAAGAGTTCCTGAAGGCGCAGCGCGCGGCGGTGCCGGATCAGTTCGCCGATCTCTCGCTGAGCGTCATCAAGCTGCTCGGACGCGGAGAATACATTGCGGAGGAAGCAGGCGGCGGGGACGACGGGCACTTTGCGCTGGCGGTCTCGAACTACACGCACTCGACCGCGCCGAACAGGCGATATCCGGATCTGGTGACGCAACGGATGGTGAAGGCGACGGTCGCGGGACAGCGCGCGCCGTATCGGTTCGAGGAGCTTGCGGCGCTCGCGGCGCATTGCACGAAGCAGGAGGACGCCGCGAACAAGGTCGAGCGCCTCGTGCGCAAGGCCGCCGCCGCGTTGTGGATGTCGAACCGGATCGGCCAGGACTTCGACGCGGTGGTCACGGGCGCGTCGAAGAAAGGCACGTGGGTGCGCCTGTGCCGTCCGCCGGTCGAGGGGCGGCTCGAACGCGGGTGGGAAGGGCTCGACGTCGGCGATCGGGTCCGCGTGCGCCTCGTCAGCACCGATCCCGATCAGGGCTTCATCGATTTCGCGCGCGTGTAGCGTCCTCGATCGCGAGCCGGATGTGTGCCGTGTGATGCCGGCAGTGCCACGCATACATGCCGAGCGCGTCGTCCACGGTCACGCGTCGCCATTCGGGATGCGTGAAGGCCTTCCGGAAATCCGCTTCAGGGAGCGACCGCAGGAACGCCACCCACCTGCGATGCAACGCCTCGAGCAACTCGAGCGACATGGCAATCGGCCCCATCTTCGCTTCGGGCAGCTCCGCCCAGCGTCCTTCTTCGTACGTCTTTACGAGCGGCGCCTCTTCGGTGACCGCGAGCTTCATGCGCACGTAGGCGTTCAGATGGCTGTCGGGCACGTGGTGGACAACCTGCCGGATCGTCCAGCCGCCCGGCCGATACGGTGTCTCGAGCTCTGCGTCGCTGAGCCGTTCGACCAGTCCACGAATCGTCGCCGGCGTCTGCTCGAACACAGACAGGAGCTCGGCTCGGGCTCGTGCATCGAGCGGCGCGCTGTTGCGCGGCAGCGGACCGACGGGGTAGCGGCGCTTGTCCAGATCGTTCATGAAGCGGATCCTTTCACGATCACGCGTCCGGCCACAGATCCATCGACCCGATGGTCATGACGCCGGGATCTTTCCCAGGAGTCGCCCGAGCAGCTTGACCGCGTAAATCGCCGCGCGATCGCGTGTCTCCTGCATGTCGACGTCTGCGTTCGTGAAGTGCAGCGCCCACAGCTGGTCCACCGCGGAGTCGTCTCCCTCGGTGGGATGCAGCGCGATCCAATACAGGATTTTGATCAGCTGCTCTTTCGGGATGTCCTGTTGCAGCCGCTCGTAGATCGCGTGCGGCGCGAACCGCTCGATCGCTGCCTGCTGCACGTCCGGCACCGCAGCCACATATAAAAGGTTGCGCACGCGCTGGACGGGGTCGTCGACCTTCCCCGGCTGCCACGACGGCAGCATCTCGCGGATGTATTCGTACTGCTCCACGACGTCCTCGCCGGGTTGTTCGTCGGCCGGCGCGATTGGCGTGACGATTCCGCCGTCGGGCGGCAGGCGGTTGAAGATGAGATCGCGCTCGATGTCATCGACCGTCACGTCCTGCCACCGCGACTTGACCGCGTGCGGCAGTTGCGGCGACGCGCTCGTTGGCGGCTTCGGCTCGGGATTCGCCGCCACGCGCGGCGGCGCCTCCCGCTCCTTCGGCGCGGGTGCGGGCGGCGTCGGCGTCGCAGTTGTCGGTGTGCCGCTGGGCTTCGCCGTCGAGAGCGCCCGTGTTTCCTGCTCGGACAATCTCGGCTGAACGGTACCGATCCGAGGAGCTTCGGTTGACGGCGCGCTCGCCGAGGCCGGTGGCGCAGCGGCCCGCGCCGCCGCCCGCATGCGATATTCCGACATGACGCCGACGATTGCCCACGCGGCGAGCGCGACCGTCACCCATCCCTTTCCGCTCCGTCGCGAGAACCGCTGCTGGGCGTCCCATCGGAACATCTTTGCCGCCGCAATGCAGCCTCCCGCGCCGATGATGACGAGTGCGAGCAGATTGAAGCGCACCGTTCCCAGCCCTGAGCCATTGACGCAGGCCTGCAGCGCATTCACCGCGTATCGGCCGGGGAAGAACATCGACAGGTGTTGTGCCCAGTCGGGGAGGCTTGCGAGCGGGACCGCGATCCCGCCGATGATCAGCATCGGCAGGAAGATGCACTGCCCGAGCGCCTGCACGGCCGGCACGTTGTCGGCCATCATCGCCATGACGAGGCCGAGGCCGATGAAGGCGAACGATACGAACGTGAAGGCGCCAAACAGTTCCGCCGGGTGCTTCGGCAGCGGCATGCCGACGGCGAGCGCGAGCGCCAGCTGCAGCAGTCCCGCAGTAATAAGGATGACGTAGCGTGCGACCACCGTGCTGCTGACGAGCGTTGCCGTCGACACCGGCGCAAGGCGGTAGCGGCGCCAGACCCCGCGCTCGCGTTCGCTGACCATCGTCGTCGGGAGCCCGAAGCACGCGCCCCCGAGCACGCTGACGGTCAGGAGTTCCCCCATGTGCCGCGCGAGCGTGACGCTCTCGTGGCGGTACAGGACCCAGAACGCGAGGAGGAAGATGAGCGGGAACAGATAGCCGTAAATCAGCGCCATCTTGTTCCGGTAATGCAGCTTGAGGCTGATGCCAAGCTGCTGCAGCGATGGGCGCATCAACGTGGGCGCCTCAGTCGCGCAGGCTGCTGCCCGTCAGCCCGATGAAGACGTCCTCGAGCGTCGACTTGCGCACGCGGAGGTCGGTGACCTCGATGCCCTGCGCATCGAGCCGCTGGAGCACGTAGCCGAGCGTGCGGCTCACCGCCGCGGTGCGGAATGTCATACGCATCCCGTCGATCGCCAGGTCTTCGACGCCGGAAACACCCGCTACCAGTCCGGCGTCGAGCGGCGTGGCCGTGACGAGCGACACCGACTGATACGTCGTCGAGCCCGCGATCAAGTCGTCCGGCGATCCCGAGGCGATGATCCGTCCGCGATCGATGATCGCGATGCGATCGCACAACCGCTCCGCCTCGTCGATGTAGTGCGTGGTCAACAGCACGGTGTGCCCGTCCGCTTTCATGCGCGTGATCTCGGCATGCAGCTCGCGGCGTGACTGCGGATCGAGGCCGGTCGTGGGCTCGTCGAGGAAGACGAGCTCGGGGTTGCTGACGAACGCCAGCGCGAGCGCGAGCCGCTGCCGTTGTCCGCCCGAGAGCGAGTCGAACGGCGCGTCCGCCTTTTCGTCGATGGCGAACCGCTGCAGCAGGTCGCCTGGACGCGACGCGTGCCTATAAAAGGATCCGAACAGCGTTAACGCTTCGCGCGGTGTGATCTTGTCCTGGAGCGAGGTCGTCTGCAGCACCGCGCCGATGCGTTCCTTCACCGCCTGCGGGTGACGCCGCGCGTCGATCCCTGCCACTTCGATGTCCCCCCGATCCGGCTCGCGCAGGCCGATGATGCACTCGAGCGTCGTCGTCTTGCCGGATCCGTTTGGCCCGAGCAAGCCGAAGATCTCCCCGCGTTCGATCTCGAAGCTCACGCCCTGCGCTGCCACGACGTCGCCATACTGTTTTCGGAGGTCGCGGACGATGACGTTGGGCATGGGTGAAACAGCGCGCCGGGCGCGTCGTAGTTGCAGGATATAACAGAGGCACTCACGTTCCGCATCCCAGGGAAAGGACGGCTGTCCATGCGACGCATTCCGGTCTTATTCGCGGCATCGCTGCTCGTTTCGGGGCTCACGCTCCTCGCCCAGCGACTTTGTCGGTGACTTGCTGCCGGCCGTCGAGAAAACCTTCCGCGTCTCGACCCGGGCGGACGATCGGGGGATCGGCGGCCTCTCGGCCGGTGGATCCGCGACGATCAACACGGCGTTCAACCGCCCCGAGCTGTTCCGCTACATCGTGATCATGAGCTCCGGCGGTCAGAACGTGGAGCAGGGCTATCCGAAATTCTTCGGCAACTCCGCCGCAGCGGCGAAGCAGATGAAAATGATCTGGCTCGCCGCCGGCGACGGCGATTTCGCACTGCCCGGAACGAAGGCATTGGACGAGGCGCTGACGAAGAACGGAATCAAGCACTCGTTCAAGATCACGGAAGGCCGTCACGAGTGGCGCCTCTGGCGTCCGCACCTCTATGAGTTCGCGCAGCTGTTGTTCAGGAACGGGAAAAACACCAATCCCTAACCTAATCCCTCATCCGGAATCCCTCATCCAAGCATCGGACATCCGGGAGTCCATTGCGGATTCCCGGATCGGCGGATCCGTGGATTGTCGGATCCGCCGATTCTCGGATCATCGGATTAGCGGATTTCCGATTAGGGATTACCGGATTAGGGATCAGGGACTCAGCTCTTAACCTTCCCAGCCGTTAATGATCGTTTCGCGCAAATCGAAGCCGAATGCGCGTTCCGTGACGGCGACGATGGGAGGGCCCTGCAGCCGCTTGTAAACGGAGCGGCGAAGGCGACGGAAACAGTCGTACACGACTTCGCTGAAGGTCGCGGTCGTGTGCTTGTCGTACACGGTGCGTCCTTCGTCGTCGGGGACGAAGCGCCCGTCATCGAGCGCGCGTTCGTCGAACAGCCGGACGAGCTCCGCCGGGCTCGTGCGGCGCTCGACCAGTTCCTCGACGACGGGCGCGACGACCCAGTAATCGAACGGGTCGAACTGATCCGCCGCGAGCTCCGCGGAAGGCCTGATGTGGAACGTTTCCTCCGGGATCTTCTCCGCGCCATGTCGCGCGTTCGCGTAGCGCGCGAGCCGATAGACGTCCAGCTTGCCCAAGTCCCCAATCAACGAGACGCCGCCGCACATGTCGCCGTATAACGTGGCGTATCCCAGCGCGATCTCGGTTTCATTCCCGCATGAGATCAGGAGCGCCCCCGTGTCGTTCGACTCGGCCATCATCAGCAGCCCGCGAATCCGGGCATGGAGGTTCTCGCGCGTGAAACCGCACGCGATCGGATGGGCGTGCTTTTCGAACACGGATCGGACGTCCTCATCGATTTGCTGGATTGGAATGACGCCGTAGCTGACGCCGAGCGCGCGCGCCAGGCGTTCCGCGATCGCTCGCGTCGTATCGGTGTTATAGCGCGAAGGCAAGTTGTAGGCAGCCACGCGTACGGGCCCGAGCGCGTCCACGGCGATGGCGAGCGCGAGTGCGGAGTCGATGCCCCCCGAGACGGCAACCACGGCGCGCTCGAAGCCCGTCTTCTGCATGTAATCGCGAAGCGCCATCACGAGCGCATCGTAGAGCTCGCGGTCGCGATCGATCGCGGGCAGCGGCACCTCCGGCGCCGGCATCGCCGATTCCACGTCAGCGAGGATCAGCGCTTCAGTGAATTGCGGTCCGATCGCAATCAGTCTCGCGTTCTGATCGTAGATAAGGCTCTCGCCGTCGAACGCGATGATGTTCTTGCCATTGTCGGCGGCCCCGGTCGTGTTGATGTAGGCCAACGGTTTCCGCAACTCTGCGAGGTGCCTCACGATCAAATCATGGCGCGTTCGCCGCTTGCCTGGATAAAAGGGGGACGCGTTGATGTTGAGCAGGACGTCGGCCCCTTTGGCGACGAGCTCCGCAAGCGGCTTCACATCGTAGTAGTCGTCCCACAGGTCTTCGCAGATCGAGACCCCCAGTTTCCGTGGGCCGGCTCGCGTCGGGATCTCGACCGGCTCGCGGACGTCTCCCGGCACGAAGTACCGCTTGTCGTCGAAGTAGCGGTAGCTCGGAAGGAGCGACTTGTGCGCGCGCTGGAGCACCCGGCCGTCGCGGACGACGGCGGCCGCGTTGTAGCGGCGGATCGCACCGCTCTCGTTCCGCTCGGCGAGGTTGAAATCGATGAAGCCGACGACGGCAGTGATGCCGCGCGCCGCGTCGGCGATCCTGAGCATGGCGCGCTCGTTCGCCACGAGGAACCCGGCGTCCTCGACGAGATCGCCGATGCAATAACCGGGCAGCGCCATCTCCGGTGTCACGATGACGTCGGCGCCGGCGCCGATGGCCTCGCTGATGGCCGCGAGGATCTTCGCGGCGTTCCCGTTGATGGCGCCGCTCGTGGGATTCAGCTGCGCGAGCGCGATCCGCATCAGAAGCCGTCTGTCCGCTGCGTCGGGCCGTGCGCGGCAAGCATCGCGCTCGGCCATGCAGCGGCCGAAATGCGAACGAGCGATGTCATGGAGCGAAGTATACTCGTCGCTCGAAGAGCCCTAAGTCTATGAAACTGTCCATCTCGATCGCGATCCTTCTCTGTACGTCAGCCATCGTTCTTTCGCACGCACAGCAGCCGCCCGCGCAGCAGCCACCCGCACCGGCACAACAGCCCCCCGCAGCCGGGCAGCAGCCCCCCGCGACGCCGCCGCCGGCGGGCCGCGGGCAGGGAGGCGGTCGCGCCGCGCAGGGAAACACGGCGTCGCAGAAACCGCCGCCCACCGTGACGCCACAGGCCTATCCGCCCGAGCTCGTGCAACAGGGCCAGGTGCTGTTCGTGTCGTTCTGCGGCTTCTGCCACGGCCGCGACGCGATGGGAGGTGAAACCGGTCCCGATCTCACGCGCTCCCTCCTCGTGGCGGAAGACGTCCGCGGCGACAAGATCATCCCGCTCGTGCACACGGGTCGCGTCGAGAAGGGCATGCCGCCGCAGAATCTTCCGGACACCGATCTCGCCGCGATCGTCGCGTTCATTCACGACACAAAGGTCAAGGCAGATTCGCTGGAGGGAAACCGCCGTTCGGTCGATCCGGCGGACCTCGCGACCGGCAACGCGCAGGCCGGCGAGCAATTCTTCAACGGACCCGGCGGATGCGCGACGTGCCATTCGCCGACCGGCGATCTCGCCGGCATCGGGACGCGCCTGCAGGGGCTGCCGTTACTGCAGCGCATGCTCATGCCGGGGGGGCGCGGTCGCGGCGCCGCCGCCCCTCGGCCGGCCATCGCCACGATCAGGCTGCCGTCCGGGCAGACCGTCACCGGCAAGCTCGCGTATCGCGACGAGTTCACGATTGCGGTCACCGACGCGGACGGCTATTACCGTTCGTACCCGGCACGCGGCGCGAAGGTCACGGTCGACAACCCGCTCGACGCCCACATCGCACTGCTTCCGAAGTACACGAACGACGACATGCACAACGTGCTCGCGTACCTGCAGACGTTGAAATAGGACCAGGATGATGAATCTCCGGCGCCATGCGTTCCGCTCGCTGCTCGTTGCGCTGCCGATAGCCGGCGGTGCGTTGCTCGTCGCGCAGACCTCGCGCGGCGTCGATCCCGCGATGATGCTCAAGCCTCCCGCCGACTCGTGGCCGACCTATCACGGCGACTACACGGGGCATCGGCACAGCCGCCTGACGCAAGTCACGCCCGACAACGTTCACCAGCTCACGGTCGCCTGGACGTTCCAGACCGGATCGGCCGCCGGCATCAAGGCGACGCCCATCCTCGTCGACGGCGTCATGTACGTGACGATGCCGGACAACATCTGGGCGATCGATGCGCGCACGGGACGGCAGATCTGGAAATACACCTATCCCACGCCGCAGGGATTTCACATCGGCCACCGCGGCGCCGCGGTCTACAAGACCACCGTGTACCTCACGACGCCCGATGCGCATCTGATCGCGCTCGACGGGCGCGACGGGAAGGTGAAGTGGGACGTCGTGATCGCGGACTGGCGCAAAGGCTTCTGGTCGACCAACGCGCCGCTGCTCATCAAGAACCACCTGATCGTCGGCGTGTCCGGTGACTTCGACAACCTGCCCGGCACGTTGAAATCCGTCGATCCGGAAACCGGGAAGACCCAGTGGATCTTCTACAGCACGCCGCCCCCCGGGACGCCGGATTCGATCAGCGGCGGCGCGACCGGCGGGCAGATGTGGAACGCGGGCACCTACGATCCGGATCTCAACCTGCTCTACGTCGGCACCGGCAATCCCACGCCGGTGCTGAACGGCGCCGCGCGGCCGGGCGACAACAAGTGGATCTGCAGCATCCTTGCGATCGATCCCGACGCCGGCAAGCTCGCGTGGGGCTTCCAGGTGTCCCCGCACGACACGCACGACTGGGACGCGTCGGAAGTGCCGGTGCTCGTCGACGCGCCGTTCAACGGCAGGCCGCGGAAGCTGCTGATGCAGGCGTCGCGCAACGGCTACTTCTTCGTGCTCGATCGGACGAACGGCAAGAGCCTGCTGACCAAGCCGTTCGCAGCGGTGAACTGGTCGAAGAGCATCTCGGAAAACGGCAGCCCCATCCCCGATCCCGCGCAGGAACCCGCGCGCGACGGACGGCTCGTGTCGCCCGACGAAGGAGGGGGCACGAATTATCGGTCGCCGAGCTTCGATCGCCGCACCGGCCTGTTCATCGTCAGCGCGAGGGACGCGTGGGGCATTTATTTCTTCAAGCCGGAGCACGGGACGTACGGCTGGGCGGGTGCGGATTACGGCGTCTACGGGACAGGGCTGCTGCGCGCGATCGATTACCAGACGGGGAAAGTCCGCTGGGAGCACGACATCGGCGCGGGCGGAGGAAGCGCCGGCGTGCTGACCACCGAGACCGGCGTCACGTTCTCGGGGGATGCCGCCAGCAACGTCTTCGCCCTGCGCACCAGTGACGGCGCAACGTTGTGGCATTCGAGTATCGGCAACGTGGGCAACGGTCCGATCACGTACGAGCTCGATGGCAAACAGTACCTCATCGTCGCGGGAGGCGGGGTCCTCTACGCGTGGACGCTGCCTGAAAAGCTCGTGGCCGCGCCCGCGCGCTGAGCGTTCGCAACACCACTCGTCACCCGCGTCTCTGCTCGTCCCAGCGATCTTTCGCCGGGACGCCGAATCCACCGCGTGTGCGCGATGCGGCTGCGATGTCGACGTTGTATCTCGGCATGCGCGAGAACGCCGGCGATCCCGGTCGCTGTGATTCGGAGGCCGCGCGGATGACCGAGAGCATCGTGCGACGCGACGTCATCGCGCATCGCGGCGAGCCGGAAGGCGAGCAGCAGTTGATCGCGCAGCTCCGGCGTCCCGCGCGCCCGATGCGGTAGCGCGCGTGCGCCAGCCGGCGCATTCCGGTTTATGATGCCCCGCATGAAGAACCTGCTGGCCATCCTGTTCTCGGGCACCGCCGCCGTCGGACTTGCCGCGCAGGCGCGCCCCGCCGCACCCGCCGCGAATGACCCGGATCAGAAGGAGTGGATCCAGTTATTCAACGGGCGCAATCTCGATGGGTGGACGCCGAAGTTCGCACATCACGATCTCGGCGAAAACCTCTACGACACGTTCCGTGTCGAGGACGGACTGCTGAAGGTGCGCTACGACAAGTGGGCGATCTTCAAGGACGAGTTCGGCCACCTGTTCTATAAGGACCCGTTCTCGTACTACATCCTTGCCGCCGAATACCGATTCGTGGGTGAGCAGGTGCACACGGATCGCAAGGACCTGGGCTGGGCGGTCCGCAACAACGGCCTCATGCTGCATTCCCCCGCGCCGAAGACGATGGTGAAGGATCAGGACTTCCCGATCTCGCTCGAGGTGCAGCTGCTCGGGGGGCTGAGCGATGGGAAGCCGCGGAGTACCGCGAACCTGTGCACGCCGGGCACGAACGTCTACATGAACGGGCAGCTGCACACCGCGCACTGCACCAACTCGACGTCGAAGACGTACGATGGCGATCAGTGGGTGCGGGTCGAAGCGATCGTTCACGGCGACGAGCTGCTCCAGCACGTGGTCGAAGGCAAAGTGGTGATCGAGTACACGAAGCCGCAGATCGGCGGCGGCCAGGCGAGTCCCACGGATCCCGCCGTCAAGGTGGACGGGACGCCCCTGACGGGCGGCTACATCTCGATCCAGGCGGAGACGGCGCCGATAGATTTCCGCAAGATCGAGCTCGTGAACCTCGAAGGGTGCTCGGATCCGAAGGCGGCGAATTACAAGTCGTACATCGTCAAGTCGAATCCGTCGATGTGTAAATGATGAATGATGAATGATGAATGCTGAATGAGGAACAAGACGAATGCTGAATGAAGAATGCGGTTCAGCATTCAACATTCAACATTCATCATTCAGCATTATTCGGCGCGGAGCGCGACGAGCGGATCGACCCGCAGCGCGCGCCGCGCGGGAACGTAGCAGGCGAAGAGCGCGACGGCCAGCAACAGCAGCGGCACCGTCGCGTATGTCATGGGATCGCGCGGGTCGACGGAGAAGAGCAGGCTCTTCATCACCCGCGCGGCCAGCAGGGCGCCGCCGACGCCCAACACAGCGCCTGCAACCGCGAGCACCATCCCCTGACCGACGATCAACTTGAACACATCGCCACGGCCCGCTCCCAGCGCGAGCCTGATGCCGATATCGCGCGTCCGCTGCGACACGAGATAGGCGAGCACGCCGAACAGCCCGACGCACGCCAGCGCCAGCGCGATCGCGGCGAAGCATCCCAGCAGGTACATGTTGAACCGCCGCGCACCGAGCGAGTCCGACAGCGTGTCGGTGAGGAGGGTCACGTCGTAGATCGGGACCTGCGGATCGATTTGCCGAATCGTCGAGCGCACGTCGCTGAGGTGCGACAGCGGATCGCCGGCGCCGCGGACGACGAGGCTCATCGGATTCCAACCGGAATACGCGATTGCCGACGCGTACACCGTGGGCCCGGCTTCGACGTCGAGGCCGAAGCTGCGCACGTCCCCGGCGACACCGATGACGGTCTGCAGCGCGCGCCCGAAGCTCTTGATCACCACCGTCTTTCCGATGACATCTTCATTCGGCCAGTAACGGCGGGTGAATGCTTCGCTGATGATGATCACCGGCGGAGGGGCCGTATCGCGCGGCGGCGGCGCATCGCGCGCCTCGAAGTCGCGTCCGCGCAGCGGAATCTTCAGGGCGTTGAAATAGCCGGGACTCACGAGCCGCCACTCCGCTGATGCGGGTACACCTGCCGGCAGCGTTCGCCCCGGAAAATCGAGCTCGGTGCTGGGGCTTCCCCCCCTCAGCGGCACACTGCTCGCGGTGGCGATCGCCTGCACGCCCGGCATGGCCGCGAGCCGCGGCAGCAGCCGTTCGTAGAAGCCACGGGATTTCGCACCGTCGTTGTAGGTCGCTTGCGGCAGATTCACGCGCATGGTCACGATCCCCTCGGTCTGGAAGCCGGGCTGCACCTGTTGCAGTCTCCAGAAACTGCGGATCAGCAGGCCGGCGCCGATCAGTAGCACGACCGACAGCGCGACTTCGACGATGACAAGCGCGCTGCGGAGGCGCTGCCGCGCGGGACCGCCGCTCGCGCTGCGCGTTCCCTCCTTCAACGTCTCGCTCACATGTGGCCGCGATGCCTGAAACGCGGGAAGAAGTCCGAAGAGGACGCCAGCGGTCAGCGCGGCGGCGAGCGCGAAGCCGAACACGCGCAGATCGACCGATAGCTCGTTGAGCCGGGGCAGTCCGGCGCTGGGTCCAGCCGAGCCAAGCCATCGCGTGCTGGCCCACGCGGCGAAAAATCCGAGGCCGCCCGCGATGACCGAGACGAGCAGCGATTCGACGAGGAGCTGGCGGACGATGCGGGATCGCTGCGCTCCCAGTGCGACGCGGACGGCGATCTCCTTCTGCCGCGCCGCCGTTCGCGCGAGCATCAAGCTGGCGACGTTGCCACACGCAATGAGCAGCACCAATCCGACGGCGCCCATGAAGATCAGCAGCGATTCGCGCGTTTCGCGCGGCACGATCCAGTCGTAGAAGGTGAGCATCCGGATCCCCCAGCCGCCGTTCGACTCCGGATACTGACGCGCAATCTGCGCCGCGATGCCGTCCATCTCGCTCTGCGCCTGCTGCAGTGAGACGCCGGAATGCAGCCGTCCGATCACGGTCAGGCGATGGTCACTGCGCGACCGCGCCGGATCGGGCGCCAGCGGCACGAGAAGATCGAGATTGGCGGCGCCCCACGGAAACGCTTTCGGCAGCACGCCGATGACTTCGTAGGGCGTGCCATCCAGGGTGATCGGCGTCCCGAGCACCGAGGGGTTCGCGCCGAGCCGCCGCTCCCAGAAGCCGTACGTCAGGATGACAACGGTGGTCCGGCCGCCGGGCCGATCCTCTTCCGGCCGGAGGTTGCGCCCCATCGTCGGCGCGATACCGAGTACGGGGAGAAAATCGCTGGTCACGGCGATGCCGCGCACGATTTCGGCGTCCCCTCCCGATGTCAGCGTGAATCCCGCGCCCGTCTGTGCCGCGAGCCGCTCGAAGCTGCGGGCCTGCGCGCGCCAGTCGAGAAACGTCGGATGTGAGGCGGAGAACTGCGGCCACCCCTTTTCAGGATTGCTCTCCCAGACGCGCACGAGCCGCTCTGGTTCGGAGAACGGAAGGGGACGCAGCACCACGGCGTTGACGACCGTGAAGATCGCGGTGTTGGCGCCAACGCCGAGCGCGAGCGTGATCGCCGCGATGGCGGTGAAGCCGGGGCTCCGCCGCAGCACCCGCGCGCCGTAGTGCACGTCCTGCCACACCGCGCCGGCCCACCGGCGCCGCGGCGGGCCGCCGGGGACCGGCGGCTCGGGATCGACGCGGCCGGCGGTGCGATGGATCTCGCGTGCCAGCACGTCGCTGTCGCTGAGCTCCTGCAGCACCGCCCGCTCCGCGGCCTCGTCGCTCATCCCCCGCGCGACGAGCGCGCGATGCCGGTCGGACAGGTGGTCGCTGAGTTCGTCGACCACCTGTGCGTGCCGCGCCGGCTCGATATGCAGATCGCACAGCCGCGCGCGCACTTCGGATTTCCACTCGCGCATCTCAGGCCTCCGCGATGCGATTGACGGCGGCGACGAACCGCTCCCACCCGGATCGCTGCTGGGCGAGCACCTTCCGGCCCGCGGCGGTGATCTTGTAGTAGCGGCGGCGCCGCTGCCCCGGTTTCTCGACCCACTTGCCCGTGATCCACCCGCGCTTCTCGAGACGATAGAGGAGGGGATACAGCGAGGCCACGCGGAACCGCACCGCGCCTTCGGAGCGGTCTTCAATCACCTGGCTGATCTCGTAGCCGTGTCGCTCGCGGTGCTCCACGAGCGCGAGCACCAGCAGTTCGGCGCTGCCCTTCTTCAACTCGCGATCGAGAATGCGGTCGACATACTTCATAGCGACATATTGCTGAGAAGTAGTCGCCCGGGTCAACGGCGATGTGATGAACGGTGGCCCCGGCAATGGCTGAGCTGGTCGCGGATTTCGGTCCAGTCGAGCTTGCTAACAATCGTCAGGTACCCTAACGTGGAACGTTCACAGACTTTCACTTTTGTCCGTCGCGGCCGACACGAACGGTTAATCGCGTGCGCGGCGCCAGGCTGACTCTGCCATCGAAGGTCGCGCGGCCACACGGCTTAGCCGACTCCGCGCTGCCTCGAGTGTGCGGTACATCGGTTGCTTAGTGCGGTTACGGTTCGGGTCGGGTCGGTCTTTCCCCAGGGGCTCAACATGTCCAAGGCCACCAACGTCGTTCGACTCCTCGCGGCGTTGCTCCTCGTCACTACCGCGGGCCCGTCGGCGTCAACAACCCTCGAGCCGACGCCTTTGTCGGTTGAGAAACTTGATCCGATTCTTCAGGCTCGCGCGTCGTCCGCTGTCGGCACCTCGCGGGTGATCGTCCGCGGCATCGAGTCGACGCCGACCGGCACACTCGGCGATCTGATTCAAGAGGCGGGAGGCGTGCCAGGCCGCCGGATCGCGGTGATTCGCGGACGCGTCGCGGACGTGCCGAATGCCGCGCTCCTGGCCCTTGCGAGCAGCCCGTACGTCGCGGGACTCTCCCTTGACCGGCTGATCTTCGGCGCGAACGAACGGACGGGCGCGACGATCGGGTCCTCGGCTGTCCGCCAGGATTACGGGTACGACGGATCCGGCGTGGGCGTCGCGGTGATCGACTCGGGCGTTGCTCCCGCGCATGACGACCTGGCCGGCGCCGCGGGGCAGCGCGTCGAGCACTTCGTTGATTTCCTGAATGGCGCGACGAGCTCGTACGATGATTACGGTCACGGCACGCACGTCGCCGGAATCATCGCGGGCAACGGGTTCGACTCGGACGGCGCACGATCCGGCGTCGCGCCGGGCGCGAGCCTCACCGTGCTGAAAGTGCTCGACGCCTCCGGCAACGGGCACATCAGCGACGTCATCGCCGCGATCGACTACGTGGTGGAGAACAAGGATGCGCTGAACATCCGCGTGATGAACCTCTCGGTGGCAACGGGCGTCTACGAGTCTTACAACACCGATCCCCTGACGCTTGCCGCCGAGCGCGCGGTCCGCGCCGGCATCGTCGTCGTCGCGGCGGCCGGCAATAACGGACGCAATCCCGATGGACGCCCACAGCATGGCGGCATCACCGCGCCAGGCAACGCTCCGTGGGTGCTGACCGTTGGCGCGTCGAGTCACATGGGCACGATCGATCGGTCCGACGATACGGTCGCCCCATTCAGTTCGCGCGGACCCGGAGCGATCGATTACGCTGCGAAGCCTGATCTCGTCGCGCCGGGCGTCGGCATCGAGTCGCTGAGCAATCCGGAAAGCACCTTTTACACGACGCGCGCGCCGTATCTCTTAAATGGCACTGTCGCGACCTCCTACCTGCCGTATCTCAGCCTGAGCGGCACGAGCATGTCGGCGCCGGTCGTCACCGGCACCGTCGCGTTGATGCTGCAGGCGAACCCGTCGCTCACGCCGAACGAAGTCAAGGCGATCCTGCAGTACACCGCGCAGTACTATCCCGGCTACGACCGGCTCACCGAGGGCGCGGGCTTCCTCAACGCGAAGGGGGCCGTTGAACTTGCGCGGTACCTCGCGTCACCCGACACCAGCGAATATCCCGCGAGTGACACGTGGACCGCTCATTTCATCTGGGGCAACCACCTTCTCAAGGAAGGCCGCTTTACGAGCGCCGCGACCGCGTGGTCGACCGGCGTCACCTGGGGCGCATCGAGCACCGCCGACGGTGGCAGCATCGAGTTCGGATTTCTCTGTTCTGCCGATAATTGTGACGGCACGCGGCCGTGGCGCTTCGGCGACGGCAATCCTTTCAACGTGGTGTGGGGCGACACGTGCAGCGGGAACGATTGCTACGGCACCGCATGGAGCACGACCGTCGTGTGGGGCACGAGCGACGAGGGTGATACCGTCGTGTGGGGCACGAGCGATGAGGGTGATACCGTCGTGTGGGGCACCAGCGACGAGGGTGACACGGTCGTGTGGGGAACGAGTTGCACTGACCCGGCGTGTGAGCCGGTCGTCTGGCCGCACTGACCATGCCACTGCACGCGACAACGCAGTGGCGGCCCCTCAGCAGTCTTGACGGCTTGCGTGGTTTGACTCGACGCGAGGGGCGCGGCGCCGTGCCGAACAATCCGAGCGGACAGCCGCCTCCTTCCAATCCGCTCGCGTGGGACACCCTGCCGCGGAACGCGCAATTGTATGTCGCGGCCGTCATCGGCGCCGGTGCGGCCGTGTTCCTGTTCTCCGTTCCGCTCTCGTATCCGCGTCCGGTTCTCTTCCTCTTTCTGCTTGCGCTGTCGTGCATGACGTCGGCGTGGAAGGTGACGCTGCCGCTGTCGCTCCTGAGCGGATCGACGCTGTCCGTTTCGTACGCCGCCGACCTCACCGCACTCCTGCTGCTCGGGCCGCGCCCGGCGGTCGTGGTCGCCGTGGCCGGTGCGCTGATGCAGGGGACGATCAACGTCAGGCAGCGCTATCCCGCGTATCGCAACGCCTTCAACATGTCGGAAGAAGCGTTGACCATGGTGGCGACCGGGCTGGCCTACGTGGCGCTCGGCGGACCCGTCGGTCCGACGGAGCTCGGGTCGATCGCCAAGCCGGTCGTCGGCGCGATCGCGACCTATTTCGTTGTGAACACCGGGCTCATCGCGGGCGTCATCGCCGTGTCGACCGGACGCACGTGGTGGCAGGTGTGGCGCCAGGAATTCCTCTGGACGGCGTCCAGTTTCATGGTGGCGGGAAGCGCGGGTGCGCTCGGGGCGGTCGTCATTCAACGCGGGGAGCACTGGCTGGCGCTGTTGATGATTGCGCCGGTGTACCTGACCTACCGCACGTACCAGATCGTCGTCGGCCGTCTCGAAGACCAGAAGCGGCACGTCGCGGAAACGCAGGAACTGCACGCCGAAGCGCTCAGCGCGCTTCGGCACGCGCTGAATGCGGAGCGTGCGCTGGCGGAAGAAAAAGAGCGGCTCGCGGTCGCGCTGGCGGACATGACGCGTCTCGAGGACGCGCGCAAGCAGCTGCTCGAGCGAGAGCACGCCGCGCGCGCGTCGGCGGAGCAGGCAAACCGCCTGAAGGATGAATTCCTGGCGGTCGTGTCACACGAGCTCCGCACGCCGCTGAACGCGATCCTCGGCTGGGCGGATCTGCTGCGCGCCGGAAAACTGGATGATCCGAAGCGCGACCGCGCGTCGCAGGCGATCTTCGATAGCGCGAGGCGGCAGTCGCAGCTGATCGACGAGCTCCTCGACGTGGCGCGAATCATGTCCGGGAAACTGCGGCTCGAGAGGACGCCCGTCGACCTGACCGCGATCGTCAGCGCGGCGATCGAAGTGGTGCAGCCCGCGATCGAAGCCAAGCACATCAGGATAGTTGTCGACGCCGACGATGCGATCGGGACGGTGTACGGCGACAGCGCCCGGCTGCAGCAGGTTGCGTGGAACCTGCTCTCGAACGCGGTGAAGTTCACGGCGGAGGGAGGCACCGTCCGCGTGGAGTTGCGCGCGCACGAGAGCGCGGCGGAAATGATCATCACGGACAGTGGCCAGGGGATTACACCCGACTTCCTGCCGTCGGTGTTCGAGCCGTTCCGCCAGGCCGACGGGTCCACCACACGTCCGCACTCGGGGCTCGGCCTCGGCCTCTCGATCGTGAAACAGCTCGTCGAGGCGCACGGCGGGACCGTGGCGGCGCAAAGTCCCGGCGCAGGTCACGGCGCCGCGTTCACGGTTCGTCTACCCATCATTGCGAGCGTCGCGCCGCGTACGGCCGACGCGCAGCCACGCACCGTCGCGGCCGAGATTTCGCTTGCGGGCTTGAGAGTGCTCGTCGTCGACGACGACGCTGAGAGTCGGCACGTGCTCACCGCGCATCTCGAGAGCTCCGGCGCTGCGGTGATTTCGGCGGCCTCTGCCCCCGAGGCGCTCGACGTGCTGCAGCGCGAGCGGGTGGACGTGCTGCTCGCGGACATCGCGATGCCGGGCGAGGATGGCTACTCGTTGATCCGCAAGCTGCGCGCGCTCGACGCGGCAGCGGCGTCAGTCCCCGCGGCTGCGCTGACGGCGTTTGCGCGCGAAGAAGATCGGCAGCAGGCCTTCCGCGCCGGTTTCCAGCTGCACCTGTCGAAGCCCATCGACGCGAGTTCGCTCGTCGCCGCCGTCGCGACGCTCGGCCGGTGGAATCCGGCCGCCATTCGCTAGCGCGCGCACTTTTCTCCCGCGCGAACCGCCAGCAGCACCAGCGGGGCCCGTCCCGCGGCGGCAAGCGTGCGCGGCACGCCGCGCGGCACCATCATGAACGTGCCGGGGCGCAGCGGCTGATCGCGCCCCGCGGCCCGTCCGATGCCTTCACCGGAGATCACGTAGAGGAATTCGTCGGCGTCGGCCCGCCCGGGATCCGCCAGCCCTTCCTTCACCTGGAGCAGCACGGCGGGCCCGCCAGTCGTGCACGCCAGCGGGGACACTTTGCTCTCGCCGCGGCGGATGTAGTTTTTCTCGATGAACGCGGTCATGTCGAGTGCGACGGGGTCGGAGCTGAGCGCCGGTGCGGCCGCCGGGGCAGGCGCAGGTGCCGGGACCGGCGCCACGGGCGGCGGGGGAGCAGGGGTCAGCGTGACCTTCACGTCGATGGGCGCGCCCCCTCTCGCGGTCAGCTCCCGCTCCAGCGGGATGAACCCTTCACGATCGAACCGCAGCCGGTAGCCGCCGGGCGGAAGGTTCTCGAACGTGAGCCGTCCCGCTTCCGTCCGTGCCTCGCGCTGCGCGGAGCCGGACGTCGCGGCAAGCGGCGTCAGGCGCACCTGCACGTCGCCAAGCGGCGCTCCCGCGGGGTCGGTGACCAGGACCGCGAAGATCGCACGTGCCGTTGGCCCCGTGCGCCGCGGTGTTTGTGCGCCGGCGGTTGTGGCGATCACGAGCACACCGGCCAGCACGAGCACGATTCGCATGATCTCTACTCCTCAGTGAATCCGCGGCGAGGGCTGCGACGGGCGAGCGTCATGCTCGTCCGCGTCCTCTTCGCCCTCGTCGGACGCCAGCGGCAAGGTGATCACGAATGTCGCGCCGCGCCCCTGCCCTTCACTCTCGGCGGCGATCCGGCCGCCATGCGCTTCGACCAGCTCACGAGCAATCGAGAGGCCAAGCCCCACGCCGCCGTACTGCCGCGACGTCGCGCGCTCTCCCTGCCGGAAACGCTCGAAGACGAACGGGAGGAAGCTGGGATCGATGCCGGCCCCGGTATCGGTGATGCGCACCTGCACCGTCTCCTCATCCGCGGTCGCCCGGATCGTGACGCGTCCACCGCTGTCGCTGAACTTCAGCGCGTTACCGAGCACGTTGAAGAAGACCTGCTCGAGACGCCGCGGATCGCCGCGAAGCTGGACGCCGGGGATCGGCTCGAGATCGAGGTTGATGCCGCGCGCCGCCGCGGACGGGATCAGCGATTCCACCACGCCGCGAAGGAGCCGGCGCAGGTCGCACTTCTCGAAGTCGAGCGACAGCCGGCCAGACTGCAGCCGGGAGAAGTCGAGCAGCTCGTCGACGAGGCGCGCCTGCCGGGTCGCGTTCTCGTGAATCGATTGGAGCGCGCGCTCGGCGGTCGGCGCATCGAGCGATCCCTTGCGCAGCATCGCCGTCCACCCAAGCATGGCGTTGAGCGGCGTCCGCAGCTCGTGGGAGATGATCGACACGAAGTCGTCTTTCAACCGGTTGGCCGTCTCGGCTTCCGACTTCGCCTGCTGCGCGGCCTCGTACAGCCGTGCGCGATCGAGCGCCTGCGCGCAGTGCTGCGCGACCGAGATCAGCAGGTTGCGATATTCCTCGTCGAAATTCAGCGGCGCCGTGAAGTACAGCGTGAGCACGCCGATCGCGCGTCCCTCGGCGAGCAGGGGCAGCGTGGCTGAGGAGACGAATCCGCCGTCCGCTGCGACCGCGGCCGACTGGCTGTAGCGCTCCTGCCATTCCTCGAAGGAAGCGATGAGGACGGGCGCCTTCGTCTCGACGGCGTGCGTCGCGCAGAGACCGGGTTCGGCGGGGTAGCGCGACCACGGATGACGGCCATGGCTCGGCGCGTCGGAATAGAGGGTCTCGAACGCGGCGCCGTCTTCGGTGAGGACGGCGACTTCGCCGTTGGTCGCGCCCGTCACGATGCGGCCATGCGTGACGATCGCGTGCGCAACCGCCTCGAGCGTGACGGCCTCCGAGAGGGCGGCCGCGAGCCCGTGAAGACGGCTGGTCCGCGCGGCAAACGATCGGTAACGCGTTTCGCTCGCGCGCAGCGCCTGCTCGATCCCGTGGCGTTCGACGAGCTGCTCGTCGGACCGGGCGCGCAACGCGTCCGCCTCTTCCCGCGCGCGCACGGCAGCCTCGAGCTGCCACGAGCGATCGAGCGCCTGGGCGGCGCGAACACCAAGCGTCGACAGGTAGTGGCGATCGTCTTTCGTGAGCTGCCGCGGCAGGCGGAACTCGAGCTGCACGGCGGCGACCGCGCGGCTGCCGACGAGCAGCGGGACAGCGGCGATGGCGTGGAATCCCTGCGCCGCCGGCGTGCGTGCGTGATCCGGGTATTCCTTCAGGTACGCGTCGGCTGTTTCAATCGTCACAAGCGCGCCGCGCGACACCGCATCCATTGCCGGCGTATGTGCGGCCAGCGCCTGCCCTGCGCGCGCGTCGCGTTCCACCGTCCGATATCCGACGGTCCGCGCAAGCTGGACCGGCTGGTCGTCGCGGCCGACGATCAGCAGGAGTGCGGCGTCCGCCGCCAGCGCGTGCAGCGGTTCCTGCACGGCGGCCTCGATCACGGTTTCCGGCGTCCGCGCGCGCGACAGCGCATCAGTCAGCTGCGCGACGCGCTCCGCCTGCGCGCGGGCCTGGTGTGCCACCAGGCGTTCACAGCGATCCCGCCGCGCTCGACGGTAGATCCGCGCGAGCACGAAGAAGAACAGCACCCATCCCGCGACGAGCACCAGCAGAAGCGATTGGGGTGGGGCGGCAGAGCGGGCGAGGAGCCATTCGACCCAGATCGCGACACCGGCCCAGAGAAGGCACACCGCGTACGATGTGAAGCTCCGCAGAGCTCTGCCGGTAGGTGTCTCGGAATGCACGAACGTCGTCGCCTCCGAGCCATTTCGCAGGGAATGGCTGAGCCGGGGAGGTCACCTTCAGATTATCACGAGCATATCGTTGAACGCGTTCAAAATTGTCCTTGACACGCCCCGCCCCCTCCCGCACTATTTGAACATGTTCAAATCTGACCTGCCGACCGGCAAAGGGATGGAAACGCGCGCCGCCATCTTCGAGGCCGCCCTCCGGCTCTTCCGCGAAAAAGGGTTCGATGCGACCACGATGCGCGACATCGCCGCTGAGGCGGGTGTCGCCGCAGGCGCCGCCTACTACTACTTTCCGGGTAAGGAATCGATCATCCAGGCGTACTACGAACGCGTGCAGGCGGAGCACGATGACTCGTTCACCGCGCAGCTCGCCGCCGCCCGGAAGATAGACCTGCGGCAGCGGCTGCGCCTCGCAATGCATTCGAAGCTCGACATCCTCCAGAGCGACCGCCAGCTGCTGGGCGTGGTGTTCCGCTACTCGGGAGAGCCGGACCATCCGCTCTCGTGTCTCGGCCCGTCGACCGGGCACCTGCGCCGCGCGAGCATCGAGCTCTTTGCGCGCGCCGTTGCCGATGAATCGCTGCCCGCAGATCTGGCGCAGCTGCTGCCGGTCGCGCTGTGGGCGCTCCACATGGGCGTGCTGATCCTGTTTATCTACGATCGGTCCCCTCGTCAGCAGCGCACGCGCGCGCTCGTCGACGGCGCGATCGATCTCACGGTGCGGCTGCTGTCCCTCGCGAAGACCCCGATCCTCAAGCCGGTGCGCGCGAAGGTCATGAACCTCCTGCGCTCCACCGAGCTGCTTCCGGATTTCGATCCCACCGCGTCAGGAGTGCCACATGGATGAAGTACGCCCCGCAGCGGCATCCCGCGTCACCCGCGCACAGTGGGGCGTGG
>WNGF01009772.1_pt1 | contig 21481 bp, 24 predicted proteins | sample 5400641 | NCBI WGS metagenome assembly WNGF01 (sample SAMN13153371, study PRJNA577476) | soil metagenome | isolation source: 80 cm soil or saprolite under grassland replicate 2 | place: USA:California | collected 2016-06-15 | reverse complement strand
CGACCAGGCTGCCGCCGCGATTGAGCGGCTCATCTCGGCAGCCGGGTTCGACCCGGTGAAGGCGGGCGGAGTGGACGCCGCCCTGCGCATCGAGACGTTCGGCGCCCTGCACCAGTTCGGAGGACTGAACGGGAAGGTGGTCGACGCCAGCGCGGCGCGCACCGCCGTCGCGACAGCCGCACGACGGTCCCTTGGAGACGTGAGATGACCGACGCCGCCGCACCGGTCATCGGGGCGCGAGACGGGAAGACAGATCGTGGCCGCCGGATCGCGCTGGTGGTCCTGTGCGCGGGGATGCTCATGATCATCCTTGACGCGACCATCGTGAACGTCGCCCTGCCATCGATCCAGAGCGACCTGCGCTTCTCGCAGTCGAGTCTCGCCTGGGTCGTCAACGCCTACCTGATCGCGTTCGGCGGCCTGTTGCTGCTCGCCGGCCGCCTCGGGGATCTGATCGGTCGCAAGCGCATCTTCATGATCGGCCTGGCCGTCTTCACCTCGGCCTCGCTGTTGTGCGGGCTGGCGCAGAGCCAGTCGATGCTGATCGTGGCCCGGTTCGTCCAGGGCGCCGGCGGCGCGATGACCTCCGCCGTGATCCTGGGGATGATCGTCACGATGTTCCAGCGGCCCGCCGAGCGGGCCAGAGCGATCGGGGTATACAGCTTCGTCGCGTCGGCCGGGGGATCGATCGGACTCCTGGCCGGCGGCGCGCTGACGCAGGCGATCAACTGGCACTGGATCTTCTTCGTCAACCTGCCGATCGGCATCGCGACGGGGCTGGTCGCGGCGAGACGGCTCGATCGTGAGCAGGGCATCGGCTTCGAACGCGGAGCCGACGTGCCGGGCGCCCTCCTCATCGTGAGCGCGCTGATGCTCGGCGTCTACACGATCGTCGGAGCCGGCGCCCACGCACGGGGCTCGCAGCAAACGCTGGGACTCGGCGTCGTCGCGGCCGCGCTGCTCATCGCGTTCGTCGTGCGCCAGGCTCGCACGCCCCAACCGCTCGTGCCCCTGCGCATCTTCCGCTCGCGCGTCGTGTCGGCGGCGAACCTGGTCCAGGCGCTCATGTTCGCCGGGACGTTCGGGATGTTCTTTCTGGGCGCCCTCTATCTCCAGCGGGTGCTGGGGTATGATGCCTTCCGGGTGGGTCTGGCGTTCCTTCCTGTCGCAGTAGCGATCGGTGCGCTGTCGCTCGGCTTCTCCCCCCGCCTCATCATGCGGTTCGGCGCACGACAGACGCTCCTCCCGGCCTCGTGCTGATCGTGGTGGACTCTTGCTCTTCATGCGGGTAGGGGTGGACGTGGACTACATGAGCGGCATCTTGCCGGTGATGCTGCTGCTCGGGGTCGGCGCCGGTCTTTCGTTCCCGTCGCTGATGACGCTCGCGATGTCGGGGGTCGCACCGAGCGACTCCGGCCTCGCTTCGGGACTGGTCAACACGACCCAGCAGGTCGGTGGCGCGCTGGGGCTGGCCGTCATCGCGACCCTTTCGACGACCCGGACCGACGGCCTCCTCGCCGACGGCGCTTCCACCGCGTCGGCGTCGACCGGCGGGTACCACCTCGCCTTCGGCATCGGCGCCGGTCTCGTCGCCGCCGGCGTCGTCCTCGCCGCGACCTTGCTGCGGCCGGAGGGCAGCCTCCCCGCCGAGGAGGAACGAGCCGACGCCGGATCCGCCGAACAGGAACCCGCGCACCTCGAGGCGGCATTGGAGCCGTGCGGGCCGTGAGCATGGAAGGAGACCCCATGGACAAGGCAACGTGGAGCGTTGGCACGACGGCGCGCTCTGACATCAGCCCTCGCAATGTCTGAATCGACGCTGGGTGTCGGGATCATCGGGGTCAGCCCGGTCCGGGGCTGGGCCGCCGCCGCCCACCTCCCGGCCCTGCGCGCGCTGCCGAACTACCAGCTCCGGGCGCTCAGCGCCCACAGCGCGGATTCCGCGCGCGCAGCGGGCGAGGTGTTCGGGGTCAGCGCGGTGTTCGCAGACCACGAGCAGCTGGTGTCCCGACCAGACATCGACGTGGTCGCTGTGACGGTCAAGGTCCCGCACCATCGAGCGCTCGTCTCCGCCGCACTTGCCGCCGGCAAGGCCGTCTACTGCGAGTGGCCACTTGGCCGCGACCTCGACGACGCCCAAGCGATGGCCGCGCTCGCCGCCGAGCAGGGGGTGCGCACGGTCGTCGGGTTGCAGGCCCGCCAGGCCCCGGCGATCGAGCTCGTCCAAGAGCTGCTCAGCGACGGATACGTCGGCGAGGTCCTGTCAACGACCATGGTCGGGCTGTCGGTCCCGGGCGACGTCGTGGTCCAGCCCAACGCCTACATGCTCGACAAGACCAACGGGGCCAACGTGCTCACGATCGCCGTCGGCCACAGCCTGGACATCCTCAGCTACGTCCTGGGCGAGTTCGCCGACCTGTCGGCGGTGTCGGAGCTTCGCCGGCCGCTCATCACCATCGAAGAGACCGGGGAGCAGATCGTGAAAACCGCGGCCGACCAAATCGCGGTGATCGGCGCCCTCACGTCCGGGGCGACCGCCAGCATCCACGTCCGTGAGGCCGTGGCCGGCGGGACCGGGTTCCTGTGGGAAATCAACGGAACCGACGGAACGCTCCGGATTACCGCCGATGGTGCACAGCCCCAAATCTATCCCTTGACCGTCGCCGGAGCACGCGGGCGGAACGAGCCCGCCGAGCTTGCCGCCCCGGCGGCATTGACACAGAAATGGCCCGCGCTCACCAGCCTGGAAGGAGCGCCCGCCTACAACGTCGGGCGTGCCTACGCCGCGTTCGCGGCAGACATCGACAACGGGACCCACACCGTGCCGGACTTCGCCGACGCCGTCCGGCGCCACGAGGTCATCGCCGCCATCGAGAGGTCCGCGGCATCAGGGGAACGCGTGAAGGCGTAGCCCACTGCGCCGAGCCGAGCGGTTCGGTCTGCTGCCGATCACGGTGGATGCGGCATCGATCCCGGTCGATGCTGAGGACGATCGTCGCGGGCAATGGATCTTGCGCCGAGTGGCCTGCAACGGGGTCATGTCGCTCGACACCAGCTGTGCTCGATGACCAAGGAGTAGCGACATGACCGCGACCATGCGTGCCGTCGTGCTGGACGCCCCGGGCCCGCCCGAGGCACTTCGGATCCGCGAGCTGCCGGTCCCGGAGCCGCGCCCAGGCTGGGTGCTCATCCGGGTCAAGGCGTTTGGGATCAATCGCTCCGAGCTGCACACGCGGCTGGGCCTCGCGCAGGGCGTCACCTTCCCGCGGGTGCTCGGCATCGAGGCGACCGGCGTCGTCGCCGCTGCACCCGGAGGCGAGTTCGAGGAAGGCCAGCAAGTCGCCGCGATGATGGGTGGCATGGGCCGGGCCTTTGACGGCGGCTATGCCGAGTTCACCAGTGTGCCCGCCACCCAGGTGATCCCGTTTCGCTCCGAGCTGGACTGGGCGACGCTGGGCGCGATTCCCGAGATGGTCCAGACCGCCCACGGCTCGCTGACCGTCGGCCTCGACGCGCAGCCCGGGCAGACGCTGCTGATCCGCGGCGGCACCTCGTCGGTCGGGATGGCCACCGCGATCCTGGCCAAGGACCGCGGCCTCACCGTTCTTTCCACCACGCGCCAACCCGACCGCGTCGCGGCGCTGAAGGCGATCGGCGTCGACCACGTCCTCCTCGACGACGGCGACGTCGCGGCGCAGGCGCGAGCGATCGTCCCCGACGGCGTCCAGGCCGCGATCGAGCTCGTCGGCACCACCACGCTCCCCGACACCCTTCGCGCCACCGCCGTCCACGGCGTCGTGTGCTTCACCGGCATGCTGAGCAACCAGTGGACCGTCGCGGACTTCTACCCGATCGAGTACATCCCCACGGGCGTCCGGCTCACCGCGTACGGTGGCGACGCCGCCGACCTGCCCACCGACGTACTCCAGGCCTACCTCGACGCGGTCGCGGCAGGCCGCCTCACCGTCCCCATCGACCGCACGTACGCGCTCGACGAGATCGCCCAAGCGCATGCCGACATGGAACACGGACGAGCGACGGGCAAGCTCGTCGTCCTCCCATGACGCCAGCCACGGCTGACGACCACCACCGCCCAGCTGTGGACGCGAGCGTCTCAGCAGCCGAGCCGACTGACCCCCTCTCCAGACCGAAGGGGCCAGAGCTGCCCGCCGCGAACGCGAAGCGGACAAATTCGTCTTCTCATCGGGGATTCGCGCCGCGCGGACGGAGCGTTTATGGAGCATTGCGGGCGCTCGCAGGCGCTAGTGCAAGCAGACCACGGCGGCGAGCTGCCGCACGGGCGGACAGGCGGTTGGCGATGGTGGCGGGTCGCAACCAAGCTGCTTGAGATGGTCGCGGTATCGGCGCACCGCCTCGGGGTGAGGTTCGCTCGGCGGGTGGGCGGCCGAGCTGGAGGGTGAGCAAGGCGGCAGGCTGCCGGTAGGCGCGGCGGGTGTTGAGGACGGCCTGGCTGGACGGAGCGCGCGTGATCGAGCGCTACCGGGCCGGGTTCAACATCAACGACCCGGCGGTGGCGTTCGGCGGGGACCGGGTGGCCGACCCCAGCGACACCACCGCCGGCACGGCGGCGCACGCGTTGTTCCGCCGGCCCGACGTCTACCCCGTGCTGCGGGACTTCCACGAGATCGCCGCCACCGGCTGGTACGGCCATCCGGCGCGGGCCGAGCCGGCGCGGGCGGAAGAGGTCTTCGAGGCCGTGGCCGACCACGTCGTCGCGCGCGCCCGCGAGATCTGGGCGGCGCTCGACGGGCAGGGCCGGTCATGACCGCCGCCGAGCCGGCCGGCGGGCAGCACCCACGGGAGATGGACGCGGCCGTGCTCCGCGACTTCGGCGACCTGGCGGTCGAGCGGGTCCCCGTGCCGGCGCCCGGTCCGGGCGAGGCGCTGATCCGCGTGCGGGCCTGCGGGATCTGCGGCACGGACCTCAAGATCGTGCGCGGCACCTTCCGCGGCACCTGGCCGCCGTCGCTGCCATTCATCATCGGCCACGAGTGGTCGGGGGTGGTGGTGGGGCTCGGTCAGGGCACCGAGCGCTCAGGCGTTGCGGTCGGCGACCGCGTGGTCGCCGAGAACCATGCTGGCTGCGGGAGCTGCGCGCTCTGCCGCGCCGGCCGCTACAACCTCTGCGAGCGGGTCCGCGAGCCGGGCTACCGCCTGTACGGGCACACCGCGCCCGGGGCACTCGCCGAGTACGCGGTCCGGCCCGTGGTGCTGCTGCACAAGCTCCCCGCGACCATCAGCGACGTGGAGGCGGCGCTCGTCAACCAGGGCGCGCTCACCGTGCACGCCGTGCGCCGCGCCCGCCTCGGGCCGGGCGCCACCGTCGCGGTCTTCGGGCCGGGCCTGCTCGGGCTGCTGATGGTCCAGGTCGCGCGGGCGGCCGGCGCGACCCGGGTGCTCACCGTGGGCCGCGGGTCGCGCCTGCGGCTGGCCGCAGAGCTGGGCAGCGACGACGCCATCGACTACGAGCAGGCCGGCCCGGTGGCGGCGCTGCGCGTGGCCACCGGCCACCGCGGCGTCGATTGCGTCTTCGAGTGCTCCGGCAACCCGACGGCCGTGCCGCAGGCGCTTGCGAGCGTGCGGCGTGGTGGCGTGGTGGCGCTGCTCGGTCTGGCGGGCGGAGCGAGCGTGGAGGTTCCGGTGGACCGCCTGACACTGGACGAGATCGATCTGCTCGGGGTCCGGTCGAGCCCGAACGCCTATCCGGCGATGATCGAGCTCATGGCCACCGGCGCCGTGTCGGCGAAGCCGCTGGCCACGCACGTCTATCCGCTGGCAGCGGTCGAGGCGGCCTTCACCGCCCTGGAGCGGCGCGAGGCAGTCCGACCCATCGTCACGATGTGAGGCCTGACCGGTTGGTCGTAGGGGTAGAGGGCAGGTAGCCGCCGCCATGCACCACGCAGATCTCGCGGACGGTCGTGTGATGCTCGACCTCCAGTTGGCGGATCCCGCCGTGGGACAGGTTGGCCATTAGCATTGAGCGACCCGCCCATTGCACATGGGCGGGTCACGCTGGGCGGGCGCGTCAGGACGCTCACCCGCGGTTCTGCTGCTCCCGGAGTACCACTCGGCGCTGCCGGTATTCCTCGGCGTCGATCTCGCCGCGCGCGTACCGCTCGGCGAGCACCTCCTCGGCCGAAGGTCGCGCGTCCGCCCGGGTCGGGCGACGCCGGATGAAGTACACGCCGGCGGCCAGCAGTGCGCCCCAGAACAGCACCATCCACGAGATCCACAGCCACAGGCCGGGACCCCAGCCGTGTGCATGCCAGTACCACGCCACCATGTCGATGTCACCTCCTCGTCAAAGTCAGGCGATAGGCAGCCTGCTCAACCTCGTCGGCCAGCCACGTGCTGGCGGCTGGCCGCCCTTGGGCTCCCAGGTCGAGAGGAAGCCGGGCGCGCGGGGCTGGGACGAGTGCCGGAGACCCTGCCAGCGCCAGGATGGGTGGGCACGGGCCGTCGGGTCCCAAGGCCCGGGAGCGCGTGGTAGCGCTGGTCGAGACCGCGGCGCGCCGCCATCCACGCCAGCGGCGCCATGACCGCGCGGACCAGGCCGGGCGCGAACGGGGCCCGCACCTCTTGCTCGAACTCGCGCATGAACAGCGCCAGGTCGAGCGGCTTGGGCATGCCCGACGGCAAGGTCCGGCCCTCACGGGCCAGCGCCACGGCGGTCTCGTACAACTGCTCCATCCGCAGGGTCGGCTCCACCTGCACCCGCACGACCGCCGGCTCGTCACCGGCGTTGGCAAACTGGTGGTAGGCGCCGGGTGGAACCACGACCGTGTCGCCCGGCTCGGCGATCACCGTCCGCAGGCCCTTCCTGAACCTCATGGTCCCGGCCAGCACCTGAAAGCTCTCCTGCTGCACCGGGTGGACGTGGCCGCCTGGCACCCGCCCGTCCGGATCGACGACCAGGTCGAACACCAGCAGCTCTCCAGCGGTGTCGTCCGCGGTCTTGTGGAAGATGAACCGCTCCCCGCTGATCGGGTTGTCGAGTATCTGTCCGCTGAACGCCATCGAAGCCTCCTCTGCTCGTTCGGTCCGGCCGAGGGCCGGCCTGCTCGTATGTCGTCCATGCGCGATCCATGGTCCGGGGCACGAGGCTTCCCGTCGTCGGCCCGCGGGAGGCTCTTGCCCTGCGCCTCGCTGCGTAGGGCCGCCATGACAGGGCGTACGGGGGACGGCCGGCGACGGGCTCATCCGGTGGCGCGATCACTGGAGGACGGGTCGCTGAAGAGCGGTTCGAGCAGCTTGGCGGGGACCGGGCCGCACCGGTTGCTACCTCCACTGATGCAGCAGCCGGCGAGCGGCTACTCCCATGGTGGTCCCGTACCTGAAGCTGCTGGCTGGCTACGGCCGGCACCATCGGCAAGCGTCTGGTCCCGATGTTGGCGGCAAGCGGCCACGAGGTCGTTCGTGGCGATGACCCGGTCGGCACAGAAGACGGACCGGCTTCGCGCGCTCGACGCCACCCCAGTCGTCGCCGACGGGCTCGACCGCCACGCGGTGGTGGACGCGGTGGTCAACGCCAAGCCCGATGTGGACCTCCCGGAACGGCGGGTCCTTACGTCCTTACGGGCAACCGGGTATCGCAGTACGCTCCGACGGACGCAGCTTGGTTCTTGTCGGCCGGCGGAGGAGACGAACGGCGGTGGTTGCGGACGAGAGGACGGACCTGGGAGGGACCGTGCTGCTTGCCCGGGTGTCGGGCTCGCTGCGGGCGCAGGGTCTGCCGGGCATCCCGATCGGGCTGGTGGCGTCGGTCCCGGCGTTCCTTGCGCCGACCACCTCGTGGGTTCGTGGTCGTGTCGGGTTCGGGCTGGTGCTGCTGGCCGTGCAGTACGGCGTGGTCATGTCGGGCAGGCGCTACGGCTATCGGCGACGGGTGGCGGCGGCGGTACCGGCGCCGCCCTTGGCGTCCTTCGAGACGGCTGACGAGACGCAACGCCGGGTTCGTCGCCGCTATCGCTGGGTCAATGTGGCGTCCCTGCTCGCGTTGGCCATCTTCGGGTTCATTACCCATCTCCCTGTCGGCGCCGGGCTGGTCGGCTTCGGCGCGGCGCTCCTCACCAGGGCGGCGTTGCTGCGTTGGTGGGAAAACCGGCACGGGATGCTGGTGTGGGGCATCGCAGTCACGGGGGAGCTGAGGCTCCGTGACCCAGTCCACCAGTTCTATTTGACGGCCGCTCGAACGGGCGAGCAGCGCGTCTGACGACGGGAGCGAGATGCGCAGGCCCCATCGTGCAACGAGCCGCATGCAACGTGGAGGGAGGCGGAATGTCCATCGTGCCGGCCGTGGAGCTCCCGCTGGATGTGGACTTCCGCCAGGGCGCCGAGATCGGGCGCCCGTCGGTCCTGTACGCCCGGGCGGACGGGACCGCCGGCAACGTCCAGCGCGTGCGGGTCGGCGGCTCGGCGGTGATCGTCGCCCGCGGCGAGTTCCGGCTCGGCTGAGATGGATCTCGGGCGACGCGGCCGCACGACGCCTCACGCCTCATGCCGCTGCCTCCAAGGCGAGCAGGGTCTGCTTGGCTTCCGGGCCGCCGGCGTAGCCGCCAATGGTCCCGTCCGATCGCACGACGCGGTGGCACGGGACGACCACCGGCAGCGGGTTGGTCGCGCACGCCGTTCCCGCGGCCCGCACCGCCCTGGGGCTGCCCGCCGCCGCGGCCACGGCCGCGTAGCTGGCCGTCTTGCCATAGCCGATCTCCAGCAGGTGCATCAGCACCTCGCGGCGGAAGCCGTGCGACAGACGCCAGTCCAGGGCGACGTCGAACGCATTGCGGCGGCCGGCGAAGTACTCCTCGATCTGGAGCGCCGCCGTGTCCAGCCTGCGTGGCGCGAGCAGGATGCGCGGGCTGACCCGCTCGGCCAGCTTCGCCAGCACCTGGTCGTGCCCTTCCCTGGCGTAGGCGACCCGGACCAGGCCCTGGCCGGTCGCGGCCAGCAGCAGCGACCCGACAGGGGTGTCGAGCGTGCGGTAGGCGACGTCGAGGATGCCCGCGGCGTCCGCGGCGTCGACCAGCCGCCGGTGCAGGCGCCGGTTGGCGTCCTCGTCGACGACCGGCAGGGCGTCGAGCACACCTCCGGTACCCGGCGACCTCTCGTTCATGGTGCTCATCGGGATGCTCCTTTCCGATAGGTGGCGCGCAGTGCCCTGATCCCGTCCGCGGCGGCTCTCCTCGCCGCGGCCTCGCTGTTGTCGAGGATCGTGGCGGTGCGCGATCGTGACCAGCCACGCCTCGAGGTTGCTGCCCGGCCGGAGGTCGGGATACGCGCGCAACGCCGCCAGGAACGTCTCCGACCAGGCGTCCTCGGCCTCCACCGGGCCCAGCACGGCCCGGCAGACCCGCAGCACGGTCGGCCCGTACTCGGCCACGACCTCTTCAAACGGCTTCAACGTCATACCCTGTGAACGCTCGGGGCCCGCGGAACGTGAGATCGGGCGGTCAGAAAGGCGTGCATAGTCGGGACCGTTGTCGAAAGGAAGTGAGCGAGATGGCAGGTTATGTCGAGCTTCCCAGCGTGCGCACCTGGTATGACGAGCGCGGCGAGGGTGAGCCGCTTCCTGGAGGCGGTGGTGGGTGGGCCCGCGCCACCTGGTCGGCCACAGCGACGGCGCGGTCGTGGCGCCGGTCCGCCGTGCCGAGCATCAGCCGAAGGAGTAAGTGAATGCCCCTTGGTACCAGCAGGCCAGGTGGCCGGGCGGGCGCTGCGTCGGCTAGCGTTCGACTGGTGAGCGAGACGAACTGGGCCGGCAACTACCAGTACCGGGCCGGCAGGCTGCACCGGCCGTCGAGGCTGGAGCAGGTGCAGGAGATCGTCGCCAGCGCACCCCAGGTGCGCGTTCTCGGCTCGCGGCATTCGTTCACCGACATCGCCGACTCCTCGGAGCTGCTCAGCCTCGACGGCCTGCCCGCCGACGTCGTCATCGACCACGGGGCCCGCAAGGTCTCCTTCTCCCCGGGCCTGCGGTACGGCGAGCTCGCCGAGGCGCTGAAGGCCGAGGGTGTGGCGCTGGCCAACCTGGCGTCGCTGCCCCACATCTGCGTGGCTGGCGCGGTCGCAACCGCCACCCATGGGTCCGGGGATGCCAAGGGCAATCTCGCGACGGCGGTGGCGGGGCTGGAGATGGTCACCTCCTCCGGCGAGATCCTCACGGCGTCCAGAGGCGACGCCGACTTCGACGGCCTGGTCGTCGGGCTCGGCGCGCTCGGCGCGGTCACCCGCCTCACCCTGGATATCGAACCCGCCTACCACGTGCGGCAGCGCGTGTTCGAAGGCCTCGGCTGGGATGCGCTGCTAAAGCATCTCGACGAGATCACCTCCACGGGCGACAGCGTGAGCGTGTTCACCCGCTGGGGCGAGGCGATCGACCAGGTGTGGGTGAAGAGCCGGGTGACCGGTGCGCCAGAGCCGGTTCGCAGTGAGCTGTTCGGCGCGACCGCCGCGACCGTGCAGCGGCACCCCGTCCTCGGCCTCGACCCGGTCAACACCACACGATCCAGGCGCTGCGGCCGCTCGGCGAGGTGGTCCGACCCGTGTTGCAGGTGTCCGAGATCCGCACCGTGGCCGCCGACCGGTTGTGGATGAGCCCACAGTACGGGCAGGACACGATCGGGGTCCACTTCACCTGGAAGCCTGAGCAGGACGCTGTGGAGCGCGTGCTCGTCGACGTCGAGGCCGCGCTCGCCCCGCTCGACGCGCGCCCGCACTGGGGCAAGGTGTTCCTGGCCGATGCCGCGGCCATCGCCCGCCTGTATGAGCGCCTGCCTGACTTCATCGGCCTGGCCGATCGGCTCGATCCGCGCGGCGCGTTCCGCAACGGCTGGCTGAGCACCCGCGTGCTCGGCCGCCGATGATCGGCTCAGCGGTTCAGCGGCCGGTCGCCGAGGCGCTCCCGGACGACTAGGGCTTGCTCCCGGCGCGCTGCGGCGGTGGGGGACTCCAGACCTCGCGCTCGTAGGCGGCGGCGCCGCGCAGGACCGTGGCCTCGTCACCGTGGCGGCCGACCAGCATCATGCCGATGGGCAGGCCGTCGGACATGGCGCAGGGCACGTTCATGGCGGGGTGGCCTGTGACGTCGAACGGGGCGGTATTGGGGATCATTTCGAGCGCCCGCCGCACGTACTCCTCGAGCGGCGCGTCGGCGGCCGGGATCGGCGTGGCCTTCAGCGGCAGGGTCGGCATCAGCAACAGGTCGTGGTCGTTGAGGACGGCGTCATAGGCCGCCGTGGCCGTGCGCGCGAGGTTCTGCGCTTTCGCGTAGTAGCGGCCGTGGTGGGCCTCGGCCATCCAGCGGCCTGCGAGCACGGTGAGCTTGACCGTCTCCGACAGCCGGTCCCCACGGGCTCGGCGGCCCGCGCCGTAGGCGTCGACCAGCCCGGTGGCGTAGCGGGCCTTGGCCCCGTACGCCATGCTCTCGCCGGCGACCATGATCGCGGTGGCTCCCTCGAGCGCGACCGCGTTCCACACCGGCATGGCGTCCCGGTGCCAGGGGATCGACACCTCCTCGACGCCGGCGCCGAGCTTGGCGAAGGCTCGTCCCGCCAGCCGCACCGCCTCGTCCACGTCCGGCTCGGACAGCCCTTCCAGGCCGAAGCCCTCCCGCACGACCGCGAGCCGCAGCCCGGCGGCGTCGGCGTCGAGCGCGGCGAGGTAGTCGGCCGGCCGCATGGCTGCGTGCTGGCGGGGATCGAGCCCGTCGGGTCCGGCGATGGCGTGGAGCAGCCGGGCGACGTCGCGGGTGCTGCGCGCCATCGGCCCGAGATGGTCCAGCGACGACTCGATCGGGAACGCGCCGGTGTAGGGCACCAGGCCCCAGGTCGGCTTGAGCCCGTAGACCCCGCTCCAGCAGCTCGGGATGCGGACAGAGCCGCCCTGGTCGCCGCCGATGGCCATGTCGACTTCGCCCGCCGCGACCAGCGCCGCGGACCCGCTCGAGGAGCCGCCGGTGCTGCGGGTCGGGTCGTAGGGGTTGCGGACCGGTCCGCTGTCGGCGGTGTGGCTCCCGCCAGAGAAGCACAGGCTCTCGCAGACCGATTTGCCCAGGATGGTGGCGCCCGCGTCCAGCACCCGCTCGACCACGGTCGCGTCCTCGTCGGGCGTGTAGCCCTCCAGCAGCACGGTGCCGTTGCGCATGGGCACGCCGGCGACGGCCACGTTGTCCTTGATCGCGATGGTCGCGCCCGCCAGCGGTCCCTCGCCGGCCCCCTCGATGCGCACCCGCCAGGCCCAGGCGCCGAGCGGGTTGTCGGCGGCGCGTGGCGGGGCGCCACCGTCGCGGGGAGCGCGCGGCGCCCGCTTCGGCTCCTCGATCGCGTCGAGCCGGTCGTAGGGGGCCAGGAACCCCTCGACCAGCGCCTGGACCACCGGCATGCGCTCATCGGGAATGGTGAAGTGGAACTCGCGGGCGATCCTCGCGAGATCGGCAGCGTCGGGACGTCGAACGGCCATGGCTCACCCCTGTGGCTCGCGGTCCTCGTCCGTCTGACGTACTCGCTCGGCCCGCGGGTGTCAACGCTACAGCCCTCCACGTCCGCCGAAACGGTCCAGTATGCGAGCAGGCCAGGTGGGGGACAATCGCGGCATGGACACCACCGGTCTGGTGCTCGTGGGCCTCGCGATGCTCGTGGGGCTGCTCGGGGTGCTGGTCCCCGTGCTCCCGGGGCTGCTGCTGGTGTGGGCGGCCGTGCTGGTCTGGGCGCTGGTCGAGCGCACGGCCGCGGCCTGGATCGTGCTCGCCGCCGCCTCGGCGCTGGCCGCCTCCGGCGAGGTGGTCAAATACCTGGTGCCCGGCAGGCGCATGCGCGCGGCCGGCGTGCCCTGGAGCAGCCTCGCAGCCGGTGGGGTCCTCGCGATCGTGGGCTTCTTCGTGGTCCCTGTGGTGGGTGCGCTCCTCGGCTTCGTGGCAGGCGTCTACCTGGCCGAGCGGCTCCGCCTCGGAACCCACGCCGAGGCCTGGCCCTCGACCGTGCACGCGCTGAAAGCAGTCGGCCTGTCCATCCTCATCGAGCTCGGCGCGGGCCTGCTCATCGCCGGCGCGTGGCTCACGGCGGTCGTGTTCGCCTGAGCGAGTGCGGCATGGCGAGCAGGGCGGCCACCCGCTCGCCGGTCGCGAACAGCGACTCGGTGGCGGTGTTGTCGCCGTTGAGATGGGTCAGCATCGCGTCGCGGCTGGGGACCAGCTCAGCGAGCGGGCCGCCGGCCATGCTCAGCCGACTGACGCGGCGATGACCGCACCGACGCCCTCATCGGCCGCCCAAGGCTTGACCAGCCTGCCGCCACGGCGAGCCAGGGACCCGGCTCCGCTTTGGCCTCGCCCTTGCTGGAGTGCGGATACGCCTGACGCTGTCTGGCCTTGTTCGGTCGAGGCTGTCAGCGACCCTTGCGGCGGGCGCGGCGGCCGAGGAGGAGGCCGACGCTGCCGCCGAGGAGGACACCGGCCGCGACGTCGCCCGGGTAGTGCACGCCGGTGTGGACTCGCGAGTAGGCGACCCCGACTGCCAGCACCCCGACCGGGACCGCCGCCGCTGGGACGGTGGTGGCGACGGTGGTGGCGAAGGCGGCGGCCGAGGCGGCGTGGCCAGACGGGAACGAGGCCGAGATGGGCACGCGGTGGGCACGACGGTCGAGCGGGACCGCGTCGAGCAGCGGCCGGCGGCGGCTGAACGAGCGCTTGCCGAGTTGGTTGGCGAGCGCGCTGGTGACCGCGACCGCGACCATGCCGGTCCAGGCGGCACGGCGGCCGCGCGGCCCGCCCACCAGGGCCAGCCCGCCCGCGACCGCCATCCAGAGCACCCCGTGGTCGGCGGCGCGGGTCAGGCGAGGAAGCGCCCGGTCGAGCAGGGGCGAGCGCCTGCGGGCGGTACGTTCGAACAGCTCCTGGTCCAGGCGCGCCGCGGCCCGGCCGAGCGAGCCGATCGCGCCGCTGCCGAGAGCCAGGGAGGAGGCTCGGCCCGGGTCGTCCCGGCTCAAGGCCGCCCACCGGGCCCAGGCCCATTGGAGCGGCGCTGTCGTGGGGTCAGGGGCCTGCCGTACTCGTCTCGCCCGGGGCCGAACTCGCGCTCGCCGACCCGGCCGAGGAGGCGGCCCAGCCGCACGAGCCCTGCGACCTGCTCGACGCGTCCTTCAGGGGTCGAAGCGATGCCCAGCGCTCGGCGGCGCCGCGCCGGGGCCTTGGACCTCGACGGCCACCCGGATGCGGGCCGGGGCGGGGGGACCAGCACGCGTAGCGCGCCCGCGTGGATCTTGAATTCGACCGGGGTGTGGAGCACGACCGGCTCGCCGTCGATGCCGACCTCCAGCCTGCCACTGGGCGAGTCGACCTCGAGGCTCGTGGTGGTCCAGCGCGCCCAGCCGTCCCCCGCCTGATAGCGGCCGTTGACCAGGTTCTCGAGCGCGCGGCCGATCTCCTGCCCTTCGGTCCGGCGCAGCGCCGACACCTCCAGCGTGCCCGCGTCCAGGCGCGGCCGGCCGCCGAAGCTGGTCAGTGGGTAGGCGTTGTTGCTGACGAACAGGACCAGCACCTGGTCCCAGGCGTTGCCGGAGCCGTCGCGGAAGCTGGCGTGGACCGGCAGCGCCTGGCGTTCGAGCATGCGCTCGAGCACGCCGTCGATCGCGCCCAGCCGGTCGTCGCGGTAGCTCGGCTCGTGCACCAGCGCGGCGTAGACGCCGATGGAGGCGTTGTTCAGGAACAGCCGCTGCCCCACCGTGGCGACGTCCAGGCGTCGCTCCGGGCCGGCGACGAACGCCTCGATCGCGGCGGCCGGGTCGGCGCGGTCCAGCCCGAGGTCGCGTGCGAAGTGGTTGCGGGTGCCGGCCGGGACGCACACGAAGGGCAGCTCGGCCTCGATCGCCATCGTGGCGACCGCCGCGAGCGAGCCGTCGCCGCCCGCCACGCCGAGCACGTCCGCGCCATCGGCGACCGCCTCGCGGGCGAGCGCGACGAGCTCTGCGGGGGTCGCGGCCTCGCGCACCTGGACGCCGTAGCGGTCGGCGGCCTCCAGGAGCCGATCGCGGACCGCCTGGACGCTCCCGGAGCGCGGGTTGAGCACCAGCACCGGCTTCTGGAAGCTGTGCACCTGCGCCGCCGGGACCTGCGAGGCCACCTCGCTCCGGGCCGCCGCGACCTCGGGCGTGGGCTGGAAGCCGCCGACGGTGGCATCGACGGGCCGCGCGCTGAGCGCCCGGCGGGTCGCGGGCACCAACACCGGCAGCAGCAGCACGCCGGTCAGCAACCCGCGCCACTGGTGCCCGCCCACCCACAGCAGGTTGGGCACGCCCGCGACCAGGTCACCAAGCAGGCAGACCACCGCACTGCGCCGCCGCGCCGGCGAGCGCGTGAGCAGGGCGATCCCCCCAGCTACCACGGCGACCACCAAGTGCCCCGGCAGGCTCAGCACCAGATGCACCCACCCGTGGGACATGACGGTCAGCAGCGCGAGGCCGAGCGCCGACAGCGCGATGAACGCGAACAGCCATCGCGCAGCATAGCGATCGAACAATACGATCCAGACAGGCGCAGCCTGCCGCTGTGTCTCCATGCCGGCCATGTTGCAAGCCTCCAGCGACCAGCTTAACCAAGCCGCCCGCGACGAGGCAGCGCGACGAGATAGTTACGTCAATTGGGATCTGGCCTGCCGTGGCACCAGGATCGCGTCGTGGGCCTGGCTAGGGACTGGTTGCGCGCAGGGAGAAGAACAACGGCAGCTCGCCGGCGGCGTCCGGCGGTAGGCGCCAGGTGCCGTCGTCATGGCGGACCAGGAACCGGAGGGGCCAGTCCACGAAGGGAAGCTCGTGGAGGAACTCGATCCGCAGGCCCGCCCCGGCGACCGCCGTGACGATCTCGCCCATGCTGTGCGCCCAGCCGTACTCGACGGGCTGGCGCACCTGGGCGGTCGGGTCGGCGTAGGAGCCCTGGACCGGAAGCACCAGCGGCTCGGGGCGCCGGAAGTACGGGTAGCCCAGCCGCAGCCCTGGCTCGTCGGCGAAGGCCTCGGCGACCGGGTGGATCTCGGTCACGTAGAACACCCCGCCGGGACGCAGGAAGTGCGCGACCACCCCAGCCCAGCGGTCCAGGTCAGGCAGCCACCCCAGCACGCCACGGGAGGTGTAGACGATGTCGAACTGCCCGTCGAGGACCGACGGCAGGTCGTAGAGGTCCGAACGGACGAAGGTGGCGTCAAGGCGCAGCTCGGCAGCCAGCGACCGGGCAAGCTCGACGGCCCGGGCCGAGAAGTCGGCCCCGGTCACCCGAGCGCCGTGCCTGGCCCACGACAGCGCATCGATCCCGAAGTGGCATTGCAGGTGCAGCAGCGACTTCCCGGCGACCTCGCCGACCTCGTTGACCTCGTAGGCCCGCAGGCGGGACCCGCCCGCCTTGAAGCTCTCCAGGTCGTAGAAGCTGGAGAGCTCGTGGATCGCGGTCCACTCGTCCCACAGCGCCCGATTGGCAGCAAGGTAGTCGTCCATGCTCCACAGCCTACGGCCTTGTCGCCGCCCCGACCCGTTGCGCTGTACATAACCCGAACTACCCGCTGGGGCTGACGGGCGCTACAGGTTGCCGTGACCCGCGATCAGCCGCCGCTTATCCCGTCCCGGGCGCTGGTCCAGCTGGTGCTCCACCCGTCCCAGGCGGCGATTGGTGTCGGCGAACGTCAGGACTACACCGCCAAGGTCCTGATCCACCTGGGCCCACATCAGGCCTACACCGCCGAGAAACCCGACACCTACAGCTACAGTTTTGACGTCACCCGCCTGACCCGCTTCAAGATCATCCCGGACGGCTCGTGCACCAAGGGCAAGGTCAGCTGCTCGGCGACTGACATCGGGCCGCATACTGTCACGGGTATCCTCCCCCCGGCCCCCGAGTGCCATACCGCCTCCGTGGGACGGCGGTGCTGCACGTGGACCGGCCGTTTGACCGCCTGGACCTCCAGCCAGCGGCCACCTCGATCGAGCTTGGGGCCAGCCAGGGCTATATCGCCTACGGCGTTGCCGATGGCGCCGATCCGGTGGATGTCACCACGCAGACCGTCTTCACGATCAAGGAGCTGAACGGCTCGTGCGTCGGGGCCAGCTGCACGGCCACCGAGCCTGGGGACTATACGGTCATCGGCACCCTCACCCGAGACGGCCGCCGCACCGTCGGTGGGACGGCGAAGCTGCGGGTGCTGCCCAGGCAGCCGAGCATCTCATCAGTCACGCCCGCCTCCACGCTCCCCGGAAGGTCGGTGGAGGTTCGCGGCAACACCGGCTCCTGCAACCGCGCAGGAACGCTCACCTTCCACGGCATGACCGAGGACGTCTCAACGGACGTAACGGCTGACGAGAACGGCAACTTCGTCGCCAGGTTCACCGTCCCAAGAGGCACCTTCCCGAGGGCCTACAAGCTGGAGCTCACCGTCGACTGCAACCGGCAGCTCCAATGGGTCCAGAGCGAGCTGACCGTGATCAACCTCGCGCCGGTGGCGGTCGACGATTCCGCCACCACCACCCAGGACACGCCAGTCGCGATCGCCGTCGCCGCCAACGACCGCAACCCCGACCCCGATACCGGCTACCAGACGGTTGTTGTGGAGCACCGTTCGCCACCGCACGGGACGATCCAGGTGCGGTCGGACCGAACCATCGTCTACACGCCCGAGACGGGGTTCCTCGGCCGCGACCAGTTCCAGTACAGCTTGTGCGACAACATCATCAATGCGGCCGGGCAGGCGGACTGCGGCACCGCCACCGTCACCGTGACGGTCAACCCACGCACCTCGACCACCACCACCACCACCACCACCACCAGCGTGCCGCCTACCACTACGAGCCCGAATTGCGCGCCTTCGGGGGGCGACATCCGGGGTTTCCGGGTGACGCCCATCGAGGGTGCAGGCGGAGCCGGGCTGCGCATCACGGCGAAGGGCGACCGCGACCTCGCGCCGTGCCCGCTCAACGTCCTGCTGGGTGGGTCCCCCCTCGGCCCTGCCGTCCAAGTCGGGTCGGACGGGAGCATCTCTGCGCAACGATCGGTGCCCAACGACGCCAAGCCAGGGGTCAGCACCGTGGCGCTCGCGATGACCGGGGGCCAGATTCTCGCCGAGACACCGTTCAAGATCAGTCCCTTCGCGCCTCCCTGGTGGACGGCGGCCTGCTCGAGCTCCTTATTGGCGCGGGGGCCTTCCTAGCTTGCGCTCTGGCGCAAGCGGCCATCCGCAGGTGGCGGGCCCGCCAGAAGGAGCGTGACCGCCGCAAGGACGGCCAAGTGCCGAGGACATCCGTACCGAGCCGCACACCGGTCCGGCAGCTGTGGCCGTCGAGCCGAACCGTGACAGCACGCAGACCTTCACCGTGCGGCTGGAGCCGCATCACGATCCCGGCACCCAAACCGTGCAGGAGGTGACCGGATGACCACTGTCATCCCCAACCAACCGCCCACCACCTCGGCCCGCCTGTTCGGCGAGACCCAAGACACCGGGCAGGCCTTGGCCCAGGCCCTTGACGAGAAGGGCGTGCTGGGCTCCCTCGGCGCAGCGCTGCAACAGGTGTCGCAGGCCGGACGTCAGGCTGCCGACAGGCAGGTCGCCACCGTCGCCCACGGACTGCTCGACCTCGACCTGGGCGACCTCGTCGTCGCTGGCTGGCGCAAACAGGCTGCCCTTGCCGCGGCCGTCGAACGCACGATCGCCAATCCTGGCAGCACGGAGGTCGTGGAGCTTGCCACCCACCGACTGGCCAGGCGGCAGGAGCACTTCGAACTGCCGCTGCTCATCCGTTGGCCGCTGCGCCTGCACCCCGGCGGTGGCGACCCGGCACTCTCTGACGCCAGACGCCCGTCGGCATCGTCCCCGTCGTTGCGGCCCAGCAGGCCTACCAACCATCCCGTTCGACGGCAGCGCCGTCGTCATTTGGATCGGAGAGCCCGGCCGGCAGACTAAATGCTTCCTGGGAGTCGTAGCGCGTGGTGATTATGGAGCAGGTTGCGTGTCCTCCCGGTAGTACTCGATCGCCCCGGTGCGCTCGAGGTCGTCCTCGAGGATCGCCTCGACGTCCAAGGCGACGTCGATCTCGTTGCTCACGACCACGCCGCCGCCCGGCAGCCTGTCCTGCCAAGCGACGCCGAAGTCGTGGCGGTTGATCGTGGTGGTGGCCGCAAAGCCGACCCGGTGCAGCGTTCCGCGGTCCTGGTCGCCGACCCAGAACGGCGTCGCCCACTGGCCGAGGTAGGCCACGTCCAGGGTCACCGCGCGCGTGATCCCACGGATGGTCAGGTCCACGCTGGCCTTGGCATGCATGTCGCCGGTGCGCTCGGTCAGGCGACCGGTGAAGAAAATCCTGGGGTGATGTTCGACATCGAAGAAGTCCGCGCTGCGCAGGTGGGTGTCCCGGTCGTGCTCGCCGGTCCAGATCTTGGTGGCATCGATCTCACCCTGGAACGTGGTGTCCAACGGGCGGTCCCAGTCGAGCTGGATGGAGCCGTGGATGTCTTTGAAGAGCCCGCGCACCCAGGTGACCATCATGTGCCGCGCGCGGAACTCGGCCTCGGTGTGGCCGGGCTCGAAGATCCAAGTGGTTATGGCGCGACCTCCTGGTCGAGAAGCACCGTGAACGTCCGGTGCGCCGCGGAGGCCACCAGTCATTCCGGCGCACATCCGTGCCAGCAATGATGCCGGCAGTGGTCCCACCGCGCGAGGGAGGGCCTTGTGGCCTGGCAGGCGCCATCCGTACCAACGTCGCCGAGCGGGAGGCGGTCGCGCGCGATGCCGTCCGCTGCTTCTGCATCCCCCGGCAGAACCTGACAGCGCAGGAGATGGTGAACCGGTCCTTCACGATCTGTCCGCCATGGAGGCGGCATGCGCCGACCCGGGCCCCTTCATCAACACCACCCAGCCACTCTGGCCCGCCAGTTGGAGCCACACCACATCCTTGACTTCCTGGTCGGCAGGAACACCGTAGTACTCGGCAAGGGTCACCAAACGGAGCCCGGCAGCCCGCAGGAGCCTGGGCACCTGGATCCGGCCCAGACTCCGATCGAGGAAGAGATCAGGCAGCCCGGCGGGATGCGACACGTAGCACGTCCTCGAGCTCTGCCGGTGGGATGCCGAACTCATCGGCGACCGTGCTGAGGTCTTCCCCCGCCCAGAACCGCTCCAGCACATCGGCGACCCTCGCCGCACCACGGGCGAAGATGGGCTGGCCGAAGGAGCGCTCGGGGTCGGCGACGACCTCGGCGTACCGGTACTCGGGAAGGCGGATCAGCCGCGCGTAACCGTCTGGCCCGTACTCGATACGCTCGAGGTAGTCCAGGATGAGCGGGGCGAACACGCGCTGGTTGTTTCGCACGACGACCAGCTCACGTGCGTCTGTGGCCGCCGGGCTATCACCCTGCTTCTCGGCGTAGTCGTACAGCACCTCAGCGCCGTCGGTGTACAGCGCCTTGGAGGCGAGGGCGTGCTCGAGCCCAATGGTCTGAGCGAGGACTGCAACGGCTGGTCGGATGCGCTGCAACGCGACGCCCTTGCTGCGGAGCGCGGCCAGCACCATCCCTTCCGCGAGCCCGACAAACGGGATCGTCGGATAGTTCCTGCCGCGGCTTGGCAGAGCAGTCACGATCGGGCTGGGCCTTGACCACCGGGCGGTCGGGAGGCTGACGAACATAGCCCTTCGCCCACGTTACGAACGTCGCGGTCGGCACACCCAGATACTTGGCGGCCTCAGCCATTCGGTACAAGGGCACCTCGAAGCGCGCTCCGGGTTCAGAGGACTGCCCGGACATGTTCAAACCCCCCTGGCTGGGTGCCCGCGCGTAGCGACATGACGGCTAAGTCTTGCACGACCGCTCGACAGCGGGGGGAGACGGGCGGAGGCCCCGGGAGACGATGGGCCCCGGGGCCTCCGCCGGCTGCGCTGGCGTTGTGCGCCGCGTCAGCTCGCTGCTAGCCGTTGGCGATCGTGAGCGTGAACTGCTCGGTGCCGCAGGAGCTCGTCGCGCCGTCGTGGGTCGCGTCGCCGCTGTAGACGACGAGCCACTTGTAGGTGCTGGCGGTGGCCGAGGTCACCTTGAACGTGGTGTTCGACGTGCCGGCCGACGGACCGTTGGTGAGGTCCACCGTCTCCGTGTAGACCGGATCCGACCCGTTCGGGTCGCAGGTCGAATTGGTCGGCCCGAACAGCTTGAAGGACACGCTTCCCGTGGGCAGCCCGCCGGCGCCGGCGGCAATCGTCGCCGTGTCCTGCGGGAAGAACTCCTGCCCGGTTGAGATGCTGGAGGGGGCCTTGCCGACCACGCTCGACTCGTCGGGGTCGCCGCACGAGGTCGAGACGGCCAGGTTCTTGGCGTCGCCGCTGTAGTGGGCGGTCCAGAAGTAGGTGCCGACGGCGGTGGGGGTGAAGTTCCCTGAGTTGTAGTCGCCGCTGCCGTTGACCGTCACCGGGGTGAGGCCGGTGGTGACTTCGGTCGTGCACTGGTCGT
>WNGF01004461.1_pt1 | contig 21489 bp, 29 predicted proteins | sample 5400641 | NCBI WGS metagenome assembly WNGF01 (sample SAMN13153371, study PRJNA577476) | soil metagenome | isolation source: 80 cm soil or saprolite under grassland replicate 2 | place: USA:California | collected 2016-06-15 | reverse complement strand
GCCGACGACGACGCCACCTGGGATCGAGTCGCCGGCGGTACCGGAGCCGCCCAGTCGCACGTCGAGTCCGCAGAGCTTCTGCGCGCCCTGCGCCGCGCAGTCGCAGAGGAGCTGACCTCGCGGCAACGCGAGGTGTTCGTCGCCGTCGCGCTGAACGACGTGCAGATCGACGTGGTGGCCGGACAGTTGCGGTCGACCCGCAGCGCGGTCTACAAGGTGCTCCACGACGCACGAAAGAAGCTCCGACTGCGCCTCGAGCGCGAAGGGCACCTGGAGCAGGGGGAGGCGAGATGAGCGACCGCGATCTGGTGACGCGTCTGCTCGGGACCTGGGGCGAGGACGCCGGCTGCGAGGGAACGCTGGCGCTTCTTGCCGAGTACGTTGAGGGCGAACTCGAGGGACGGAACGTTCGCGAGCTTCTCCCTGCTGCCGCCGAGCACTTGCGCAATTGCCCGGCCTGCGCAGAGGATTACGAGGGCCTGATCGCGCTTGCCCGCGCGCGGAGCGATGGCTAGGTCGAGGGGGACGGGCGGGCGGCCTACCGAGGCAACGGCGCATGCACGCTCGCGGCCACGCGTCGAGGCCCAGGGCACGCTCGCGGTCACGGATGGCACGCAACCCGGGTGTTTCCTCGTCGCTGGTGAGGTAACGAAAGCCCAGCAGCTCGTAGTAGGGGCCGTTCCAGGGCACCTCGACGTATGTGATGAGGGTGAGCGCACGAAGATCGTGGACGGTGCACCACGATGCAGCCCGCGCAATCAGTGTCCGACCGAGGCCCTGCCGCGCGTGGGTCGGGGTGCAGGCTGACCTGCTCGACATGGCCCGCCCCGTCGACCGATGCCGAGAAAGCAGATACCCGACCGGTTGGTGGTTGTCGTCCACCGAAACGAAGGCCCGGCCGCCGTCGGCATTAGGGTCTCAGCTCTTCGACGGAGCCCGGTCGTCTTTGGCCACGAGATCCATGCCGAGGGAACGGAACATCTCGCCGTCGGCCCGCTCAATCTCTACCAGGAGGACGAGGTCGTCGACACGAGCGGCCCTGGTCCTCGAGCGGTCGGCGAGTCACCGGCTTCGGCATCGTCCCTCCGCGACGACGCTCGCGCCATTGCTTCCGCCGGTCAGGCTGCATCTCTCAACGTGCGGTGAACCAGTTCGCCGACGATGCCACACAAGGTCATCGCCAGGCGAGGCTCGCGCAGTCGTCCATCGGCGGTGAAGGCGTCGTGGGCAGTCGCCACGGGCAGGTCGGTCTCGAGGACGGAGGCGCCGATCGTCTTCAGCACCTTGCGCAGCTCGGCCTGGGCCCAGACCGCTCCGAACAATCCAGTGCTGGCACCGACGACGGCGACCGGTTTGCCGCGAAGGCAGTTGTCGGGGAAGGGCCGTGAGGCCCAGTCAAGTGCGTTCTTGAGCGCACCTGGAATCGACCCGTTGTACTCGGGCGTTGCGATCAGAACGGCATCTGATCGCGCGATCTCCTCCCGGAGCTGCGCGACCGCGGTCGGTGTTTCGTCAAGATCCTCGTCGTAGGCGGGAATGTCGGCAAGGCCGCGCCACAAAACGAACTCGACCGTCGAGCGGCACTCGGCCGCGACCGCGTCGAGCAGTGCGCTGTTGTAGGAGCGCTGACGCAAGCTCCCGCTGATCGCGAGCAAACGCATCAGTCCGTCTCGATCAGTTCGAGCAGCGCGGTCACTTCGACTTCCCAACCGAGCGCGTCACTGCCGTAGGGAAGCGGCGTCTGCCAGTTCATGTCCCAGCTTCGGCGGTCGACTGTCGCCTGCAGCTCGAGACCGGCGCGGTGGTTACCGAAGGGGTCTTCCCGCGGGGGCTGATAGGTCCCCTGCGCGGTGATCGTGTGCGTCGCGCCCGAACGGTGAGCTCGCCGGAGGCCGTCGCCGTTCCGTCGTCTCCGAGCTCGACCCGGGAAGAGCGGAAGGAGATGACGGGATGCGTGTCCGCGTCGAAGAAGTCGGCGCCGCGGACGACGTGCTCGCGGAACTCGGGCGGCTCGGCGATCGAGACCGACTTGACGCGCGCCTGCCCTTCGAGCGCGATCGTGCCGTCCTTGGCGGTTAGCCGCGCTTCGACGTCGCCGAACGAGGCGCGAAACATCGAGACCTGCACGTGTCTGACCGCGAACTGAACTGTCGAGTGGTCGCGGTCGAGCTCGTAGGTACCAACGAACGGTTGCACTGTTGTGGCCATCCCTTACTCCTCGGGTAGGTAGATGAACGAGTGGGCTCAGTTATGCGCCGCCCGCCTCAGCGAGAGCTGAGCGCCGGCTAAGTGGCCAGGCCCTACCGCAGCACAGCTGAGAGGAACCGCTGGCAGTGTTCCCTCCTCGTCAGGCGGCGCGGCTGGCTCTTGCGCGCTGCACGAGTTCGGCCACGACAGTTCGGAGGTCTCCGACGATCCGCGTGTCGCTGATCTCGCCGTCCGCGTCGCGGTCGCGCTGAGCGCGGCGCGTGACCCCAAGCAACACGATTACTCCTTTGGTTCGTTAGTGAGCTCGAGTGAGACGGCGGGCCCGGAGGGAGACCCGCCGTCTTTGTCGGTCCGCCTAGCGGGGCGGGAACTGCGAGTTGGGGACGGGGTCGGCGAGGTTGGCCGTGGGGGCCTTCTTCGTGAACCCGATCACCGCGCAGTTGATGTCGACGCCGACCGAGCCGTAAGGAGCGGGCTGGCCGGTTGCCGGGTCGACGCCCGTGAGGAGATCGGGGCGGGTGGCAGCCAGGTTGAAGACCTGCACCTCGTCGATCTGGCGCTTGTTCAGCCCCTGCCGCACGGCCTTCTCGGTCCAGAGGCCGAGCTGGGCGTCCCAGAGCGGGCTGTAGGCCTGGGCGTGCCGCGGATCGCTCAGGGTCGGGAAGTCGCCGAAGACGTTCAGCAGGTCGCCGCCGTTCCGTAGCGCATCGATCAGGGCGGTGTTGCCTGCGCTTGCGTCTTCGGAGACGTGGCCGTCCTTGGCCAGGTGGACGAAGCCCTGCGACTCCCTGTTGCCGGTCCCGGTCTGTCCGTTGATGAAGCCGAACAGCCGCTCGCGGGCCGAGCCAAGGAAGTCGTCGCCGCCGTTGTAAGCCGCTTTGTCGAGCGCCGGCACGTAGGTCGAGCGCTCCAGCACCGAGGTCAACGGCTGGCCACGAACAGCAGGTCGACCCACGACTCCTCAAACTGGCCGGGAGCCGAAGGGCCGGCGATGTGCACACCGAGCACCCGGTCACCGGTGTTGGTGTGGTGGACGACGTCGAAGGGGCCGTCGCCGGTGGCGACGATCGGCGCGCTGTAGACCGTCGGCGAGCCGGCGATGTGGATGAAGGGGCTGTAGCCGGGCCCTGCCACCGCGCCCGGCTGGAAGTTCGCAAGCGGGAACCCGTTCGGCCCCGGCTGCGCGATCCGGGTCGGGCTGAAGTCGGGCGCGCCCTGGAAGTTGGCGATCGCCTGCCCGAACCGATTCTGCTGCGGCGTGGGCGACTCGAGCGTCACCGTTTGCACGGCGTCCGGGTTGCCGATGCCGATGTTGCCGAGCTTCGGCGCGAAGTTTACGCCCAGATCGTGAGCGATCCCCTGATCCGAGGCGTCGAGCAGGACGAACCAGACGGTCTGGCCGTCGGCCCTGCCTTCGTACAGCGGCAGCCGCACCGACTCCTTGCTGAGGTCGACTTGGATCGCGCTCTCCTCGGTCAGGTGGTCCCGTGGTAGCAGACCGCTCAACTGCCCGAGCCCCTTCGCCGAGGCCGGGGCGTGCTTCGAGCCGGCAAACGCCTGACTCACCATCGCGGCGACCGCTGCGGCGATCACCAGCGTCACCGCCGAAAGCAGCTTCCGCTTCGATAGCAGCTTCATTTCAGTTCTCCTTTCGTCCGGCAGGAGCCGGGTAGCGAGGCCGCGACGGTACGGACGGCCGCTCAGTGGGAACTGAGTGCGATCTGAGCGGAGTGACCGGAGGGTTCGGTGGCGGTCAGTCGAGCGCCAGGTGCTCGACCAACCACCCGCTTTGCCGTTTGCGCTCTTCGAGGTGGGCGTTCCCACCGTTGAGTTGCTCGGCGATCGTTGCCGCAATGAAACCGAGCCGCGCCGACTCGACGAGCGCGATCTCTGACGTGGGTGCCCAGCCTTCGAGCCGACCGTTGGAGGCCGCGACGAGTTCGTGTGCCCGCGCAAAACACATCTGCCCGTACGCCTCACGGATCGCGCCGTTCCAGGCGTCGATGTGTCGAATGAGCCGCCCGCGGGGTGCCACGACCTTGACCGCCTGCTTCTCGATCGGACCGTCGAGCTCGATCTCGTACAGGCCCGGTGCGACCCAATACGGTAGGTCGATCGTTCTGCAGGCGTGGATCCCGGCCCGGCAGGTCTCGACCTCGGCCTCGACCCATGCTCCCGGCCCTCCGCTCGGAGGCGGCCAGTCGAAGTGGCTGAACACACCGAGACCGTCGGCGGTGAGGAACTTGTATGCCCTCATTCGCCCTTCCAGTCTCTGAAGGCCGCGAGCAGCTTGGTCTTCATTTCGTCGGGGATCTGTTCGACCGACAAGGAAGTCGCCAGCTCCGCGGTCGTCCGGATTTGCTCGAGGAAGCTCGAGCAGCCGTCGCAGAGATTCAAGTGCAGCTCGAACCGGGTCATCTGCTCAGGCGTCATCGCCCCCTCCAGGTACTCGGAGGCGAGCTGGACGACCTCCTCGCAGGCATAGCCGTGCTCGACACGCCTCGAGTCAGCCATCGAAATGCCTTTCCAGCCGCGCACGGACACGCGCCCGCGCGCGATGGAGCAGGACGCGCTGGTTTCCCTCGCTGATCTCCAGGAGCTCACAGACCTCGGCCGCTGAGCAGCCGGTGACGTCGCGTAGCGTGATCACAGTCCGCTGCACCTCAGGCAGCTCCTTGATCGCACGATCGACGAGATCGAGCGTTTCGCGGGCGAGCAGCCGTTCTTCCGGCAGCGTCCGCCAATCGGTCGGGAACGACCTCCAGCCGCCGGGATAGGGCTCGTCGGCTCCTCTGAACCGTTCCGGCTCGACGACCGGCTCGGCGTCGTCGAGCTCGAGCGAGGAGAACGGCAGCGAGCGGGCCTCGCGCACAGCTCGATCGCGGGCGATGTTGGCGACGATCTGCAAGACCCACGTGCTCAGCTTCGCGCGGCCTTCGAAACCCTCCAGCCCCTTCAGCACCCCCAGCCAGGCTTCCTGCACGACCTCCTCGGCCACGCTGCGCGTGCGGACGTAGCCGCGCGCAACCGCGAACATTGCCGGATACAGGCCGGCGACCACCTGTTCGAACGCGCTTTCCTCACCGTCGAGCAGCCGCGCCACCAGTGTGGTGTCGTCAGCAACGTCCACGCCGCCCGCGGGCCCGAGCACCGTACGAGGCTAACGCGCGCCGTCCGCCCGGTCTAGTCGGCGGGCAGGCGCACTGGGCAAAGAAGCCGCTCGCAGTGCGCTGTAACGATTCCGTGCGGCGAGGGACTCACCGGATATGAGAGCTTTCCTAGTGATCGCGGCGCTCACGCTAGCCGCCTTCGTCTCTTCGACGAACGCGATGTCCTCGGGTGCGGCCGCTCGGTCGACTCTCACCGTCCACGCTTCGGCCTACGGACGAATCCTGTTCGATAGCCGCGGTTACGCGCTTTACGCGTTCACGAAGGACACGACGGGACGCAGCAGGTGTGTCGTCGCCTGCGCGAAAGCGTGGCCGCCTTACATCGTCAACGGGGCCCCACGTGCCGCCCGCGGCGTAAAGGCCAAGCTGCTGAGCACGATCCGCCGGCCTGACGGGAGGCGGCAAGCTGCGTACGCTGGCAAGCCGCTGTACCACTACGTCGGCGACCGACGGCCGCTGCAGGTCCTCTGTCAAAACGTCAACGAGTTCGGGGGCCGCTGGCTCGTCGTGCGACCGAACGGAACGGTCGTCCGCTGAACCGGCGAGCCGATCCGATGACCCGGACGTCGCACGAGGGCAGAAGCGACGGCCGAGCACATGCAGCGGCCGGTGATCCGGCTGTTGGGGCCGCTCTCGATCGAAGACGGCAACCGCCAGCTTGGGCCAAGCGATCTGGGCGGGACGCGACCAAAGCAGGTGCTCGAGATCCTGCTCGCAGCCCGAGGCCACCGAGTGCCGACCGACCGCCTCGCGGAGCTCCTGTGGGGAGATGAGCGGCCGCAGAACGTGGCCGGCTCACTGCAGACGTTCGTCTCTGTCCTTCGTCGCCACCTCGCAACCGACGGCGAACGCGCGCGCGAGCTTGTCGTCACCGAACCCGAGGCCTACCGGTTTGCCACCGAGCTCGTTGCGCTCGACATCGACTGCTTCGACCAACTGCTCGAACGCTCCGCGCGCGAACCGACCGGGCGAGCCCGCGCAGCGCTCGACCAAGCGCTCGGTCTCGTGCGCGGCGAGGTTCTGGAAGACGAGCCCTACACGACCTGGGCCTTAGACCTGCGTGGGAGCTATCAGGGCCGGGTTCTCGGCGCACGCCTCGATGCAGCCGACGCTGCGCTGGCCGAGTTCGACTTCACTGCCGCTCTGGCACACGCCGAGGCGGCAGCGGCGCTCGACAACTTCAGCGAGCGCGCGCACCGCTCCGAGATGCTCGCCCTGTACGCCCTCGGCCGCACGCACGAAGCCCTCGCCCGCTACCGCAGCTATCGCAAGCGGCTCGACGAAGAGCTCGGGCTCGAACCAACCGCGGAAACGCGCGCGCTCGAAGGGGCCGTCATCCGCCAAGAGGACGTCCACTCCCTTCTGCCGCGCCCGATCCGTGCGGCTCACGCCGACGGCGGCGGCCACGCTGTCCGCTTCCTCGGGCGCCGTGCCGAGCTCGACACCCTTGCGCAGGCAGTCCGCCGAGGACTCGACAACGGCGTTACGGTGATCCAGATCGAAGGAGAGACGGGGCTCGGCAAGACACGACTCCTCGACGAACTGCAAGCACAGCTCGACGGCGTCCGCGTCGGACGCGCCGCGTGCTCACTTCGCGAGCGGCATCTCCCCTACGTGCCGCTCGCGAGCGCGCTTCGCGAAGCACTCGCGGACGTCGATTTCAACATTGGACGCCTCCCTGCCCTTGGGCAGATCCTGCCCGAGCTCGCGTTGGGCGCGCCGAAGCCGAACTTCGATGAGATCGAGGTGCTCGAGGCGCTCGTGGCGGTCGTCGCCGAGCACGGTCCGGTCGTCCTGCTGCTCGACGATCTCCACTGCGCCGACGCTCCTACGCTTGCTGCGCTCGGGTACCTGCGGCGACGAGGCGCAGGGCTCGCCGGCGCGATCGTAACGACCGCCCGGCGCACCGGAGGGTCTCCGGGTCATCCGCCCCACCGTTTGGAGGCGGATGCGCGCGTCCAACTGGAGCCGCTCTCACCCGGAGACCTAGCGCCGCTCGCGATCGCGGAGCTGCACGACTCCACCGGCGGCGATCCGCGCCTCGTCGCCGACGCGCTTGTGAACGGACACGCCGCCGGCCCGTCGGAGACGCTCACCGACGCGCTGCTCGCCCAGTGCCGCGCCGAGGGCGACTGGGCTTACCGCGTGCTCGTCGCCTCCTCAGTACTCGAGCAGCCATTCAAGCCCGAACCGCTTGCCGACCTCCTCGGCGTCGACGCAGCCGAACTCATCGAGGAGCTGGAGCGCCTGTGCGAACGACGACTACTCCGCGTCGACGGATTCCGGTTCCGGTTCCGCTACGACCTCGTCCGCCAGGTACTACTCGGAAGCATCTCGCCGGCCCGCCAGCGTCTGCTGCAGCACCGGCTCGACCATCCCCTCACCGCTTCCTCCGAGGTCAGCTGAACCCAGTGCAGCCAGAGCGCGACTTCATGCACGAGACGGTCTTCGAGCACTCGCCCGAGCCCGCCTACGTGATGGACCCCGAGCACAACCGGATCCTCGCCGCCAACGACGCCGGTTGCGCCCTCCTCGGCTACACCCGCGAGGAACTCCTCGAGACGCCGATCTCGCGCATCCACCCCGCCGAGCTAGCCGAGCTGAGCGACCTCCTCGAACGCGTCCTCAAGCACGGGCGGGCCTCCACGATCAAGCTCACCTGCCGCACGAAGCGCGGCACCTTCCTCCCGACGGAAATCTCGCTGCACGCACTCGAGATCGACAACCGGATCCGAATCCTCGGTCTCGTCCAGGACCGAAGCGAGCACCGCCAGCGCTGTCCCGCCGACTGAGCCGGGACACAGCGGCCACTCAGCGGCGCCTGCCAGCCTCAGCGAAACGAAGCTGAGGAAGGAGCACGCGATGGTGACGACAGGCTTGATCGTCCGGCTCGACGCAAAGCCGGAAAAGGAAGAGGATCTCGCGGCGTTCCTGAGGGACGCGCTGCCGCTCGTTGAAAACGAGCCGCAAACGGTTGCGTGGTTCGCCGTCCGAACCAGCGCCTCCTCGTTCGCGATCGTGGATGTCTTCCCTGACGAGTCGGGACGGCAGGCGCATCTCGACGGGCCGGTTGCTGCAGCTCTGACCGAGAAGGCAACAGAGCTCCTCGCAAAGGCGCCGAAGATCGAGCGGGTCGATGTGCTCGCAGCGAAGCTGAAGCCGACGAGGGCAGAGAGATGAGCGTCGCAGCGGTCTTCGAGCCTCGCCGCGAGCTCGCCCGTCGCGAGAGCGGCGGCCTCGAAGTGACCCTGTACTGGAATTCCTTCGACAACAGCACCAGCGTCGAGCTCTGGCAGCACACGTCCGCTGAAGCGTTCGCCTTCGCCGTCCCGCGTGAGCGAGCGCTCGACGCCTTCTACCACCCGTTCGCCCACCTCCCGACCGCTTCCGGCGACTCCCGGCTGGAGCTCGAAGGCGGGAACCCGTGAGCGTTCCGGTGAGTGGTCTCTTCGAGACCCACCTCACGGTGAGCGACCTCAGCCGCTCGGTCGGCTTCTACCGCGATGTCGTCGGTCTGCCACTCGCGCTGGAGCTGCCCGAGCGCGGCGCGGCCTTCCTTTGGATCGGCGAACCCGGCGAGGCAATGCTGGGGCTCTGGTCGCTCGGGTCGGCGCCAATCGCCCTCTCGCTACACGTAGCCTTCAAGACGTCGCTCGAAACGGTCTTGGGCGCGAGCGAGCGGCTGCGATCCTCGGGGGTAACACCGCTGTCCTTCTACGCGACAGAAACCAGCGAGCCAACGGTGATCGGCTGGATGCCAGCCGCAGCCGTGTATTTCCGCGATCCGGACGGTCACTTGCTCGAGTACCTGGCGATGCTCGACGCGCCGCCCGACCCCGAGGGGCGGATCGTCTCTTGGTCGCAGTGGACTGCGTAATGCCACCTTCCATTCTCCGTCGCGAAGGCGGGAAACCATCTCATTTCACAACCCGTGTTCGATGACGGTTGCGACCGCGACCGACCTCTACCTCCGCGGCGCAGACACCCTGCTCGCCTCCTGGGAGGAATACGCCCGCGGGGCGAGCGGTGCTGCGGTGCAGCGCTCACCAGGAGTTGCCATCGCCGTCTTCCCGAACGGCCCCGAGCGCGCCTTCTACAACAACGCACTCCTCGAGCGCGATCTCACTGCCTCTGAGCGCGCCACAGCAGTGAACGCCATGGAGGCTGCGTACGCAGCGGCCGGCGTCACGCGCTTTGCAGCCTGGATACACGAAAGCGACGCAGCGACGCGCCACGCGCTCGAACGTCGCGGCTACACACTCGACACTTCGACGCGCGCGATGGGCGTGGTGCTCGACCACCTCAGCGTTCCCGAACCAAGACTCGAGGTCGCGCCGGCCGACTGGAGCGATTACCTGCACTTCCTCGCAGCCTTCGGAGCGCCGTCCGGTCTCCTCGCGGGTACCGATCCCACCGCGTTTCACATCGTCGTCGCGCGCGTCGGCGGCGAGTCAGTCGCCGCGGCGATCGCTCTCGACTTCGACGGCGATTGCGGGATCTACAACGTCGGAACGCTCGAGCACGCACGGCGGCGCGGCCTCGGCACCGCACTCACCACTCTCCACCTCCACCAGGCGCGCGCCCGCGGATGCCGGACCGCCACGCTCCAGTCGACGGAGATGGCCGAGCGCCTCTACGCCAGCGTGGGCTTCCGCGATCTCGGCCGGATCCTCGAATACGCGCCCTAGGCCGGCGCCGCGAGAAGGTCAGGCTTGTGGCCTACGTCAACGCGCGGACAGTGACTTCAGATCCGCGACGGCAAAATCGCCTCACTGTCAGGGAGGAGGTCGATCTCCTAAGCGCCAAGTCCTGTGAACCCGAAGGCCCACAGGACTTGACCGCGCGACCCTGTCATCAGCCAACATCGGCGTCATGCGCGTATGGCGCGCACCCGGCCGGTCCTTCGGAAGCTCGTTGTCGTTCAGCTCGCTTCGAGGCCGGCGACAGTCGCGGGGATGCCGCCCCACGATCCGATCGGGGAGAGCCGCCCGTTCTCCACCGACCACCCGAAGATGTGGCCTGCGTCCGCGTCGATCGCGTAAAGGAACCGGCCGTCGCGGCTCAGGTCCTCGTCTCGTAGCCCCGGCTGTCCCTCGACCGCCGTCCCGGCGACCGCGTCCTCCAGCGTCAGACTGCCGTCATCGCCGATGGCCCAACTGGAGACCGCACCGTCTGCGAAGTTCGTCGTGAACGCGTAGCGACCATCCTCGCTCACGACTGCCCAGCAGATCTCATTGCGCCCGTTTCCGACCGATCGCGAGACCGGCCTTGCCGCGGTCCCCGTCAGCCAGTAAGAGGAGGCGGCCGCCTTCCCCTTCTGGGCGCCGAACGCCTCAGTGACGACGAGCGCGCCGTTTGCTGCGAAGGCGAAACCGTACGGTGTTGGGCCTGCCGACGGCGTCTCCGCCGAATCGCCAAGTAGGCCGTCCTTCCCGACCGAGAGGACAGCGAGCGAATTCGTGCCACGCTCGGTCACGACGAGGGCTGAGCCGTCCGGCGTAAAGCCGACCTGGGCCGGATCAGCATCCGGCGCGAGTTCGCGCAGCGACCCCTCCAGTGGCTCGAGCCCCTCATTTGTGAGGCGGAAGCCCGCGAGCGACGGCGCCCCTGTGTTGAGCACGTAAACAAGGCCGGCGTGCTCCGCGAGGCTCTTCGGCGCGGCACCTGTCGGAACGACCTGCACGAGCGCCGGCTCGTCGGTGATCGCGAGCACGCTGACGTCGCCGCTGCCTACGTTCGCCACGAGCAGGCGGGTCCCATCCTGCGTGAGGACAACTGATCCCTGGGAGGTCAGATGGGGGACGCCGTCGCCGTTTCCTCCGGTCGCCACGCTTGCGAGTTCGGTCAGCACGCCGTCGTCACCGCGTTGAAACACGATCACGCGATTCCCCTCGGCTTCGTTCGTCTGGACGAAGACCATGCCCATCGCTCCTCCTTCAGTTCGTTTGCCGAGGCGATAGTCCCGATGAACGTCGATTCGTTACGGCGATCCGCAGCTCGCGCAAGGCGTTGCGCCACATGAGAACCTGTAACGCAGCGCCCGCATCGAGGACAGTCCGCTCATGGAAATCTCGTTCACCAGCCTCGCGATCGTGGCCGCGGCCGGTTTCACAGCTCCTCTACTACTCGGTCTCGTCCCCCAGCTGCGCCTGCCGTCGGTCGTCCTCGAGATTGTGCTCGGCATCGTGATCGGCCCCTCCTTGCTCGACTGGGCAGAGGCGGACGAACCAGTCACGATCATGGCCCTGATCGGCCTCTCGTTCTTGTTGCTGATCGCCGGCCTTGAAGTCGACTACGACCGACTGCGCGGGCGGCTGCTCGAGGTGACCGGCCTCGGCTTCCTGCTTTCCTTTGGCATCGGGCTCCTCGCCGGCTTCGGCCTCGACGCCTCCGGGATCGTCCACGCGCCATTGCTGGTCGCGATCATGTTCTCCGCCACGGGACTCGGGATCGTGATCGCGGTCCTCAAGGACGCCGGAGTCGTGGATTCGCCCTTCGGCCAGCTGGTGATCGCCGGCTCATCGATCGCCGAGGTCGGCACCATCGTCCTGCTGACGCTCTTCTTCTCGGGCGAGTCGAACAGCGTGGGCGTGAAGCTCCTGCTGTTCGGCCTCTTCGGCCTCTTCTGCCTCGTCGTCGTGCTGGCGGTACTGGGCATCGAGCACTCGACGCGCGTGATGCAGACGCTCGTGCGGCTCCAGGACACCACGGCCCAGATCCGGGTGCGCGGTGCCTTCGTCCTTCTCGCCGTCTTCGTCGTCCTCGCCGAGAAGTTCGGGCTGGAGGCGATCCTGGGCGCGTTCCTGGCCGGCGCGATCATCAAGTTCGTCGACCGCGACCAGGCCATGACGCACCCACAGTTCCGGCAGAAGCTCGAGGTGGTGGGCTTCGGCGTCTTTATCCCGTTCTTCTTCGTTTCCAGCGGCATTCGCTACGACGCAGGCGCGCTCTTCGGGAGCGCCTCGACGCTTGCGCGGGTACCGCTCTTCCTCGCGATCCTGCTCGCCGTCCGCGGACTGCCGGCTCTTCTCTACCGGCCGCTCGTCAAGCGTCGCGAGGTAGCCGCGAGCGCACTGCTCCAGGCGACCTCGGTCGGCCTCTTCGTGGTCGCGACTCAGATTGGCCAGGACATGGGGCTGATCGGCGCGGCCAACGCCGCCGCGCTGATCGCGGCCGGGCTGCTGTCCGTCATCCTCTTCCCGCTCGGCGCACTGACGATCCTGCGGCGCTCGGAACCCCAGCGCGAGCCAGAACGCGCGCCGGCCGTCGTCTCGCCCAGTTAGGTCGCGTCGAGACCCAACTCGGAGGCGAGCCAGCGCGCTTGAGCCCTTCGCTCCTCGGCGTAGCCCTCGACACCGCCGTCGAGCTCTGCGGCGCGGGCAACGATGTAGCCGATGAGCGCCACCTCCCCTTTGGCCGCATTCGCGGCCGCGTCACCGGCGAGTTCCGCAAGCCGCTCGGCATGCTCGCCGGTGGCCCGCTCGGCGCGCTCGCTCGCGCGGGCCGCGCAGGCCGCGGCGAAGCGTGCAGCGGAGGCGGGAGTCCAGCCGTCGATTCGCCGTCCGAGGCGTCCCCGCTCGGCCACGAGCTTCCGGTGCTCCTGGCGCACGTCGCCATCGAGCTCGATCTCCCAGAGCTCCGCCGTCAGCCAGTATGGGAGATCCTCTGTCCGGCAGGCGTGGACGCCTCGAACGCAGAGCGCGGCGTTCTCACCCTTCACCCATTTATCGATCGGCCAGCTGTAGCCGCTGAACGGGCCAATTCCTCCTGGACGGAGGCACTTGTACGCCCGCACCGTCGTCGTCAGCTGGCCTTCCAGTCGCCGAAGATACGAAGCAAGTCCTCCTGCGCCTCGGGTGTGATCGACTCTTCCGTCAGCGAACCGGTCACGGAGATCGTCGTTCGCATCTGTTCCAAGTAGAACGCGCAGCCGTCGCAGAGGATCACGTGCTGCTCGAATCGGTCGCGATCCTCCGGCGGGAGACTGCCCTCGAGATACTCGGTCACGAGTTCGACGAGTTCCTGACAAGTGAGGTCTTCGGAGATGAGCATCGGTCAGTCCTGAGCTAGGTAGCCCTCCAGTGCCTGCCGCACCTTGGAGCGTGCTCGATGGAGGAGTACCCGCTGGTTAGTCTCGGAAATCTCCAAAGCGCTACAGACTTCCTCCGAGCTCCACCCCTCGACGTCCCGCAACGTGATCACCTGCCGCTGGGTCGGCGGAAGCCGAACGATCGCGCCCTCCACCCGCGCACGCGCCTCGTCTCCAACCAGGCGCTCTTCGGGCTGGGTGTCCCAGCGCTCTGGGTAGGACTTCCAGTGGCCGGCCCAGCGCTCGCCGGCCGGGGCGAACCGGTCCGGATCGACGGCCGGCTCGCCTGTCTCGTCGCCGAGTGAGGAGAAGGGAAGCGAGCGAGCATCGCGCTGTGCGCGCGTTCTCGCGATGTTCGCGAGAATGCGGAAGATCCACGTTTTCAGCGACGAGCGTCCCTCGAAGCGGTCGAGGCCGTTGAGGACGGCGAGCCACGTCTCCTGCGCGACCTCTTCGGCCGTCGCCCGGTTCGAGACGTAGATGCGAGCCACCCGCAGGATCGATGCGTGGTGCTGCTGCACGAGCGCGACGAACGCGGATTCCTCACCGGCGCGCAGTGCATCGAGGAGTTCCGCCTCAGCTGCTTCGACCTGCGTCACCGAGCGACTGTAACGAAGGGGAGGCAAACGAGACAGTCGCGGCATGAAAGCGATTGCAGTCACCCCAGGAAAGCGCAACTCGATCCACCTCGAGGAGATCCCGCGGCCGAGCCTCGACGACGTTCCCGGCGGCAAGGGCGTCCTCGTGCAGGTTCTCCGCGTCGGCGTCGACGGCACCGACAAGGAGATCAACGACGCCGAATACGGCGCCGCTCCGCCCGGCGACGATTTCCTCGTCATCGGGCACGAAAACTTCGGCCGCGTAGTCGAGGTCGGACCGAACGTTCCCGACACGATCCGCCCCGGCGGTTACGTGGTTGCAAGCGTTCGCAGGCCAGGCTCGAGCATCTACGGGAAGATCGGGCTCCAGGACTTCACGACCGACGACGTCTACTACGAGCGCGGGATCAACTTGCTGCACGGCTACCTGACGGAGTACTACGTCGAGGACTCCGACTTCGTCTTCCCGCTCCCGGAGACCCTGCGCGAGGTCGGCGTTCTGCTCGAGCCGACTACGGTCGCCGAGAAGGGGATCAACCACGCCTACGAGATCCAGCGGCGTCTGAAGGTCTGGGAGCCGCGCAAGGCGCTGATCCTCGGCTCGGGCACGATCGGGCTTCTGATGGCCATGGCAGCACGCCTGCGCGGCCTCGAGCTGACGGTTGCCTCGCTGCCAAAGCCGCCCTACCGCAACAGCGAGCTGATCGAGCAGCTCGGCGGTGTCTACGCCTCGACCCAGGACGCGAACCTCGCCGAGATCAGCGAGGAGCGCGGCCCCTTCGACCTGATCATGGACGCGACAGGCTTCTCGCCGGTCATCTGGGAGGCGGCCGAGATGCTGGGCAAGAACGGCGTGCTCGTGCTCTCGAGCATCACCGGCGGCGATCGCAAGGCCGAGATCAACTCGGACGCGATCAACCAGAGCTTCGTGCTCGGGAACAAGGTGATGGTGGGGACCGTCAACGCCTCGCCGAACGACTTTCGCAGCGGCGTCGACGACCTGATCAAGGCGCAGGCGCTCTTCCCTGGCTGGCTCGGACAGCTCCTGACGACTCCAATCGCTGGATTGGACGCCTACGACGAGATGATCCGAGCCCTGACCGAAGACCGCGACGCGATCAAGGTCTTCATCGAGGTGGGCGGAAACGGGGCTGCGCGATGAGAGAGGTTCCGGTCTACCCGCCGATCGCCGACTACGCGCTGCTGTCGGACTGCCACTCGTGCGCGCTCGTCTCGACGGACGGATCGATCGACTGGTGCACGTTCCACCGTTTCGAGGCGCGTCCGGTCTTCGGGCGGATTCTCGACTGGGCGAAAGCGGGCTTCTTCCGGATCGCGCCCCTCGACGACGATTACGAGCCGACGCGGCGCTACCTACCAGGAACGAACATCCTCGAGACCACCTTTAGCACGCCGACCGGGACGCTCGTCCTGACCGACTTCTACGTCTACCGCGTTCCGGAGCCTGGCGAGGACGCGCACTCGGCCCACCCCGACCACCAGCTGATCCGAATCGCCCGCTGTACCGACGGTGAGGTCGCGGTAAAGGTGAAGCTCGTCCCGCGTTTCGACTACGGGCTGACCACGCCGCGCCTGGAGACGCTCGCCGATGATCTGGTGGTCGTCTACGGCGGCGCGGACGCGCTCGTGCTGCAGAGCGAGCTTCCGTTCGGCCACGCCGAGCGTTCCGCCACTGAGGGCAACCGCACCCTGCGGGCCGGCGAGGAGGCCTTTGTCGTGCTCACCTACCAGCTGCCGCACGAGCTCGAGCCGCGGCGCCTGTCCCGCGAGGAGGTGCACGCCAAGTTCGAGACCACGGCCTCGACCTGGGCCGCCTGGGCAGACCGCTGCACGTACGACGGCCCGTACCGGGAGCAGGTCGTACGCAGCGCGCTCGTGCTGAAGGCGCTCACGAACGCCCCTACCGGCTCGATCGTCGCCGCGGCCACGACCTCCCTCCCCGAAGAGATCGGCGGCGAGCGCAACTGGGACTACCGTTTCAGCTGGCTGCGCGACTCCGCCTTGACGCTGAACGCGCTCTTCGCGCTCGGCTACGACGAGGAGGCCTACGCATACATGGCGTGGCTGAAGCGGACGACCGCGGGCCGGGCAAGCGAGCTGCAGATCATGTACGGGGTCGGCGGGGAGCGGCTTCTCCCGGAGGTCGAGCTCGACTGGCTCGAGGGTTACCGAGGATCGCGGCCGGTGCGGATCGGCAACGGAGCCTACTCGCAGTTCCAGCTGGACGTCTTCGGCGAGCTGCTCGACACCGTCTGGGTCTATCGTCAGCACGGCGGCGGGATCGACGACACCCTCTGGGAGTTCCTCGGCCGCGTTGCCGGCGTGGTGATCGAGCGCTGGCGAGACGCGGATCAGGGCATCTGGGAGATCCGCGGCGAGCCGCGCCACTTCACCTACTCGAAGGTGATGGCCTGGGTCGCGCTCGACCGCATCGTGCGGATCGCCGAGCTCGACGGGCGCGAGGACGCGCTGGAGGAGTGGCGCGCCAACCGAGACGAGCTGCGCGACCTGATCGAGCGCGACGGCGTCGACCCGCAGACCGGCGCGTTCGTCCAGTCCTTCGGCGACGGCGGCAAGTTGGACGCCTCGAACCTGATGATCCCGATCGTCGGCTTCGTCGGGCACGACGACCCCCGATCGCGAGCGACCTTCGAGCGAACGGTCTCGGAGCTCTCCGCGGACGGTTTCGTCTACCGCTACGTCACCGACGGCGTCGACGGGCTTTCGGGCGAGGAGGCGACCTTCGCGATCTGCTCGTTCTGGCTCGTCGAGTGTCTCGCGCGCGCAGGCGAGGGCGAGCGGGCGCGCGAGCTGTTCGAGCGCCTGCTCGGCTTCTGCAACGACGTGGGGCTGCTCGCGGAGGAGATCGACCCGCACAACGGAGAGCTGATCGGAAACTTCCCGCAAGCCTTCTCGCACGTCGGCCTGATCCAGGCGGCGATCGCGCTCGACCTGCCGCAGGAATCGATGAGCGCGATGGCGCCTCACGCCGCCGCTACCTCAGTCGACTGAGGGCGGAGGCGAAAGCGTGCGCGCCGTGCTCGAGGTGGCTTCGGCCAGTTATCTCGGCGCCCACCCCGGAGTGGCTTGTGTGGCCGGTCGCCTAGGTGGCCGACGATCGTTGAGCTCTAGTCGCGGATCAGCACGGCTCGGGCGGGCGCGCCGTCCGAGTCGACTATCCGCAGCGGCAGACAGACCAGCTGGTACGACCCCGGTTCTATTCCGCGGAGGTCTAGACCTTCGATCGCCGCGATGCCGGCTCCAAGCAGCGTCTCATGCGTCTGCGGCTCGCCGACCGACAGGTAATCGACGCCCACCAGGCGTACGCCCCGCTCGACGAGGCGCTGCGCGGCCGCAAGTCCGATTCGAACGAAGTCCTCGTCGAAGCCGTCTCGCTCCCAGAGCTCTGAGTTGCGGGTCTTGAACAGCACCCGTTCAACGCTGCTTGGCACCGCGTCCGGACCGATCTCACCGCTCGCACCGGTCGCGTCTACGACCTCGCATGGTCCGAGGAAGAGCTCGAGCGGGAGGGCATCGGCGCCTGCGCCTTGGTCGAGGAAGTGGAGCGGCGCATCGACATGCGTGCCGGTGTGGACGCCGAAGTCGAGCCGGGTGAGGTTCGCGATGTCGCCGTGCTCGATCGATACGACGCGCTCCATCTGCACCTCTGGGTCGCCCGGGTAAGTGATCATCCCCGGCCGGATCGGAACGCTGACATCAAAGATCTCCATCTCGTTCTGTCTTCGAACTGCGGTCGCCGTTACATGTAACGCGTCGGCCGATGCCGAGACAGGAGGGCATGCCCAAGGACACCACTCCCGAAGGCATCCTCGGCCGCTCGACTAGCGGCCGGCACACAAACGGAGGAGGCGTTGGCATGAGCGAGCACTTCGATCTAGTCGTTATCGGAGGGGGCTCGGCCGCACGCGACGCGGCGGGCAAGGCAGCGCGCGAGCACGAAGCGCGCGTGGCACTCGTCGAGAAGGAACGCTGGGGCGGAAGTTGCCCCAACGTCGCCTGCACGCCGACAAAGGCGTATCTGGTTGCCGCGGAGCTGGCCCACGACCTCAACGAGCTCGCCGGGAAGCTGGGGATCGAGACCGGCCCTGCCGTAGTCGACCTCGCCCGCGTCAAAGCGCGCAAAGACACCCTCAAGAAGCCCCAGGAACGATGGGTGACGGATCTCGAAGCGCAGGGGTACGCGACGTTCACCACCGAGGCTGCGCTCGTCGATGCGCGCACCGTCCGCGCCGGCGACCACGTCCTTGAGAGCGAGCGGATCCTGATCGCGACCGGCTCGCGCACGGCCGTTCCGCCCATCGAAGGGATCGACGAGGTCGGCTGGATCGATCACGTCTCCGCATTGGAGCTGACGGAGCTGCCGGAGTCGCTGCTCGTCGTCGGCGCCGGCGCGGTCGGGCTCGAGTTCGGGCAGATCTTCGCGCGCTTCGGCTCGCGCGTCACGATCGTGGACGCGCTCGACCGGATCGCCCCGCTCGCGGACGCCGAGGCCGCGGCGACACTGACCGCCGCGCTCCAGGAGGAGGGCATCGAGATCGTGCCCTCGGTATTCGTCAGGGGGGTGCGCCACGACGGCGGCGAGATCGTGGCCACGCTCGCTCCCCGCGACGGCTCGCCCGAGCAGGAGCTCCGAGTGGCGCAGGTTCTCCTCGCCTCGGGCCGCGTGCCGAATGTCGAGGGCCTCAACCTTGACGGCGTCGGCATCGAGGCTACGAAGGCGGGAATCGCGGTCGACGAGCACATGCGCACGTCGATTACTGGCATCTGGGCCGCCGGCGACGTGAACGCCCTCCCGCAGTTCACGCCCGTCGCGCAGTACCAGGCGCGCCTCGCGGTCACAGACATGTTTGGCGAGGAGGCGCCGGCGGCCGACTACTCCGTGCTGCCCACCTCGATCTTCACCGACCCCGAGCTCGGCAGCGTCGGCCTCACTGCGGAGCAGGCAGCGGAGCAAGGCTACGAGGTGGAGGTCGTCCGCAATGAGTTCGTGCGTCGTTTCTCGTACATCGATGCGCAGCACGGCCTATTCAAGATCGTCTTCGATCGCGGCAACCGCCGCGTTCTCGGGCTGCACGTTGTCTCGCGAAACGCGGGCGACATCGTGCAGGGCTTCTCGCTTGCGCTCAAGCTCGGCGTCACCATCGAAGACCTCGCCGCGATGCACCATGTCTTCCCGACTTTTGGCGAGGGCATCAAGGGAGCGGCCGAGCAAGCGGTGGGAGCACCGGAAGCCTCGATGGTCATGAGCACGGCGCGCTAGACCAAGAGCTCCGTGGCCGCGACCCGGCGCGGCTGAGCCAGAAGTCAGGCCCAGCGGCGAAGCAACTCCATGGCCGTCGCGCCGGCCTCGAGCGGGGCGACGATGATCGTGGCAGCGCCCCCGCGAAAGCAGACGCCTGCAACCTCACCGGTCTCAGAGCGAGCGATCGTCTTTGCGCCCTCCGGCGCCACGCCGAAGAACCGAACCTCGGCGTACGCCTCCCCACCCTCTGCCAGGACACGTGGCTGTTCCCAGGGGAGGAGGTCGAGGCCGACCTTCGCCCGGATCCAGCAGCCGAACTGGGTCGCCAGACCCTCAGCGATGCGCGGCCCGACGAGTAGGAGCAAGGCTCCTTCGCCGTCGAGTGCCGCGCGAACGTCGTTCTGGCGTCTCCCGAACGCACCAGCCACGTCGACCGCGGAGTCGAGCGAGAAGAGCAACGCGTCGCTCGGGCGAAGCTCGTCGGTAGCCGCGAACTCAGCGCCGCCCGCGATGCCAATCGCGATGGTCGAAGCTGCCATCTCGAACACCTCCTGTTTTCGTGCGCACGCGTACCGTCCGATGGGAGCCGTGGGAGTTACACAACCTGACACTTGTAGCAATCGGCTGCCACCGGTTGCCTGCGACGTTCCGTCATAAGGATGGGGGTTGATGGCTTGGCCTTGATTCGCGGGAAAGGCGCACCCGGGCTCGATGCTTGAGGCAAGTCAATGTTGAGCTAACTATCTGACTGGCGGCAGGGGCAAGGGATTGACCATCCCGTGCGTGCCCTCCCCGCGGGACGCGTCTCGTCGTTGTTGGAAAGGCGACTGTCCTGTGGAGCGGTGTCGCTTCTCGGCTCATCTGCGACACGACAACCTGCGGGGTGCGTAAACTCGGCCGGACGGTCGAGAAGGGTTTGTTTGCAGGGAAAAACGGAGTTTGCGCACCCCACACGGTTGACCCCAGGCCCGGAGGATGGTTCAGTCGCCCTGACCGAAGCAGGAGGCAACGAGTGAGCACGTCCGGCAACACAGGCCCTCTCGGCCGGCCGCGCGGGGTCGGCTTCGGGATTCTCATGTTCATCGTCACGCTCCACTTCTACTCCTGGTACTGGGTCTTCAAGAGCCAGGAGGAGATGAAGCAGCACACGGGCGAGGGTCTGGGCGGGGTCCTCGGCCTCGTCATCTGGATCCTCATCAACCCGGTAGAGGCCTTCGTGATCCCCTCGGAGGTCGGGAAGATGTACGCGAAGGACGGGCAGGAGCCGCCCATGACCGGCTGGACCGGCCTCTGGCTCTTCCCGGGCGGGATCCTGATCATCCCGGCGATCGTCTGGTTCGTGAATGTACAGGGAGCCCTCAACCGATACTGGGCGGGGAAGGCTCCCGCGGTCGCAGCCGCCTGAGCGAGAACCGGGTCTCGAGAGCCGTGAAGGGTGTCAAAACCCTGCTTTCCGCGCGGTCCGAGTTTTGCCAACCTTCACGCGTCTGGGGTAGCAAACCAGGTTCCGCCTGCAAAGCGGGAGGTTCCGCGCGCCGGACCGAGTTTGCGCACCCTACAGGCTTGGGATCTGATATTCGCGCGTGCACGTCTAGCGGAATCCGCTCTAGGAGCGGACTTCAAGTCACATCAAGCCTTCAGCTCGTGAGGGGCGGGGCGCCGAACGGCGCAGGTCAGGTCCTTGCTGGCGAGCCCGAGCCTCCGCAGCTCGTCGTCTGGCACGAGTTCCTCGATCAGCGGAAAGAGCTGTCGCTCCTCAAGCCGGATGTGTGCGTCTAGCAGTTCCCCCGCCGCATGCAACGTCTCTCGATCGACGATGCTGGCCGCCACGGCGATGTCGAGTTTGCGAGCGAACCCCTCGAGCTGCACGTGTTGGAGGCGTGCATCGCGGAGGGGAGCAGGCGGCGACTGGACGTGCCTGAGGAAAAGCGGGAAGAGCTCTTCTTCCTCATCGCGAAGGTGGACACGCTCTTCGTTCCTGAAGAACTCCACGAATTCCTTGGCCGCCGCGAGCCGAGCCGAAGCATCTCCGTCCGCGGCAGCACGGCGCAGCCGCACTGCCTGCACGAGTCCATCGTGATGGTCGCGCGAGAGCGGGATCAGGGCGGGGTGGCGCTTCATTCCACGACTCTAATCAGA
>WNGF01006390.1_pt1 | contig 21492 bp, 23 predicted proteins | sample 5400641 | NCBI WGS metagenome assembly WNGF01 (sample SAMN13153371, study PRJNA577476) | soil metagenome | isolation source: 80 cm soil or saprolite under grassland replicate 2 | place: USA:California | collected 2016-06-15 | reverse complement strand
CCCGCTCCCTGCGAGAGCAGCAGGCGCGCGTCCTCGGGACGGACGCCCCCGACGCGGGTGAGGATCTCGTGGATGCGGCGGGCGTCGCGCTCCGCGTAGCGCAGCCGGACGGTCCCCGCGCCGCCGTCCGGCTCGCCCGCGATGACCGCGAACCGCCGCATCGCGGCGGACGCGGGCGCGGCGACGAGCAGCGCGGCGGCCGCGAGCGCGAGCTGAGCACGCCTCACCGCGCTCCTCTCCGGAGCGGCCTGACGAGGACGTCCGCGCCGTCCCCCGGCGCCGCGGTGTCCGGCCCGCCGTGCGCGAGCCGGTGCGCGAGCGCCGCCGCGTCGATGGGCGTGTCGTCGAGGACGAGGACGAGCGTCCCCTCCCCGCTCCCGGTCCACTCGAACGCGCCGGGGAGGACGCCGGGCTCCGCTGCCCCGGCGTGGAGGATCACCGCGCCGTCGGCGTCGACGAGCGCGACCGCGGCGAAGCGGCGCCCCGCCGGCGAGAGGCCGACGCGGAGCGCAGCCCGGCCCGGGACGGGCTCACCGGGGGCGAGCGCGCGCACGCCGCTCCCGTCGCGGACCCACACGCTGAGCTCGGCGCCGCCCTTCGTCCGCTCGGACGGCCGATCGTGCGCGACGCGCAGGACCGCGGGGACCGCCACCGCGAACGCGACGCCCGCGGCGAGGGCGAGCGCGAGCACCCGCATTCCGCGGACGCGGCCGAGGCGCTCGGCGATCCCGCGCGACGTCCCGGCGCCCGGCGCCCGGGCGAGCCGCTCCGCGACGCCCGCGGCCAGCATGTCGAAGGGCAGGTCCGCGGCGAGCCGAGCCCGCTCCCGGTCGAGCTCGCGCTCCGTCTCCTGGCAGCGCGCGCACGCGGCGAGGTGCGCCTCCGTCCTCGCCCGCTCCTCGCCTGCGATCTCGCCCGCGGCGAGGCGGCGGATGCGCATCGCCGAGCAGGCCACGCCGGGACCTCCGAGCGTGCTCTTCAGGCTCATGGCAGCTCCTCCGGGTCGGGAAGGACGAGCGCGGGGAGCGCCTCCGCGAGCGCGCCTCTCGCCGCCGCGAGGAACTCGCGGAGCCGCTTGCGGACGGTGGGGAGGCTCCGTCCGCTCTCGGTCGCGATCTCCGCCTGCGTCAGCTCGTCCACGAAGTAGAGCACGGCGATCTCCTGCGCCTCGACGGGCGCCACGCCGAGCAGCGCCCGCACCAGCTCGCGGGCGTCCGGCTCGATGCCGCGCACGCTCCGCTCCCGCGCGATCCGCTCGATCTCGCCGCGCCACGCCGCGCGGGAGGCGCGCATCAGGTTCAGGCAGTGGTTCGTCGCCATGCGGAGGAGGAGCGCTGCCGGCGAGGTTGCCGCCGCGAGCTCCTCCGCCCCCCGCAGGACCTTCACGAACACGTCCTGCGTCGCGTCCCGCGCCGCCTCGTCGTCGCGCAGGAGGTACCGGCAGCGGGCGTACACGGCCGCCGCGTGGCACCGGTACAGCTCCTCGAGCGTCCCGCCGCGGGCCTCCCCGGTCGAGGGGAGCGGGCCGGAGGCTCCGGCCCGTCCCCCCGGGATGACGGCGAAGCGCGCCACGCTACGGGTACACGAACTCGGCGGAGTTGTACGTGCACGCACTCTCGAGCCCGATGTCAGGGTACTTCGAGTCGTAGACCTCGGCGTAGTCCGGCGCACCGTCCCAGCACTCCGACGCCGTGACGGCCGCCCCGGCCCCCGCGCCGTCGGCGTCGTACACCACGTCCGCGCGACCGGCGCCGCTCGGCTTCCAGCGGGTGTGGAGCGAGATGAACTCCGTCGTCTGGAGGTCGTCGAAGGCGATCTGGAGCGTGCCTCCCGACGCCGAGTGCCGGAACGAGTAGACGGCGTTCATCAGGTGCGACGGGCGGTCGGGATCGTCGGGGCTCGTCATGGCGTGCTGGAAGCTCGCGTCGATCGAGACGTCGTGGGTGTTGTCGTAGTCGACGACGAGCTGGCCGAAGTCGCGGCGGTTCGCCTCCCAGAGCGGGCCGTGATCGAGGGCGGTCTGCGCGTCGAAGTCGATCGTGAACGTCCCCGAGCCGTGATCACGGTCCACCGGGTATGCCGTGCCGGTGATGAGCGACACGAACGCCGCGGCGGGATTCGTCCCGGGCTGTCCCGCGAGCACCCACGCGTACCCCCCGTCGGCCACCTTCTTCACGGGGAGCTTCCAGCGGTTCAGCCCGTCGTTGCCGACGAACGGGCCCCACGTGCACGACGCATCGTCGCAGCTCGTCGCGGGGAACGCGGTGATGTACTGCACGAGCCGGAGCGTCCACACCACTCCGCCGTTGAACGTGAGCGCGAGGTTGCGGCTCATGATCGCGTACTCGGACTTGGTGGACGAGCTGTCGCCCAGCGCGCCCGTCGAGACCGAGAGGGCGCCCGCGGTCCCCTCGGACTCCGGCGTGCCGACCTGGACGGCCGCCGACTTCGGCAGGGCGTCGCGGTACTGCTGCGCGGGATCCTCTTTCGAGCCGCACGCGGCGAGGAGCAGTGCCGCGGCGATCAGGGTGGAGAGCTTCTTCATGGGGGGTCCTCGCCGTCTCGGGGCCGGTCCATTCCGGTCCGCTCGAGAGAGAGGACACACCGGCCCGTCCTCGATGGAAAGGCTGCCAGCAAAGCGCCCCGCCGCGAAGTGAGGAGATGTGCGCAGGCGTGACGCGCCTCACGCCCGGGCGCTCCGGGTGTGACCTCCGTCACGGATCGGACGCGGCGGCGCCGCGGCGGGCAAGACGCGGGTCAGCGGCGCCGCGCGGCGCCGGGGCGTGCTCCGGCGGGCGCGACGCGCCGGCCGCGCGGGCGAGGTGCCGGTACAGCTCCACGACGTCCGTCTCGACGCCGGTGCCGACGTTGAGCGCCCCGTCGAATCGCCGCTCGGCGGCGAGCAGGTTCGCGCGGGCGACGTCGCCGGCGAAGACGTAGTCGCGGGTCTGCTTCCCGTCGCCGAACACGGTGCAGGCCTTGCCGTCGAGGAGCCGCCCGCAGAAGATCGCCACCACCCCCGCCTCGCCGTGCGGATCCTGCCGCGGCCCGTAGACGTTGGAGTAGCGGAGCGCGGCGAAGGGGATGCCGAAGTTCGCGCGGTAGACCCCGAGGTACAGCTCGCTCGCCGCCTTCGCCGCGCCGTAGTGCGAGACGGGGCGCTGCGGGTGGCTCTCGGGGGTCGGGACGTCGTCGGTGTCGCCGTAGGTTGCGCCGCCCGACGAGGCGAACAGCACGTGCTCGACCGAGCGCGCGTCGACCGCCGCCTGCATGAGGTTCAGCAGCCCACCCACGTTCACGTCCGCGTCGAAGCGCGGGTCGGCCATCGAGCGCCGCACGTCGATCTGGGCCGCGTGATGGCAGATCACCTGCGGGCGCTCCTTCGCGACGACCTCGTGCGCGGCCGCGCTCCGCACGTCCACCGGGTAGAAGCGGGCGCCGGCGGGGACATTGTCGCGCTTCCCCGAGGAGAGGTCGTCGAGGACGGCGACGTCCCATCCGGCGCCGAGGAAGAGATCCGCGATGGTCGAGCCGATGAACCCCGCGCCGCCGGTGATTAGAATCCGCTTCGCCACCGCTCCTCCTCCGCGCGTCACACCCTCCGCGCGTCACACCCGCTCGCGAAACCAGGCGATCGTCCGGCGCATGCCCTCGTCGAACGACACCTTGGGCTGCCACCCGAGGATCTCCGCCGCGCGGGTGATGTCCGGCCGCCGCACCTTCGGGTCGTCCTCGGGGAGCGGCTTCTGCATGATGTCCACGCGCGTCCCGACGAGCCGCTGCACTGCGCTCGCGAACTCACGAATGGTCAGCTCGTGCGGGGTCCCGATGTTGACGGGCTCCTGGTACGTCGAGTGGAGGAGCCGCCAGACGGCTTCCACGTTGTCGTCGACGTAGCAGAAGCTCCGCGTCTGGGATCCGTCCCCGAACATCGTGATGGGCTCGCCCCGGAGCGCCTGGGCGACGAAGGTCGGGACCACCCGGCCGTCGTCGAGCCGCATGCGCGGGCCGTACGTGTTGAAGATGCGGGCGATCCGAACGTCCACCTTCTCGTAGCGGCGGTACGCCATGGTGATCGCCTCGGCGAACCGCTTCGCCTCGTCGTACACGGCGCGCGGGCCGATGGGGTTCACGTTCCCCCAGTAGGTCTCGCGCTGCGGATGCTCGAGCGGGTCGCCGTACACCTCCGACGTGGAGGAGAGCAGGAAGGTCGCGCCCGCGCGCTTCGCGACCTTGAGCGCGTTCTCGACGCCGATCGAGCCCACGTGCAGCGTCGCGAACGGGTGCTCGAGGTAGTCGATCGGCGAGGCGGGTGACGCGAAATCGAGCACCGCGTCGATCGGCCCGCCCAGGTCGAGCGGACCGCAGATGTCTTCCTCGATGAAGTCGAAGCGCGGCTCGCGCGAGAGGTGCTCGAGGTTCCGGCGGGTGCCGGTGATGAGGTTGTCGACGCCGGTGACGCGCCAGCCTTCGGCGAGGAACCGGTCCACGAGATGGCTGCCGATGAACCCGGCAGCGCCGAGGATGACTGCTCTCTTCTGGGTCATTGCGCTGGGAATCTACTTCCTCGGGCCGAGATCATCGAGCGAGAGCTGCCCGGGCAGGTTCCCTCGGTAGTGATCGAGGACCATGTCGATGCCCTGCCGGATGTACTCCGCCACCGGCACCCGCGTCCGATCGTGCAGGAGCTTCAGCCGCTCGCTCTGCTCGGGGGTGATGTAGACGGTGGTGGAGATCTTCTTCCGGGCCATGGGTTCGTGCCCCGAACCTAGGTGACGGCATGTATAGTGTCAAATATCGCCACAGGCGTTGTTGAGCGGCGGCAACGGGCGCGGCTACAATCGCGGCCCCCACCGAGAGGTCTCCATGCGTCGAATCCTGCTCTCCCTCGCCGGCCTCGCGGCGGTGTCCTGCGCGACCGCGCCGAAGCCGGAGGCGGTCAAGGCGCCCGTCGAGGCTCGGCCGCTCGTCCTCCCAGGGTTCGAGAGGCAGCAGGGCGAGATCCTCACCGAGTACGACCTCACCCACGACGGCAAGCCGGACGTCTGGAAGTACACGCTGAAGGACGCCTCGGGGAAGGAGATCCTCCTCCGCAAGGAGAAGGACCTGAACGGCGACGGGAAGATCGACACCTGGGAGAAGTACGCGCCGGACGGCACCCTCGTCCGCGTCGTCTACGACCTCGACTTCGACGGGAAGCCGGACGTGACCCTCATCTACGAGCGGGAGCAGCTCGTCCGCAAGGAGCTCGCGTTCGGGTTCGACGGCGTGCCGCGCAGCTGGAACTTCTACGAGAAGGGCAAGCTCGTCCGCAAGGAGCGCGACACGAACGGCGACGGAAATGTCGATTACTGGGAGTACTGGGAGAACGGAGAGGTCGATCGCATCGGGGTCGACGTAGACGGCGATGGGCAGGTGGATCGCTGGGAGGCGCGCAAGAGCGCGGAGGCGGCGAAGGGCGAAGGGCAGCCGCCCGCTCAGAAGTAGGCCGTCGCCGCGAGCGCCGTCTCCGTCGAGAGAACCGCGCCGACCGCGCGCAGCGCGACGCGAGCAGCCACCGAGAGATCCCGCGCGGGGAACCACTCCAGGCCCGCCGACACCCCGACCGCGACGCGGCTCCCGCTCTGCTCGCCGCCCTCCTCTCCGACCCGCGCCCAGCCGAGCTCGATCCCGAGCTGCGGCCGGACGGGATCGGGCAGGAGCGAGAGGCGGAGGCCGGCGGTCCCCGCGAGCGCGGTGGCCGGCGCGCGACCGCCGGGATGCGCGCCGGACGCGAACCCGAGGCGGAAGACCGCCTCGACGGCGCCGTCCAGCCACACGGTGCTCGAAAGCCCGAACACCGGCCCCGCCCCGGCGCGGGCTGCCAGCGGAAGGCAAACCCCCGATTCGATGGAGATCGAGCGGTTCGCGAGCTGGGCGGCCGCCGGTGACGCGGCGGCGAGAAGGGCCAGGGCGATGACGAGACGGGGAGCGCGCATGCGGCACGGGGAGAGCAAGAACCGAGCGCATGCCCGCCCGCCTCGCCGCGCTCACGATCGCCGCCCTCCCCTTCCTCCTGTGCGCATGCGCCGGCCGCGCGAGGCTTCAGCCGCGCGCCGCGGAGGAGCTGGCGCGGGGCTGGTCTTACCTCGCGGCGGGCGACTCCGAGCGCGCCGAGGTCGCGTTCGAGCACGCGCTCGAGTTCCACCCGGATCTCGCCGAGGCCCTGAACGGCCTCGGTGTCGTGGCCCGCACGCGCGAAGACCTCGCCGCCGCGCGCGCCCGCTTCGAGCGAGCGGTCCGGCTCGCCCCCGCCTTCGCGGAGGGGCACGCGAACCTCGGCGAGACGCTCCTCTGCCTCGGGAGGCCGGACGCCGCCGAGACGGAGCTGCGCGCAGCGCTCCGCGTGGACCCGGACCTCGCCGACGCGCGCCAGAACCTCGGACGCGCGCTGATCGCCCGCGGCCTCGCGTCCGCACAGGCGCGGCGGGAGCACTGGCCGCGCGCGCGCCGGGAGCTGCTCCACCTCCTCGAGTCGGAGCCGCTCCGAGCGGCCGCCCATCACGATCTCGCGTTCATGGACTACTCGGAGGGTCGCTTCGAGCGCGCAGAGGCGGGCTATCGCCGCGCGACCGAGCTCGCCCCGCAGTCGCACGAGGCGCTCCATGGCCTGTGCATCTCGCTCGTACGGCTCGGGCGCTGCGCCGAGGCGGCGCGCGCGTGCGAGCGGTGCCTCGAGGTGCGGCCGGGCGCGAGCGCCTGCCGCACGAGCCTGCGCGGCGCGCGCTCATGTGAATGAGCGCCCCTGGTCGTGGACGTGGTCGTGGACCTGGACCTCGACCTCGACCGAAAAGAAACGCGCCGCCAGGCTACCCGGCGGCGCGTTCCACTTCCTCTGATTCCAACTTCCCCGAGAGCGACCGGGGAACGCGGGACCGGCGAGTCGCCCGTGGATGCGCGTGCGGGCGGGAGCCGCGACGCCTGTCGCCCGAAGGCGACAGTCGTCGGTGCTACGCCTTCGCGACGAGCTTCTTGCCGTACTGGAAGCCGCGGTCGAACGCCTTCATGTTGAGGTCGATCGTGCTCGGCGGGACCGAGTCCTTCACCGCCTCGCGCGCGGCCTGCTCGCTCACGACCCCGGTGACGGCCGTGAAGAACCCGACCATCACGATGTTGAGGACCATCTTCCGGCCGAGCTCCTCCGCGATGCGCGTCGCCGGGACGGCGAACACCTTCACCGTGGGCGGGAGCCCCTCGGGCTTCACGAGGTCCTCCTCGATGAGGAGCGTCCCGTCCGTCCGGAGCTCGGGCGAGAACTTCTTGAAGGCGTCCTGCGACATCGACACCATGATGTGCGGCTTGTGGACGTACGGGTACAGGATGGGGTCCTTGTCGACCACCACCTGGGCGCTGCATGCGGAGCCGCGCGCCTCCGGCCCGAATGCCTGCGTGAGACAGGAGTGCTTGCCGTCGAACAGCGCGGCCGCCTTCCCGATGATGATGCCGCCGAGGATGACGCCTTGGCCGCCGAGGCCGCCGACCTTGATCTCCGTGGGACCCATTTTTTCAGTCTCCCTTGACGATCACGCGCGCGGCGACATCTTGCCGGGCTGCTTGTAGGGGACGTACTTCGCCCCGAGGGCCTCGTTCATGCGCTTCTCCATCGCCTCTTCGAGCGTCGGGCGCTCGACGTCGACGAACTTCCCGACGATGAGCTCCTCGCGGTAGTCGATGGCGACATCCTTCGGATCGGCACCGTTCTTGATGACGCTCTTCTCCTGGTAATACTTCATCTCCTCGAGCCCCTCGCCGAGCCGGTTGCGGCGCAGGTAGAGCGTCGGGCACGGGGCGATGATCTCGATGAAACGGAAGCCCTTCTTGCCGAGGGCCTCGCCCATGGTCTTCGCGAGCTGCTTCACGTGGTAGGCCGTCCAGCGCGCGACGAACGTGGCGCCCGCCGCGGCGACGACGCCAGGCAGGTTGAACGTCTCCTCGTACGCTCCGTACGGAGTCGTCGAGGCGATCGCCGGGTACGGCGTGGTCGGGGTCACCTGGCCGCCCGTCATGCCGTACGTGAAGTTGTTCACGCAGACGACGAGGAGGTCGGCGTTCCGCCGCGCGGCGTGGAAGAGGTGGTTGCCGCCGATGGCCGACAGGTCGCCGTCGCCGGAGTAGACCACCACCTTCAGCTCGGGGTTCGCGAGCTTCAAGCCCGTCGCGAACGGGATGGCCCGGCCGTGCGTGGTGTGGAACGAGTCGAGCTTGAGGTAGCCCGCCACGCGGCCGGTGCAGCCGATGCCCGAGACGATCGCGACCTTGTCGAGGTCGAAGCCCGAGCCGTCGAGGGCGCGCGCGAAGCAGTTCACCGTCGTCCCGATGCCGCACCCCGGGCACCAGATGGACGGCATGCGCTCCATCCGCAGGTACTTCTCGACCGGATTCTCACGGACGATGCTCATCGAACCGCCTCCTGGATCTTCTTGAGGATGACGCTGGGGTCGTGGACGGTGCCGCCGACGTGCGGGACCGGGATGGTGCGGCAGCGGCCGTTCGCGAGGCGCTCGACCTCGAGCACCATCTGACCGAGGTTCAGCTCGGGGACCACGAACGCCTTCACCTTCTTCGAGAGCTCGATGATCTGCTTCTCGGGGAAGGGCCACGCGGTGATGAGCCGGAACGACCCGACGCGGATGCCCTGCTCGCGGGCGTCCGCGATCGCCCTCTGCGCGATGCGGGAGGTGATGCCGTACGAGACGACCACCACCTCGGCGCCGTCGAGATCCTTCGCCTCGAAGCGGACGATCTTGTCCACGTTGTTCAGGATCTTGTCGAAGAGGCGGACCTGCATCTTCTCGTGCGCCGGCACCGTCATGTTCGGGTAGCCGCGCTCGTCGTGGGTGAGGCCGGTGACGTGGATGCGGTAGCCGTCGCCCGCCTTGACCATGTCGGGCACGAGCCCGCCGTTCGCGTCGAACGGCTGGTACTCGCCGGGCTTCTTCGAGGTCCAGCGGCGCTCCGTGACCTTGAGCTGGCTGGCCGGCGGGATGACGACCTTCTCCGTCATGTGCCCGACGACCTCGTCGAGCATCACGATGACCGGGACGCGGTACTCCTCGGCGAGGTTGAACGCCTCGAGCGTGAGGTCGAAGGACTCCTGCGGCGAGTTCGGGCAGACGGTGATGAGGCGGTAGTCGCCGTGCGAGCCGAACCGCGCCTGCATCATGTCGCCCTGCGCCGGCTGCGTCGGGAGACCGGTGGACGGCCCGGCGCGCTGCACGTTCACGAAGACGCAGGGCGTCTCGGTGATGGCGGCGAGGCCGATGTGCTCCATCATGAGCGAGAAGCCGGGGCCCGAGGTGACGGTGATCGTCTTCGCGCCGCCCCACGTCGCGCCCTGGAGCGCGATCGACGCGGCGAGCTCGTCCTCGAACTGCTGGAACCGGCCGCCGCACTGCGGGAAGCGCTGCGAGAGCCGCTCGACGACCTCCGTCGAGGGGGTGATGGGATAACCCGAGGCGAAGCGGCACCCGGCGGCGATGGCTCCCTCGCTGCACGCGTGGTCGCCGTCGAGGTAGTGACTGCCGGTGAGAACTCCGGAGGATTCGGCGTTCGACATGGTGGTGTCCTCAGTTCCTAGGCCGCGCCTTCGAGCTTCTCGCGGTAACCAAAGATGGCGAAGTCGGGGCAGAAGAGGCCGCACATGTCGCAGCCGTTGCAGAGCTCGGGCTTCGCCAGATACGGAGGGTGGTACCCCTTCGCGTTGTAGCCTTTGTCGAGATCGAGCGCGCCCAGCGGACAGAACTCGACGCAGAAAGCGCAGCCCTTGCACTGTTCGTGCTTGATCACCACGACGCCACGGAAGTTCTTCGCCTTCTTCGGCGCGGCGGGAGTCTTCTCCGTCATCGATTGCTCCTCGGGGAGCCGCAGCCGGGATGACCGGGCTCGTAGAGAGAGCGTGTCACTACACCCTCCGCCCCGACCGGTACATGGATCGAGATCAAGGTGCCGGCGATTTTGCCCGGAAACATTTGAGGATTTTATCGACCCGACAAATCGACCAATCGTCGACTCACCGCATCGACGATCGGGCGGGGGCCGGCGCCTCGAGTCGGCCGAACTGGCCGAAAACACGGAGACCCTTCCCCGCGGACGGGAAAGGGCCTCGTGAGCTCAGAGACACGCACAGTGTAAGCGGGCGAGCCTCGGCGCGAGCGCGCCGGGTGCGGCCCCCCTACTTGATGGTCCAGGTATCTCCGGAGGCGAGCAGCTTCTCGAGGCTCACCTCGCCCTTCGCCGCCTTCGCCTTGCCGATGATCTCCCAGGTCATCTCGTCGGCGGTCGCCTTCCGCACGTCGCGGAAGATGCCGATCGGCGTCGGGAAGCCCGGCTTCTCGGCGAGGTTCGCGAGCATGAACGCCATCGTGGGATCCGCGCGGGTGACGTCGTGGACGAGGATGTCCGCCTCCGTCACGCCGTTCTCGCCGATCGCGACGACCTCGAGCTCGGCCGACTTCGCGTTGAAGCGGATCCCCTTCTTGTTGTCCTTGCCGAAGAGGAGCGGCTTGCCGTGCTCCATCCGGAGCTGCGCGTCCGCCTTCGTCGTCTTCTCGGTGATGAAGGTGTACGCGCCGTCGTTGAACACCGGGCAGTTCTGGAAGACCTCGACGAACACGCTGCCCTTGTGCTCGGCCGCCGCCTTGAGCACGAGCGCCATGTGCGCGCCCTCGATGTCGATCACGCGCGCGACGAACGTCGCGCCGGCGCCGAGCGCGAGCGCCGGCGGGTTGAACGGGTAGTCCGGCGAGCCGTGCGGCGTCGTCTTCGTCTTCTTGAAGAGCTCGGAGGTCGGGGAGACCTGGCCCTTCGTGAGCCCGTAGATGCGGTTGTTGAACAGCAGGAGCTTGAGGTCCAGGTTGCGCCGCATCGCGTGGATGAAGTGGTTGCCGCCGATGGCGAGCGCGTCGCCGTCGCCGGTGATGATCCACACCATCAGCTCGGGCCGGGAGACCTTGATGCCCGAGGCGAAGGACGGCGCGCGGCCGTGGAGCGTGTGCATCCCGTAGTTGTTCATGTAGTACGGGAAGCGCGAGGAGCAGCCGATGCCCGAGACGAAGACGATGTTCTCGCGCTTCACCCCGACGTTCGGCAGCGTCTTCTGCACCTGGTTGATGATCGAGAAGTCGCCGCAGCCGGGGCACCAGCGCGGGTCGACGCCCGACTCGAAGTCCTTCTTCGTGTAGACCGGGAGGGCGGGAGCGGTCTGGCCGTTCGTGCTCATGTTCTCTGTCGTCCTTTCGGTTTCGCTTAGAGGAGCTCGAGCGCCTTGCCGGCGAGCTCGGAGATCTTGAGGGGCTTGCCGTCGATCCGGTTGTACTGGAGCGGATCGAGCCCCGGGAACTTGGCGCGGAGGTAGACGGCGAGCTGCCCGTCGTTCACCTCGGGCACCAGCACCTTCCTGAACCCCTTCAGGATGTCGCCGAGGTTCTTCGGGAGCGGGTTCAGCCAGCGCAGGTGAACGTGGCCGACCTTCTTCCCCTGCCCGACGAGCTCCTCGGCGGCGCCACGGACGGAGCCGAACGTGCCGCCCCAGGAGAGGAGGAGCAGGTCGCCCGATTTCGCCCCGAACACCTCGGCGTCCGCGACGTCCTCGACCACGTTCCGGATCTTCTGGGCGCGGGTCTTCACCATCCGCTCGTGGTTCTTGCCGTCGTACGACACCATGCCGGACATCGAGTCCTTCTCGAGACCGCCGATGCGGTGCTCGAGCCCGGGCGTGCCCGGGACCGCCCACGGACGGATGAGCTTCGCGTCGCGCAGGTACGGCATGTACTGGCCGTCGTAGTTCGGCGTCGTCTGGTACTTCGGCTCCACCTTCGGGAGGTCCTTCGCGTCCGGGATCCGGAACGGCTCGGACCCGTTCGCGAGGTAGCCGTCGGTGAGGAGGATGACGGGGGTCATCCACTTCACCGCGATCTTCATCGCCTCCATCGCCGAGTAGAAGCAGTCGGTCGGGCTCTGCGCCGCGAGGACCGGGAGCGGCGCCTCGCCGTGACGGCCGAAGAGCGCCATGAGCAGGTCCGACTGCTCGGTCTTCGTCGGCATGCCGGTGGAGGGTCCGCCGCGCTGCACGTTCACGATGACGAGCGGGAGCTCGGCGATGACGGCGAGCCCCATCATCTCGGTCTTGAGCGCGAGGCCCGGGCCCGAGGTGGTGGTGACGCCGAGGGAGCCGGCGAACGAGGCGCCGATCGCGGCGCCGATGCCCGCGATCTCGTCCTCCGCCTGGTACGTCACGACCCCGTGCTCCTTGAAGTTCGACATCTCCTGGAGGATCTCGGTCGCGGGCGTGATCGGATAGCTGCCGAGGAAGACCTGCCGGCCGGTCGTCTTCGCGACGGCGGCGAAGCCGAGCGCGGTCGCGTAGTTGCCGGTGACGTTCCGGTAGGTGCCCGGCGGGAGCTTCGAGGCGGGGACCTCGTACCGCTGGAAGAACACCTCGGAGGTCTCGGCGAAGGCGTGGCCGGCGCGGAAGACCTTCTGGTTCGCCTGCGCGATCTCCGGCTTCTTCGCGAACTTCTTCGCGATCGACGCGACCTGCGGCTCGATGTCCCGGCTGTAGAGCCAGTACATGAGGCCGAGCGCGAAGTAGTTCTTGCAGCGCGCCGCTTCCTTGTTCGACAGCCCCGAGCCCGCGAGCGCGGTCTCGGTGAGCTTGTTCATGTCGACGAGGAAGATCTTGACGCTCTGCTTGAGCGCCGCGTCCTCGAGCGGGTTCGACTTGTAGCCCGCCTTCTCGAGGTTCTGCTCGGTGAACGCGCCCGCGTTCACGATGAGCATGCCGCCGGTCTTGAGGTCGGCGAGGTTCGTCTTCAGCGCCGCGGGGTTCATCGCGACGAGGACGTCCGGCGCATCGCCCGGGGTGAGGATGTCCTTCGACGAGAAGTTCACCTGGTACCCGGAGACCCCGGCGAGCGAGCCGGCGGGCGCGCGGATCTCGGCGGGGTAGTCGGGGAAGGTCGCGATGTCGTTGCCGGCGATCGCGTTCGCCTTCGTGAACTCGGTGCCCGTGAGCTGCATCCCGTCGCCCGAGTCGCCGACGAAGCGGATGGTGACGGTTTCGACCTGGACCTTGCTCTTCGCCGCGGATGCTTGGGTGGACATGTCGCCCTGCGTCTCCTGTGGGAGGGGTGCTGCGGTGGGAGCCGACGTTCCCGGAAAAGGGGCCGTCTGTATGCCCCATCGGCAGAGGGAAGTCAAGGCGCCGCACCCACTCAAGTGGCGGAAATAACTCGGTTATCGTGGACCGAGGCCGTACGAGATCAGGTCCCGGACGGGCGTGGGTGCGAGCTTCCCCAGGGAGGCGGGGTCACCTTCCTTCGGTCCCCCGATTGCTCCAGATCACATGGCGTGACGGCGGGTTAGGTGCGGCTCGGACGGTCACCGCTCCGGGAAGATCTTGCCGGGGTTCAGCACCCCGAGCGGGTCGAAGAGCGCCTTGATCCGCCGCTCGAGCGCCACGACCTCGGTCCCCTGCTCGTACTCGAGGAAGTCCCGCTTCGCGAGGCCGACGCCGTGCTCGCCCGTGATCGTCCCGCCGAGATCGACCGCCGCCCTCAGGATCTCGGCGACGGCGAGGTCCACCTGCGCCCGCTCCTCCGGCCGGTCGAACAGGACGTTGCAGTGCAGGTTGCCGTCCCCGGCGTGGCCGTAGGTCGCGACGGTGAGCCCGCGCCGCACCCCGATCTCCTTCGCGCGGGCGACCATCTCCGGGATCCGGGAGCGCGGCACGGCGACGTCCTCGGAGAGCTTCAGCGGGTGGAGCGTTTTCAGATTGACCGACAGATAACGGCGCGTCTCCCACACGTCGCGCCGCTGCGACTCGTTCTGCGCGAGCACGACGTCGCCCGCCGCGTCCGGCCGGACGAGCTCCGCGACGCGCACGATCTCCGCGAACACCTGCTCCTCGTCGTTGCCGTCGGTCTCGAGGAGCAGCGCCGCGCCCGCGCCCGCCGGGAACCGGTAGGGTGAGGTCTTGGCGGCGGCCGCGAGCGCGACGTCGTCCATGAGCTCGAGGCAGCGCGGCAGCACGCCGGAGGTGAGGATGCGCGTCACCGCGCGCGCGGCCGCGTCGACCGTCGCGAACACGACGAGCGCCGTCGCCACGTGGCGCGGGCGCGGGAGGAGCTTCAGGGTCGCCTCCGTCACGATCCCGAGCGTCCCCTCGCTCCCGACGAAGAGGCCGGTGAGGTCGTACCCGGCGACGCCCTTGATCGACCGGCGCCCCACGCGGAGGATCTCTCCCGTCGGCACGACGACCGTGAGGCCGAGCACGTACTCGCGCGTGACGCCGTACTTGAGCGCGCGCGGGCCACCCGCGTTCTCGGCGACGTTGCCGCCGATCGTGCACATCTCGAGCGAGTTCGGGTCCGGCGGGTAGAAGAGCCCGTGCCGCTCGACCTCCGCCTGCAGGACGCCCGTGATCACGCCGGGCTCGACGCGCGCGACGAGGTCGCCCGGGCTCACCTCGAGGATCCGGTTCATCCGCTCGGTCGAGACCGCGATCCCGCCGCGCAGGGCGAGGCTCCCGCCCGACTTCCCGCTCCGCGCCGCGACGGGGACGACCGGCACGCGGTGGCGGGTCGCGACCGCGAAGATCGCCCTCACCTCCTCCGCCGTCTCGACGAGGACGGCGACGTCGGGCGGGTACAGGCCGAGATCCGACTCGTCGCGGCCGTACGCCTCGAGCCGCTCGCGGTCGCCCGAGACGAGCCGCTCCGGAGGGAAGGCGGCGCGCAGCTCGGCGAGGGCGGCGGCCGCCGCGGCGCTCACCCGTGCACCTCGAGGTTCGCGCCGGTGATCGCTGCGGGCGCGTCGAGCGCCGCGAACACGACGACCCGCGCGACGTCGTCCGGCGTCATCTCCGGGGGGAACGGGGTGCGCCGGAGCATCTCGGTGTCCACGCTCCCCGGCGAGACGCCGACGCACTGGACGCCGTGCGGGCGCAGCTCCTCCGCGAGGCACCGCGTGAGCCCGACGAGCCCCCACTTCGAGGCGTTGTAGGCGCTCGCCTCCGCCGTCCCGAGCGTCCCGGAGATCGAGGTGACGTTCACGATCCGGCCGCGCTGGCGCGCCTTCATCCCGGGGATGACGGCGCGGGCGCAGAGGAACGCACCGGTGAGGTTCACGTCGATCACCTCGCGGAACGCAGCGGCGGACGTCGCCTCGGCGAGCCCGCGCACGAGGATGCCGGCGTCGTTCACGAGGACGTCGACGGGCCCGAGCGCGCGCTCGTGCTCCGCGACGAGCCGCGCGACGTCCTCCTCGTTGCGGACGTCGCCCGCGACCGCGAGCGCCGCCGCGCGCTCGGCGACGACCCGGTCGAGCTCGGCCCGGGTCCGCGAGAAGACCGTCACCGCCAGCCCGCGGGCGGTGAGCGCGCGCGCGACCGCCGCCCCGATGCCGCGGCCGCCGCCGGTGACGATCGCGGTCCGGGCGGCGCTCACGATCCTCTCCTTCGTACTCGGGGGGACACTCGCCTCGTTGCACTCGGCTCGCGCCCCCGCGAACCCCCCGCTCGCTCCGGGGCAGCCTCATCCGGCTGCCCCTTCGCTCGCCGCGCTGGCTTCTTGCGCGCGCTTGCGGCGCCGCCGCGCGCGGAGGCGCGGACGAGGTCCTGGAAGCGCCGCCGCGCGGGGCCGTCCTTCGCGAGCACGCCCTCCCAGGCCTCCGCGTGCGCGCGCGCGCCGGCCCGCTTCTCGCCCCGGACCGTCATGCAGAGCTGCTCCGCCTCGAGCACGCACGCGGCGCCCCTGGCGCCGAGGTGCCGCACGAGCGCGTCCGCGACGTCGCGCGCGAGGTCCTCCTCGAGGACGAGCCTGTGCGCGAGCGCGTCCACGAGCTTCACGATCTGACCGAACCCCACGACCTTGCCGCCCGGGACGTAGCCGACGTGGGCGACGCCGCGCGACGGCAGCAGGTGGTGCGGGCAGACCGAGTGGTAGTCGATGCCGGTCACCGCGACGAGGTCGCGCCCGGCGCTCGCGAGCCCGTCCGCGAGGATCGCCGCGGGATCGCGGCCGTAGCCGTCCACGAGGTCCTCGAGCCAGGCCTCGGCGACCCGCCGCGGCGTCTCGACCAGATCCGCGGCCGCGCGCACGTCGGCGGGGAGCCCGAGCGCGTCGAGGAAGCGCGCGGTCGCCTCGGCGGCGGCGGACGGTGACGGACCGCGGCGCGCCGATTTCAGCGGTCTAACGGCCACCGTTCCCCCGGTACGTCACGCACGAGTCCGGGATCTCGTAGAGCCGCACCTCGGCGAGGCCGGGCAGGCGCGCCTCGAGCGCCTCCCAGATCCAGCGCGCGATGTTCTCGGCGGTCGGGTTCTCGAGCACGTCGTTCAGGTCGCGGTGGTCGACCCGCGCGAGGACGTGCTCCTGCACGGCGCGCTTGATCTCGCCGAAGTCGGCGATCATCCCGCTCCGAGGATCGACGTCCCCCTCGACCGCGACGAAGAACCGGTAGTTGTGCCCGTGGAGCCGGAAGCACGGCCCCTCGTACCGCGGCAAGCGGTGGGACGCCGCGAAGTAGAACTCGACGTCGAGCCGCATCCGCCGCCGGTCGACGTAGTCGATCGCCGCCATGCCCCTCTTATAGTCGAGCCGCCGGCCTTCGCCCCGCGGGAAGTGCGCGGCCGCCGCTCAGGGCGCCGCCGCTCAGGGCACCGCCGCCGCAGGGCGCGCGCACGCCGCCGAGCAGTACGTCCTGCCCGCGCCCTGGACGCCGCGGCCGAGCACCTTCGCGCCGCACGCGCAGCACGCGGGCGCGGCCTGCACGACCGCGCAGCCGAACGAGCAGAACACCGACTCGCGTCCTCTGTAACGAAGCCCCACCGGGTGGAGACCGAGCTCCCCACCGCAGCACGCACACCGATCCGTCATGGGAGGCCCTCTCGAGCGCCGACCGCCACGGGTAACCTAGCGACTGCCCCCCCGTTCTCGGGAGCGACCGGGCGGGGCGAAGAGGCGAAAGCGGAACGCGGCGCCGCCGGGGGGCGCGCCGCGTGGTGCCGCGTTCGGTGCTCGGTGACGCTCCGGCTACGCGTCCACGCCGGGCGTGGGCCCCGGCAGCTCGTCGGAGCCGTTGAGCGCGTTCTTGAGGACCTGGCTCGGGCGGAACGTCAGGACGCGGCGGGCGCTGATCTCGATCTCCTGGCCGGTCTGCGGGTTGCGCGCTCGAGCGTCTCCTTGATGGTGTCGAAGACCATCTCCACGATCTCGGCGGCCTCCTTCTTGGAGAAGCCCACCTTCTCGTAGACGCTCTCGATGATGTCGGCCTTGGTCACGGTCTCGCTCCCGTCCCGCGTCCCGCTAAGTAGTGATTTCCGTAGCTGATTTCGTTTCGCGTGTCAAACGGAGCGTGCGTCAGCGGTGGGTGCGCGGCCGCGTGTCGCGCGGGCCTTCGGGTGACGAGGGCTCGAGCGCGTCGAGCTCGGCGCGCGCACGCTCCCGCGAGGCCCGCGTGCGCTCGTCCGCCTCGTCGAGCCGAGCCGCGACGTCCGCCCGCCCGGGTGGCTGCACGACAGGCGTGCCGCCGAGCTCTCGCCCGACGCCCGCCGTGAGCCCGAGCACGACGACGCTCACCGCGATCGCCGCGAAGGAGACCGCCGCGGCGGCGCCGGCGAGCACTCGGCGATCCCCGCGTGCGAAGGCGCGGGCCGCGATGAGGAGCGCGGCGACCCCGACGATGACGCCGAAGGGTGCCGAGAGCGGAGTCCACGACGAGAGCGCCGCGGCGACGCCGAACCCGAGCGCCGCGCGCGGCAGCCGGTCCGCCACCGCTAGCCTCGCAGCTCCGCGCCGAGCCGCTCCGCGAGCCGCTTCACGATGCGCGCGTGCGCTGCGTCCGCGTCGGCGTCGGTGAGCGTCCGGTCGGGCGCGCGATACGAGATCGCGAACGCGAGGTTCTTCTTCCCCGGGGGGAGCGGCGCGCCGCGGTACACGTCGAAGAGCGTCACCGCCTCGACGAGCGGCTCCTCGCGGACGAGCGCCTCGATCGCCGCCGCCGCGACCGCGTCGTCGACGACGACCGCGAGATCGCGCAGGACCGCGGGCAGGCGCGGGATCGGCCGGTGCTGCGGGACGAGGCGGGCCGCGCGCAGCAGCGCCTCGAGCGAGAGCCGGAAGGCGAGGACGCCGCGCGGGAGCTCGAACGCGGCGGCGACGCGCGGGTGGAGCTCGCCGACCTGCCCGAGCACGTCCGCGCCGCGCAGGACCGTGGCGGAGGTCCGCGGGTGCAGCCACCCCGTGCCGGGCGCGCGCCAGGTCGCCTCGATCCCGAGCGCCTCGAGGACGGCCGCGACCGCCGCCTTCGCGTCGTGGAAGTCGGCGGCGTCACCACCGACCGCCCAGCCGACGGGGCTGCGCCGGCCGACGAGCACGCCCGCGACCTCGACCGCCTCGGCGGACGGGCGATCCTTCGGGTCCGGATTCGGGTGGTACACGCTCGCGATCTCGTACAGCCGGAGGTCGTCCACGCGCTGCCGGCGGTTGTGCGCCGCGTTCTTGAGGAGCGAGGGCACGAGCATCGTCCGCATGACGGAGAGGTCGGCGGAGATCGGGTTCTTGAGGGCGATCCCGAGCGCCCGGCCGGTGCCGTCGCCCGTCGCGACGTGCGCGTCGAACGGCTCGAGCTCGCGGGCGGCGACGAAGCTGAAGTTCACCGCCTCGGCGAACCCGGCCGCCTCGAGCGCGCCGCGGATCCGCGCCACCGCCTGCGCCTCGGGCGGCTCGACGGGGGTGTCCACCGCGTTCCGGGGGAGCGTCTCCGGGATGGCGTCGTAGCCCTTCGTCCGGACGATCTCCTCGACGAGGTCCTCCTCGATGGAGACGTCGGCGCGCCAGGACGGAACGCGGAAGGTCGCGCCGTCGGCGCCGGCGGCGCGCTCCTCGAAGCCGAGGGCGGCGAGGATGCGGCGCGCCTCGTCCCGCGGGACGTCCATCCCGAGCACCTCCGCCGGCCGGTGCCAGCGCAGCCGGACCTCCGGCGCGCGCACCTCGCGCGGGTGCGCGTCCACGATGCCGGGGCGGACGGTGCCGCCCGCGAGCTCGGCGATGAGCGCCGCGCAGCGATCGAGCGCGGGGATCACCATGCCCGGGTCGGCGCCGCGCTCGAAGCGGTACGACGCCTCCGTCTTGAGACCGTGGCGCCGCGAGGTGCGGCGGATGGAGCCTGGCTGGAACCAGGCCGACTCGAGGAGCACCCGCGTCGTGCCCGAGGAGATCTCGGAGTCGCCGCCGCCCATGACGCCCGCGAGCGCGCTGCCGCGGTCGCGATCGGCGATGAGGAGGTCCTCCGGCGAGAGCGCCCGCTCCTTGCCGTCGAGCGTGACCATCTTCTCGCCCGGGCGCGCCGTCCGCACCACGATTTCGCGGCCGGCGACCTTGTCGAGGTCGAAGGCGTGGAGCGGGTGGCCGAGCTCGAGCAGGACGAAGTTGGTCGCGTCCACCACGTTCGAGATCGAGCGGACCCCGCAGGACTCGAGGCGGCGCGCGAGCCAGGTGGGCGACGGGCCGATCTTCACGCCCTCGATCACCCGCGCGGCGTACCGCGCGCAGCGGTCGGGGGCCTCGATCCGGACCTTCACGGCGTCGGACGCGGGGCCGCCCTTCTCGGCGAGGCGCGTCGCGGGGGGCCGGACCTTCGTGCCGAGCGCGGCGGCGAGCTCGCGCGCGATGCCGAGGTGCGAGAGGGCGTCGGGGCGGTTCGGCGTGACGTTCACCTCGAGGAGCACGTCCTCGAGCGCGAGCGCCTTCGCGATCGGCGTGCCGGGCGCGACGGCGCGGTCGAGGAGGAGCAGGCCGCTCGCCTCCTCCGCGAGCCCGAGCTCCTTCGCGGAGCAGAGCATGCCGGACGACTCGACGCCGCGGAGCTTCGCCTTCTCGATCTTCGTCCCGCCGGGGAGTACCGCCCCGACGGTCGCGAGCGGCACGACGTCCCCGACCTGGTAGTTCTTCGCACCGCACACGATCTGGAGCGGCTCGCCTGACCCGGCGTCGACGCGCGTCACCGACAGCTTCTCGGCGTTGGGGTGCTTCTCCGAGGCCACGATCCGCGCGGCGACGACGCCGCCGAGCCCGGTCCCCGTCCGCTCGATGGCCTCGACCTCGAGGCCGACCGCGGTGAGGCGGCGGGCGGCTTCGTCCGGGGACGGGACGTCGACGTACTCCGAAAGCCAGTTCAGCGAGATGCGCATGGGCGCTCAGAACTGCTGGAGGAAGCGGAGGTCGTTCTCGAAGTAGAGGCGCAGGTCGTCGATGCCGTAGCGGAGCATCGCCATCCGCTCGACGCCCATGCCGAACGCGAAGCCGGTGTGGCGCTTCGGGTCGAGGCCGCCGTTCTCGAGCACCTTCGGGTGGACCATGCCCGCCCCGAGCACCTCCAGCCAGCCGGTCTCCTTGCACGTGCTACACCTTCTGGTCGGGGGGCCACTCGCTCCGCCTCCGCGGAGCTCGCGCCCCCCCGATCCCCCCGCTCGCTCCGGGGCAGGCTCATTCGCCTGCCCCTGCGCTCGCACCGGGATCCTCCCCGTGCCGCCGCAGATGGAGCACGAGACGTCCACCTCCGCGCCCGGCTCGACGAACGGGAAGTAGCTCGGGCGGAAGCGGGTCCTCGTGCCGGCGCCGAAGTAGGCGCGCGCGAACGCCGCGAGCGTCCCCTTCAGATCCGCGAACGTGATCCCGGTGTCCACGCAGAGCCCCTCGATCTGGTGGAACATCGGGGAGTGGGTCTGGTCGTAGTCGGAGCGGTACACGCGCCCCGGGCAGATGATCCGGACCGGCGCCTTCCCGATCCGCTTCATCGCCCGGATCTGCACGGGGGACGTGTGCGTCCGGAGCAGCACCGTGCCGGGCTGCACGCCCTGCCGCAGCGTGGACTCCTCCGCGTAGAAGGTGTCCTGCATGTCGCGCGCGGGGTGATCCGGCGGGATGTTGAGCGCCTCGAAGTTGTACCAGTCGAGCTCGATCTCCGGCCCGCTCGCGACCTCGTACCCGAGGCGGGCGAAGATTGCGGAGATCTCCTCGGTCGCGCGGGTGATCGGGTGACGGTGGCCGGGCGGCAGGAGCCGGCGCGGCGGCAAGGTCACGTCGATGGGCGGACCGGCGAGCTCCGCCTCGAGCTTCGCCGCCTCGAGCCGGCCGCGGGCGCCGTCGAGGAGTCCCTCGACCTCGCCCTTGACGCGGTTCGCGATCTCCCCGACGCGCGGGCGCTCCTCGGCGGAGAGCTGGCCCATGCCGCGGAGGACCGCGGAGAGCTCGCCCTTCTTGCCGAGGAAGCGGACCCGCAGCTCCTCGACCGCCTTCTCGTCCGCCGCGCGCGAGATCGCGTCGCGGGCGCCCCGGGAGAGCGCCTCGAGCTGTGCGAGGAGGTCGGCCACGCCGCTCTCCTAGGCCTTCGCGACCTTGACCACGGCCGCGAAGTCGCCCGGGATGGCGAGCGCGAGATCGGCGAGGATCTTCC
>WNGF01003443.1_pt1 | contig 21495 bp, 17 predicted proteins | sample 5400641 | NCBI WGS metagenome assembly WNGF01 (sample SAMN13153371, study PRJNA577476) | soil metagenome | isolation source: 80 cm soil or saprolite under grassland replicate 2 | place: USA:California | collected 2016-06-15 | reverse complement strand
CTGAACCCGCTCACGGTCGGCATGTTCAATGCCCTGTTTTACGAGCGGCATCGGACGGCTTCGGGCCGGCTGACCGACATCGACAGCTTCTTCTATCCGCTCGATTCGATCCGCAATTGGAACCGGATGTACGGGCGTCGCGGCTTCGTTCAGTATCAGCTCGTCTTCCCCCTCGAGACGAGCCGAACCGGTCTGGCGGAAGTGCTGGAGCGCGTCAGCGCATCGGGCCGCGGATCATTCCTGGGAGTCCTCAAACGCTTCGGAAACGCCAACGCGGGGCTTCTTTCCTTTCCGTTCCCCGGGTACACGCTCGCTCTCGACTTGCCCGTCAGCGATGGTCTCGTCCCGTTTTTGAGCGGCCTGGACGAAGTGGTCCTGCGCCATGGCGGCCGCCTGTATCTTGCCAAAGACGCCGTCACGGCACCCGACAGCTTCGCCGCCATGTATCCCAGACTGGACGAGTTCCGCGCGGTCAAGGCGCGCCTCGACCCGAAGAACAGGCTCTCCTCCTCTCAAGCCCGCCGCGTGGGCATCGTCCCAACATGACGGGTGAGTCTGCAACCACGCGAGTTCGTGTTCCTCCGCGCCGGACGGTTCTGATTCTGGGGGCCACCTCGGCGATCGCGCGAGCCGTGGCGGGAGAGTTCGCCCGCCGGGGCTACGACCTCTTGCTGGCCGGACGCGATCCCGAGGAGCTCGACAGTCTCGCCGCCGATCTGGCCCTGCGCCACGGCGTGAAGGCGGAAGGCCGGACTTTCGATGCTTTGGCGCTCGAAACCCATGGCGCCTTTGTCGAAGCCTGCCGCAAGGAGTCGGAGGACTCTCTGGACGGAGCGGTCCTCTTCCTGGGCTACTTGGGCGAGCAGTCCGTCGCGGAGAAGGATCTGGCCGAGACCAAGCGAATCCTCGACACGAACCTGATTGGCCCGGTCTCCATCCTGAGCCTCCTGGCAAACCACTTCGAGGAGAAACGCAGCGGTTTCCTCTGCGCGCTCTCCTCAGTCGCCGGCGATCGAGGCCGGCAGAGCAACTACGTCTACGGTACCGCCAAGGCGGGACTCTCCATCTTTCTCCAGGGACTTCGCAACCGGCTCTTTCGTGCACGGGTCCGGGTGATCACCATCAAGCCGGGCTTCGTGGATACGGCGATGACTTTCGGGCGGCCCGGCATGTTCCTGGTCGCCTCCCCTCAATCCGTCGCCGCCCGGATCGTCAAGGCGGTCCTCAAAGGCGAAGACCTGGTCTACGCGCCCGCGTTCTGGCGTCCCGTCATGCTCCTGATCCGCCTCATTCCGGAGAAAGTTTTCAAGAGAATGCGACTTTAGAGGATCAGCGTGCACATCCTCGGGATCTCGGCCTTCTACCACGACAGCGCCGCCAGTCTTCTGTCCCACGGCAAGATCGTCGCCGCGGCGCAAGAGGAACGATTCACTTGGAAGAAGGGGGATTCCAGCTTCCCCGCGCACGCGGTCCAGTACTGTCTCCGGTCAGCCGGGATCGCCGTCAAAGACCTGACGTACGTCGGCTTTTACGACAAGCCCTTGCTCAAGTTCGAACGGATTCTCGAAACCTACCTCGGCGTGGCGCCGAAGGGTTTCCGCTCCTTCCTCAAGGCCGGTCCACTCTGGATCAAGGAAAAGCTGTTCATGGACCGACAGCTCCGCGAGGCGCTGGGCTATGAGGGAGACATCCTCTACGCCGAACATCACGAGTCCCACGCGGCGAGCGCGTTCTTCCCGTCCCCCTTCGAGGAGGCCGCCATTCTGACGATGGATGGTGTGGGCGAGTGGGCGACCGCCTCGCTCGGGAGAGGCCGTGGCAACGACCTGGAGCTGATCAAGGAGCTCCAGTGGCCCGACTCGCTCGGCCTCCTCTACTCCGCCTTCACGTACCAGACCGGGTTCAAGGTGAACTCGGGCGAGTACAAGGTCATGGGGTTGGCGCCATACGGAGAGCCGAAGTACGTGGATCTGATTTACCGGGAGCTGATCGACCTGAAGGAGGACGGGTCGTTCACTCTGAACCAGAAGTACTTCAATTATCTCTCCGGCTTGACCATGACGAACGGGGCCTTCGACCGGATCTTCGGTGGCCCTCCTCGGGAGCCGGAATCGAAGCTGACCCAGAGAGAAATGGACCTGGCGCGTTCCATCCAGGTGGTGTGTGAAGAGGTGATGCTGCGGATGGCCCGGACGGTTCACCGGGAGACCGGCTCGGAGAACCTCTGCCTCGCGGGTGGTGTCGCACTCAACTGCGTGGGCAACGGGCGGATCCTGCGCGAGGGGCCCTTCAAGCGCGTCTGGATCCAGCCCGCGGCGGGGGACGCGGGTGGCGCGCTCGGCGTGGCTCAGCTGATCTGGCACCGGCACTGCCAGCAGCCCCGCACCGTCATGTCCGGGAAGGACTCCATGCAGGGCGCCTATCTTGGCCCGGAGTTCTCCCCGGAGGAGATCGAAGCGTTCTTGAAATCGCAGAGAGCCGCATACCGGCGGCTCGAACGAGACGAGCTGCACCGACGGGTGGCGGAGCAAATCGCGGCGGGCAAGGTGGTCGGCTGGTTCGACGGCCGGATGGAGTTTGGGCCACGGGCTCTGGGCTCACGCAGCATCCTCGGCGATCCTCGCAGTCCGAAGATGCAGGCCCAGATGAACATCAAGATCAAGTTCCGCGAGGGGTTCCGGCCGTTTGCGCCGAGCGTGCTGCGGGAGCGGGTGAGCGACTATTTCGAGATGGATTACGACTCACCCTATATGCTGCTGGTCGCCCCGGTCAAGAAAGAGCGGCAGATCCCGATGACCGAGGACCAGCAAGGGTTGTGGGGAATCGACAAGTTGAATCTCCCCCGGTCTGACTTGCCGGCCATCACGCACATCGACTACTCGGCGCGGGTTCAGACGGTGACGAAGGACACGAACCCGAACTATTACGCCCTCCTCAAGGAGTTCGAGCGGCTGACCGGGTGTGCCGTCGTGATCAACACGTCGTTCAACGTCCGGGGAGAGCCGATCGTCTGCACGCCCGCGGACGCGTATCAGTGCTTCATGCGCACGCACATAGACGATCTGGTGCTCGGACCGTTCCTGCTGTGCAAGACGGAGCAGCCCGAGTGGAAGGAGACTAAGGCGTGGCGACAGGAATTCCAGCTCGACTGACTCGGGAGGAGGGACGGAAGTTCGGTCTGACCGTCGGCGCTGCCTTCCTCGCGCTGTCCGGCCTGCTCTCGTGGCGCGGACGGCATTCGGCGGCGCTCGTTTGCCTCGCTCTCGGCAGTGTGCTCGTCCTGGCCGGCCTCGTAGTTCCGGGTCGATTGGGACCGATCCACCGGGCCTGGATGGGGTTTGCCCTCCTGCTGTCGCGAGTCACGACCCCCGTCTTCTTGGGGATCGTCTACTTCCTGATCCTGACGCCGACGGGCGGGATCATGCGTCTGCTCGGAAAGAACCCCATTCGGCGGCGGCTCTCGGACGGAAGCTTTTGGGTCCAGCGACCCGGGGGGGAGGGACAGCGCGGTACAATGGAACACCAGTTCTAGGGGGACTTGATCCATGAGCGGTTCGGGCATTACCAGCGAGTTGTGGGCCTTCATGCGCGTGCGGAAGAAGTGGTGGCTGCTTCCCGTCATCGTCACCATGCTGCTGGTTGGATCGCTGCTAATCTTCGCACAGGGATCGGCGCTGGCGCCCTTCATCTACACGATCTTTTAGTCCGGTCCGCCGGAGGAGCAGGTTGAGGATGACGAAGTCTCCGAAGTTTCTTGCCGTGCTCACGCTCGCGGCGATGCTCGTCGCCTGTGGCGGCGGCAAGAGGAACGAGGCGCCGGCCAGGGGCGGCGGTAGGGCCGCCGTGAGCAAGGCGACCGACGACGTCCCGAGCAGCAGCCGCAAGGACATGTATGTGGACCGCTACCGGTTTGGCGATGCCACCGACGCGGACGGGATCGTGGTGAAGGAGACCAGCGTGATCCCGTCCGGCTCGACCGCGGTCATGTCGTTCTACGTTCGAAACGCCCCTGCCGGCACGCAGGTGCGCATCGTCTGGAACGACATTACGAAGAACGCGGCGATAGGCGAGGAGGTCAAGCCGGTGGGCGACAAGGGTCTTGTGACGTTCAAACAGGCGAGCCCGTCGCCCGAGGGCAGCTACCGCGTCAATATGTACTTCAAGCAACCCGGCGGCAAGGGATGGGACAACCTGGGCACCCACGACTTCAGGGTCGGCAGCAAGACCTGATGTGACATCGCCTTCACCGAGTGAGCGCCTCCGACCCGGCGCCGGCGCCAACCTCCTCCTCCTTCTCGGCTCGACGCTTTTTGTCTTCTTCCTCTGCGAGCTCGGCGCGCGGCTGTTTCTGCCGCCACAGCAGACTGTCAAGGTGATTGAAAGTCAGCCGGTGTCGGGTCAGTCGTACGCCAAGGTGGATACACGCGAGCAGAGCTCCATCAACTCGGTGATCCTCTTCGGCGGGCCTCGCGGCGCGCCTCCGTCCCAACACGCGCTCGCAGATCCTGAAGCACTCGCTCTCGAAGCGAGACGTGCTCATCGAGGTGAACTCGATGGGCCTCCGCTACCCCGAGCTCGGCAAGAAGACCGAGGACGAGTTCCGGGTGCTCGTGCTCGGTGACTCGATCACGCTGGGAGACTTCGTGCCGGAGGACGAGACGTTCACCAGTCAGTTGGAGAAGCTGACCGCCGGGCGAAGCAAGCGGATTCGTTTCATCAATGCAGGCATTCCCGGTGCCGGGACTATGGAGGAGCTTTACCTCTATGAGGAGGTGCGAGACCGCGTCCAGCCCGATCTCGTATTCTTGGCGATGTATCTGAACGATGCGCAGACGGCCGGCGAGTTCTACGTCAAGTCGATTCCTCCTCCCTTCTCGAGAAGCCGCTTCCTAACGTGGGCGGCAAACCGCGTTCAAATGGTGGGTAAGACGTTCTTCCGTGAGGGAGGCGTCAAGATCAACCCGAAGTGGCGAGAGAGTTTCCGTGCAGGCCGTGACTTGAAGAGCGGCAACATGTTCGGTTCCAAAGACGGCTTCGATTTCGAGATCTACAATGCCTACATGGACTTCGGCCTAGCCTGGAACCCCAGGTCCTGGGAGATCCTGGATGGCGCCGTCGCCTCTTTGCAGCAGGAGACCCGCCAACAGGGAAGCTCGCTGGCGATCCTGCTCTTCCCCGTGCACATCCAGGTGCTGGGCAGCTACCAGGACCACTGCCCGCAGGATCGCCGCCGCGAGCTCTGCGCTCGGCGCGGCATTCCTTACCTGGACATCCTGCCGGCGCTGCGCGCCGACTGGCAGGCAGAGAAGGCCTACGACCCGCGTACGGGGCTAGCACCGGCGTCCGCGAGCCCGAAGTTTTTCTACGACCACTGCCACTACACGCCGTACGGCTACACTGTGGTAGCCCGCGAGACCCTCGCTGGCCTCGACAGAGAAAAGCTGATCCCGGACGGAGAGCTCGTGGTGAGCGCGACTGCACCCTAGGATCTGCAGCACCCCGCAGAAGGGATCTGTCGCCAGTCATCTCCGGCGCGCCACGTGACCGGTCACCGTAGTGCACGCCCTCGCGCGGATCGCCACCGTTTTGCTCTTCCAACAGGATTAGCAATCCGCCTCACTTCTGCTGACGAGATCTTGTCGATCCAGCATCTCGGGTAGAGACCGCGTCACCCAGCGGTCGGCGAGCAAGAGCGCCAAGGCTACGGCGACGACGGAAGGCAACTGAGCCCGCAACTTGCCCGACATGAGAAGGAGGATCGGATTCGCCCCGGCAACAGGTCTCATCGAGCCGAGAACGCGTCCTCGCGCCTCAGCACAGCTAAGAGAGAACTGCCGAAGGGGATCCGCCAGCGGGAGATCGTCTTCTGCTCGAGCCGCGAGAGGCGGTAGAGCGCACGGTTTAGCCAGGCAGGTGGGATTCGCGGCGTATCGGGCACCGGCCGAAAAACCGACTCCTTGAGCCGAACAGCGAGTTTGAATGGGATCATCCACTGGAAGAAATACCGCGAAGTTTCTACGTGCGCACCGGCGCGGTGCGCGAGGTCTTCGAGACTTCCGCGCGTGTATCGCGTGAAGTGATGGTTCAGGACGTCATGACTTGTCCAGAGCGCGCGGAATGCAGGTACGGTTACAAGGATCGCGCCGTGGGGCTCGAGCAACTCCAGAGCATAACGCAGACGGGACAAAGGATCGGCAAAATGCTCCAGGACGTCGAGAAGCAGAACCAAGGCGTACCGGTGGCCCGGTTGGAAGCTCTCATCGAACGGATGAACATGGATCCGGCTCGCCCACGGACCGGTCGGCACGACGGCCGTCGGATCCATCTCGATCCCTTCGACTGAGCCGAACCGTGAAAGCTTTTCGAAGACGAGGCCGTCACCGCAGCCGACGTCCAAGATCGCACCGCGGGTTCCCGATTCATGCAGACTCTCAACTGTCGAAAGAATGAAGTCTTCGCGGGCCCGCCACCACCAGTGCTCATCGTAAAGCTTCTTGTAGAGGAGAGCGTACTTAGGATCCATTTCCGGCGCGTCCCACCGTTTTCTGGACGATATAGCGTGGGCGTCCCTTTGTCTCCTCATAGACCCGGCCCAAATATTCCCCGATGACGCCAAGAAAGAGCAGCTGAACACCGGAGAAGAATGTGATCACAAGGATCAAGGCTGTGAAGCCCTGCGGGGACTTGCCCAAAACGAACTTGACGTAAACGGCGTAAGCGGAAAAGAGTAGCGCCGCCACGACCGCCAGACCTCCCACCAACGCCGCCGCGCGCAGGGGGGCCATCGAGAATGCGAAGATGCCGTCAAACGCAAGCCGCAGCAGCCCGCCGAAAGAGTAGCGGGAGCGCCCGGCGGCGCGCTTCGATCGCTCCACCGGTATGCCGGTTTGCCGGAACCCGACCCAAGTCCGCAGGCCCCGCAGGTAACGGTGACGCTCTGGAATCGCGTTCATCCGGTCAACGACGGGCCGGGAAAGCAGGGCGAAGTCGCCCGCGTCGAGTGGCAAATGGACGTTTGAGAGCGCGGCGATAATGCGGTAGAAGATGTAGTAACAGCCACGGAGGATCCATCCCTCCTTGCGGCCCGTGCGCAGAGCATACACGACGTCGAACCCATGGCTCTGCTCCTCCAGGAAGCGCGGGATCAATTCAGGCGGATCCTGAAGGTCACCGTCCATGACGAGCACAACGTCCCCGGAAGCGCGGTCGAGGGCGGCGGACAGCGCCGCTTGGTGTCCGAAGTTGCGGGAGAGGGACATACCTACGATACGCGAATCCGCGGCGGCGGCCTCAGCGACCTTCCCGAAAGTGCCGTCCACACTTCCGTCGTCCACGAAGACGATCTCGTGCGGACCGCCGGGAATCCGGTCAAGCACGGCTGTCAGCCGGCGCAGTAGTTCCGGGAATACCTCCTCTTCGTTAAAGAGAGGAATTGCGACCGAAACGCGCAGCGGGGAAATCAATCCTTCCGCCTCCCCTTGAAATAGACCATGTTCCAGAGCGTGAACCCGAAGATCCCGAGCGGGTACGGCTCGAAAAGGACCGGCTCGAATGCCTCCGTGAAGAGCGCGTGCCATTCAGCCAGGGGCCTCGGGTAATCGCCTCGGTCGAAGCGGGCGAGAAGTCGTGGAAGGCACGGACGCTCCGGCATGACCAGGTCGAGGATATGGACGTGCCCGTCGTCGGTCAACTGTCTTGCCAAACGAATCAGAATCGCCCGGACGTCTGGCGTGCTGACATGGTGAAGGAAACTGTTGACGAGGACAAAGTCGAAGCGAAAGCCTGACAGCGACGTGTCGCTACAGACGTCGGCGACGAGGAAGCGGTCGCCATACCGCCGGCGCGCCCAGGCGACGTACTCCGGGTTGTTGTCGATACCAACATAATTGACGTGCGTGAAGTGCCGGGCATTGGTGCCTGGGCCGCAACCCACGTCGAGGACACGTCGGATGCCCGTGAGATTGTTGTGCCGCCAGACGGGCGCGAGCTTCCTCTCGGCGAACGGGGCCTGCCACAGGCGATAAGGCGTCACGTGCCCCATCACGCCCGCGAGAGATCTCACCGCACCCCGGAGGCGGGCAGGGAGCTCTCTATTTTCGGAGTTAGCGGAGTGTTGCTGGCTCACAGTCCCTTCCGCCTCACAGTCCCTTCCGCCGACCACGCTTGATGTAGCAATCTCGAGCCCTCCCGGAAACTGGTGGACGGCGGACTCTTCGTTGGCTTTCCCAAGCCCCTTCCGGAAGCTTCCGTACCGACGCGAGAAGCGTCCCGGTGGCAGCGCCGATCGGAGCCATGTTGGTGGAGACTTGGAAGAGCGTTCAGTGACCCCCTGCGATCTGTGAGGGCAGATAGGTTAGACCGACGATCTCGGAGGTAATTAGCGCGTCCTCGGGGCCGCCGAACGCAACACCGCGGTAGTGTATCCCGGCGGGATTCGCTCAGCAAGGAATTGTCCGGACGGACGAAGCGAAGGGGCGGAACGAGTTCTTCGAGGGGCCGGCCGGGCCACGAGGGTGTGCTTAAATAGCATCCATGTCGGCCCGGAAGGCACTTTCTCCCGACCTGAGCAGCTGTATCCTCTGCGGCGGCGGGAGCTTCGAAGAATACAGCCCCGGCCTGAGACGCTGTCGCGGATGCGGTTTCGTCTCGGCTGATCTCAACCTCTCCGAGGACGAACACCGTGCTCTCTATGCCCGACAGTACTTCTTCGGCAGCGAGTACCGCGACTACGTGGCCGACAGGGAAGAGCATCTGCGGAACTTCCGGCTCCGTCTCGAGACTCTGGACAGGTTCCTCGAACCCTCGCGCCATCACCACCTGCTCGAGATCGGGAGCGCGTTTGGGTTCTTCCTGGAGGTCGCGCGCGAGCGCTTCGAGACCGTGCGTGGGTTCGAAATCAGTCCGGAGGGGACTGAGTTCGCGCGGGCACGCGGCCTCGAGGTCTCTAACCGGGACTTCTTGAGCGCGCCGCTTACGGACCCGCGCCCCGACGTCGTCTGCCTCTGGGACGTCCTCGAGCACCTTCGTGAGCCTCACCTCTACCTGCAGAAGATCGGCGCCGAGATCGCCCCGGGAGGCCTCGTCGCGCTGACCACCGGCGACGTCGAAAGCGTGAACGCGCGACTTCGCGGCAGGAGGTGGCGCCTCATTCACCCACCCACGCACCTGAACTATTTCTCCCGGCGGACTGTCGCGAGGATGCTCGACAAATATGGCTTCGACATCGTCTACGACCGGTACTGTGGCTTCTACAGGAGCGTCGACGGGATGGCATGGGGCGTCCTCGCGCTCCGCGCGGGCGTGCCGTCCCTCCATCGCCTGCTTCGGCAGTCCGGACTCTTCGGCTGGGACCTCTACCTGAATCTCTTCGATATCACCTACGTCATCGCGCAGAAACGCTCTTGAAGGAACAGGGATCCCGGGAGATGCGGCGCGTGCTCTCGCTCCTCGTCGCTATTCTGGGTGCGTGCCTCGCGCTCGCAGGAGCCTGTCGGCTCGACGCGACGCAGCGACCCGGTCGAGGATATGCGCTCCTTCTCGCAGGCGCGCTCCTGCTGATCCTTCTCCCCGAGCGACAAGCCCCGGACGGAGAGCCACGGCGGGCCCGTCCTTCATGGGCCTCCATTGGCGTGCTGCTCGTGGCGGGCCTCGGAATCGCGCTCCGCGTCACCCGATCCGTGCTTTCCGGGGACGGACTTTCGGGGGGGACACAGCTCGGACTCTGGTTCATTTCGGGGCTGCTATTCGCGGCAGCCTTTCACCTGTGGGACCTGCGTCGAGAGGAACCACGGCCGCGGCTCTTTGCCTCGGCCGATCTCTGGTGGATGCTCGGCCTCTTCCTCCTGGCGGCAGGCGCGCGCGTTGTCAACCTCGCGGTGGAGCCCCCAGGCCTCGCTCCGGACGAGCTATGGCCCCTCGAACACACGCTCCGGCTGACGGATGGCCCCGGTCGGTCCGGCTTCACGGTCGACGACATGTCGATGAATGGGCTCTTCCACCACATCAACCTGACCTCGATCAAGTGGGCCGGCGGACTCGGGTTCGACATGGTGCAGTCGGCCAAGTTGCCGGGCGCCATTTTCGGAGCGCTCTCGGTGGCGCTGCTCTACGGCACGGTCCGGCTCCTCGGCTCGCAGGCCCTGGCAGCGACGGCCGGTGTGTTTCTGCTGTGGCAGGGACTCCACTGGTCGTTGTCCCGTTTCTACTATTTGTATGCGGGAGATCTCCTCTGGATTTCCTTGGCGAGCCTGCTGCTCGTGGCCGGGCTGAAGTCCAGACGGCTGTCGCTTCTCGCGGCCGCCGGTTTTATCTCCGCGGTTGCGATGAGCTGGCCGAAGATCGCTCTGCTCGTGGGCCCGTGGGCCGCCATCGTGCTGGCAGATCACGCGCTCATCGGTCGAGGGCGTGGCCCGAAGCGCTGGCTGCCCGCCTCGGTCTGGCTTGCGACTTTCGCCGTCGCGATGCTCCCGGCCGTCGCGGAGGTAAAAGTGCGGCCGCGGGCCTTCTTCTTCCGCGCCTCTGAGGTCTCGCGCCTCCGCAAGATCGAACTTCAACGTCAGGGCATGAGCTCGGTGGAGGCATACGGCAGAGGCCTCTGGAGCAGCGCGAGGGTGCTTCAGGTCGAGGAACAGCATCTGGGGAGGTACCCGATTCGCCGGGGAAAGCCGTCTCTCGACCCGGTTGCCTCCGCGATGGCGACCATCGGCCTGATCGCCTGCGGTCTATGGTTCGTAAAGGACCGCGGGGCCCGACTCTGCCTGCTCGGGCTACTCCTGTTTGCATCAATCGCGATCGCCTCCTATCCCACAGAGCCGGAGGCCAATATCGTCGCCTCGCGATATCTCGCCGGAGCGACCCTTTTCATCGCGTGGCTCGCCGCCTACGGCGCGTCCGTGGTCGCCAAACGCCTCGCGCCGGAGCGGCGCCGACTCACGCTTATGCTCGGGATCGCATGTGCCTCGCTCCTGCTCAACGTGTACTACATCCGGGCGTTCCACGGGCGCGAGCCGCACCTTTGGTACGAGGACATGGGTGTCAACCGGGTGTATGTGCTACGGGCGCTCCGGCAAGCCGCGGAGTTTGGCCCCGTGTACTTTCGGCCAGTCCATAACACCCAATGGGTGAAATCCGGGCTCGTCGACCTTCCCAACGTCTCCTTGGTGAGCAGCCCGCAAGAGGTGCGGGACGGGCTCACGAAGAATAGTGGTCGAATGTGTTCGGTCCTCCTGCCCTGGCCGGGCCCGGAGGATCCGACCGATTCCGCGGAGTGGGTGCCGGCTCTGTCGGACGTCATATCGACCGCGAGTTGGGAGCCCGGCCCGCCCGACCTAGAGGGGATTCCCATCTACCGCATCGCCCATGTCCGTGTCCCCTTACCGATTGCAGAGGATGGAACCGCTCCGTCTCATCCGCGAGAGAAGTCTTCCCGAGATCGAGCCGGCCTCGCGGCCCCCGGAAAGCATTGAACGGGGCTCTCGGCCTGGCGGGATTCCGGCTCCATGGCGGACTGGTGCTATAAGAGAGACACCGCGATGTCGAGACCCGTCGCCCGCGAGGATGTGTCCTGGCAGCCCGTGCCCGATCTGTTCCTCCAAGGGCTCCGCCACCGCTGCGTCACCTTCTTCCTGAACTGCGCCTTGCTGGCGAGGAGGCCGTGAGCGCACTCTCCTTCCGTGGGTTGAAGGCTCCGCTCCTCTTCATTGGCATGGTCCTCGCCGCCTTCCTGCTCTACGCGGGCTTGGAGAGTCAGACCGCCGCCCGGGGCAATCGCGTGCTCTCGAGCCTCGACCCGGCGGCCCAGTGGGTGAAAAAGAGCGGCGGCTTCCTGCTCAACTGGCTCTGGCAAAACGCCGAGACCGTCGGGGAAGCGGTGACCGGCGTCGCTCTTGCCATCGGGATCGCCGCGATCGCGGCGGGGCGCCGGCGGGCGCTGCCGCTCGTCGCCCTGCTCGCCGGAGCCTCACTCGCCACATGGGGACAGGTGCTGCTCTGGAGGGGTCGGCTGGGACCGGGCGTATGGCTCTACGTGGGCGGCATGGTATGCGCTGCGGCGGTAGGAGTCCTTCGGCCGCTCCGCAGCTTGCCGGGTATCCCTCTGCTGCCGCAGCTGACCGAGCCTGCGCAACCCGAGACGCCCGCGCGCGGCGAGCCCAAGCCGATGGCTGCAACCGAGTGGGCTGTGCTCCTTGCCCTCACGCTGCTCGGCCTCCTCCTACGGGGCTATGCGCTCACCGAGCTGCCCAACCTCTTCGACGATGAGACTATTGGCGTACTGACGGGCAGCTATACGGGGTACGGCATCCGCGAGTACATGCGGACTGAGCTTCTCGGCACCGGCAACGGCGTCTTTCACGTGGTAACACACTTCGTGCTGTACCAGCTGTTCGGGCCGTCGGTCTTTTCGATCCGCCTGGCAGCGCTGCTCTGGAGCGTCGCCGCGATCCCGCTCCTCTACTGGCTCGTGCGCCGGCTCGCGGGCACGACGGCGGCGTTCGCGGCCACGCTCCTTTTCGTGTCAGCACCCGAGCAACTCTACTGGGGGCGCAGCGAGGACTCGTTCTTCGCCCCGGTGATGGTCGTCGCGCTTGTGACGGCTCACCTGGGGCTCACGATGGTGCGGCGTTTTTCGCCCCGGGCCGCGCTCGCGGCGGCGCTCTGGATGCCGGTCTGCCGCTTCTCGTACACGCCGTCCTTCATCCTCTTTACGTTCCCGCTCCTCCTGGCGGGCCACGCCGTCGTGTTCGTGCGGGGAATGTGGAGGAAGCTCCGATACGTCGTCCCGATCCTTGCGCTCGGCGTTCTCCTCTGGATCTTCGGCCTCTCTCTGCTGGAGTTCGCGCTTGCCCCGAAGAGAGGATGGCGCTTCATCAATCCGGCGACGGTGCGCGGCGTGGCTGCCTGGAAGCAAGCCATCCCCTCCGACGCCGGCCTCCTCGAGGTCGCCCGGCTGCAGGCCGTCCGCGTCTCGACCAACGTCGGGTACGTGCTCGCCGGGATGACGTACCACGCGAAGAACACCTCGCATTGGTATGTCCGCAGCCATGTGGAGTCCTCCCGCAACACCTCCATCAGCGCCGGCCTCGCGGTGCTCTCTGCCCTGGGGGCCGGTTACCTGCTGGGCCAGCTCCAAGACCGCCGCGCCGCGTTGCTCCTGGGCTGGGTTGCCATCGGCCTCCTGCCGGGTGCCATGAGCGATGATCCCGAAGCGCGCCGAATTTCCATCGTCTTCCCGGTGCTTCCGTCGATCGCGGGAGTCTTCGTCGCGGCGGTGGCAGGCGTCTTCCGGGAAGGAAGGCGTGAGGGGGGCGCCCTCTCGGGGCTTCCTCTTTCGCCGTCCGAGCGTCAGGTGGCGCGAGTCGTGGGTGTGGCTCCCGTGTGTGCCGTCGCGCTCACCGCCTTCACCAGCCTCGCCTCACACCTTTTGATTCCGCTCCGGTCGCTCTCCCAGGACGCCGACATTCGCTTCTCGCGGCCTCTCTATGAGCGTTGCAATGTGGTGCTCCACAACCTGTGGCACCGCGCGGGGCACACCGTAGAGCTGGGAAACCTGGACTCTCTACTCCGCTCCGGACCGCCGCGGTGCAGCCAGCTGGCCGAAGAGAAGGATTGGCCGGGCGCCGCGCTCGACCCCCGCTGCGACTTCAGCGACGACTTTTTCTCGTACATCTTGTCGCAAGAAGACCGGAAGGCGCGCGCGAAGGAGCTCAAGCCCGCGCGGATTGGCTACCTGCTGCGCGAGACGCCGGAGAGCCGGCCGCATATTGAGCTCCTCACGCGGCTCTACCCCTCGGCCGAGAGGCGCGACTCGAGGGCCTCGACCCCGGAGGACAACCTCGTCGCCATCGAAGTGCCGATGGCCCAGATCAAAGGCCTGCGCGCTCCAGAGCTTAGCGGTACGACGATGCGCGGCAGCCTCTTCCTGCCGGCGGACGGCTGGTATCGTTTTCGGATGCAGCCCGGCTGCGCGGAGGCAAGGCTCGTAGTGGATAACCGGCCGGAACCGGCTCACGCGCCCCGACCCCTGCTCGCGGGCTTGTATCTCTTCGAGGCCGCGCTCCCCTCCGCCCGCTGCAAGTTCCCATTCGAGGTCCGCGCGGAGGACCTGCGCGGGGCCGCAAGCGAGAAGACGCTGCTGCTCCTGAGCCCCGCCGCGGCCAGGCAGGCACCGGCGCTGCCAGTTTTCACCATACGCGGCTGGGGCGACGCGACGGTCTTCGCCAGGCTGCCCGGCCAACCCACTGATATCGGCGTGGATGGTAAGGGCGCCGTGTATGTGCTCCTGAGGATCGGCGGCGCGTGGGAGGTATACCGCTTTGGCAAGGACGGTAAGGTCGAGGGGACTTTCCGCACAGGGCTTCCGGAGGCCGCGGAGGCGTCCATGGCAGTGGACAGCCAGGGCACATGCGTGTTGAGCGGCGCTCTCGATGTGGAGGTTCACGACGGCTTCGGCAGGCGACTGGCGTCGTGGAAGGTGCCGTACGACCAGCCGCCCTCCGACATCGCGTTCTGGCGCGACGGCAGGGTTCTCTTATGCTTTCCACGGCGCGAGATGCTGCAGCTCTTCTCACTGGAAGGCAAGCCCGGGGAGACTCTGCAACTGCGCACAGGCCAGAATCCGATGGCGAGCCCCACCGGCGTGGCTGTTTCGCCCGACGGAGGGCTCCTCGTGATGGACGCGAGGGGCCGCGCCCACCTCTTCCGGAGCTCGGCCGATCATTTCGCGCCCGATCGCCTGGCCACATTCTCCGTAGGCTATCCGGACGTGCCATTCGACCCGGATCTCAAAGGCTGCGCATTCGACGGGCCGGATCGCCTCCTCTTCCCGCACCGCTCGCGGTCAGCGCCGCTCGTCTACAACCTCGAGGGTCAACGTGTACTGGCGGCGACACCGGGGCGAGACCTTCTAGCGAAGGGCTTCCAGCGGGCCTGCGGCTTCTCCACGTCCATGGCCGGCGACGCGCTCTACGTGATCGACGCCAATGCGCCGGCGGTTCTAAAGGTGTCGCGGCAGTGAGCGTCGCGCGCAGGCAGATCACCGTCGTGGCGCCGGCCTACAACGAGGTCGAGGGCATTGGACATTTCGTCGAGTCGCTCCTCGCCGTGCTTGACTCGCTGCCGTACGACTCGACGATCCTCCTCGTGAACGACGGCTCGACCGACGGCACTCGTGAGCGGCTGGACGCGCTCCAGGCAGCGCATCCCGGCCGCATTGGCGTTCTCCACCTGTCGCGCAACTTTGGGCACCAGGCCGCACTCACCGCTGGCATGGACTACGCCGAAGGCGACGCGGTGATCACGATGGACGCCGACATGCAACACCCTCCAAGTCTCGTGCCGGAGCTGGTCAGGCGTTGGGAAGAGGGCTTCGATATCATCCTGACGATCCGCCGAAGAACCGAGCGGGCCGGCGGCTTCAAGAGTCTCACCTCACGGGCGTTCTACCGATTCATCAACAGGTTCTCCTCAACGCCCATCGAGCCGAACGCCTCCGACTTCCGGTTGCTCTCCAGGCGCGTGGTGGAGCTCTTCCGCCACGATCTCCGCGAGCGCGACCGCTTCCTTCGCGGCCTCGTCTCCTGGGTGGGCTTCCGGGTCCTGCGCGTGGAGTTTGACGCGCCGGCGCGCTTCGCCGGCGAGACAAAATACTCCTTCGGCAAGATGACTCGCCTCGCCGGCGCGGGCCTCATCTCGTTCTCCAAAATGCCGCTCAAAATCGCGGTGATGCTCGGGCTCGTCATCAGCGGATCGAGTCTCCTGTACGGGCTCTACGCCGTGGCGGCCTACTTCCTGTTGAAGAAGCTCGTCGTGCCCGGCTGGGCCTCGACGATCCTCGTTGGCACATTCCTTGGCGGCGCAAATCTTCTCTTCCTCGGGATCATCGGAGAGTACATCGCCTCGATGTTCGAGGAACTGAAGGGCCGTCCCATCTACATCGTTGAGGCCTGGCGTGCCGCGCCACCAGCCGATCAGGGGGCCTCGCGAGCCGGAGACGTCTCCTCGTAGCAGCCCAGGCCGCCTCGCGCGGCTCAAAGGGTCGTGCGGGAGCCACCCGGGAAGAGGCCTGCCGACTGATGCATTCTTCTGAGCCTTGTTGACACCCCTTTTCATCGTCGGCCCGACGAAAATTGAGGGGAGGCAAGAGCGGTCACGGTGTCGTGAACGTGGGTTTATCGACAGGTTGAGATTCGCGCTCGCCGAGAAGGTCGAAAGACAGAACGGAATCCACGCCCGCGCCTGGCGGAGGTGAGAGCACGGACGGGGGAACGATCGACTCGGCACCGCTCGGAGGCTTCCAGATCCACTCGAGAACGCCGGGCGCATGACGAACGTGGTAAGTGAGCTCGACTGAGTGAGGGCCGGCATCGAGCGCAATCCGATTCCGGACCACCTCGTCACTTTCGCCATTGGCTTGGACGACGGTGTTTCCATCCAGCCGGAGCTCGACCGGTCCTCCTGCGGCGCGAAGAGCCATCTCATAGAGGCCGGTCGTCGGAGCGTTCAGGGTTCCCCTCCAGTTCGCCTCGAAGGGTCCTCCGGAGTGGAACTCTTCGCAGAGACCACCGGTGGCAATCGTTGCATCGAGACGGTGCTGCGAACGGCTCGGGACGTTGATAATAGCGAACAATCCCTCGGGAGCTCCGTCTGTGGGTCGGAGCGTTTCGGTTGGAACCTCCTGCCAGCTCCGACTGTCGGGACCACCTGGGGGTTCCCTCGTGAGACGCGTCCACTGGAAGAGCGCGGCTTGTCCGGCTCTGCCGACGACTCCTTCGAACAGGATCGCATGGTCTCCCCGTGCGAGACTAACGTTGGCGACCGCCGACGCCTCTTCCTTCGGGACTCTCAGCACTTCCTTGCCGTCGATGACGAGGCGAGCAGGCCCCGGACCGATCCGAAATCCATAATTCCAGTATTGGTTCACCCGGAGGGCAGCGGACCATCTCATGGGACTCGGAAACTTTGTCCAGCCGGGCGGCGGTTCACCCAGGGCAGGGACGCGAACAAGGGGCGATCCCGGCGCGAACACCAGCGCGCCCTGCTGTCGCGCCCACGCCTCCTTGGGCACGCGATAAACAAAGAACATGAAACTACCGGGCGGGTGCGTGACTCGGGTCACGGTGCCTCCGGGCAGGATCTCCGCGAGGTACGGGAGATAGTAGGCCTGCCCGGGATAGGCGAGGAACGCCAGGTCACGATCGGCAGTGATCGGCAAAGGAAGATGGCTGCCCGGAGAGAGGACGCCGGCGCGATTCGCGAAGGGGGCGAGTAGCCGGACCCAGCCGGAGTTAACCATGTGGAACTGGTTACCGAGAGAAATGACCCAGGCATCCTTCCCCTGCTCCGCCACAGTCTCTCCCTCGACTCGCGGGTAAGGCCAGGCATCCATGGCGGCATACTCGCCAAAGTAGAAGCGTCCTTCCCGCCAGGCCAGGACACAGGCCACAAGCGCAACGGCAGCGGTGGCTCCGCGGCGCACGACCAGGCGAAGGCGCTCCGAGGCCTTCGGAATCGACTCGGCCCGGCGGGCCAGGTCGTCGAGGACGAGAGCCGGGAAGAGTCCCAGCAAGGGCACAGCCGTGGCCATGCGCTGGAGGTTGGGTGTCTCCACGGTCACGATGACCCCCACGAAACCCACCCAGAACCAGGCGGCGAGAAGAACCAGTCGCGGGTCAGTGAGCCGGAGGCTCGCCGCCCCGAGCCCTAGCAACGTGAGGACGGTGAGGACTGGAGGCAGAATCGGCTTGCCGGTGGGCCAAAAGAAGTTTCGGTCCACGTACTTGTTGAAGATGCCCATCGCGTGATCGAACTGGGCCATCAAGAGTTGTCTCAGATTCCAGGTCGGCTGGTAATAATCCAGCCTCAACGGATTCTCTTTGACGAAGATCGACGTTTCATGGGCCCTTATCGTCAGTTCATTCGGAACCTGCCAGACGTGCATGAGAAACGGAGACGCGATCGCCAGAGCCGCGAGGGCGGCGAGAAAAACGCCGGCGGCGACCCTCCGTCTTTGCGGACCCCGGAGCAAAAGGTAAAGGCAGAAGAACGCGGCCAGGACGACCCAGAGACGACCGGTAGGGTAGAAATAGACCGAGGCCCCGCCCGCGACTCCCCCGCCTATCCAGGCCCAGGCCTTTCCGGTCCTCGCCGCTTCAAGAAACAGCGCGGCACTCAGTGTCCAGAGTGTCGCGGTCGGCGCGGCCTCAGTCGTCTCTCGCGAAAACTGGAGGGCCACACCGAGAGTCGAGAAGATCGCTCCGGTCAGGAGCCCGGCCCGCCAACCAAAGTGCCGGATTCCCGTCCACGTGAGGATGCCTACAGTCAGAAGGCCACAGATGGCGCCAAACACGCGGGCGCCCGCGAAGTTCAACCCGCAGAACCGCATGACCAGGGCAAGGAGCTTGAAATAGACCATGCTCAGGTGATACCAGCCTGTGCTGAAGACACTCGAGGCGTTCTGCCCTCGGACAATTTGTATCGCGACGGCGGCCCTGTCCCCTTCGTCGGCATTGATACCGTAGGGGACTCTGTCGAGTCCCCGGAGCCGGGACAGCGCGGTGACCGCCAGGAGGAGGATAAGAATAAGAACGAGGCTCGCGCGGCTCCCCCGCGTCCGAGGCCACGATGGAGTACTCCAGCGCGGTGTCCAGGCGATCGATTCCCCGCCCAGGATCCCGGCGAGAAGAAGAAGGGCCACACTGAATAGCCACAGAGTGACCGTCGTCGCCGATTCGTTCCCTCTCCTGAGGCGGGAAAGCATCACGACATTTGTACCGATCGCGAGGATCATCGCGCCGATCAGAAGTGCCGTGCCGCGCCACCGGTTGCTCCGGCAACGTTCGCCCTCGGAGGCTTGCGGGATCGGGGCGGATGGGCCGGGCGAAGGAACGTGAGGCGATTTCGGGGCCGCTGAAGGATCGCCTGGCGCCCGGAGAAGGGGCCATGCGCCGATAGAGAAGAGAACAATGCCCAGGAAGTAAAGCGCTCCTCCGAGTCCAGAAAAATTCTTCGAGCGGATCACGGCCTCTCCCCACCCGGCCAACCCGACGGCCAGCAGTCCCAAGCCGAGTGAGACAGCGCCGTGCCGGAGGTTCATTCCGGAAGAGCGGCTGAAAGGACTCCGCATCGCTAAGGCCGGCCCGTCCCAACCCGCAAAGGTATCGGGGCGTCAGCGTGTCGCAAAATCATTGTACAGCTTACGAAATGGCGAGTCGGCCGGCGAGTATACGACGATCACGGTCGATCTTGCGAAGTCGGAGAAAGGTTCGGACGTCGATTCTCCGGTCGGCCGGAGCCGAGGATCCTTGCCGGGAGTTCTTCCGGAGTTGTATTCTGAGTCGGACCGCGCCGGGATGCGGCTCCACGGCGTTCCAGCGCCCGTCAATACGAGTCCCAAGGCGCTTGCTGAGTTCGGGGAGCGCACGCTCGCCGCGCGGGTACCGTCGCATCGAGGAGACTGCCTGTTGGACGCTGGAGACGCTAGAGCAGAAGAGGGGTCAGGGAGAAGGCGATGAGCGCGACGCCGCCCCCGCGATTCCGTTTCTTGCGCTTCTTTGCCCCGGGGACGCGACAGATCGCGGTTCCGCTCGTCCTTCTGCTCGCCATGTGGTTCCTGAGCACCTTCACAGCATTCCGGACGGACGTTAGTTTTACCAGCCAGGCCGGGCGAGTGTCTCTGACCATCAACCGGAGAACCATCCAGGGAGTCGTGAAGATCGATCGCGTCTCGAAGATCGAGATCAGGACTCTGAACTCGGTCTTCCCCATGGGCGGCAAGACGCTCAAAGTGGTACAGAACGGGCGGGTCGTACTCGAAGACCGATTGCCTAGGCGATTCTTCGTGAAGCATGGCGCCCACGCGCCGCTCGGCGACTGGTTTCTGGACCGCACCGGACACGGCCGCGTCTATGAACGCGGAGTCAGATTGACCGGGGACTTCACGCTCGAGGCGACGTTCACGGGTCGCTGTACGGAGTACACGTCCATCGTCCTCGAGAGTGAACCGAAGGTGTCCATCCTATTTCGACGCGGTCTGCTCAACAACGACTTCCTCATCAATGCGAGCGGCCGGCTTCTGGCCGTGGATGCTCTCGTCTCGCCCCCTTCACAGATGGCGCTCAATGCCCTGGACATCCTGGTGCGCAGTGCGATGGCTGCCTGCCTCCTCGTGCTCCTCTTCGCGGCGTTACGGAGGCTTTTTTCTCTCGGCGCGGATCACCCCGTTCGGAGACCGGCTCGTCAGGCGCCCTCGGCCGTCCGGCGAAACTGGGTGGGGGTGTCAGTCGGTTCTCTCGTCCTCATCGCACTGGGAATTCGCCTCTGGGTATCGAGGGGCGTGCTGGAAGGCCTCGCTCACACTCCCGATGAGGTCGCCTACATGCTTCAGGCAAAGTGGCTCGTAGCAAACAAGCTCTATCAGGCCGTCCCACCGATCCAGGAATACCTGGCAGTCCCGTTCACTTACTTCCGCGACCAAAAGTGGTTCAGCATGTATCCGGTCGGTTGGCCGCTGGTTCTTGCGGTCGGCCAGGCCATCGGCCTGCCATGGATCGTGTCTCCGATCTGCGGTGCCCTATACGTTTTGCTGCTCTTCCTGATCGGCCAGGAGCTTTACGGAAAGCTCGTCGGGCTAGCCGCTGCGCTCCTCGGCGCGCTGTCCCCGATGGCCATCCTCATGTCCTCGAGCTACCTATCCCACGGCTCCGCCGCGCTGATGATCGCGCTCTTCCTCTGGCTGTTCCTGATGGGGCGGCGCCGCGGAAGTCTGCCGATCCTGTGCCTCTCCGGGGCCTCACTGGGCTTCGCCTTCGGGATCCGGCCGGCGACTGCCGTGGCCATCGCCTGTCCATTCGCGGCCCTGTTGCTCTCCGAGCTTCTGAGGTCCAAAGAAAAGTCCGTGACGCTCCGATCTCTGGGCGCCTTCATCCTGGGCGGATTCTTCGGCTCGCTGCCAGTGCTCATCTCCAACCATCTGATCACAGGCAGCGCGTTTTCCTTTGCCTACAGCTATGGCGCCGGCAGGTCCTTCTCGGTCCAATACTCTCCCTCGGCGCTGATGTACCTCGATGCGACCGTGGCATCCGTCCTGCCGGTGATTTTCGGCTGGGGCTGGGGAATTCTCTCGGGCTGGCCGATCCTCTCCTTGAGCCTCGCATTTGCCTGCGTTCCTTTCCTGCTGCGACGTTCTCGAGCCTTCGAGCTTCTATTCGCCGCCATGTTCATCACGCTTCCTCTGTCGTTTCTGACCTGGGACGCACACGGATTGCACGGCTACGGTCCGAGGTTCTACTTCGAGGCGTTCCTGGGCATCTACCTTTTGACTGCCCAAGGCTTCTTTCTTCTCGGAGGAGTCGATGCCACCCGGTCACGGCCGAGACTCCGATGGGGCCGCAACGTCGCGATCTTCGCAGGGAGTCTTCTCCTTGGCCTCGTTCTCACAACAGCCATGACGCTGCGGTCCCGCATGCGACTGTATAAGGGCTACAACTTTGTCAACGGCGA
>WNGF01009753.1_pt1 | contig 21500 bp, 21 predicted proteins | sample 5400641 | NCBI WGS metagenome assembly WNGF01 (sample SAMN13153371, study PRJNA577476) | soil metagenome | isolation source: 80 cm soil or saprolite under grassland replicate 2 | place: USA:California | collected 2016-06-15 | reverse complement strand
TTGGTCGGTATGGGCCCGGGCGATCCCGAATTGATGACGCTGAAGGCCGACCAAATCCTCCGCTGTGCCGATATCATTTTCTACGACAGCCTCATGGACCACTCGGCTCTCGACCGCTATTCCGCCCAATCCATCCATGTCGGCAAGCGCAAGAGCTGCCATACCCAGCAGCAGCACCAGATCAACCAGCTACTTTACGAGGCGGCGCGCGCAGGCAAGATTGTCGTGCGGCTGAAGGGTGGCGATCCGTTCATCTTTGGCCGCGGAGGCGAAGAAGCGGAGTATCTGTTACGCCGCCTTATTCCGGTTGAAGTTGTTCCGGGGATCAGCGCGGCACACGCCGCGGCCGCCAGTACGAATGTGCCTCTCACGAAGCGCGGCATCTCACGTTCGCTGGTGCTCCATACCGTGCATGAGGGTGAATGTTTTGACGCCGACGCGCCGACGCGGGTGTACTACATGGGCGCTTCGCGCCTTGCGCAGCTTTCCCGTGAGCTCTTGCGCCAAGGACTTGATCCCAGTACGCCGGTCACGCTGGTACAAAATGCCAGCTTTGCCAGTGAGCGCAGTGTAAGCACGACCGTGGCCGGCATGAGCATGGTCGAACTTGCATCGCCGATCATGGTGATCGTCGGCAGCGTCAATTGCGACCACCGCAGCGATGGCAAGTGTCTTTACATCGGCAAGGATCCGTACGCGTTTCGCTGCCCCGAGCGCTTGGTTCACTATCATCCTGGGAGCAAACGGGCGCGAACTCGGATCAACCTTGATCCGTTCTCGACCGTGGCGTTTGCTTCCGCGAGCGCAGCCGACGAGTTTGCCGCCATCTATGGCGGGCTACCTGCCGACCTCCTTTATTACTGTGCTGACGAAACGGTGCTCGCATATGTGCGAAAACTTACGCCTGGGGCCTCAGCTTTGTGCCGCTACTGCCGCTAGCGAGCATTCACGACTCTGCTTCCGGACGTGCGGGCGAATCAGGCCGGGCCGCGGGACACAGTGTTCCTGCTTGTACCCGGAGCTCAGGTGCGGTACAGTTAACCCTGCTTTCCTGAAAAAGCATCACGTCGGCGCAGGGAATGCCGTGAAATTCGGCGACAGTGGCGCTGCTGTAACTGGCTACGAAACCTCATCAGCCACCCGGTATATGGAAGCTGCGATCCTACACGGATCGCAGCCGAAGATTGGGGAAGGCGAGGCGGTAGGTCTGAAGCCAGAAGTCAGAATAACGGCTGACGTGACGATCAAACAATCCTTCGAACCAAAGGAGCCTATTTATGTCGTCCTCCCGCCCACCGAGCAGCATCTCCGCAGTTCTTTCTAATCTCCTTTCGATTCTCCAACGCTAGGCACACACGGGAGCTTGCTCCGCTATGCGCCTAGTTGAAAATAAAACCGTTGTATTGCTTCGCCATGGCACCACGGGAACAGCCGTTCCGTCGCGGTTTCGTGGCAGCACTGACCTGCCTCTGAGTGCTGCTGGACGGAGACAGGTGGCGGCAGTGGCGCCATGCGTGCGCAGCCGCAACCCGCAGGTGTGCTTTTGCAGCCCGATGCTCCGCTGTGTTCAAACCGCAGAGATCGTACTGAAGAACTCAACGATGAAACTCGATCTTGTCAGTGATCTCCGTGAGGTTGACTTCGGCCGTTGGGAGAATCTGAGCTTTGAAGAGATTCAGAAATCCGACCCTGAACGTCTGGAACGGTGGGCGGCATTCGACCGGCAGTTCAGTTTTCCGGGTGGCGAATGTCTCGGCGATTTCCTTGCGCGAGTACGCGGTGTCGCACGGCAAATTGTCAGCGCTCCACAACAGACTATCCTCGTGGTCACGCACGGCGGTGTCATCCGTGCACTGCTTTGCCATTTTCTCGGGCTGCATCCACGCCGGTACGTGTTGTTTGACGTGCGCCCTGCTTCGCTAGCGGTGATCGATGTTTTTGGAACAGGCAAAGGTGTGCTGGCTGGTCTGATCCCCTGTAACCGCAAACAAAAGGCGGATCCATGGCCCGCATAATCCTGGTTACCGGCGGCAGCCGAAGCGGCAAGAGCCAGCATGCTCAGAAGCTGGCCGAGAGCCAGGACGGACTTCGCGCGTTTATCGCTACCTGTCCCGTGATCGATGAGGAAATGCGTGCACGTGTCCGGAAACATCAGCGTGCACGCAAGCCATCAGACTGGCACACCATCGAGGAAACGCGCGATCTCGCCGGTGCGCTCCTGCGTGCCCGAGATTATGCGGTGGTGCTGGTAGATTGCGTGACATTGTGGGTCAACAACGTCCTTTATGAGGCGATGCAACGCGGTAAGACGGTGTCGGAAACGCAGATTGCGCGCCTGTGCCGGCAAGTGCTGGCCGCCGGTGGCCAGCATCCCGGCACCATCATTTTCGTTACCAATGAAGTGGGCATGAGCATTGTTCCCGACAACGAGCTCAGCCGACGGTATCGCGATCTGGTCGGTCGCGCCAATCAGATCATCGCCGCCGCCAGCAACGAAGTTCATTTCCTCGTTTGCGGACAGGCGTTAATGCTCAAGGGTGACAAAGCATGAGACTTCTCGAAGAAACTATTCGGCAGATTGAACCGCAAGACGAAGCCGCCCGCGTTGCCGCCCACGCACGCTTGGAGCAGCTCACAATGCCACACTGGGCTCTGGGCCGCCTGATGGATTTGGCTGAAGACCTCGCTGGTATGACCGGTTCGCTCCGTCCTCCGCTGAGCAGAAAAGTGATTGTCACGATGGCTGGGGACCACGGGGTAGTAGCGGCGGGCGTCAGCAAATACCCCCAGGAAGTCACACCGCAGATGGTTCACAACTTCGTGAGCGGAGGCGCAGGAATCAACGCCATGGCCCGAGTAGCGGACGCGCGGGTCGTGGTCGTGGACATGGGTGTGGCCGCGGACCTGAGCGAACTCGCGTCGAAGAAGTTGATCGTTTCCAAGCGCGTTGCTCATGGCACGCGCAATATTGCCGCAGGGCCGGCAATGACGCGCGACGAAGCTGTTCGCTGCGTCGAAGCTGGCATCGAGGTTGCACACGACCTCGCTTCCTCCACAGACCTGTTCGGCACAGGCGACATGGGTATCGGCAACACCACTCCAAGCAGCGCCATCGTGGCCGCGATCACAGGCTTTAGTGTCGAGCAAGTCACCGGCCGCGGCACTGGGATCGAGGACGGACAACTCCAGCACAAAATCTCTGTCATCAAGCAGGCGCTGTCAACAAATTTGCCGAATCCGTCCGACGCACTCGACGTGCTGGCCAAGGTCGGCGGCTTTGAAATCGGCGGCATCGCCGGATTGATCCTGGGCGCGGCTTCAATGAAAAAACCAGTGCTCGTAGACGGATTCATTTCGACCGCCGCGGCGTTGATTGCGTACGGATTAGAACCGAATTGCGCTCAATACATGATTGCCGCTCACCGTAGCACGGAGCAGGGCCATCGAGTTGCATTGCAGCAGCTGGGCAAGCAACCGCTGCTGGATCTCGATCTGCGACTGGGCGAAGGAACCGGGGCGGCACTTGCGATGCACCTGGTCGAAGGCGCTGCGCGCCTGCTTACCGACGTAGCAACATTCCAAGAGGCGGCTGTTTCACAGGCGAGCCAATGAAGGCGTTCATTGCGGCCATCCAGTTTCTTACCGTATTTCCGGTCTCGTGCAACTGCGCCCAGCGCGATCTTGGACGTAGCACGTTTTTCTTCCCGCTGGTTGGGTTGCTTCTTGGTTGCGTGATGGTGCTGGTCAACCGTGCACTCAGCGCAGTTTTCCCGCCAGCTCCAGTCATCGTGCTGATCGTCATCGCCATGCTGGCGGTCTCCGGTGGCCTGCACATGGATGGACTGGCAGATACCGCCGATGGTTTCTTCAGTGCCCGTCCGCGCGAACGCATTTTGGAGATCATGAAGGACAGCCGCAGCGGCGCCATGGGCGTCATGGCAATCGTGTCTGTGTTCTGTTTGAAAATCGCCGCGCTCTTGTCGGTGCCGATCGGGCTGCGCGGTTCCACGTTGTTGCTGATGCCGCTGGCGGGCCGATGCGCGGTGGTGATCGAAATGGCCGCATTGCCTTACGCCCGAAGCGAAGGCGGGTTGGGCCGGGTGTTTGCGGAAAACAAATCACACCTCGATGTCTTTTGGGCGGTTGCCATCCTGACGATAGCCGGTTACTGCGCGATGGGCCGGACCGGGTTGGCCGCCGCGGGCAGCGTGGTTGCGCTTACGCTGGCGTTTTCCATCTGGTGCCACGGAAAGATTGGCGGGTTCACCGGCGACACGCTGGGGGCAGCGTGCGAACTGGCTGAACTTGTGCCGCCGTTGGCCGCTGCTTGGGGGTTGCGTTGAAAGCCGCGTTGAAACATTCCGTGCACGGCGGGAATCTGCGCCAACTCGCGCAAGACGCCGGCTTGTCCGAATATGACGTGCTTGATTTCTCCGCAAACATCAACCCGCTCGGACCGCCCGAATGGTTGCGGCCGCTGATCAGCTCGCAGATCGGCGCCCTCGCGCATTATCCGGATCCCGATTGCCTTGTTTTGCGGGAAGCGGTCGCCGCGCGTTATGGCGTCGGCAACGACGAAGTCATCGCCGGCAACGGTTCCACGGAGATCATTCACCTGTTGACACGCGTGCTGGCCAAGTCGCTTGCGTTGATCCCTGTACCCGCCTATTCGGACTACGCGCATGCCGCCAGATTGGCGGGCATGCGTGTGGAAACGCTGCCGCTGGAGGACGACCTCGACCGCCATCCCGGTATAGATAACGCGGTGGTGTTTCTCGGCCGGCCGAATAATCCGACCGGGAAGGTCATCGCCGCCGACATGCTGCGTGCTCTAGCGGGTCGGCATTCCTCCAGCATCTTCGTCGTGGACGAGGCGTTTGGCGACTTCGTTGAGGACTTTGAGAGCCTGACCCGCCAGCGCCCCGCAAACGTAGCGGTGTTGCTGTCGCTGACGAAGATTTTCGCCATCCCCGGTCTGCGGCTCGGGTGCGCGGTCGCTGACGCAAACCTGATCAGGCGGATGCGCGATCTCCAACCAGCTTGGTCCGTGAACACGCTGGCCCAGGCCGTAGGTGTGGCTGCTTTAAGCGATGCCAATTACGTGCGCCGCACCTGCGAGTACGTGACCCGCCAACGCGAAAGCCTCGCGGCAGAATTGTGTGCGCTGCCCGGCCTCACGGTTCTTCCCAGTCAAGCTAACTTCCTCCTGGCGAGAATCGATTGCGTTGGAATTGACGCCCCGCTTCTGGCGAAGCAACTGCTGTCCTGCGGAATTGCCATACGGGTCTGTGACAACTTCGATGGGCTTGACGCGCGTTTCTTCCGCGTCGCCGTTCGCACCGAAAAGGAGAACGCGCGCCTCGTGGAGGCACTGCGACGCGTTCTCGGGCGGCCGCGGCCCACCAGCCTGAAGCGCCGGGCGAGAGCGATCATGATCCAAGGAACAAGTTCCAACGCGGGTAAAAGCGTGCTGGCCGCAGCGCTATGCCGCATCCTGCATCAGGACGGTTACCGGGTCGCGCCGTTTAAGTCGCAGAACATGTCGCTCAACTCATATGTTACCCGCGACGGGCGTGAGATGGGCCGAGCCCAGGTAGTGCAAGCGCAGGCGTGCCGCATCGAGCCGGACGCGCGCATGAACCCGATTCTGCTCAAACCGAATTCCGACACGGGCTCGCAGGTGATGTTGCTCGGCAAGGCGGTCGGCAACATGGATGTTGCCACCTACATCCGCTTCAAGCCGCAGGCGTTCGAGGTCGCCAAACACGCCTTCGACGAACTCGCAGCAGAGTACGAGGTAGTGGTGTTGGAGGGCGCGGGAAGTCCAGCGGAGGTCAATCTCAAGCACCACGACATCGCCAACATGCAGATGGCTCGTTACGCGGAAGCCCCAGTGCTTGTGGTCGGCGACATCGATCGCGGCGGCGTGTTCGCTTCCTTTGTTGGCACGATGGAGGTGCTGACCGAATGGGAACGGGAGTTGGTGGCCGGATTCGTTGTCAATCGTTTCCGCGGTCAGGCATCCCTGTTAAAGGACGCGCTCGAATACACCGAGCGCCACACGAGCCGCCCCGTGTTTGGCGTTGTACCTTTTCTCCCGAACCTTTGCCTGCCAGAAGAAGACTCGGTCACGTTCAAGGCACAGCGATCGAGCGGCGTGCGCGTCGGAGACGTACCCAATGGCGGAATAGACATTGCGGTGGTGGACCTGCCCCACATTTCCAACTTCACCGACTTCGACGCATTTCGAATCGAGCCAGACGCGCACGTGCGCATCGTGCGCTCGGCGGAAGAACTCGGACAGCCCGATGCCGTGATCTTGCCGGGAAGCAAGAATGTCGTCTCCGACCTTTCGTACCTGAACCGATGCGGTCTCGGTGCCGCAATCACCGGCTTGCAAGGCACGGAGATCGTGGGCATCTGCGGCGGCTATCAAATGCTGGGCAAAGAGATCGCAGACCCTCACGGGATTGAATCCAGTTCCAAGAGCACCGGCGGATTGGGATTGCTGGCACTCTCGACCGTGCTGGCGCCGGAGAAAACGCTGGAGCGCGTCAGAGCCCGTCACAGTAATTCTGGATTCGTCGTGCACGGCTATGAAATTCACCACGGCCAGAGCGTGGCGGCGGATAATCTCGAACCAATCGTCATCCGCGATGACGGTGAAGTGATTGGTGTGGCGTCCTCCGACCGCGCGGTATGGGGAACCTACCTGCACGGCATCTTTGAAGCTGATGATTTTCGTCGCTGGTTCATCGACCGGCTGCGGATACGCCGGGGGATTCCGGCCCTGGGCAAAGTGGCCGCCGTTTATGACCTGCAAGCTGCCTTCGATCGGCTCGCGGCGGCCGTGCGGCAGAGCCTAAACATGGATGAGATTTACCGGTTGCTGAGGCTGTGATGAGACTCGAATATCAGGTGCTGATTGCATTCGGCGCGGATCTGCTGCTTGGCGATCCGCGCTGGTTGCCTCATCCCGTTAAGCTTATTGGGCGCTTCGCCGCCCAGTTGGAATCGCCGCTGCGTCGCGCCGTTTCGAACGCGCGTGCGGCGGGCATCCTCGAAGTGGCCCTGGTGCTCGGCGCAACGGCTTCGGCCACGTGGCTGGTGCTGGCTGCCGCAGGTTGGTTGCACCCGCTCGCGCGCGATCTGGTCTCGGTTGTGCTGCTCTATCTTTGCTTCGCGGCGCGTGACTTGGCTCAGCATAGCGACCGCGTGTATCGCGCGCTGACCGATGGCGACCTGACGGAAGCGCGTCGACGCGCGGCGATGATGGTCGGACGCGACACGGATCAACTTGACGAACCGGAGGTAGTGCGGGCGGCAGTTGAGAGCGTGGCGGAAAACATTGTGGACGGCGTCACAGCGCCGCTGCTGTTTGCCCTTCTCGGCGGCCCGGTTGGAGCGATGCTTTACAAGGCCATCAACACACTCGACTCCACATTTGGCTACAAGAACGAGCGTTACATCTCCTTCGGCTGGGCTTCCGCCCGTTTAGACGATGTCGTTAATTACCTTCCTGCCCGCCTCACCGCGCCGCTGGTTTCGCTCGCGGCGGCGCTGCTCCGACTCGATTCTCTCAGCGCGCTCCGGATATTGCTCCGCGACGGACGCAAGCATCCCAGTCCGAACTCTGGCCTGACCGAAGCGGCCGTGGCCGGCGCCTTGAGCGTGCAGTTGGGCGGCTTGAACTACTACTCCGGCCAGCCGTCGGAACGTCCGCGAATCGGCGACCCAAAACAACCATCGCGGCGCACGCACATCCTGCAGGCCAATGCATTGTTGCTGACAACCTCCTGCCTTGCCTTGTTATTCTTCACCGGCGTGCGGGCGGTGATGATCGGGGGCTTGCGATGAACGTTCCGCGGATCGTGATCGCCGGCACGCACAGCGGAGTTGGAAAAACCTCGCTCACGTTGGGGATCGTCGCGCTCCTCAAACGGCGCGGACTGCGCGTGCAGACCTTCAAGGTCGGCCCGGACTATCTCGATCCAACCTACCTCGCCCTTGCTTCCGGCCGCCCATGCTACAACCTAGACGGATGGATGATGGGGGAGGCGTACGTCCGGCAGTTGTTTGCGCGCGCTATTGCGAATGCCGACGTTGCGGTTGTGGAAGGCGTGATGGGCCTGTTCGACGGTGCCGATCCGGCTTCGCCGGAAGGCAGCACGGCGGAGATTGCACGCTGGCTTGAGGCGCCGGTCCTGCTAGTGGTCGACGCGCATGGCTTGGGCCGCAGCGTAGCCGCAATGGTGCACGGGTATTCGAGTTTCGATCCGAAGGTGCGCGTCGCAGGAGTGATTGCCAACCGATGCGGTTCCGAGCGTCACGCGCAATGGATGGAGGAGTCCTTGCGCGGCGCTTTGCTGCCACCGTTGATTGGCTCCGTGCAGCGCGGGGCGTTGCCCGAACTACCAAGCCGCCATTTGGGCCTGGTTACGGCCGAACCCGGTACTCTATCGCAGGACACTCTGGAGCGGTTGGCCAATGCGGTCGAGAGCAGCATCGCGATCGAGAAGGTTGTGCAATTGAAAAAGGTTTCGCACGTCGCCACCAGCGCGAGTACGTGCACCAGCAATCGCGTTGCAGTCGGAATTGCCCGTGATGAAGCCTTTCATTTCTACTACCCAGACAATCTGGAGGCACTGGAGCGGGCGGGATGCGAACTAATCCCGTTTTCGCCGCTGCGCGATGAAACCCTTCCGGCCGGAATGCATGGGCTGTATTTCGGCGGCGGCTATCCAGAGGAGCATGCAGCGGCGCTGGCGGCCAATGAGCCGATGCTATCGGCGATTCGCCGCTTTACTGAAGAGGCTGAAGACAGGGTCGTGTACGCGGAATGCGGCGGGTTGATGTATCTGTCCCAGGGCATCGAAACTCTTGACGGCCAGCGTCACTCGCTCCTCGGCCTTCTGCCAGCGTGGACACGGATGCGGCCGCGCCGGCAATCTCTCGGATACATCGAGATCACGCTCACCCGCGAATGCCTTTGGGGACAACCGGGCGAGCGGCTGCGAGGGCACGAGTTTCACTACTCGGAGCTGGTTGGCGATCCGGACTGGCCAACCGCGTACGACTTGCATTATCGGCGCTCTGACCGGGTCAGTCACGAAGGATTTCAGCGTGGCTCGCTCCTGGCGAGTTACACGCACCTTCACTTTGCATCACGCCCTCGTGCGGTTCAACAGTTTGTGCGTTATTTGGAAAAGGCCCGTAATTTGGCAAAGGCATGATGAAGACAGCATTCATACACGAATTTCTAAAACGGCCGTTGAGCGGACCTCAGATTGAGGCTCGGTCCTTCGAGATCATCGATCAGGAGCTGCCGGATCGATGCGCTTTTCCCGGCGAGCAGTGGGAGATTGTGCGTCGAATGATCCATGCCGCCGGGGAATTCGAACTGGCCAACCTGGTCAGGTTTTCGCCCGATGCGATCGAGTCGGGAGTCGCGGCGCTGCGGCGTGGCGCAACCATTTACGTCGATTCCAACATGGCTCGCAGCGGGTTGTCTCTGGCGCGGCTGCGCGATACAAACACGGGTTATACCGCCGGGAAGATCGTCTGTCATGTGGCCGATCCCGACGTGGCCACACAGGCCGCCGAATGCGGACTGCCTCGCTCGCTTTATGCGATCCGCAAAGCCCGAAAGCTGCTCGACGGCGGGATTGCGGTTTTCGGCAATGCGCCGGTGGCGCTACTGGAACTGAACCGGCTGGTGCTCGAGGAAGGCATCCGCCCTGCACTGGTGCTGGCGATGCCAGTTGGATTCGTACATGTCGTCGAGAGCAAACAGGAGCTGATGTCGTTGGGCTTGCCATTCGTTGCCGTTGAAGGCCGGCGCGGCGGCAGCACGCTGGCCGTGGCCGCGTTGCATGCGTTCTGCGGATTAGCGAAGCAGTGCAATTTATCAATGAAAGGAGGTCACACGCGTTGAAAACCAAGAAGAACAACCAGAGCAAAGAGGTCATTGCCAGTCGCAAAAGCTGTAAGGCGACTGGAACCGGCTTGTCCCACTACGTCATGACAGATGCAAAGAAGAAATAGGTAACGCAGTTGTGGGTCGCTCGTCCGGCGACGACGAGCGGCCCGCGATAGCTTTAAGGATTGGTGGATGATGATCAAACAGCAGAAGACGTGCGCCTCGTCGCGCGGAGTGCATTTCAACACGGGTAACGGCTGCACGTTGCAGGTCTTGGACATCGGTCATGCCGATTACATGGGAGTGGTTGATCCGGATACGGCGTTTTGGGCCTTGCTCAGAAAAGACAAACTGGCCGACGCCTTCACTGAGGGAACGTTTTTGAAGCAGTACCGTAGCAAAGCTGCGAAGTTTGCCCGTGAGATGGAGAAGCTGCGCTTCAGCCTTACGCCATCCGCCGTGTATTTCAATCCGACGGACCGGTGCAATCTGAACTGCACCTACTGCTACATTCCCGAGACGATGCGCAAGCTCGGTGTGCACATGTCGAAGGATGATCTGTTGACGGCACTGGGCACTCTTAAGCGTTACTTCCTAGAAACTCTTCCCAACGGCGTGAAACCGCAGATCGTCTTTCACGGCGCGGAGCCGACCCTCAACCGTGAGGCGTTGTTCGCCGGGCTTGAGCAGTTTCAGGACGACTTCCGCTTCGGCATTCAGACAAACGGTACATTGCTCGACGACGCCGATCTGGAGTTCCTGACATCCCGGGGCATCGCGATCGGTCTGTCGCTGGACGCCGACCGTTACGCGTGAGAATATGCGCCGCCTTGTGCGTACGGTGGAGTTCTTTCACAGGCAGGGCGTGCCCACCTGCATGCTCAATCCCGTGCGCTGCACCCGCGAGGGAGCGCGTGCGGTCAAACCCGCCGACCACGAAATGAGCCGTTACTATCTCGCCGCGCTGGACCGAAGCCACGAGTTATACCGCGAAACAGGCCGCAAAATGGTGGTAGCCAACTTCGCCAATATTCTGATTGCCATTCTCGCACCGCAGGCTCGCCGTTTGATGTGTGACATCTCGCCCTGCGGTGGCGGACGCTCCTTCTTTGCCGTCTCGGCGAAGGGCGACATGTTTCCATGTAGTGAGTTCATCGGGCTATCGGAATTTAATGGCGGCAATCTTTTCCGGGACGATATCCAACAGGTATTGGAAACGCCAGCCTTCCGCAAAGTCACCGGACGCAAAGTCGAGGATATCCAGCCCTGTGCGCGTTGCGCCGTGCGTCACTTCTGTGGTTCGCCCTGTCCGGCGGAGGCGCATGAGATGAACGGCGGAATGAGCCACCCAGGGGCTTTCTGTGAACTCTACGAAGAGCAGGTTCGATACGCCATGCGGTTGATCGCCGACAACCGCCACGAGGCGTACCTGTGGGATGGGTGGGACAAAGATACGGTCACAACCATGGAGATGGTTTCGCTGTGAACGCTCAATCTCGGAGATGGATGTTAGTGGGCGCAGCTCTGTTTGTGCTTGCGAGTCCCTCCGCGGTATATGCCATGCATATTCCGGAGGGCGTTCTGCCGCCGCAATGGGCGTTGCTGTGGTATCTGGTTGCAATCCCTTTCGTCATGTGGGGGCTGCGCGACCTGAAGGTTCGCAATCGACAAACGCCGTTGCTTAAACCCATGGTCGCGCTGGTGGGGGCCGCAATCTTTGTGATCTCCTGCATGCCGATTCCTGTGCCGGTCGCGGGCAGCTGTTCTCATCCCTGTGGCACCGGGCTGGCGGCAATCTTGATTGGTCCGCAATTGACGGTGCTGGTGACCAGCATCGCATTGCTCTTGCAGGCATTGTTCCTAGCCCATGGCGGGTTGACCACGCTGGGCGCAAACATCACGTCGATGGGTATCGCTGGAGCGTTCAGCGGGTATGCGATTTTTCATCTGGCGCGGCGCGCCCAAGTGCCGGTCTTGTGGGCGGCATTCCTCGCGGGCGTGCTCTCCGACTGGATGACCTACGCGACGACCTCGTTCGAGCTAGCCAGCGCGTTACACGGCACCGGTCCGCTTTGGAAGATGTTTGGCGCTATTGCTTTGGCGTTTCTCCCGACCCAACTCCCGCTCGGCATTATTGAGGGCATCATGGCTGCCGGAGTGTATCGCTTTATCCTGTTGCGCCGGCCGAGTCTATTGGATTCGCTGGGCCTCGCAAAAGCTGGTGTGGCATGAGGAAGGTAATCGTCGCGGCATTGCTCATCGCGGGGCTGGCTTTTGGGGCATATTGGGGGCTGCGGCATACGAAAGGCGGTTGGGACGGTGTCGACAAAACCGTTGTCGAGAAATACGCCCGTGAAGCGGGCCGTCCGCCACGGGAGCCGTTCATCAACACCGACCGTGGGGATCTTCTGCTGTTTGCCTTTCTGATCGCAGGCGTTGCTGGCGGATTCGTGAGCGGTTATTACTTCCGGGAGTTGTTCCCGCCACCAAAGCAGGGAAGCGACGCATGAGCCTGACAGCGAAACTCTTCTCCGATATTTTCGCGCGTCAAGACAACTGGTTGGCGCGGCTCGATGCCCGCGTGAAGCTGGTTGTGGCCGTGGCGGCGTTGCTCTGCGTGATCGTCTCCACGAAGCTGTACTTTCCTGCTTTTGTGCTGGTATTGTGCATCACGGCCACAGTGGCTGTCGGCGTTCCAGCCCGGTGGATTGCCTTCCGCCTGGCTTCGCCGCTTGCGCTGACCTTGGTCTTGGCTGCCCTTCAGACGTTTCTGAATCACACGCCTCTGCATCACACACTGCCAATCGCAGCGCGCGGATTGGCCGCGGTCAGCGTGGTCCTGCTGTTGAGCTCGGTCACGCCGGCGCACCACATTTTCCACGCGTTGCGTGCGCTAGGCATGCCGCTGGGATGGGTGGAGATCGCACTGCTGATGTACCGGTACACCTTCGCGTTTCTCGAGCTGACGGAAGACCTGGTTGCCGCGCAAAAGGTACGTTTGGGCTACTCCGGTCTCAAGCGCAGCCTCTCGTCGTTGACGATTGTGGCCGGCACGGTGATTGTGGGTTCCTTGGACCAAGCCGAACGTACCAACGACGCGATGATGATGCGCGGATATCGCGGTACGATCCCGATGGCGCCTATACCTTCGCTCGCGCAGCGCGACTGGCTCATGATCGGCGCATCCCTCGCTTTCTTGAGCTGTTCATTCTGGCTGATCGAGGTTCGTGGATTCTGATGAATGCTCCATTTGCCATTGAAGCGGATCGTGTGTGGTTTTCGTACCCGGACGGCTTCGTAGCCCTGCAGGACGTTCTGTTCCAGGTGCGGAGCGGAGAATTTGTCGCCATGCTGGCCTCCAACGGTTCCGGAAAAACTACGCTGATCAAGGTGCTCGTCGGGTTGCTGAAGCCTCAGAAGGGCACAGTGAGGATCAACGGTCGCGACTTGCGCAGCGTTCCGCACACCGACCTGTACCAGCGTGTCGGCCTCGTTTTCCAAAACCCGAACGACCAGCTTTTTGGCGCGACGGTTGCCGAGGATGTAGCGTTCGGGCCGCGCAATCTCGGGCTGGACGAATCGGAAGTGCAACAGCGCGTCACGGATGCGCTGGAAGCAGTGGCGGCGGCGTCATTGCGAGAGCGGGCCATCCAGCACCTGAGCTTCGGTGAACAAAAACGTGTGGCCATCGCCGGAGTGCTGGCAATGAAACCGTCGATCCTCATCCTGGACGAGCCCACGGCTGGCCTCGATCCCGCCGGGGAACACAGCATGATGCACCTGCTGGGAGACTTGAACCGCCGGCACGGTATAACCATCGTTCTGGCCACGCACTCGGTCGACACGTTGCCACTGTTCGCCGATCGTATCTACTTGTTGAGCCGTGGTTGCGTTCTCAGACAGGGGCCGCCGGCCACGGTGTTCTGCGACCAGGAGCTCATTAACCGTGCCAGCCTACGGTTGCCGTACGTGTCACGATTACTGGATGAACTGAAACGCTTTGATGGTGTCCCGATCGACGGCTTGCCGTTGACCCTTGGCGAAGCGCGCCAGCAATTACTGGATTTGATTCCGCAAGAGCTGATCGCAGCGCCACTTACGGGAGGCAAATCATGATTGCGCTCCGAGGCGGCTATTCCAGCGGTGCGTGTGCGGCCGCGGCTGCCAAAGCTGCGGTCACCCTGTTGTGTGGTGCTCCACCGCCGGAGACGATTGAGATCACTTTGCCCGATGGCAGCCTTGTCGTGTTCCCGGTGGTTTCATGCCATATGGTCTCATGCCCTTTGGAAGGCCCGACGGCGCAGGTGGCGATCCGCAAGGATGCGGGGGACGATCCCGACGTTACCCATCGTGCGTACATCGTCGCCAACGTGGCGTTCCATGCCTCCCATGATGTGAAATTCGTTGCGGGCGAAGGAGTGGGCACCGTGACCAAACCAGGCCTCTCGGTGGCGCCGGGCGAGCCGGCTATCAATCCAGTCCCGCGACGCATGATCACCGAAGCGATACGCGCCATTACGCCGCACGGCGTGCAAGTTACGATCTCTATTCCGGGCGGGCGCGAACTTGCCGCACGCACTTTCAATCCGCGTTTGGGGATCGTTGACGGATTGTCCGTGCTCGGCACCACAGGCAGGGTGCGTCCTTTCAGTCTCACTGCGTTGCAGGAGGCGCTGAAGTGTGCCCTGTCGGTTGCGGCAGCCAGCGGCGTTACCACACCGGTGCTGGTTCCAGGCAACATCGGGGAGCGTGCGGCGCGGCAGCATCTACGCCTCACCGCCGAGCAGGTGATTCAGGTCAGCAATCACTGGGGATTCATGCTCGACGAAGCGGCTCGCTGTTCGTTCGTCCGTCTGCTGGCCCTGGGACATCCTGGCAAGCTGGCCAAACTGGTGGATGGCGTATGGGATACGCATTCGAGCAATTCCGGCTCAGCCGTTCCGACTGTTGCGCGTGTCGCCGCGACGGTGCTGGATTCACCGCTGCCGGAGAGTCCGACCGTCGAGGGCATGTTCAGTGGGTTAGCGATCCCGCAACGCGCGCTGCTCGCCAACGCCCTTGCTGCCGGAATTCGCCGCGCCATCATCGACCGCATCGGCCCGCAGAAAACTGCGGCAGTCGTCCTGATCAACATGAGCGGGGAGATCCTCGGCACCGATGGAGACTTGGAACCATGGCAATGATCACCATCGTGGGCTGCGGTCCGGGCGCGCTGGATCATCTGCCGCCGGTAGCGCACCGGGCCATCGCGGAAGCAGACGTACTGGTGGGCGCGAGCCGGCTCCTGGATCTCTTCCCAACGATGACGGCGGAACGGATCGTGGTGGGAGCAAACATTCCCAAATTGCTCGACCAAATGGCCCCGCATGTCAGTCAGGCGAACATCGCCGTCCTCGTGACCGGTGATCCCGGCGTTTGCAGCCTGGCGCAGCCGGTAATTCAGCGGTTTGGGCGGGAGAACTGCCGTGTCATTCCCGGTATTAGTTCGGTGCAGGTCGCATTTGCGCGATTGGGGCTGGATTGGTTTGGCGCTCGTCTGCTCAGTGCTCATGCGCGAATACCCGATCTCGACATGGCTGATTTGCTGAAGCAAGACAAAATCGCAATATTAGCCGGAAATGCCGCCACCACTGCGTGGATTGCGACAGTGGCGGAGCGGCTGGCCGACACCCACGCGGTTTTCGTCTGCCAGAACCTGACGTTGCCTGAAGAACAGGTGCGTTCCCTCAACATTGGTGAATTGGCGGGTTCGACGCTTCCGTCGCGAACCGTCGTGCTGTTTGTGCGAAAGGAGCTAATGCAGTGAGAGGCAGATTTTATGGAGTTGGCGTCGGCCCCGGCGACCCGGAGTTGCTGACGGTGAAGGCCGTGTCCATTTTGAAGAACTGCCATCACGTGTTCGTGCCCAAGGCTCGATCGGAAGGCGACAGTGTGGCGCTGGAGATCGCGCGCCCTTACGTGCGCGGCGATGCCCAACTGCATGAGCTGATATTTCCCATGACTGCCGACGCGGAAGACTTGGCGCAGAGTTGGAAGGAGTCAGCACATATTGTTGCATCGGTTCTGGAAGCTGGGCTAGACGCTTGTTTCCTAACGCTTGGCGATCCCTTCGTGTATTCGACCTACATCTACCTGCTGCGCGCGCTCAACACGCAAGTGCCGGGGCTGGAAGTCATAACTGTCCCGGGCATCACGTCTTACTGCGCCGCCGCGGCACTGACCAACTTTCCGCTTGGAGAGGGAAAGGAACTCGTGACCATCGTGCCCACTGCTGACGATCTGACAGCAGTGCGCCGAGCGTTACAGAGCGGAGGCACCGTAGTATTGATGAAAATCGCCAGACGGCTGCGAGACATTCTCGATTTGCTCGACGAGGCCCAGCTGCTTGATCACTCGGTATTCGTCGCTCGCGCCGGCTTGGAGGGGCAGCGTGTCGTGACCGATTTGCGGATGCTGCGCGCCGAAGCGCCGGAGGTTGGCTATCTCTCCGTGATTCTCGTTCATGCCAACCCAGAGAGGGATTCCGAATGAAGGTAGTGTTTGTGGGTGCGGGCCCTGGCGATCCCGAACTGTTGACGATGAAGGCGGCGCGGCTGCTGCAGAACTGCCGGTGCTGCATCTACGCTGGCTCATTGGTCAGTCCGCAAGTATTGGCACTTCTGCCGGGCGACGCCGCGAAGTGGGATTCCGCTACGATGACACTGGAGCAAACGACGGCGGTATGCCGACAGGCCCGCGACGAGGAAATCGATGTGGTGCGCCTGCACTCGGGCGATCCGGCGATTTACGGCGCTATCGGCGAACAGATGCTGGAGTTGGACAAGCTGGGAATCGACTACGAGGTGGTGCCTGGGGTCAGTTCGTTCCAGGCAGCGGCCGCCGCGCTGAAGACTGAACTGACCGCTCCCGAAGTCTCCCAGACCATCATCCTGACGCGTACGTCTGGGCGCACACCGCTGCCTCCGGAGCAGGAGTTGGAGCGGTTGGCACAGACGCACGCCACGCTCTGCCTGTTCCTATCGGTACACAAGATCGAAGAAGTGGCGGAGCGGCTCGCGCCACATTACGGAGCTGGCTGTCCAGTTGCCGTGGTTTACCGCGCTTCGTGGCCAGAGCAGAAGATCGTCCGGGGAACGCTGACAGACATCGCAGCGTCGTTACATAAAGTCAAGGTTGACGCCGGGGAGATCAACCGGACGGCGATGATTATCGTCGGGCATGCATTGGAACGCCACGGCGGACCAGTGTCACGTTTGTATAGCCATGAGTTTTCACATGGGTACCGCTGATGAACGTGGCTATCGTGACATTGTCCACAGAGGGTGCAATCGTTGGCGGCAAGATCGCCGCCGAAGTGGCGGACTGCCGGTTGTTTGTACACAACTCAGTGAAGTGCGAAATGAAATGCGCAATCGCTACGGAGCGCTTCGATTCCATCGTCGCCCTCACCCAGGAGCTCTTCCGCCGCTGCCGCAAGCTGGTCTATGTTGCGCCCTGCGGCGTGGTGGTCCGCGCAATCGCGCCGCTGCTCTGCGGCAAAACGAGCGATCCGGCGGTGGTTGTCGTTGACGCCGGCGGACGGTACGCGATCAGCCTGCTCAGCGGCCACGAAGGCGGTGCAAACGCCTTGGCTGTGGAGGTTGCGAATGTGCTGGGCGCTGAGCCGGTAATTTCCACCACTACCGAGGCGGTGAAAAACTTAATCGTCGGCATCGGCTGCCGGCGCGGTGCAACAGCAGAACGGATCATGGCAGCCATTCGCGCGGCGCTCGGCAAAGTTGGCGCGGCTCAGGACCAGGTGCGTTTCTTGTCCTCGGCCTCGATCAAGTGCGGGGAAGCCGGACTGCTACGGGCCGCGGACGAACTCGGCCTCAGCCTGCGGTTTATAAGCTGCGAAGAGATACTTTCTACAACCAAGCGTTTCCAAACATCGCAATTTGTGGCGGAGAAGGTGAAGCTGCCTGCGGTCGCCGAACCCTCGGCATTGCTGGCTGGAAGGAGGACACAATTAATACTGCCCAAGACAATCATCAACGGGGTGACAGTTGCCATTGCGCGGGAAAACTGTTCGTAGTCGGCATCGGTCCCGGTAGCGTGCTTGACCGCACTCGCCGAGCGGAGGATGCGATCCGGCAGAGCAGTGTCGTGGTCGGCTATAAACACTACCTGGAGAACATTCGCGACCTGACCGACGGCAAGGAACTGCTTTCTTCCGGCATGACGCAGGAGGTTGACCGCTGCCGTGCGGCGCTCGAACGGGCGCGCGATGGAGCCGTGGTGGCGTTTGTGTCCTCCGGAGATGCTGGCGTGTATGGCATGGCCGGACTGGCCCTCGAACTGGCTGCGAATGAAGGTTTTCCCCTGCCGATCGAAATTGTTCCCGGTGTGTCTGCTGCGAACGCCGCTGCGGCGCGACTCGGTGCGCCACTGATGCTGGATTATGCGTGCATCAGTCTCAGCGACCTGCTCGTGCCGTGGGAGACGATCCGGCGACGAGTGGAAGCCATGGCCGCGGCCGATCTGGTCTTAGCTCTGTATAACCCTAAGAGCGCGAAACGGGTTCTGCAGATCGAGGAAGTTGCTGCGATCGTTCGTCAATGCCGTGCCGGCACCACACCCGTCGGCGTGGCAACCGCAGTGGCTTCGGAGGATGAGCGCATCGTGCTTACAGATCTCGACCATCTGCTCGAACAGGAAATCGGAATGCGGAGTGTCGTAATCATCGGGAACAGTTCCTCGAAATGTCTGAACGGCTGGTTTGTGACGCCGCGAGGGTACAGACTATGATTCTGCTTTTGGGCGGCACTAGCGAAACCGCACCGATTGCGGAGGCCGTCGCCGCTGCCGGCTACCGCGTGCTGGTCTCCACCGCCACTGGTATCCCTCTGTTCGTCGGCGCCCATCTGCACATTACGCACCGCCGCGGCCGCTTGACTGAGGCCGAAATGGCATCTCTCGTCCGTAAACACCGCATCCGGGCGATCGTGGACGTGACCCACCCCTACGCTTCGGAAGTACGCCGCACTTCGCCGCGTGTCGCCGAGCAGATGCGCATTCCGTATCTGACGTATATCCGGCCCGGCGCAGTGACCGGCGAGGACGGTGTCCAGGTTGTCACCAGTCATGAACAAGCAGCACAGGTGGCTTGCGAGAGCGGAGCGCCGGTTCTGGTGACGGTTGGGTCTAAGAACCTCCGCGTTTACGCCGAGCAGGCTCGGGGCATTGGAATGAGCCCCGGAGTGCGGATGGTTGCCCGAGTACTGGAGCATCCCGACTCCCGCCGGGCCGCTCGCGAGGCTGGCGTAGCCGACCATGACGTGGTGACTGGCCGAGGACCGTTCAGCATCGAAGAGAATCGCGACTTGATTCGCCGCTTCGGCGCGAGGACACTGGTCACGAAAGACAGCGGCCAAGCCGGGGGAGTCCGCGAAAAGCTGGAAGCGGCACGGATGGAGGGATGCCGGGTAATCGTTGTAGCGATGCCGGAGTCACTGGCAAGCGGTGGGTTTGATTCTGCAACGGAGCTGATCCGCGAACTTGAACGGCTCGTCCCTAAAACAAACGATTTTGTGATCGCGCTGGATCTGGAGAGCGTGCTGGTTCCGGAAATCTGGGAGACGGTCGCGCGTGCCGCTGGCGTACCCGAACTGGCTCTGACCACGCGAGATGTCCCCGACTATGACTTGCTGATGCGACGACGAATCCAACTCTGCCAACAGCATGGACTGACGTTGGCGCGACTGCGCCAGATTGTCGCATCCATTGAGCCGCTGCCCGGCGCATTGGAGTTCCTTTCGTGGTCCCAGGCGTACGCGCTGGTGGTGATCGTCTCTGACACTTTTTATGAACTGGCCGGTCCAGTGGTATTAAAGCTCGGTTGCCAATTGATTACTTGCAACTGGCTGCTTGTGAATAACGATGGCTACGTCTCCGGCTACAACTTATGCCACGAGCATGGCAAATTCGACTCAGTCACGCACTTCCAACGGCTCGGGTTCCGCGTCCTTGCAGTTGGCGATTCCTACAACGATCTGGGGATGCTGGAGGCAGCTGATGCAGGCTTTCTGTTCCGTCCTTCCGAGCGATTAATCACAGATCGTCCTGATCTTTATGCGGTCTGGGATTTTGCGAGACTTGAGACGGAACTAAGAAAAGCTTCCGCTGGGGAATTATGAAAACCTCGTGCTTGATTCTGATAGCTCACGGCAGCAAAAACCCAAACTGGCTCAAGCCGTTTGAAAAGCTGGCCCGCGACTTAAAACAGGACGTCGGCGAAGACAAAGTGTTCTTGTGTTTTATGGAGCACGCTGCGCCGCCGCTGAGCCAGGTTGCGCAGCAACTCGCGGATAGCGGGACTCGGCACCTCCGGGTACTGCCGCTGTTCATGGCGACCGGTAATCACTTGCAACAGGACATACCTACCGAAATAGCGGATATCAGGCGGCAATTCCCTGAGTTGGACATTGAACTCCTTCCTCCCATCGGAGAACATCAACTCTTTCTCGATCTGATGCATAAACTCGCTCGACAGTGCGTGTCCAACACCACGCCATAGCCATAGTTTTCGGTCAGGGAACGGCGCTCACCTGCGATGGTCGCATCCGCATTCGCGGTGCGCCATCGGCGGCCATTTACCCGCCATTGCGTTCGTAGATATACCGGATGCGGTGCTCGGCCGCGTTCTACACACAGCACATCACGCGCCGTCGGCACTCCTGAGATCAGTAAGTGCGTGGTATTCTCGCGCGCAGTTCATACACAACAAGACGTCTTATTGTGATCTACTTGTCTTTTAATGACTTGCAAATTCGACTCGTTCCGTGGAAGTCCTTGTGTGGACTAGTTAGTTATTGATTGACACGGTAGAGCACCAATCCAGCATTTCGGAACCTGAGCGCGCGGATCTACAACCTGATTGCCGAGGACAAAGACGACGGATCTAATGGCGGCGATGGCAACGGCTCCACGAATTTCGGGTCTGGAGATCCTTCGGTCCAGGGAGACGAGAAGGGAACTGCAGCGCCCAAGGTTCCAGCGACGGAAGGAGGTTTTGGCCAGGTAATCGACGCGCCCAACCCCGACAAGGAAGGCGCGCCGGCGACCAGTGACCAGATCGAGAAGCAGCGGATGAGCTGGACTGGAGCTGTTGAACAGGCCGAAGTTGTCGCTCGTATGGCTGGCAAAGCCCCTGTCGGCGTACGCCGGGCCATGGAAGCAGCTGATCGGGCAACCGTGGACTGGAGGGCGGCACTCCGGAATTCATTCGCCGCTGCGATCCCCGAGGACTACTCTTGGTCGTCTCCCAACCGGCGCCACATCGGCTCAGGCCTATACCTGCCAAGCATCCGCAAAGACGGTGTGGGTGAAATTGTGGTCGGCGTGGACTGCTCGGGCTCGATCAATCGTCGCCAGCTTGGGCTTTTCCAGGATGAACTGAACTCGATCATCTCGGAGCGGAGGCCCCAGCGGGTGCATGTGCTCTATTTCGACACCCGTGTCCATAACGCCGCCGTCTTTGAACAAGGCGAGCCAATTTCGCTCGAACCAGTGGGCGGCGGTGGCACCAGCTTCTGCCCCTGCT
>WNGF01006690.1_pt1 | contig 21504 bp, 21 predicted proteins | sample 5400641 | NCBI WGS metagenome assembly WNGF01 (sample SAMN13153371, study PRJNA577476) | soil metagenome | isolation source: 80 cm soil or saprolite under grassland replicate 2 | place: USA:California | collected 2016-06-15 | reverse complement strand
CACCGGCCCGATGATGCGCGGCACGTATTGGGTCGATCCTGACACCGCGCAAATCTGGCGCGAGCATCACGAAATCTTCTTTCGCAATAACCAGAGTGCGGAGACCTACAAAGTGGTCGAGGTGGATTTCGATTTTGCACCCAGCAAGTTCGAGGTCTTCCTCCCGCGACGCGTCATGTTGCAGCATTTCAAATTGCTCAAGACCAAAAAAGGAGAGCCGCTCCGGATGTATCGCAGCGCCAAAGTGGTGAGCGATCTCAGCGACTTCCAACGCTTCAACACGGAAGGTAAGCAAGAGGGGGCGCCACGTCCGTGAGAGACGGCATGAAGCCGGCCATCCCTGTCTCCATCGGATTTTTTATTCGAAGTCGCCTGCGCCGCTGATGGAGAGAAGATCGACAGGCGCGCCTGTGAGAGCCGCCATCTCTTCCGCCCTGATATACCGGCTCCGCATTGAGCCGCTTTCCAGATCGAAGTACGCGCTGAATTTCTTCAACCCGCCCCATACCATGAGGTCGGCCTGTCGAAATTCAATCCACGCAGACGAACAGAACTGTGGTCAAGACGCGGTCGAACAGTCTGCGCTGCGGGTAGGCGCCCCACGCCCCCGCGTCGGTCTCGCTCTGAATCATTTTTGCTTGAGCGCTTAGTACTACAACGAGAAATGTACCGTAGGTTGTCCAACCTGCGGAGCCCTTAGTTACTCCAATATCGGGGAAAACAAGCGCCTTTCGTAAATGCTTCTGGTTTCTCTCAATGTTCGGAAGACCGAGAACTCCGCAGGTTGGACAACCTACGGTACATTTCTCGTTGTAGTGTTAGACACTGTTCCTAATCACTCGAAGACCGTCAGGTCGGCGAACGCGCCGGGCCGAATCACGCCGCGATCTTTTAAACCGAAAATCCGCGCGGGATATGAGGTCATCTTGCGGACGGCCTCTTCGAGCGTCAGCGCGCGATCTTCGCGGACGTATTTCGACAGTATGCGGGCGAACGCGCCGTAGGCCGCCGGGTGCGGCAATCCGCGCCCGTAATCTTCGGCGTCGGTGCAGAAGGCGCTCAAACGATGCCGCGCGTATTTGCCGAGCAAGTCGCGTTCGTCGCGTTCGCCGCTGATCTCGAAGATCAACATCGAGACCTGACCTCGCTCCTCAATGATCAAATCCGAGATCGCGTCGAAAGGCCGTTTGCCAGTCATCTGAGACAATTCGGCCAGGCTGCGTTCTTCGTAACGTTTGTTTCGGCGCGAGTCGACGTAGCCGATGAAGATCGAGTCCCAGCCGGTGGCCCCGACCAGGTTGTGCGGCCAGCCGCCTTCGCGCCACGGCGGCCACGAAGGTTTCTGTCTTTCGATGTCGCGTTCGATTCGCCGGCGTGTCTTCCGATCTTTCAACCTTTCGATGAGCCGGTCCACGCCGCCCTCTAAAGCCCAGGGCGGATAGATGGCGATCATCATCGTGGTAGCGGCGGTGTAGGGGAACATGTCGAAGCTCACTCGCAAGCCCTCGCGCTCGGCCTCCTCTTCCATCGCCAGCACGCGGTCGACCTTGGGCCAATGCTCGCGGCCCACGGCCTCGTTGTGCGAATGGTGTACGCGGACGCCGGTCTCGCGCCCGACTTCGAGCAGTTCTTTCACCGCCGGGATCAGCGTCTCGCTTGACCCGCGAATGTGGCTGGTGTAGACGCCGCCGTAATCGGCCACAACGCCGGCCAACTCCTTCAATTCGTCCGTGTCCGAATACATCCCCGGCGGATAGATCAAGCCGGTCGAAAGCCCCAGAGCCCCGTCCTTCATCGCCCCTTCGACCATCGCCCGCATCTTTTTCATTTGGGGTTTCGACGGAGAGCCTTTCGCCAACCCCATAGCCGAAATGCGAACGGGGCCGTGCGGCGCGAGCGTAGCAATGTTCATAGCCATCCCGTTCGATTCGATCCGGTCGAGGTATTCGCCGACCGTGCGCCACTTCCATTCGACCGGTTCCGGCGTCATCCACGCGTTGACCGCGCGCAGTATGCCTTCGGCCTCGCCGTTGGCGACCGGAGCGCAGCCCAGACCGCAATTGCCGATGACAGTGGTTGTGACACCTTGGGCCAGCTTGCAGCGCATCAATTCGGTCTGTCTTTTAGGGGCCAGAGGCAGAATCAGATCGGCGTGCGAATGAGGATCGATGATGCCCGGAATGACGGTCCGGCCATGCGCATTGATCGTATGTTTTGCTTTGACGTCGAGCTTTCCGATCGCCGCGATGCGGTCGCCTTTGATTGCGATGTCGGCTCGAAAAGCAGGTAAGCCTGTACCGTCAACAATGATGGCGTTTTGAATTGTTATGTCGTACATAGTGTGCGGGCGTTCATGATTATTTCAGCGGCAGGATAATACCAGCCAGACCGTGACATCGCTAACGCCGGACGGCGGAGGCAGCCGAGGGGTGCAGGACACATTGGCGGCCCCCATCATCGGCATCGCCGTGACATGGGTATCGCCAATTAACTCCGCAAGGCTCCCATCCGCCGGTCGCAACACATGGCTGAGGATCGCTCGAATTATTCGTTTCACAAAGCGGGCGCGAAAGTTACCTTGACCCGGCCTCTGACTCTGGCAATGTTGTCGTTTTGCAGCCGCACGAGGACGCGCTTCCCGCGTTCGATATCGGCGGCGGTAATCTGTTGCTCGATTCGCAACGGCCTTTTAGCGGTGCGGCGCGCGTATATGCGATCAGTTCCCGGGTGCTCCAGGCTGAGCGTCAGAGGCAAGGCTTCATTCGCCGCCGGCGAATCGTTCTGCCATTCGGCCTCGACTGTCACGCGGCCCGGGGCGATGATCCGAATCGGGATTTCCTGCGCATTTCCGTGGCCGAGCAGCGTAAATTGCGAGTCTTCGAGTGTGCGAGGCGCGGTCGGAATCGTGAGGCGCAATTTGCCTGACACTTCGCGACGTTCCGGCGCCGCGCTGTTGATGACCTTGACGATCCACTTGGCCGGCGAATCGGAGTTGAACTTGTCGGCTTCAGCTTCGGTGATCGCGTATTCGATTCGCAGCGGGCTATGGCCTTCGCGCCTCGCGGCCTCGCTGCCGTCGGGTCGGACTAGCGCAACGTGAAGCGGATACGCGCCCGCTTTCCAGACGCCTTTGATGACGATGCTTCCCGCGCTGAAGACCTGAAAGCTTGCGCTGAATTCGCTGCGCGCGTCCGAAGACAGAGCGAATGGGAACTCAAGAGCGCGTGCCTCTGCGGCTTCCGCCAAACTGAAAAAAATGGGCAGCAGAAAGACCATCAGCGCGTTTCTACTCGAATTAAACATAGCGTTTCTCATCCGAAAATGAACAGGTTTTAGAGCTAATACCACTGAACTACATCAGCGACGTTCAGCGAGCCGGCCATTCAAACGTGGTGGCGGAAATGATCTGAATAGCGTCCAGCAGTTTGAGCTTGCTGGTGGGCGCGATCACTTCGACCGTAATTAACGCCTCGGGACTGGCGATGACGAACATCACGGTCTTCTCCGGCTCCGGCAGCCGGCGGTCCTGGCCGACGAAGTGATAGACCTTCGCCGCCATCCCGCCGAACTCCATTGTCCCGGACTCGGTGAGCGCGAAGCCGGGGTTAGCTTTCAGCAGGTCTTGCGCAACGCTGTTTTTCCATTGCTCCATTCCCCGATTTGTCCAGACGCTGCCTTTGCGCGGCAATTGGAATTGGATGCGCAAGCCTTCGGAGACGTAACCTCGCAACTGCGCCAGCCTGGCGTTTTCCGGCGCGATCACCGTCGTGTAGTAGAGAGTCGTGCGGTCATCGCTCCAATATTGATCGCGCTGCGCAACCCAATTCTTCGGAACGACGAGGCTGAACAATCCGGCGGGGTCTTCGTACCGCGTGAAATTCTCGCGGATCAGCGTCAGAATCCTCTCTCTCAGCTCTTGCTGTGAGACTTTTTCCTCAAGTCTTGCGATTTCGCCGATCGTGTATTTGATCGAGGTGTTGTTTTGCAAGGCTCTGCGCACATAGTTGATCGGCAACGCCAGACCGAGCGTCGGACCGTCGCCGACGCGGGCGCTAACGACGCCGATGACCTCGCCACGCTTGTTGATGAGCGGGCCGCCACTGTTCCCGGGATAGATCGGCGCCGAGGTCTGCAAAATTGCGAAATCATCCTCTTCGCGTATCTGGCTGATCAGGCCGGCGGAGACCGTCCCGGTCAATCCCTTAGGATTGCCAATGGCCATGACGCCTTCGCCGAGTTTGACAAGGCTTGAATTGCCAAGCGGGATGACAGGCAGGTCTTCGGCCGTGATTTTGAGCACGGCAAAATCCATCCCTCTATCCACCGCCACGACGCCTTTGACGCGGAAATTGCCGATGGCCTCGCCGCGGACTTCGACCGCCGAGGCGTTCTGAATGACGTGGTAGTTGGTGACGATCAACCCGTCTTCGCGAACGATGAAGCCGCTCCCCAATCCGAACTGTTTGCCGGCGCCGTCGAAGGAAAGGACGGTGACGACCGAGGGCAGAGACCTCCTGGCGATGGGCGCGACCCATTCTTCCTGGGCGAACGCAAATATGGAGTCGAGCAGGACAATCGCTACGACGGCTTGCAGGCTGAGATTTTTGGCGATGTTCATACGAATCCCTCGTGAAGCCTCGCCGAATAACGACGAGGCGTTGAATATTAGTCGACCCTGTCCGCGAGCAGGCTGACAGGGGGCGTAACAAGACGGCATGCGAATTTGAAAGACCGTCTAGCGCTCAATAATATCTGGCTGATCGAAGCGAAACATTTGGGAAAAATATGCGGGATTGATTCGCACGCGGTCGGGTCGAGGCTGAGATAAAGCATGCGCGCCGTGAAGAAAGGCGCCGCGGTTGAGTTTGCCGGTCGCTAAGCGCTCGGGTGATGGTTTTGCGGCCTACAAGCGCCTTGCGAGTCGTTTACTCGCGCCAGTAGCGCCGGCGCCAGGGCGCTAGTAAACGACTCGGGCCACGCCTCATTACTTTCGCCCCGGCGCTTATCGCCAGTCGCCTTGCAAGATGAACGCCCCCCAGCGATAAGGGACGGCGTTCGGTTCTGCTTTCCACATCGCTATCTGAGCCGCTCGAAGCGCGGCGGCGGGGCGCAATCCGTCCTTCAGCATCCGCTGGTAAAACAGCTTCATCAGGTTGGCAGTGGCTTGATCGTTTACATTCCACAGACTGGCCACCACGCGCGGCGCCCCGGCGTGCATAAATCCGCGCGTCAAACCGATCAATCCTTCGCCGCTGACTTCCTGCCCCAGAGCGGTCTGGCAACCGCTTAACACGACGAGGTCGGCGTTGAGCTTCAGGTTATAGATCTCGTGCAGCCGCAGAAATCCGTTGAGCGGGCGCCCCTGCTCGTCCACCAGCGAAAAGACGAGGCCTGATAAAGCTGGGGTTTTGTTATTGAGCAGGCCGTGCGTGGCGAAATGCAGAATGCGGTACTCGCCGAGTTTCCCGATCAGCGCCAGCCGCCGGTCAGCCGCAAAGTCCAACGCTTGAAGCCGCTCGGAAGCGGGCAGCAATCCGCCGATCGCTTCGGCCTCCTGACGGCTGAAAAGCAATCGTCTGAAAACCTGTACGCCGGAGTCCGTCGCCGATCTTTCAACATCACTGACAATTTTTGATACCGCCGCGCCACTCCCCGCGCTCCCGCCCTGATCCGGCCCTTGAACCGATTCGATCTTCGTTCGGGCATTGGGTCCAACTCGCTCATCCCCGCCGCTGAAGACCGGGTCAGCCAGAACGGCCAATGCGTGTGGGGCGGCGGAGCGCCCCGTTCTGATCCGCCGCAGCGTCGCCAGCACCGAAGCCGAAGGCAGTGTGACAACCTCATGAGTAGCGATGAGCGGAATGTAGGATTGCGGATTGCGGATTGGGATTCTTGGATTGCGGATTTGTTTTGTCTCCCTGTCTCCCCGTCCCCCAGTCCCCTCGTCTCCCCGTCTGCCCGTCTCAGGCTCGGGCAATACGCCGAAAGGAATGTATTGCAGTATACCGTCGCCGACGATCAGCAGGCGTTTTTTGCCGAGTTTTCCCGCCACCGGGCCGAGGATCATCTGGCTCAATTCTCTAGAGACCTGATCGAATTCGGCTTTCTGCCTGGCCTGTCGCGCATGCTTCTCCTTAAGCGTTTCGCCGTCAAGAGGCTGATTGCGCAAAGCGAGCAGTTCCTGAACGCGCCGCGCGGCTTGATCAATTTTCTCGATGGGGAGAAGCAGGTAACTGTTGATCGAGTTCACGGTGACCAGCCAAAGATAGCCGCGCTCCTGGCCCATCAGATACTCGAGCAAGATAGTTTCGTCGTCGAGCAATTGCCGCTGGATTTCGGAGGGGCTGAGAGGAGCGGGCGTCTTCAACGCGGCGTACTGAGGTTGGTTGGCGCGGATTTCCGCGTCCAGCAGATCCTTCAGCCGGAGCAGTTCTTCTACCTCCTTTTCGATCCCCGCCAGTTTTTCTGCCTGCTTGCGGTCGAGCGATTGCGCGCGACGGTCTTCCGCTGATTCGAGTTTCAGTTGAAGTTCTTTGAGCCTGGTCAGGTATCCTGGATCAATCCACTGACCCAATTCGATTCTCGATTCGGACAGCAATTCGAGCAGCGTGCGGAGGCGATACTGCTCGCTGGCCTGCAAGGCTAAAGTGTCATACCCGGCCGGCGGATTCTCTTGATGAAGCCGCATCAGGACTTGAACCTGCATTTTATAAACCGCCGTCATCCAGGCTTGCGACAAGATGCGATGTGTCGGGCTGGTGATTTCCGTACGAATCTTTTCCGCGATGGCGATGGCCTGATCAACCTCTTTTGACGCCAGTTCTGATTGATCCAACATCAGATACGCCTCAGCCTTGCCGGTCAGCGCCCTGACTTCCGCCTCCCTGTCACGGCTCTCGCGTATGAGTGGCAGCGCCTGTTGATACCATTCCAGCGCCCGTTGAAATTCTTTCGTCGCTTGTTTGAGATGACCTCTGAGTGGCAGCGCCTGTTGATACCATTCCAGCGCCCGTTGAAATTCTTTCGTCGCTTGTTTGAGATGACCTCGTTTGAGGTGCGACTGCGCAATGCTGTTCAGGATGCTGGCGTCCGTGAGTAGATATTTTCCGTTCACAGCCTCTCGATCCCTTCATGCGCTTACCAAGTCGAGTCCGCAACCGTCGTGGCTCCTGCCAGATCCGCCGGAGGACGCTTGCCCGGACATCTTCATGTGGCGGACGGATTTGAAGTGTTTGGAAAAAATTTCGACCTCTGCGGACGACCTCCGGGTCAGTACCGCGAGCGGTACTGACCCGGAGGCGTCATTTCCTTCGGAGGAATTTTGCAGAGTTTCATACTGGCAAACTATTGAGCTACAGGTGATAGGCGTTAAGCGCCCAAGCTGAATTTCAATAAATGGCCGAGAGGAAGATTATGGAGGACGCAGACACACGGAGCATTACTGAAACGTTCCGCGTGGCCCGCGTCCTTCTGTGTTCACTAAGAAGAGCGGCGCGAACCTTATTTCAACGCCTTCTCAATCACCTGCGTCACCTTTTCGCCCTCAGGTTTTTCTTGGGTTGCAAAGCGGGCGATGACCTTTCCGTCGCGGTCGACCAGGAATTTGTTGAAGTTCCAGGTGATTTCGCCGCCGAATTCGGGGTCGGTCTCCTTGCTGGTGAGGAATTTGTAGAGCGGGTGAATGTCGGCGCCTTTGACCGAGATTTTGGCGAACATCGGGAACGAGACTTTGTATTTCAGCGTGCAGAATTGCTTGATCTCTTCGTTCGTCCCCGGCTCCTGGCTGCCGAAATTATTAGCCGGGAAGCCCATCACGACCAGGCCCTGGTCGCGGTATTTGGCGTAGATCGCCTGCAAGCCCTCGTATTGCGGCGTGTATCCGCACTGGCTCGCCACGTTGACCAGCAGCAGAACCTTTCCGCGATAGTCGCTCAGCTTCGTCTCCTTGCCGTCAATGTTTTTCAAGGCGAAGTCGAGAACCGATTTTTCAGACATGTTGTTTGCCCCCTCCGAATCGGCTTTATAAACGTCCATACGCACCCAGAGTTTGAGTGACGCCTGCGTCGTGTCGTTCGAGATGACATCAGCGAAGCGGTCGTTCTTGCCGTTCATCCCGGCGGTCTTGACCGCGAGCGTGATCTTGCCTTCTTCTCCAGGCGCGAGCTTTCTGGGGAAGTCGCTGGCCGTGCATCCGCAGGCCGGCGAGACGTTGTGGATGACCAACTCCGCGGCGCCTTCATTCTTTATCTTGAACGTGTGGCTTACCTCTTCGCCCTGTTTGACCTTGCCGAAGTTGTGTTCGCGCTCCTCCATCGCAATCTTCGGAGCGGCGGGCGGGGTCTTTCCGTCTGTCGGGCCGTCTTGCGCAGCGGCCTGCGCGAAGGCGGCGAAGGGAAGCGCGATGATCAGCGATAGCAGAGAGATTACGACGGTGAATCCTCGATCAGTTTTTCGGTTCAAATAGTCGTTAGCGATAGCTATTGGCATAAGAGTCTCCGGAAGTTTCCTTTCGTATTTCGAGCGGCATGTGGCCGCATGGATCAAGTCTGGTTGCGCGGCTCACGCGCAGAATAATTCCAACGCGCCCGGCAGGTCAACAAGGTTGATGTTGTGCGACGGCTGTCGCAAAGTGTAATTTAGGCGTGGAGTCCGGCCTTCAGGCTGCTTGACCCCTTCAATTCGATCTTTCGGAAAACCGGGCAAACTGCCTGGGAGCGCGGGCATCCTTGCCTGCATGCTTCGGTCAGTCGGTACTTGCCGGAAACCACGCAGGCAAAGACGCCTGCGCTCCCAGGCAGTTTGCCCTACCTTGTGTTAGGGAGATTCGTGCTTGATTGAAACAATGCTTATTACGGGCGGCGCCGGATTTATAGGCGCGAACTTCGCGCGCCACGTTCTGGCGCGCTCCGACGCCCGGCTCGTCATCATTGATAAACTGACATACGCCGGAACCCTGGCGAACATCGACGACGTTCTGCGCGACCCGCGCGTCCGCTTCGTCAAGGGCGACATCGCCGACAAGGACGCGATGACCTCGATCTTCAACGAACATCGGCCGACGTCGGTGGTCAATTTCGCCGCCGAGAGTCATGTCGATCGTTCGATAGACGACCCTTCTTCGTTCATCGAAACCAACATCGCAGGCGCGTTCACTCTGCTCGAAGTTTCGCGCGGACATCTGGCGAAGTCGGGCGAGGACGTAAAACGGGCTTTTCGGTTCCTGCACGTTTCGACCGACGAGGTCTACGGCTCGCTAGGCGAGACGGGGACGTTTTCCGAAACGACGCCCTACGCGCCCAATTCGCCCTACGCGGCGTCGAAGGCTTCGGCCGACCACCTGGTTCGCGCCTGGCATGAGACCTATCGGTTGCCGGCGATCATCACGAATTGCTCGAACAACTACGGCCCCTACCAGTTTCCCGAAAAACTCATCCCGCTGATGTTGCTCAACGCGCTCGAAGGCAAGCCGCTGCCGATTTATGGCGACGGCGGCAATGTGCGCGACTGGCTCTACGTCGAAGACCATTGCGCCGGGATTCTATTGGCGCTGCGTCATGGCAAGCCCGGAGAGAAGTACAATATCGGCGGAGGCAATGAACGGACCAATCTGCAGATCGTTGATCGGCTCTGCGTAGAGGTCGAGAGGGTATTATCTGCGGCTGATAATGAGGCTCTGAAGCGGCAAGGAAAGACGAGCTATTTCGAGTTGAAGACGTTTGTGCCCGACCGTCCGGGGCACGACCGCCGCTACGCGATTGACGCGACGAAGATTCGCGCGGAGCTCGGGTGGAAGCCGGGCTATGATTTCGAATCGGGGCTGGCGAAGACTGTGCGCTGGTATTTCGATAATCGCAAGTGGTGTGAGACTGTGTTGGCTGGGAAGTATGAGCGAGAGAGGTTGGGATTGGGCGCGGTGTAAATCAGAACACGTAAGGCTGGTACAGTACCGCGCGCGTAAGCAAGCGGCTGACTGATGAGATAGCCGCTTGCTTACGCGCGCGGTACTGTACCAGTGTCCCAATGTCGCGTGTTTCGATTTGGCGTTCGGATAACAGAATCGAGTTCAGTCTTATGGAAGATTACGAGAAGAGGTTGATTGGCGCGCTGAATGAAATGAGCGTTTGCTTGGGACCTCGAGAGAAGCGCTGGTCCAAGATGTGGCGCGATGCTTTTGTGAAAGCCAAACGGCTTTATGAGAGCGGCGCCGAAGTCAGAGCCAAGTACGACTTCGTGACTAGGATTCGGTACTATTACGGCGGGATGGGGTCATTCAACGACATTTGGATACCAGACGAATGCGAGCAGTTGAAAAAGGATCTCTACCAACTCATCAAGGATGCGCGTAGGCAATACTGGAGACAACTTGGTAATGAGTGGCACGATTATTCGCGATTTCAATTGTTGCCCAATGGAACGAAGGCGAAGCTTATCCCCGGCAAAGTCATGTTCAAGGAAAGTGAAAGCTACCAGGTAGTCGTGTCAGACGATCCGAAAGCAGCGGAGAAAGTCTGGACAATCTTGCGATGCGACGGCCCAGACATCACCAATATGCCGACGTACACAATCTCATCCGACAATCATTTTGGGTCCGCTCGTCAAGAGGCGCTTGAATTGGTGTAAAGAAAAAGCCCTTTCTCAGGCGCTTGTTAGGCGAGTGAAATAAGGAGATTGGAAAGCTATTTTTGGAGAAATAATGAAAGGCATCATCCTAGCCGGAGGCTCCGGCACGCGGCTTTATCCGATCACGATGTCGGTCAGCAAACAACTGCTGCCGGTCTACGACAAGCCGATGATCTATTACCCGCTCTCTACCTTGATGTTGGCGGGGATACGCGAAATCCTGGTCATCACCACGCCTCAGGATCAATGGCAGTTTCAACAGTTGCTCGGCGACGGTACGCAATACGGCTTGCGGCTCGAGTACGCCACGCAGCCCAGCCCTGACGGCCTGGCGCAAGCCTTCGTCATCGGGCGCGAATTCGTGGGCAAAGACAACGTCGCGCTGGCGCTCGGCGACAACATTTTTTACGGGCATGGATTGCCGGAGGATTTGCGGCGCGCGGCCGAGCGCAAGGCGGGCGCGACGGTCTTCGCCTATCAGGTCCGCAACCCCGAACGCTACGGCGTGGTCGAATTCAACGCCGACGGGCGCGCCGTCAGCCTCGAAGAGAAACCGAAGAGTCCGCGCTCGAACTGGGCCGTGACCGGCCTGTACTTTTACGACAACCGGGTTTTAGACGTGGCGCGCGCATTGAGGCCGTCGGCCCGAGGCGAGCTGGAGATCACCGACGTCAACAAAGCTTTTCTCGAATGGGAGGCGTTGAGCGTCGAGAAGCTGGGGCGCGGCATTGCGTGGCTCGACACCGGCACGCACGAATCGCTGCAGCAGGCCTCGCTCTTCATACAGGCGCTGCAGGAGCGGCAAGGCTTGATGGTCGCGTGTCTCGAAGAGATCGCTTATCACCTGGGATGGATCACGGCCGAAGACGTCGCGCGAATCGCCGGTCCGATGAAGATGAACGATTACGGGAGGTATTTGCTGAGAATGTTGGGGCAGGGGGCGCAGGCGCGATGAAATTCATTGCCACGGACATTCCCGGTGTTATCGTCATCGAGCCTCAAATCTTCCGCGACGAGCGAGGCTTTTTCCTCGAATCCTATCACCGGCGGAAGTATCAGGAGGGCGGGATTGACGCGGTCTTCGTCCAGGACAACCATTCGCGGTCGCAGCGAGGCTCGATACGCGGGTTGCACGCGCAGGTTAGTCGACCGCAGGGCAAATTGATTCGCGTGATCGAGGGCGAGGTCTACGACGTGGCGGTCGACATTCGGCGCGGCTCTCCACACTTCGGGCAATGGGTCGGCGTCTGGCTATCGGCTGAAAACTTCAGACAGGTTTACATCCCGCCCGGTTTCGCGCACGGATTCTGCGTGACCAGCGATGTCGCGCAGGTCGTATACAAATGCACCGATTTTTACGACTCGGAGGGCGAGATCAGCGTTCAATGGAACGACCCCGACCTGAAGATCAATTGGCCGCTCGAAGAGATTCACTCCCCGATCCTGTCGAAGAAAGATATGACGGCGAAACCGCTGCGGCAGTTGATGGACGTCTTGCCGTGGTTTGAAGAGAGATAGATGGGGAGTGGGGAGTGGGGAATAGGGAGTGGGGATAAGATCCTACTCCCACTCCCCACTCCCCACTCCCCACTCCCGATTGAGGAGGGGGCCGAATGAAAATACTGATCGCCGGCGCCGGCGGGCAGCTTGGGCGCGCGTTGCAAACGGTTTTGGCCGGGCATGAAATCATCGCGCTTACGCATGCGCGGTTAGACGTTACGCGGGTTAAAGACACGCGCGAAGCCGTCGCGGCGCATCGCCCCGACGTCGTGATCAACGCCGCCGCCTACACCGACGTCGACGGCGCGGAGTCCGATCAAGCAGGGGCTTACAGGCTCAACGCCGTCGCGCCGCGCAACCTTTCCGTCGCCAGCTTCGAACTCGGCGTACCGCTCGTTCACGTCTCGACCGATTACGTCTTCGACGGCCAGGGCGATCGGCCGTATCACGAATTCGACCGGACCAACCCCCTCTCGATCTACGGCAAGAGCAAGCTGGCGGGCGAACAGGCGGCGGCCGCGCACAATCCCCGCCATTACATCGTTCGCACCTCGTGGCTCTACCACAACGAGGGGAAGAATTTTCCGAAAGCGATGCTGGCCCAATCGCAGCGCGCCGAAGTCCGCGTGGCGTGCGATCAATACGGTTCGCCGACTTACGCCCCGCACCTGGCCCGGGCGATTGTGAGATTGATGGAGACCGGCGCCTACGGGACTTATCACCTCGCTGGGAACGGCGCCGCTAGCAGGTTTGAAATGACGCGTAAGCTCTACCAGTTTCTCGGAATCGGAACGGTCGCGCTTCCGGCGCCGACCGCCGAATTCCCTCGGCCCGCGCCCCGCCCGCGCTATTCGGTTCTGACCACGGTTCAAGAGCCTGAAATCTTATTGCCGTCGTGGGAAGAGGGCCTGGCCGAGTTCGCGAAGACGGGAGCATAATTTTAAGGCCGCCGTAAAGCTCGACATTGTCCTTTTCGTGGGGCAGACGCTTGCGCCTGCCCCACGAAAAGGACAATGTCAGCGCCATTTTTCGATGTCGTAATCTGATAATGACATTGAAAAATATCACGCGCCGAACGCAGGGTATTCAGAATCGCTCATCATGAATTCTGGACGGTTACGTCAGCCGGCAGGACTTAAGGCGCCAATAAGCAAGAAAAAGAGAAAGTGGCAGGTACACATCCGAACCTGCCACTCTTGACTGGTAACCATGTTCTGTTCTTCTAGGCCTCCCTTATCGTTGGCCCACAATAACAATAGCAATTAGCGCGCCGAAGTGATGGTGTTGAATGTAGGGCATTTCGCCGGGTTGGGAGTGGGGTATGTCCCGAAACGCCACGCGGATCGGCGCTCAGGGGCGTCCCGAAACGCCACACATGTTTTGTGACGCCATGTCCCTGCAATCCCACCGGCTCCGTTGACACGCCTTTTCCATAACGCAGCGACAAATTGTCACGTTTGCGCGCCACCGTCCGAATTGAGCGGGCGTCATCTTACTGTGGAGTCGGGAGTTTAGCGGAATGTGGGCGGACGGCGCCCATGTTGCGGGGGCGATTGGCGTTGGTTCGAAGACATCGAAAGATAGGGCGAATCAATTTCACCCTAGCTTCCGATAGAGGGCGCCAGGTCAAGGCGTGTACCTGGCGCCCTCACTTTCTTAGCGCTCAAACATGCGACAACCCGCAACCTCACCAACTCCACGCCAACCGAACCGTCCAGCACGTGTGAAAATCCCAGGCATCAATGGAGCGCGAGCGTCTCGCACGCCTTGCGTCCGTCGTCAGTCGGCGCATAATGAACGTAAAGGCGGCCTTGAGATTCAAGGGGCAATGGGCCGCCAACGGGCTGAGGAAACGAAGCTCAAAAGTAATTCATTGACGCTAAGAGTCTTCAGACGACTCCGAAAGGAGGAGATATGAATTACGAACGATTTAAGAAAGGAATAGTTTCCCTGGCGCTGATGTGCGTCTTTGCGTTTTCTACGCTAGTGGGGGGTGTCGTTCCAGCCAACGCGCAAGGGTATCAGATGCGATACGTTTATTCCTATCCGTATGTCTACTACCCCTATAGCTATTACCCCTATAGCTACTACCCGAATGGCTACTACCCGAGTGGCTACTACCCGAGTGGCTACTATCAGTACGGTTACTATCCATACGAGTATCACCGGCATCACCACTGGTATCATGGGCGGCATCACCTTAGGAGGGCCATCGACTGGTTGTTCTAAGTTCAGGGAAGCGCAGATGAAACAGCCGGGAGCGGGATGCGTCAAGCTCTGACGTCCCGCTCCCAAACTCCGAAGGGGATGCGCCACGACCTGTCATCTCTCTGACTCCGCGCCGATCGAAACCCTCCGCTTTCATCGCTCGAATATCACGCACTGCGATTGAAAAGTTTCTCGACTTGAAGGAAAAGCGCAGGTAGGATTGACGCCGACGTCCGGCGCTTTACCCGCTTAGCGTATCAAGGTGGACGCCTCAATCGAAAACAACGGAGGTCAGAATGATCAGACTGAGACACCTTATCCCAACGGCGCTTTTGATTAACCTGTCGGTGGCGGGCGCGATTGTATTATCGCTCGCCATTTGGGCTCCGGCGCAAGGCCGCAAGGTCGGGAGGAGCGAATCGAAGGCGGAACGCAAAGACATAAAAGAAACAGTGAAAGCGGATTCGAAAGACGATAAGGAGCGAAGGAAAGAGGATCTCAAAGCTTTGAAGGAGGAGAGGAAGGAAGACAGGAAAGATCTGAAGGAGGAGAGGAAGGATTTGAAGGAGGACAGGAAAGCTGATTCGAAAGACGAAAAGGAGCGAAGAAAAACGAAGCCGGAGGTTGTGAAAGAAAGAAGGAAAGAGGATCTCAAGGCTTTGAAGGAGGAGAGGAAGGAAGACAGGAAAGATTTGAAGGAGGACAGGAAGGATTTGAAGGAGGACAAGAAGGCCAGGTCGAAAGCTCTGAAAGAAAGGAAAAAATGAGAGCGATGCTCTTGCGCCTTCGCTCCGCGTTGTCGATGGCCGCCGATGGCACAGCCGGTTGTCTGGGCCTTGAGAAGCGCGTGTGATTAAATGTCGCGCGAATTGTGAATTGAATGGCGTCCCGTACGGGATTTGAACCCGTGTTGCCGCCGTGAAAGGGCGATGTCCTGGACCGGGCTAGACGAACGGGACGCAAGTTTGATGTCGGGAAGCCTCAATGATCACTCAATGATCAATGGCCACGACAATGAGATGCCGCTGGCTTGCCGCGACGAAGGGCAGATAATACTTACCAAGCGTCGCTTCGTCAACCGGAGCGTCCGCCTTTGTCCGCAGATGATTGCGCTCGCTCAATGGAGTATTGGAGTGAAATTAAAAAGGCATAGCGCCGTTGACTCCTCGATACGGCGTGCTATGATGCGCGCGCTCAAAGTTCTTTGAAACTCTACGTTGGCGGTTCCATCGGGAAGTCCGATGGGTAAAACCTAGAACGCTAAAGGACGTATGATGTATGACTTCTTCCCTGGTCGCTTTCCTTGCGAAAACCAAGCTGGAAAATGTCAGGGTCGGAAACTTTATACCTTCGCCGTGGGGCGCCACGGAGAAGTAAAACGCTTGTGGAGCGAGCGTAAGACCTGCCATGGCAGGCCGTCGCGGCGCAGCAGGAATCCCGCCGCTGAAGTGGAGGGAGTGTCAACTATAATGCGCCTCCGCTTTTGGTGAAGATTGTAAACATTCCTAAGATTCTCAGTTTAGCGTGCCCGAATCAGTGAATGGCTCAGGACTTGCGAAAGCTTCAATTGGCTGTCTGTGAATTCTGCAGCGGCACAGGATGGGAACCGGTGGGCGAGAAAGGAGTTCGCCTCTGCAAGTGCCGCTCCGAGGACCGTCGTAATCAGATGTTGGCCGCGACACGCATCCCGCGGCGGTACGAAAACTGCACGTTCGAGAGCTACAAGCCGCGGCCGGCCACCGATGAGGCGGGCATCTCGCAGAGAAGGGCGCTCAACGATTCAAAATATGTTGTCGATCAGTACCCGGCGGTGGACGTCGGGTTGTTGTTCCTCGGCCCTTGCGGCGTCGGCAAGACGCACTTGGCGACCGCGATCATCAGGGAACTGTCGCTCAGGGGCGTCCCATGCCTCTTCTATGATTTCCGCGATCTGCTTAAAGAGATTCAGGACAGCTACAACCCGATTTCGCGGATGACCGAATTGAAGGTTTTGGAACCTGTTTATGACGCCGAGGTCTTGGTTCTGGACGAACTCGGGGCGTCGAAGCCGACCGACTGGGTGCGCGACACGATGACCCAGATCATCAACACCCGCTACAACGACAAAAAGCTTACCATATTCACCTCGAACTACCTGGACGAGCCGCAGGACCCCAACGAAGAGACATTGACCGACCGCGTCGGCGTCCGCCTGAGATCGCGCCTGCACGAGATGTGCAAAGTCGTCTCGGTCAAGGGCGACGACTACCGGCTCAAGCTCAACATGTCCCGTGGCCGCAGACCCTGAACCGCGCCTCAATTTGACAAAGGGCTTGTCAGAGACAAGTACTTGTCAAACCGCCCCCGGCGCGGATATGATCCACACGTTATGAGTTCAATTCGCCCGCTTCGCTCCAGAGAGCCAGACACGGAATCGGAACCGCCTTCACTCCACGGGCGCGCGATGGACAACCTCCGCTTCATCCGCGAGACGATGGAGCGGGCCTCGTCTTTTACGGCGGTGCCCGGATGGGGCGGCGTGGGGATCGGCGTGACGGCCATCGTCGCCGCGTTCATCGCCTCCGGTATCCATTCCGAGCACGAATGGATGTACGTCTGGGCATGGGAATTGCCGCTCGCGTTGCTGATCGGCGGCTGGACCATGAAGCGCAAAGCCGGGGTCGCGCAGCTCAAGCTGCTCTCCGCGCCGGGCCGCAGATTCACCCTCAGCTTGGCGCCCCCGCTCATTGCCGGGGCGATCTTGTCTGTGGCTATGCATCGCGAAGAGGCCTACGACGCGCTGCCCGGAATGTGGCTGTTGCTTTACGGCACGGGGGTCGTGACCGGCGGCGCGTTCTCGGTCAAGGTCGTGCCGGTAATGGGGCTTTGTTTTATGGGGCTCGGCGTGTTGGCGCTGCTCTTGCCCATCGCCTGGGGCAATCTTCTGATGGCGACGGGGTTCGGAGGATTACACATCGTTTTTGGAACGATTATCGCTAGGAGGCACGGTGGCTAAACAGACTGCCAGATCCATTTCCCAACATAGCTCACAACATGGGACGCAAGAGGGCAAGACGCCTGAATCGAAGTCGCGCGGCTCATCACGCGTCGAGCAGGCGATGCGCGCCGCCGAGAAGGCGCCCGAGCTGGACGGCCTGATCCACGAACGGATGCGGCTGGGCATCGTGAGCGCGCTCGCCGCGAACGAACCACTCACTTTCGGCGAACTGAAAGATCTGCTCAAGACCACGGACGGCAACGTCAGCGTCCACGCGCGCAAACTGGAAGACGCCGATTACATCTCGTGCTCCAAATCATTCGTCGGGCGTATGCCGAAGACGGAATACCGCCTGACTGAAAAGGGGCGCCGCGCCCTGGAGAATTACTTGAACCACATGGAAGCTCTGATCCGCGCCGCGCGCGAACGCTGAGGCCGTTTCGCTTTGAGCGTAGCCGCCGCGCGTAACCCGAGGTCACACAGGAGAGACTATGTACCAAATGGCACGTGTTGAAGAGATCGGTCAGTCCGCGATCAGGACGCATCACAGCGTGATCCGCCTGCGGACCAGTGAGTGTTTGCAGTTCGTAGACGTCACCGACGCCGTGGAAGAGATCGTCGCCCGCGCGGGCATCAGACATGGCTGGGTCAACGTGCAAACGAAGCACACGACCACTGCGATCATCGTCAATGAAAGCGAGCCCCTTTTGCACGAGGATTTGAAGCGCATGCTCGAACACCTGGCGCCGCGTTCGGGCGACTACGAGCATAACGACCTCAGCCGCCGCGTCGGCGTCCCGCCTGATGAGCCTGCCAACGGCCATTCTCATTGCAAAGCCCTCTTCCTGCCGATGTCGGTCTGCGTCAACGTCGCCGACAGTCGGCTCCAATTGGGGCGCTGGCAGAGAATCTTCCTGATCGAACTCGACGAATCGCGCGAGCGCAGCGTGTCCGTGATGGTGATGGGATAGAAAGACAAGGGGACAAGGAGACAAGGAGACAGTGAAAAACTGACATCGCCCTGTCTACTTGTCCCCTTGTCCCCTTGTCCCCTTGTCCCCTTGTCCCCTTGTCCCCTTGTCCTCTTGTCCTCTTGTCCTCTTGTCCCCTGCGGTCCCTCCATGCCTGCGGTCTCTACGGCGCCAAAGTCTGCAACCTTGTCGTCGGGTTCGTCGTTTAATCAATCGCAACCGCTTGCTGACGCTCGCGGTACTTTACCTTCAGAAAAAATCGCGTGAGCTGTTAATCCTTTCGGGCGAGAATCGTTTGACCGGTTGGGGCTACGCCTATGAAACACCTCTATTCGTTTTACGCCGACGCCGCGAAGATCGCGCTGCAATCCATTTTCGCGCACAAGCTGCGCACGTTTCTGACCTTGATCGGGATCATCATCGGCGTCGCGTCGGTGGTGATCGTGGGCGCTTCGATCAGCGGCTTCAACACCTACGTCGTGACGGCCGTTTCGAAGATGCTGGGCGTCAACCATTTTATGATCGCCCGCTTCGCCAGCCAGGGGCGGGTGACCGAGGAGCAGTGGGAACGCATGATGCGCCGCAACAAGCGACTCTACGTCGAGGATTACGAATGGCTGCGCGACCACTGCAAAACCTGTCTCGAAGTCGGCGCGCAGCTCAACGCCAGCGTCAACCTCAAACAAAACGGCCACGAAACCTTCTTCACCCGCGTCCAGGGGGTGACGTCCAACATGGTTGTCATCGAGGATAAGAATATCGCCGAGGGCCGCTTCATCGCCCCGCACGAGGTCGAACACGCCGGGCTGGTCTGCGTGATCGGGGCGGAGGTGAAAGAAAAGCTTTTCGAGGGCCGCGACCCGATCGGCCAGACGCTCAAGATCCAGGGTACTCCGATGACCGTGATCGGCGTCGAAGAGAAGCGCGGGACATTTATGGGGCAGTCGCAAGACAACCATCTCTACATCCCGCTGATGACTTTCGGACGTCTCTTCGGCCGCCGCCAGAGCCTTCAACTGCACGGCAAATCCGGCGGCGTCGAAACGCTCCCCACGACCATCGAAGAGGCGCGCATGGTGATGCGCAACCGCCACAAACTGATCGGCGAAGAAGAGGACACTTTCGGACTGGTCAACACCGGCGACCTGAGGGGGCAGATCGATCAGTTTACCGGCGCGATCGCGCTCGTGGTCACGCCGGTCACGTTGTTGTCGCTGCTGGTCGGCGGCATCGTCGTGATGAACATCATGCTCGTCAGCGTGACCGAGCGGACTTTCGAGATCGGGTTGCGCAAAGCGGTCGGCGCCAGGCGCAAACAAATAATGGTTCAATTCCTTATCGAGTCTTCGTTGCTCGCCTCCGTGGGAGGCGCCCTCGGGTTGCTGCTCGCGGCGGGGATTTCATGGGCCGTGCGCATGTCAACGCCGATCCCGATGACGATCACAATCGGCTATGTCCTGTTGTCGTTGGGAGTGTCTGGCGGGATCGGGCTGATCGCGGGCCTCTATCCGGCGTACAAGGCGTCGCGGCTCGATCCGATCGTGGCGTTGAACAAGAACTGAGAATGGTACGGTACAGGGAGGGGTAGCGACCTGGTAGCCTCGTGCGGCGCTCTCACTCCGGCGACGCCAGGTCGCTACCGCTCCCTGTACCGTACCGGTGGCGAAATATATGATGTTTCGATCAATCATTCCAACCGAAACCATCGCAATGGCATTGAGCATGGTTCGCGCGAACAAGCTCCGAAGCTTTCTCACCGTGCTCGGCATCGTCATCGGGGTCACGGTCGTGATCGCGGTCGCCTCGATCCTGACCGGCTTGCGCGGCGTCATCGTCTCGATGGTCGAAGATTACGGCACGAACAACATCTACGCCTTCCACCTGACCACCGGCCCGAGGATCGGCGAGCGCGACCGCAGCGAGTACATGCGCAAGCCTCTCACTCCCGAAGACGCCGAAGCGATCCGCCAGCAGGCCGTCGCGATCGAAGACGTGGCGAACGTCCTCTTCCTCTGGCGGCTCGACCGCACGATCAAATGCCGCGGGCGGTCCTACAAGGAGGGCTTTCTGCAAGGCGTTTCGCCGAGTTACGCCAGAGTCACAAACGTCTCGCTGCAGCAGGGGCGTTTCATCTCGGAGGTTGACGACCAGCATCGCCGCGACGTGATGGTCATCGGCGTCAACGTCGTCGAATCGCTCTTCCCGAGTCAGGCCAGCGTGGCCGGCGAACAGGTCGAATTGATGGGGCGCCCCTTTGAAATCGTCGGCGTGCTCGAGAAGCGCAAGAACACCTTCTTCGGCGAAAACGAAGAGGACAACGCGATCTTCATCCCCTTCGAGACCGGCCGCAAACTTTCGCCGATCAGCAAGGAAATGAACCTGAACATCAAGGCCAGGACCGGGATGCTGCGCGACGGGCTGGATCAGGTCGAGCAGATTCTGCGCCGCCAGCGCGGCGTGAAGTACAACGAGCCGAACAATTTTTCCCTCACCACGGCCGACAAAATTATCGAACAGTTCGACGGGATCACGGCCGGCGTCGGCCTGTTCGCGATCGCGATCTCGGCCGTGGGCCTGCTGGTCGGCGGCATCGGCGTGATGAACATCATGCTCGTCAGCGTCACCGAGCGCACCCGCGAGATCGGCGTCCGAAAGGCCATCGGCGCCCGCAAACGCGACATCGTCCGCCAGTTCCTGTTCGAGGCCATGACGCTGACCGCACTCGGCGGAATCCTCGGAGTGATCCTCGCCGTCGTGGTCAGCTATGTGATCATGTTCTTCCTGCCCCAACTCCCTGCCTCGATCCCGCTCTGGGCCGTCGTGAGCGGGATGGCCGTCTCGATCCTGGTCGGACTGGTCTTCGGCGTCTGGCCCGCGAAGAAGGCCGCCAACCTCGACCCAATCGAGTGTCTTAGGTACGAATAGGCTCGCGGACGCTCACAGGACTCTTGCCTTGCGCACGCTTTTATGGATAATGGCTTTGTGGTACAAAGTAGTTTGTATCACGGACTACTTGGTATAGCGTGTTAAGCGCAGCCGTCAATTCAAAAAGTCGCGTAGGAGGCGTCCCGATGAAAGTCAAAATGATTCTGCCGGCGCTGACCGAAGCCAAAAGCCCGTTCTGGCGTCCGATCAAATATTCCTTGTTTCCGCCGCTGGGGCTTGCCACTCTCGCCGGATATCTCAACGATGACGACGACGTCCGTTTGCAGGACGAACACGTTGAAA
>WNGF01005610.1_pt1 | contig 21506 bp, 22 predicted proteins | sample 5400641 | NCBI WGS metagenome assembly WNGF01 (sample SAMN13153371, study PRJNA577476) | soil metagenome | isolation source: 80 cm soil or saprolite under grassland replicate 2 | place: USA:California | collected 2016-06-15 | reverse complement strand
CAGGCGACCCACCAGTCCCCGCGCCAGGCCCAGCAGGTGAGCGCGCGTCGCCGCCTGCCGCTCGGCCTCTGCGCGGCCGCGCTCGGCGTCGGCGCGGGCGGCCTCGGCTTCTGCCTGGGCCTTCTCCGCCACGGTCCGCGCGCCCTCGGCCTCGAGCTGGCTGGCTTCCGCGCGGGCCCTGGCCGCTCGTTCTCGGGTGGCGATCCGGCAGGCCTGGTGCACCGCCAGGACCGGCGCGCCGAGCATGACCGGGACCAGCCACCGGTCGCCGACGGCCAGCAGCACCGCCAGGGTCAGCCCGGCGTTGAGCACGACGGTGAGCGCGTACAGCCGGGTGTGCTCCAGCAGGTGACCGGCGCTGGGCGCTTGGCGGTCCAGGGTGACCACGGCCCGTACGGCGAGCTCGGACACCGCCAGGTTCACCATCGCCGCGGCGCAGAAGGCGGGGGCCTGCCGCCAGGAGGTGACCGGCCCGTCGGCCAGCAGGGCGTACACCAGGCCAGCGGCGCCGAGGGCGAGGCTGGCCTGGCCGAGGTTGAACAGCGTCTTCGGGAGCGTCGAGCGGTTGACCCGGTCGTCCAGCAGGGTCGCGGCGGCGGCCGCCAGCAGCGCGGCGGGCAGGCCCCACAGCGCGAGGATGGCGAGCGTGAAGGGGCTGGCCATGGTGTAGTGGAAGGTCTTGCCGCGCCACTGCACGTCGATGCGGGCGAACTCGCCGAGGACGACCCCCACGGCGGTGAGTCCCAGTGCGAGGGGGGTGTGCCAGACGGCGCGGATGCCGGCAGGGGCGAGGGGGATGAGGAGGCCGATGCCGCCGGCGCAGACAAGGGCGATGTAGGGGTTGCGGAGTCGTTCGACGCGTCGGACCGGGGGACGCTGTTTCATTGCCCAGACCTGGGGTCTCGAACTCTGGTGGGTGAGGCATATGCAACAGCTTCACCTCGGCTTCCACAAATCGGCTGGTCGGGGCCGAAATGGGGAGCCGCGGCGAAGCTGTGCGCTCAGGCTGGATCGGCGGCTCGACCGGCGCCTACCACTTGGGGTTGGCGGCGAGCGTGGCGACCAGGGCGGCGAGGATCGCCAGCCCGTAGACGATGCGGGCCAGGCGGCCGTTGAGGCGTGGCATGGCCACTCACCTCCTCCGGGGTGCTGGTGTGGGCCCGCTGGTGGGCGCACGTCAGAGGAGGGCGGGACCGGAACAGCCCAGTGGATACGACTGAGTATATCGCAAATCCGCAGAAGCTGTTGTTAGGATCTAAGGTTTCATCTGAGAGAATCCAGGTGTTTCAGACTCTGCGTGCTGGAGCGGTTCCTGACCGCTGCGTCGACGCAGCCTTCATCGCCGACCAGACCCTCGACCAGTTGCCGCCGCCAGCCCAGGTCGGCACGACCCGCATCGGCGGTGTCCATCTCAACAAGGCCCGCATCCGCGCCGAGCTTGCGGTCGTGCTCGCACTCGTCCCGCACCGGCGGCTTCACGTTGCCGAACTCACCGCCAAGGTCCAGCAGATGACCTGGCAGACCGACCGTGCCGACACCATCCGTCAGGCCGCCTACGGCCCGGAGAAGCTGCGCGGCAAACACTTTGTCGTCAAACCCGCCACGTCACGGCGCTCCTCAGCCTGGGCCGATTTCGGGTACCGCGGGGGCTTCGCGGCCGAGGTGGGCGTGGTCGTCGAGATCGAGCGCGGGGAGCTCCTGGTGGACGGCTTCGAGTTGTCGGGCGACCTGCCGGCGGTGGGCACGAGCGACAGGGTCGGCGGGTTTTGGGCCGAGTGCGCTGTCGGGGTCGGCGATGTCGTGGCGGGTTCGGTGGCGCTCGATGAGGCGGGCACCGCGGCACCAGGCGTCGCGGCCGGCCTGGTCGGCCGGTGGCGGGCCCAGCTCGGCCCTGAGGTAGCCGGGGGGATCGTGTTGCAGGGCGAGCAGGGCCTCGACCTCGCGGCGTGCGAGCTCCCTCGCGGACGCCAGGCCGGTGGCGATGGTCCCGCTGTGCCGCCGGTCCCATTCCAGACGGCGCTGCTGGGCACGCTGGGCTTGGGCGATGGACGCGTCGAGCTGGGTCAGCCGGTCGGTGATCGGCCCGTGCCCCCCTCCGCTGACCTGGGCCGGCGCGGCGGGGCGATGGTCGTGTCCCTGCCCCATCACCGACGAAAGGACGTCGCGGTTGGCCTGGAGCCGCTCGAGCTCGAGCGAGCGGCCGGGCGGCCGCTGGTCGAGCAGGCCGAGGGCGCGGGCGGCCTGCGCGCGCAGGGTCGGGCTTGCGGCGGCGGCCACTTGGTCGTGGCGCCGTTGGGGCAGTGGGGTGTGGCGCCACGCGGGGTCGTTGAGCAGGCCCAGGGCCTGCCGCACGTCCAGTTGCGTGGTGCCGTCGAACACCCCCAGCTCGCGTGGGTCGCCGATCGCGGTCGCAAGGCCGTTCGGGCTCCAGAGGATCTCCAGGAACGTCGCGCTCCTGTCCGCGAGCTGGGTCAGCTCGGCGGGCGTGGTGCCGAGCGCCCGAGTCGGGTCGGCGATGTGGTATTGGGCGCGGTATGCCTCGACCCTGGCTGCCACGCGCCGCCAGGCGTCCGACCCTGCCTCGTCAGCGGTGGACGGCGGTGGCCGGCCGATCGCGGCGACCAGGTACGCCGGTGGGGCGGCCTGCAGGTCGTCCAGGGCGCTCTGCTCCCGCACGGTCAGCTCGACGAGCGCGGCCTGCCCGCGGACGAGCTGGTCACAGGTGCTCGGGTCGAGCGATGCGAGGGCGGTCCCGTTGGTGCCGACGCGGTAGGCGATGGTGGCTGCCTGCGTGACCGCGTCCCAGAGCTGGCTGGAGGGTCGGCGGCGCACGGTCTGCTGCTGGGCGGCGGGCAGGGCGGGCAGGGACCCCATCGCTGGGCCGGTGCCCTCGTAGAGGAACCGACGCAGCGCCTCGGCGTCGAGGCGCTGCTCGACGGTGGGTAGGTCGCGGTGGAACGACGCAGGCATGACCGTTCCCCTCATCGTCGGGCGACAGCGGGGCCTGCTGGTGCGGCGGGCCGCTGACGGGCCGCTTGCCGGCGGGCCCGCCTCGGGCCGCTCCACCCAACCGCCGCGGTGCCCACGGCTATGGCGCCGGCTCGTCAGTGGGCGGGGGCCCGCCGGGCTCCAGGAGCTGCACCGTGGTGGCGACCAAGTGGAGCGTGGGCGTGCCCGCGTCCTTGGTCTGGCGGTGCTCGAGCCGCCCGCCGACGATGATCCGGCGGTCCTCGACGAGGTGCTCGGCCAGGCGGGCGGCGTGCTTGCCCTCGACCGCGACGTTGACGAGGTCGATCAGGGCCGGCTGCTGTTCGCCCTCGCGGACGGGGCGGCGGACGGCGAGCTGGAGGACGACGGTCTGGGGCGTGCCGCTGCGACGGCGGAGCTTGGGCGTGCCGGCGAGCCGGCCGACGAGGACGGCGAAGTTGAGGTCCATGACGTTGCTCCTTGCTTTGACGGTCAGGGCGTGGCGAGTGGGCGTGTCGCGGCGAAGAAGCCGCTCCAGTCGAGGGCGCGGGGCTGGATGGTGGCCCCCGTGTGGGGCGCGTCGATGATCCGGTCGCGCCCCTGGGAGTCCTTGCCGAGGTAGATCGCGACGTGGTGGACGCTTGCGGGGTCCGCGCTGTCGTAGGCCCAGAACAGCAGGTCGCCAACCTGAAGGCTGGCTGGGTCGACCGGTGGGGTCGCTCGGTACTGGGCGGCGGCGGTCCTGGGCAGGTGGACGCCGGCCTGCTGGAAGGCCCGCATGGTGAAGCCGGAGCAGTCGTAGAAGCCGTCGCGGCCGTCCCCGCCCCACTCGTAGGGCGTGCCGATCTTGGAGAGCGCGAACGCAACCACCCTGGCCACTCCCGCGCCCGCACCCGCCTGCTGTACCGGGGCGGCAAGGCCCGGCGCCGTGCCCGGACGCGGGCTGCGGGCGAGGGCCGGCCGGCTGACGACCGCGCCGACGAGCCCGGCGCCGAGCCCTCCAGCAGTGCCGAGGGCGACGACGGCGAGCACCACGGCGACCAGTCTGCGCATCGCCTCACCCGCCCTTGGTCCTGGCCTCTTGGCCTTGCGTCGCTGGTGGCCGGCCGGCCCTGCGCCGCCCCCACCGGTCGAGGGCCAGCCGGCCGCGGCCACCGTCCCCTCGGAGGCTCACGCGACAGCTTGCTGACCGGCTCACCGCGCCGAGGGCCCTGGGGGACGGCTGGGCGCGCACCGGGACGCGTCGACGGACGGCCCGCCGCGGCCAGTGGCAGCAGTGCTTGCACGCCGCCGCAGCGGCTGTGAGGTCGTCAGCAAGGCTGTTAGCGCGGTTGTCAGCAAGCCGGGACCGGCAGGGTCCGCCTGCCAAACCGGGCGCCGCGCCGTCCGGCATCGCCGGTCGGGTGGCGCCGCCCACCGTCCGGGCGCCGCCGCGGGTGGCCCCCTTCCCGCGGCGGCGCCCGGCCGACACCCGCCGGCACTGCGTGCCGGCTTGGAACTGTCACGGAGGAACGACGATGCGCCAGCTTGTTGCTGACGTGACCTACAGCCCGGACTGGAGCCTGTTCTCAGCCGGCGACGCGCTCACCAAGAAGGGCCTGAACCTGCTCGCGGCCATCGCCCTGGTCGCCTGCGCGGGCTGCTTCATCTGGGGCGCGGTGCTGGCCGCGGGCGGGGTCTCCAGCCAGATCCCGCACAACGTGGCCCGCGGCCGCCAGCAGATGCTCGTGTCGGCGCTGTGCGCGCTGGCGATCGGGGTCGGGGCGCTGCTGATCAACACCCTGTTCAAGGCCGGGCAGAGCGTCTGACCGGCACACCGGACCGGACCGTGCCAGGCAGCGACCTGGTGCCGCTGCCTGGCACCCACCTGTGGGAGGAAGCGACGCGATGACACCAGCAATCCCCCGAACCCGGGGCGCTTGGCGCCTTCGGGCCTGGCTGGCGCTGGCGGCGGTGCTCGGCCTGGCCGTCGCCGCCCTGGGCCGCGCCGCTGGCCGTGGTGGTCGGCGGGCTGCGTGGCAGCAAGGCGTGCGGGCCGGCCGGACGCCTTGACGGTGTCCCGGTCGGCTGGGCGCCGACCGAGCAGGGGGCCGTCGCCGCGGCGGCCGCCTATGCCAAGGTCCTGTCGGCGCGGTGGTTCCTCACCGACCCGAACGGCCAGCGCCGCCGGCGCGCGGTCGCGGCGATGGCGGTGCCAGAGCGGGCCGGGGCGCTGGCGGCGAGCCAGGACCGGCTCGCGCGGCAGGTGCTCGCCAGCCCGTTCGGCGCGGGGCTGGGGCGCCGCGGGGTCAGCTCGGTGCTCACCACCGCCTTTCTCGGCTACCGCACGGAGGCCTACACCGCCACGACCGCGCGGGTCGCGCTGTGGGCGGTGGTGGTCTACGGCAACGACGGCGGGCTGGCGCCGCAGGCGCTGTGGACGACCTCGACGCTGTCGCTGCGCTGGGCAGCCGAGGACTGGAAGCTCGAGGACGTGGCCACTACACCGGGGCCCGTGCCGGTCCACGGCCAGGACGCCCCCAGCCTGCCACGCGACCTGCTGGCAGCGGCCGGCGGCCTCAAGGGATTCACCGATGTCGCCGGAGGGTGACCGGCGGCGGCGCCGCGGCGCGTGGGTCCTTGTCGGCCTGCTGGTGGTCGCCGCGGTGGTGCTCGCGGAGCAGCCGCCAGCGCGTGCCGACCCACCCGGCCGGGGAGGCTGCCAGGGCGGTCCGGCCGGGATCTTGGGGTGCGCGCCGATCTCCGGCCGGCTGGTCGGCGCCGTCGCCGAGGCGGCCGGCAACACCATCATGGCGGGCGTGACCGGCTGGTTCACCGATGCGGCCGGGTGGTTCGTCAGGCAGGTCGGCGAGCTGCTGGTCGGCACGAGCAGGCCGCAGCTCACCGCGGGCTGGTGGGTGGGCAAGTACCGGCTGCTGCTGGCGTTCGGGGTCGTGGTCGCCAGCGCCACGCTGCTGCTGGCGATCGTGGACGCGGCCGCCAAGGGAAGCTGGGAGGGCCTGGCGCAGGCACTCGGCATCGACGTTCCCGCGGCGGCGGTCGCCGGCAGCGCCGCGCCGGTGCTGGTGCAGTACCTGGTCGACGTCGCCGACTGGCTGTCGGGCAGGCTGCTGGCCGACTTCGCTGCCAACGGCACCACCACCCTCAGCCACGCCGCGCAATGGTTCACCACGTTCGGGACGGCGACCGCCACGCCTGCGCAGCCGCTGTTCCTCGGCGTGGTCGTGGCCCTGCTCACGATCCTGGCCGGCCTGCTGGTCGTGGTGGAGCTGCTGCTGCGCGCCAACGCGATCTACCTGGTGACGGCGCTGGTCCCGCTGGTGTACGCGATGCGGGTGTGGCCGGCGCTGCGGCCGGTGGCGCGCAAGACGACCGAGCTGCTGGTCGCGCTGGTGTTCGCGCAGCCGCTGGTGGCCCTAGCGGTCACGTTCGGCGCCGCCGCCGGCGCGAGCCTCGGCGGGCTCGGCGACGCCGCGCTGGCCGACTTCGGCACAGCGCTGGCGGGTGGGGTCATGCTGCTGCTGGCGGCACTGGCGCCCTGGGCGGTCATGGGGCTGCTGCCGGTGCTGGAGGCCGGCATGGCGGCCCACCGGCAGCGCGCGGCGCTCACCGCCGGGCCGCGGGGCGCCATCCAGACGGTGTACGTCGGCAGCTACCTCGGGCGGCTCACGCAGGTGCCGCGCGGCCGAACGGCTGGGACGGCCGCCGGCTGGGGCGGACCGGCCATGGCGAGCACGCAGGCGGTTCGGATGGCGGCGCAGGCCACCGCGGCGCACGCCACCCGCACGGGGGTGGCGGCCAGCCGGGGACCGCAGGCACCGCCACCGCCGTCTGCGGGCGCCGGGCGGGCGGCCTCGGATGACCGGCCGGGCGGCCGCACCACCCGTCCGCCGAGCTCCCGAGGACCAGGAGGCGACCGCTGATGGGCGTCCACTACCTGTTCCCACCACCCGAGCACAAGCACGTGCTCGGGCCGCTGACCGGAGGCCAGGTCACCATCCTGGCGGGGTCGGCGCTGCTGGCGATCGTGGCCGTCACCCGGCCGCACGCCGGCGCCGCGGGCGCGGCCGTGACCGTCGCGCTGCTCGCCGCGGTCGCGGCAGGCACGCTGATCCCGGTGCGCGGCAGGGTCGTGACCGAGTGGCTCCCGGTCGCCTTCGGCTACGGCTGGGCGCGGCTGCGCGGACACGGCGACTTTCGGTCGCCGCCGCGGTCGGGCGAGCCCGCGGGCGGGCTCCGCCTGCCGGCAGGGGTCGGCGCGGTCGAGTTCCTCAGCCACCCCAGCGACGGCGGCGAGCTCGGCGTGGCCGCAGACCGCGCCGCCGGCCTGTACACCGCCGCGCTCGAGTTGGCCGGACCGTCGTTCCTGCTGGAGGACACCGCCACCCAAGAGCAGCTCCTGGCGCGGTGGGGGGTGCTGCTGGACCGCCTCGCGCAGTCGGGCAGCCGTGTGCACCGGCTGCAGTGGGTCGTGCGCAGCGCACCCGACGATCCCGGCGCGCTGCGGGACTACGCCCGCCGTGCCAGGTCCCACAGCCTCGACGAGGCCGCCGCGGTGGTCCGCTCCTACCTCGCGCTGGTCGAGGACTGCGCGGCCGGGTCGGTGCGCCACCAGACCCTGGTCGTGGTGCAGATCGCGGCGCGGGGCTCGACCGAGGCGATCCGCCGCGCCGGCGGTGGCGACCATGGCGCCTGCACGGTCCTCGCCGGCGCGGTGCAGTCGGTCGCCGATGCGCTGGTCGACCTCGGCGCGCAGGTCCGGCGCCCCCTCTCGGCTCGCGCCTACCAGGGCATGATCCGCACCGCCTACGACCCGCAGGCGCGGGCCGAGCTGGACCTGCTCGACCGGGCCGGGCCGCGGCGGGGCTGGGGCAGCGATGCGCCGTGGCCGCTGGCGACCGAGGAGCGCTGGGGCTACTACCGCACGGCCGACCGCGCCTGGCACCGCTCCTACAACCTGGTGCTGCCGCTGTCGGAGCTGCCGGCGGACTGGTTCGCGCCGATGCTGCTGGTCGACGACGGCATCTGCCGGACGGTCAGCATGACCCTGCGGCCGGTGCCGCGCCAGCAGGCAAACCGGGAGGTCGGCCGGGCGCTCACACGGCTTCGCGCCGAGGAGCTCCGCAAGGACCGCCTCGGCCAGCTCCCCACCGCCCACGACGACAAGCAGGAGGCCGCCGCGCGCCAGCGGATGCGGGAGCTGGCCGACGGGCACGCGGAGCTGGTCTACGCGGCCACCGCGACCGTGACCGCGCCGGACCTCGCGGCGCTGGAGCAGGCCTGCCGGTCAGTCGACCAGGTCGCCGGGCTCGCCCTGTGCGAGCTGCGCCTGCTGGAGGGCCAGCAGGCCCGCGGCTTTGCCTGGACCCTGCCCTTGGCCAGGGGGCTGGACTGATGCGCGCCGAGCCGCGGACCCGCCGGCACCCCTACCGCGGCACCACCAGGCACGTGCAGTCGGCCTATCCCTTCGTCGCCGACGTCGGCCTCGGCCGGCGGGGCGCGGTGATCGGCCGCGACGGGCTGCGCCGCGTGTTCTGTTTCGACCCGTTCGCGCTCTACGAGCAGGGCAAGCTCCACGGGCCGAACATGCTGGTGCTCGGCGACATCGGCTACGGCAAGTCGAGCCTGGTCAAGCTCTACCTGTACCGGCAGGCGCTGTTCGGGTACGTGCCGCTGGTCACCGACGTCAAGGGCGAGTACGACCGGCTCTGCGAGGCGCTCGGGGTCACCCCGGTCCGGTTCGCCCCGGGCGGACGGCTGCGGCTCAACCCCCTCGACCCCGCCGTGGGCGGCAGCGCCCGGCTGGCGCTGCTGCGGTCGATCGGCGAGCTGCTGCTCGGCCGTGCGCTGCGGCCCCGCGAGGACGCCGCGCTCGACCAGGCCTACACCCGGCTGGAGCAGCAGGCCCGCCGCCAGCAGCGCCAGCCGGTCATCCCCGAGGTCGTCGAGGGACTGCTGCGGCCACCCGACGGCGCCGCCCCCGCGCTCCAGACCACCACCGGCGAGCTCACCGAGTGGGGCCGCGACCTTGCATTCGCGCTGCGGCGGCTGGCCAGCGGCGACCTCGCCGGCTTGTTCGACCAGCCGACCACCGTCTCGCTGGACCCCGACGCCCCGATGGTGTCGGTGAACCTCTCCCAGGTCCCCGACGCCGCCAAGCCGGTCCTGATGGCCTGCGTGGCGGCCTGGCTGCGGGGCGTGTGGGCGCGCACCGACCGGCGCCGGCGGATCGTCGTCCTGGAGGAGGCCTGGCACCTGCTCCGCTCCCAGAGCCTCGCCGAGCTGCAGCAGGCCAACTTCAAGCTCGCCCGCCAGTACGGCTGCCAGAACATCGTGGTCATGCACCACCTCGGCGACCTGCACGCCGCCGGCGACGCCGGCAGCCGCACCGCGGGGCTCGCCGCCGGCCTGCTGGCCGACGCGTCGACCCGGGTGCTGTACCACCTCGACGAGGGCGAGCTGCACGCCACCGCCGAGCTGCTCGGCCTCAACCAGACCCACCGCCAGGTCATCCCGCGGCTGGCGCGCGGCTCGGCGCTGTGGCTGGTCGCCGGCCGGCCGTTCGTGGTCCACCACCAGCTCGCCCCGCCGGACCGCAGCCCGGAGCGGTGGATCGTCGACACCGACCAGGCCATGCGCGGCGACCCCGGGCCGGCAGCCCCCATTGGCGCGCCACGGCTGGCCGCCGGCGGCGACGGAGCGGTGGCATGAGCGGCATGAGCGCCCCCGCGCGCTCGGGCAGCCGGGCGGCGGTCCCGGGCGCAAGCGGCGTCCTCGCGCCGTTGGCGGCCCTTGCGGCAGCGCTCGTGCTGCTGCTGTGGGCCACCGGGAACCTCGCCGCGCTCCTGGTGCACGGCCACCGCCCGCGGGCACGGCTGGACGACATGGGCGCGGTCGCGGTCCGGCTGGCCGGGCACCCCGGCGACCCCGCGGCCGCCTGGCCGCCGGCCGACCGGGCGCTGCTGCCGGGACCGGTCGGGTTCTACGCCACCCTCACGGTGCTGGCCGGGATCGGCGTTGGGCTGGCGGTCGTGGGGTGGCGCACCTACCAGCGCCACGCCGGCACGCTGGCAGGCCGCCGCGGCCAGGGTGCGAGCTGGGCCAGCCGCCGGGACCTGCGGGAGCTGGCGGTGCGGCGCGGCTCCGTGCTCACCGGCAGGATCGTCCTCGGGCAGGCACCGTGGCGCGCCACCATCGCCGCGCCGCGCCGCCACTCCCTGCTGGTCTTCGGACCGACCCTGTCCGGCAAGACGTCGAGCTTCGTGATCCCCACCATCCTGCGCTGGCGCGGCCCGGTCATCGCCACCTCCAGCAAGGTCGACATGCTCCTGGCCACCGTCGACGCCCGCCAGCGCCGCGGGCGGGTCATGCTGCTGGACCCGTTCGGCGCGGCCGGGCTCCCAGCGGTCCGGTGGTCGCCGCTGGTCGGCGCCAGACACTGGGCCGACGCGCTCGACATGGCCTACTGGCTCACCCAGGCAGGCTCGGTGGCCCACTCAATGCAGAACGCCGAGTTCTGGGAGACGCTCGCGCGGACCCTGCTCGGCCCGCTGCTGTACGCCGCCGCCAACAAGCCCGCCGGCACCATGCTCGACGTCGTTGCCTGGGCCAACGAGTACGACCGGGCCGAAGAGGTGCTCACCGTCCTCGACGAGCTCCAGGAGCGAAACCCGACCGATCCCGCGCCACGGCTGGCCGCGAGCGCGCTGCTCACGAGCCTGCGCGCCGACACCCGCCGCCGCGACTCGATCTTCGGTACCGCTCAGGTGCTGCTGGACGTATACCGTTACCCAGCCGTCGCGCACCTGGCCGACGGCTGCGACATCGACCGCGAGGCGTTCCTGCGCGGCTTCGACCGCGACGGCGCACCGGTCGACAACACCGTCTTCATCTACTCCCCCGAGCACCGCCAGGACCAGCTCCGGCCCCTGATCGAGGCGTTCGTGTCGTGGCTGGTCCGCGGGGTCGAGGACCGCTACGCACTCACCGGGCTCGCGCTCGATCCGCCACTGCTGCTGATGCTGGACGAGGCCGGCAACATCGCCCCCCTGCGCAAGCTCGGCACCTACGCCTCCAGCCTGGCGAGCCAGGGCGCGCAGCTCGTCGCCGTCTTCCAGAACTACGCCCAGATCCGGGACCGCTACGGCAACCAGGCCGGCACCATCGTCACCAACTTCCTGACCAAGGTCCTCATGGCCGGCACCACCGACCGGGAGCTGCTGGACCTGCTCACCCACCTGCTCGGCAAGCAGGAGCTGCCCGAGGAGTCGGTCACCTTCGGGCCGGACGGGTCCCGCACCGCTACCGCCGCCATCCGCCAGCGCGACCTGGTCCCCGTCCACGAGCTCGTGCAGCAGCGTCCCGGCCAGGCCCTGGCGCTGCTCAGCCACCGCAGGCCAACCCGGCTGCGGGTCCGCCAGCACACCGAGCTCCGCGAGTTCCGCGCCCTGCTGCCGGCAGCGCCCGACCATCCCCTGACCGCCCGCTTGCACCACCTGGGCCGTAAGCTCAGCGCTGCGGTGAGGCTCCGCCGGCTTACCGCGCCGGACCGGTCGACCTGTAAGCATCCCGGTGAGGATGTCAGTAAGCCCAACGCGCTTTCTCACCGTAGGGAGAGCGACCGATTCGGTCCCGACTGACCACAGAAGGCGGCAGTATCGGCATCTACCAGCGAACATGACAAGTGAGCGGATCTATGCAAAAGTTCGCTGCCATCGGCAACCCACCACCGAGCATGCCTGCCCCGCCGGGAACCGTAGTCGCGCTCACCCGAGCGCGCCGCGCCTGCAGCACCGCGCTGCTGGTCGCGATGCTGACCGCCGGCTGCAGCGGCACACACAACCGCCCTGCCCCCACGACCACCGCAGCGACCGCAGGCACCACCACGACCAACGATCCCAACACGGCTGTGGTCGCTGCGTACCGCGCTTACTGGGCGGACCTCATCGACGCCGGCAAGACCGCCGACTGGGAGTCGCCACGCCTGGACGACCACGCCACCGGCGAGGGCGTCGCTGTCGCTCGCGACAACTACCGGCAACTGCGGGCTCAGGGTCTGGTCGTCCGCGGGACGGTCAGCCTCCATCCGCGGGTCGTCGCCATCCGTGGCGGCACCGCCACCATCGAGGACTGCACCGACGTGACCAAGTTCCTCCGCCGTGATGCCAAGACCGGCAAAGCTGCTGAACCAGAGGTCCGCGATGTGAGACGGACTGTGGTCACGCTCAAGCGCATCTCGGGCAGGTGGCTGGTCAGCAACAGCGAAGCGAAAGGCCAATGCGCAAAGTAGCCCCGCTCGTCTCCCTGCTGCTCCTGGTCACGCTGGCCACACCGGCGTACGCCGGGTTCTCCCCCAACGTGCGGGTCCAAGACCGCCCCACGGGGGTCGACCTCGGCGCCCGCACGCCCGGCGCGCCGGGGAGCGCTGCCACCGAGCCGGCGCCGACCGGGCCCGGCGGTGACGCGCGGAAGGTCTCGTGCCTGTACGTCCCGGCGACCAGCCTCTCGGGCGGCCTGACCTTCGCCGCCACGTGCTCCGACCCGGCCGCCACGAGCGTGCCGTTCGACCCGTTCGGCAACGCCCGCTTCGTGCTGCCCCAGCCAGCCGGCGCCGGGCAACCCGCCCAGCCGGCCCCACCCGGCGGCCAGCCGACCGTCGCCCCGGGCATGCTGGCCAGCCAGGCAGCCCGGTTCCTCCCGCTGCCAGCCCCAGTCATTCGCACCAACCCAACACCCGACCACGACCAAGTCGTCAATCTCGCCACCTGGCTGTGGGCCGCCCCCACGAGCTGGGACCGACGCACCGCGACCGCGAGCGTGCCCGGCCTGTCGGTCACCGTGACTGCCGTGCCGACCACGCTCACCTGGACCATGGGAGACGGCGGGCGGACCGTCTGCCAGGGTCCGGGCACACCCTACGACCCGACGCGCGCGCTGGCTGTACAACGCACCACCTGTTCCTACACCTACCGGCGCAGCTCCGCGGGTGAGCCAGACGGCCGCTGCCAGGTCAGCGCCACCACCATCTGGCGGGTCACCTGGGTGGCCAGCGGATCGGTCGACGCCAGCGGCACGCTGCCACCCCTTGCCCGCTCGGCACAGACGACCCTTCGCGTGGTCGAAGCGCAGACGCTCAACTAACAGCTTCGAGGAGACAGGCCCATGGTCGCCACCACTCCGCCCGGTCCGGCGCCCAGCCCGCAGCGGACCGCACCGCAGCGGACCGCCGCCACCCGGTTCCGCGTCGCCCCCGCACCGCGGCAGCGCAGCCCGCTGCTGCTGGTGGTCGCGGTCCTGGTGATCCTGACGTCCGCGGCGTCCGGCGCGGTCCTTTACCTCCGCGTGGGCAGCCGCGTCGAGGTGCTCGCCGTGGCGCGCACCGTCCCCCTTGGCCAGCGGATCGCCCCGGCGGACCTGCGCCGGGCGCGGATCTCCGCCGACGGCGGCGTGCACGCCGTCCCGGTCGGCGACGCCGGGCAGGTCATCGGCAAGACCGCCACCACAACGCTGCTGCCGGGGATGCTGCTGGCCCCAGAGGCGCTCGCGCCCGCGGCGGCGCCAGCGGCCGGGCAGGCGATCATCGGGCTGGAGCTGACCGGAGCGCAGCTCCCGCTGCCCGCCGACCGGCTGGCGCCCGGCGCGCGGGTGCAGCTCGTCCGCACCCCGCCCCGGGAGGCCCCTGCGGCAGCGCCCGGCCCCAACCAGCTCGCCACCGACACCATCCTCACCGACCACGCCGAGGTGTACACCGTGCAGCCATCCGCCGACGGCGCCAGCGTCCACGTGGCGGTCCTGGTCGACCAGGATGCGGCGCCCGCCCTGCTGGGGCTGGCAGCCGCCGGGCAGGTCGGCATGGCCATTCTCCCGGCGGGCGGCGCGTGAGCGTGGTCGCGCTGGCCAGCGCCAAGGGCGCACCCGGGGTCACCACCGCCGCAGTTGCGCTCGGTGGCGTGTGGCCGAGCCGCGCGCTACTGGTCGAATGCGACCCCGCCGGCGGGGACCTTGCGGCCCGCTTCGAGCTGGCCGCCACGCCCGGCCTGGTGTCGCTTGCCTCCGAGACACGCCGGGGGCTTCGGGCCGAGCAGCTCTGGCTGCACGCGCAGCGGCTGCCCGGCGGCCTGCCGGTGCTGCTCGGCGTGGGGGGCCCGGAGCAGGCACGCGCGCTGGGGCCGCTGTGGTCGCTGCTCCCGCAGGCGCTGGCGCAGGCGGGCGGGGACGTCGTGGTCGACTGCGGCCGTGTCGGCCCCGACAGCCCGGTCGCGCCGCTGCTCCACGCCGCCGACCTGGTGGTGCTGCTCGCCCGGCCGACCGTGGAGGGCGTCGCGCACCTGGAGCTGCGGCTGCACGCCCTGGAGCGCGACCAGATCCGCCCCGCGGTGGTCCTGGTGGGCGAGCGGCCCTTCGACCGCCGCACGGTCCAGGCACGGCTGGCCGCCGACGGGCTGCACGCCAAGGTGCTCGGCGCGCTCGCCGACGACCGCGACGCCGCCGCCGTACTGTGCGGCCAACCGGGCCCGTCGCGCGGCCTGGGCCGCTCCCGCCTGGTCCGCTCCGCCCGCGTGCTCGTCGAGGCGCTGCTCGTTGCGCTGCCCGGGCACGCCTGCGAGCAGCGCACCAACCCTGGCCGGACCGCCAAGGAGGCCGGGCATGCCACCGGCTGACCACGCGCTGGTCGAGCAGCTGCACCCGCTGGTCGCCGACCGCCTCAGCCGCTGGCGCGCCGCCCAGGAGACGGCCGGCCGCGACGTCGCCGCCGAGGACGAGCAGCAGTACGCCGTCCAGCTCATCGACCAAGTCCTCGACGAGCACGCCCAACGCCAGATCACCCGCGGCGCCGCCCCGCCCGACCCTGGCGGCGCGGAGGACCTGGCCCGGGCGATCTACGCCGCCCTGTTCCGCCTGGGGCCGCTGCAGCCGCTCCTGGAGGACCCCGACGTGGAGAACATCAACATCAACGGCTGCGACGAGGTCTGGCTGAAGTACGCCGACGGGTCGGTCAAGCAGGGCCCGCCGGTCGCCGCCAGCGACCAGGCGCTGATCGAGCTGATCCAGCTCATCGGCAGCCGCATGGGGCCGACCCCGCGGCGCTTCGACCTGGGCCAGCCGCGCCTGCACCTGCGCCTGCCCAACGGCAGCCGCCTGTTCGCGCTGATGGGCGTCTCGCAGCGGCCGGTGGTCTCGATCCGCCGGCACCGGCTCGTGCAGGTCTCACTCGACGACCTCGTGGAGCTCGGCACCATCGACCGCGGCCTGCACGCCTTCCTGGCGACGCTGGTGCGGGCACGCAAGAACATCGTCGTCGCGGGCGCCACCAACGCCGGCAAGACCACCATGCTGCGCGCGCTGATCAACGAGATCCCGCCGCGCGAGCGGCTGGTGACTATCGAGAACGCCTACGAGCTCGGCGTGCACCAGCCGCAGCTCAAACGGCTGCACCCCGACGTGACCGCGCTGGAGGCAAGGGAGGCCAACGTCGAAGGCGAGGGCGCCATCACCATGGCCGAGCTCGTCCAGTCCGGGCTGCGCCTTGACCCTGACCGCGTCATCGTCGGCGAGGTGCTCGGCGAGGAGATCCTGAGCATGCTGCTGGCGATGAGCCAGGGCAACGACGGCTCCATGTGCACCATCCACGCCCGCTCCTCGCAGGAGGTCTTCTCGCGGATCGCGACCTACGCGATCAAGTCGCCCGAGCGGCTGCCGATCGAGGCGACCAACCTGCTGATCGCCGGCGCCGTCGACATGGTGGTGTTCATCGAGCACCGCGACCAGACCGCACTCGGGGGGCGCCACGACCGCTACGTCTCCTCGGTGCGGGAGGTGACCGGCGCCGACGGCTACCGGATCACCAGCAACGAGATCTACCAGCCTGGCCCGGACGGCCGTGCCGTGCCCAGGCCGGGCGCGCCGCTGCGGTGCCTGCCCGACCTCCAGCGGCACGGGTTCGACCCCGCCTGGCTGGACCACCCGCGGGGATGGTGGTCGCCGTGAGCGCGGCGCTGGGCGCCCTGGTCGGCGGTGGCCTGGCCGCCGGGGTCGTGCTGCTGGTGGCCGCGATCCGCGGCGTAGCGCCGCGCCCTGAGCGGGTCGGGCGGGCACGCGCCGCCTCGCCCGCCCGCCAGCGACAGCTCCGCCCTGCGGTCGCGCTCGCCGCCGCGGTCACGGTCGGGGTCGCGACCCGCTGGCCGGTCGGGGCGCTGCTGGCAGGCCTGCTCGGCTGGTTCTGGCCGGCCCTGTTCGGCGCCAAGGCCGCAACCCGGCAGGCCATCGCCCGGATCGAGGCGATCGCCGCCTGGGCGGAGATGCTGCGGGGCATGATGGCGTCGGCCGCCAGCATCGAGCAGGCGATCACCGCGACGGTGCCGCTGGCGCCGGCGCCGATCCGCGACGACCTCGCCGAGCTGGCGGAGCGCCTGCGCCGCCACCAGCCGCTGCCGGCGGTGCTGCGGCCGCTGGCGGACGCGATCGACGACGACGTCGGCGACCTGGTCGTCGGCGCGCTGCTGCTGGCCGCCGACCCTGGCCAGCGCGCCGGCCAGGTCGCCGAGCAGCTCGCGGAGCTGGCCGTGGTCGCTCGTGAGAAGGCCACCATGCGGCTGCGCGTGCAGGCCGACCGCGCCCGCCTCCACGCCGCCGCCCGCGCGATCACGCTCATCACCCTTGGGGTCGTGGCCCTGCTGGTGCTGTTCGGTCGGGGGTTCCTCGCCCCCTACGGCACGCTCACCGGGCAGCTCACCCTGCTCGGCGTCGGCGCGCTGTTCGCCGCCGGGCTGGCCGGGCTGGCGCGGCTTGGCCGCGCGGGCGCCGCCCAGCGGTTCATCCGCACGGCCGGCAGCGCACACGGGGAGCAGCGCTGATGGGCGCGGCGGTGCTGGCCGGCTGCGGGTTGGGCGTGGGCGTGGCCCTGCTGCTGGCGGCGGTGTGGCCGAGCAGGCGCTCGCTGGCCGGGTCGCTCGCCCTGCTGCGAGCCAGCCCGCCGCCGGAGCCCGCCGCGGAGCCGGGCGCTGGGCTGCCGGGCTGGCAGGCGCGGGTCGGCCACGCCGTCGCCGAGCTGTCCCGGCCGCTGGGCATCGAGTACCGCACCATCCGGGTGGACCTTGCGGTCCTTGATCGGCCATTGGACGCCCACCTCGCCCGCAAGACCCTCTGGGCGGCCGGGGCGGGCCTGGCCGGCGCGTCGCTCGGTGGCGTGGCGGCGTCGCAGGGCGTCGCCGGCTCGGTCCAGGTCCCGGCCTGGCTCGCGCTCGCCTGCGCGCTGCTGGGCTTCACGCTGCCCGACCGGCAGGTCCGCGCGGCGGCCCGGGCGCACCGCGCCAGCATGCGGTACGCGGTCGGTGCGCTGCTGAACCTGGCAGCGGTCAACCTGGCCGGCGGCGCCGAGGTCGAGGAGGCCGTCGCCAACGCGACCCGGCTCGGCGACGGCTGGGCGTTCGCGCTGCTGCGCCACAGCCTCGACCGCGCCCGGCTGGGGGGCGAGAAGGTCTGGGCGGTCTGGGCGCAGCTCGGCGAGCAGCTCGGCATCCCGGAGCTCAAGCAGCTCGCGCAGCAGCTCACCATCGCCGGCGACGAGGGCGCGCGCATGCGGCAGGCGCTGGTCGCCATGGCCGGGCAGCTCCGCCGCCACGAGCTCGCCGAGGCCGAGGTCCGCGCCGGCGAGGCCAGCGAGCACATGGTCCTGCCGCTGGCCCTGCTGGCGGGCGGGTTCCTGGTCCTGCTGCTGTTCCCCGCCGCCTCCCAGGTCCTGGGGACACTGGGCTCGTGACAGGCACGACACAACCGACGACACAGACGACACACAAGGAGGTGATGCGGATGCCCGAGTGGGACCTGCTGTGGGCGCTGGCCGCGGTGGTGCGCGCCCGGCTGGCGGCCCTGCACCGAGGCCAGCGCGGCGCGCTGAGCCTGGAGACGGTCGCGATCGCGATCGTGCTGGTGCTGGTCGCCGGGGTGCTGCTGGCGATCCTGCGCGCCAAGGTCACCGCCGGCGCCGACCGGATCCAGCTCCCAGGCTCGTAGCCGCCCATGCCGTCGCTGACCAGTTGGCGTTCGGGCCGAGCCGGCGAGCGGGGCACCATCGCGCTGGAGGCGGTGGTGATCTTCCCGCTGGTCATCCTGCTCGCCTGGGTCGGCATGCAGCTCGTGCTGATCCACCTGGCGAACCGGGTCGCGCTCGCCGCCGCCGCCGAAGGCGCCCGCGCCGCCCGCGTCCACACCGGCAGCACCGCCGCCGGCGAGCAGCGCGCCCGCCGCTACCTCGCCGACCTCGGCGGCAGCCTGCTGGTCGGTCCGGCCGTGCACGCCACCCGCGGACCCGACAGCGCCAGTGTGGCGGTCAGCGGCCAGGCCGAGCGGATCGTCCCAATCATCCCCTTGCGGGTTCGGCAGGTCGTGGAGGGCCCGATCGAGCGGTTCCAGGGGGATCTGCGGTGAGGGCCGCGTCGGCGTGGTGGCGCGCGGCCGTGGCCGGCGGGGAGCGCGGCTCGCTGGCGCTGGAGCTGGTCGCCCTCACCCCGGCCCTGCTGCTGGGGCTGTGGCTGTTCGGCGTGTTCTGCCTGCGGGGGATGCTGCTGGACGGCCAGCTCGACAGTGTCGCCGGTGACGCCGCACGCGCCGCTTCCATCGCCCGTACACCCGCCGCCGCGCAGATCGCCGCCACCCGCACCGTAGCGGCGTCGCTGCAGCACGACCGGCCGCTGTGCCAGACCGTCGAGGTCCGCACCGATACGGCCCGCTTCCACCCCGGCGGCAGCGTCCGCGTCACCCTCGCCTGCACCATCCGCCTCCATGACCTCGGCCTGCTCGCCGTCCCCGGGCACCGCACGATCCGGGCGTCCTACACCGTCCCGGTCGACCTGTACCGCGGGGTCGGCCCATGAGCACCCGGACGACTCGGCCTCGACCGCCGCGCACGGCCGCAGGGCAGGGCGGCTCCATCAGCGCGATGGCGCCGCTGCTGGTGCTGGTGGTGCTCACCCTGGTCGGCTTCGCCTACGACAGCGGCGTCGCCATGACCGCGCACCGCCGGGCGGTCAACCTCGCCGAGCAGGCCGCCCGCGCCGGCGCGCAGCAGCTCGACGTCGCCGTGCTGCGCGCCACCGGCGTCTACCGGCTGGACCACGCCGCCGCCACGCGTGCGGCGACCGCCTACCTGACCGCCACCGGGACCCCGGGGCAGGCGCGGGTCGGCCGCGACCCCACCGGCGATTTCGTCGAGGTCACCGTCTCCTGGTCCACTCCGGCGGTCTTCGCCCGGCTGATCGGCCGCGCCCGGTTTTCGGGCAGCGGCACCGCGACCGCCCGCAACTGCCACGGCCTGGTCACGGAGGAAGGCTGTTGAGCCGCCACCACCCACCCTCGCCGTCGCCGGCCCGGCGCTCACCGGCCCGGCGCGCGGTTGACCTCGTCCGCGCCGTTACGGCGCTGGCGACCATCACCGCCCTGACGGTCGGGCTGCCGGTCGTGCTGTGGCGCCTGGTCGGCTGGCCGCTGCCCCACACCTGGCCGGCGCCCGGCGAGCTGCCGAGCCTGCTGACCCGCCCGATCCCCGACCAGGCCATCGCCAACGGGCTGGTCGGCCTGGTGTGGCCGTGGTGGCTGCACTTCCTGGTCTGCCTTGCCGCCGAGGTGCTCGCGGCCGTTCGGGGCCGCACCCCGATCCGGGTCCCCGCCGGCGCGCTCACCCAGGCGATCGCCTCCCGCCTGATCGGCGCGGTGCTGCTGCTGACCCCGCCCTCAGGCTTCATCCAGGCGACCGCCGCCACCGCGCCCCGCCCGGCGGTGGTCGCCGCGGCGACGCTGCGGCCAGCGACCCCAGACGCTGGCCCGACCCCTTCCGCCACGGCCACGGCAGCAGCGACCGGCACGCCGGCCACCACCCTGGCACCGGACCCCACGCCCCAACGGTACGTCGTCCGCGCCAAACAGCCCGACCAGCCCCGCGACACCCTGTGGGGCATCGCCGAACGCTACCTGGCAGACCCGTACCGCTGGCGGGAGATCGAGCAGCTCAACATCGGCCGGCCGCTGCCCGACCCGCCCGGCGGCCACTACCACGGCGGCACCCTGATCTTCCCAGGCCAAGAGCTCCTCCTGCCCGCCGACGCGACCGGCCTGCCACCCACCCGGCCACCCCCGACCATCCCCCACCCGCAGCCCCGACCGCCGCGCTCCGAGCCCAGTCCACCTCCCTCGGCACCCTCGACCACCGCACCGTCGCCGACCACGTCACCGCCGCCGCCGACCGCCGCTCCGACACCCACCAGCCCAGCGCCCGCACCCTCGCCGCCGCAGTCGCTGGCGCCGCCGGCGCCGGAGCGGCCGCCGGCCAGCCACCACGGGACCGGTGCGCTGCTGCCAGCGGTCGCCGCGCTGGCCGGTGCCGGGCTGCTGGCCGCCGGCGTGGTCGCGGTCGTGGCGCGGCGGCGGCGCCTACAGCAGCGCGCCCGCCGCCCTGGCCGTCGCATCAGGCTGCCGACCGGCCCCGCCGCCCAGGTCGAGCTGGCCCTGCGCGTTACCGAGCAGCCCGACGCCGCCGAGTTCCTCGACCTGGCGCTGCGCGCGCTGGCGCACGCCGCCCGCGACCAGCACCTGCCGCTCCCCGACGTCCCGTCGGCGCTGCTCGGCCCGGACTGGCTGGAGGTGCAGTTCGCCCAGCCCGCCGACCCGCCGCCCGCGCCGTTCGCGCCCGGCGGCGCCGCCGACCGCTGGCGGCTGGCCCGCACCACCCCGACCGAGACGCTCGCCCCCCGCGCCCCTGCCGGCGCTGGTCACCCTCGGCCACGCCGACCACGCCAGCGTGCTGGTCAACCTGGAGACCGCCGGGCTGGTCGGCATCACCGGCGCGCCCACCGACGCCAAGGCAGTGCTGGACGCCATGGCGATCGAGCTTGCCACCAGCGCCTGGGGCGGCTTCTTCGAGCTGGTCCTGGTCGGCTTCGGCGCGGCGCTGGCGTCACTGGAACGCGTCCGGCACGCCGCCACGCTCGAGGAGCTGCTGCCATGCCTGGAGCGCCGCCTCAGCCGGGCACGGGACCTGCTCGCCGACACCGGCGCGCCATCGCTTTTGGCCGCGCGCCTGGCCACCGACACCCCCGACAGCCTGGCGCCGACCGTGGTGCTGTCTGTGACCCTGCCCGCCCCGGAGGCGCTCCAGCGGCTCGCCAATGCTGCCAAGGAGCCGGCCGGCCTGCCGTTCGCGGCAGTGGTCATCGGCGACGACCCCACCCTGCCCTGGCGCATCGAGGTCGCCGACGGCCACGCGCGGCTGGCCCCGTTCGGCCTCAAGGTCCGGCCGCAGCGGCTGGGCGCCGAGACCGCCAGCGCCATCGGCACCCTGCTCGCCACCGCCGCCGACACCCACGACACCGAGCCGACCAGCCCGCCCTACGACACCCTCGACCATCACCCCGCGCCCCTGCCGGCGCTGGTCACCCTCGGCCACGCCGACCACGCCAGCGTGCTGGTCAACCTGGAGACCGCCGGGCTGGTCGGCATCACCGGCGCGCCCACCGACGCCAAGGCAGTGCTGGACGCCATGGCGATCG
>WNGF01003438.1_pt1 | contig 21519 bp, 17 predicted proteins | sample 5400641 | NCBI WGS metagenome assembly WNGF01 (sample SAMN13153371, study PRJNA577476) | soil metagenome | isolation source: 80 cm soil or saprolite under grassland replicate 2 | place: USA:California | collected 2016-06-15 | reverse complement strand
GCGCGAATGTAAGGTCAACGCCGGGCCCGCCTGACGATCTTCAACCGAGGCAAACCCGCAGGTCACTGGCCTGCAAACCTTGGCAACCTAAACAGGAACTACGCTCTATGGAACAGATCAACCAACCGAGAGGAGACGCTGACGAGATCTCCAGCCAGCAGTACGCCGAGCTTGAACAGCCAGCCGTCCGTACCGATGTACCCGTGCCTATCTACCAGGCCGAAGCCCCTGGACAGCGCCCGCCCGTGACGTTCACGGAAGCTGAAGCGCACAACCCCTTCGCTCTGCTCACTGAGCTGCATGACCATGCCATGGCGCTGCGGCTGCATGAGAAGCCACCCACCTTCCACCTGACTGAGCTGGCCTTGTCCGCCGCGGTGGTGGCCTGGTGGTCACGCTGGCAGCCAATCTCCATGCACCGGGCGTTCTTGGCTGGGGCCAGCCTGGGTGAGGTGGCTGCCGCTGTGGGGACGACCGAGGATGAGGTGTATCGACAGTGGGAGGCGTGGGCCGAACAGCAGTCGAAGTTAGTCATTGCGGGGCGGCGCGGTGTGGAGCCGAATGAGGCAGCCGCAATTCGAAAGCGGCTCAGCGGACCTCTATGTTAAAACGAAGTCACGGCAATTGCAGGGCATGAGACAGGAGGAGCATGCCGAAAACGATAAAAGAGACGGCACCGAGAGTGGCCAGAACTTCGGCCCAAAGCTGAAGCATCTTCAACCGTTCCTGTAACCGATGCAGCTCTTTTGAGTATCCCGTCTGATCAGACACCGGAAGCTTCTTCGTTGCAGCCGATCGGCTGCGCGAGCGAGTGCCTGTAGAATGCGACTCAATTCGCACGCAGATAGTTTCAAAAACGATGACAAGGCCAAAACACAGCAGCGCTAAATAGACAGCTATGATCTCAATTGGTGAGTCTCTCACGAGCTTCATGTGGTGGGAATTGATGAGGAAGCCAACAACCGCAACCAATGAGGCTATAGCGGTAAACGCGGACTTACTCAACCGCGCACGGTAGCTAGCCATTAGCTGATCCGCTTGTTGTTGCAGGTCGTTTGCCTTCTCGTCTTCCATTACAGAAATCAACTATGGCAGCGGGGAGTCAAGAAATCAAGAGCGCGCACTTCGCGGAGAACGTCAATAGCAACGTAAACAGGACAACTCAATATGGAAACACTCACTCTACAGAAGGGAGCCTTAGAAACACTCCAAGTTGACGAAGCAAGCACGTTTCAGCCAGCGGTGCCGGCCAGCACGGAAGCAAGGCTTGCCGAGCAAGCAGAACGTGCCACGGATACGGCAAGAACAGCCGGAACAGTCGCGCTCGCTGGCGAAGGCGTTCAGCCAGCCGCACCAGCATCCCCAAACGGGCGGCGTTATGGTTATCGCCAAGACAGCTCGCCAGAAGTAGTCGCATTGCTCCACCAAGCGCAGGCCGGCAACACTGAGGCATTCGCGGAGCTGTACCGTCTGCACGTTGACCGCATTACGCGCTACGTCTCCGCCCGTATGCGGGACGAAGACCGAAGCGCAATACCTGACGTAGTCCAGGACACATTCTGCGAGGCGCTTGCCGAACTGCCTAGCGCCCACCACGATGTCACCGGCTGGCTCTTGGCTCATGCCGCCAAGGCATACATCAGGTTCGCAAGGTCGGATCGAAAACAAGAACGGGCGGTCAAGGGCGCCAAGGAAGTAGTCAGACGGGAATATGCCCATGGCTATGCTCGGCACCATCCTGGGAACATCATTGCGATTGGGCATGTGATGCTGGTACACGCCTTGGCTCGGTTGGCCCCTCGCCAACGAGAGATCGTGCAGCACCGCTATCTCGAAGGTCAGACACAGAAAGCAACTGCGGTGCTGCTCGGCAAGACGCTCAGTGCGGTACGGAGTGCAGAACATCGGGCGCTGGTGAAATTACGGGACGAACTCTCTGGCAACCCACTGTCCAACGCAGAAAGTTACCACGAACCGCGTCCCCTGGTGCCCACGGTGGCAGTGTAACCGTGCCATCCGTGGGCTACCTCCCAAGACTCCAACTCACAGGAGCCTAGGACTTATGTAAGCACAACTCAATAGGAAAGGACAACAGGCGGGCAAAGTAACCTACGCCATCTAAAGTAGTCGGTCTTCATAGTCGGCATTGTGGAAACTAGGTCGGATGGCCGGCAGCTACTCCACTCGTAGACTATCCGGCAAGAACCGATTGATCTCTTCGTTACTGAACGTCATATCTTCGTTAATATTGAGCGCCTTCCGGGCCTTCTCATAAGCCTTGGGCGATGTATCCGGTGCGAACTTATAGATTAGGCTTAGCTCTGCAACAAGGTCGTCACGCCGGCTCGTAACATCCGAACGGTTGGGATCGACCTTGATATCGGTAAGCAAATGGACGTACTTTTCACGGACGTACCATAGCTCCTTAGCGACGGCGCGGTGCCGCTCGGCTTCGGCATCGGGATTAAAGCTGAGCTGAAAGATAAGAAAGCCGAGGGTCACCGCGGCGAGGGCGCTAGTGGCATACAGCAATGCTCGCTGACTCGTAATGATCGTGCTGAGCAATGTGCCAGAAGTAAGCGCGGTAAGAACGATGTTCGCCCACTTTATGACATCCGCCTTCGCAGAAGCCATCTCGCGTGCCTTCTCGTGCGTCTTGTGTGAGTAGACAACTCGGCCGAAGCTCTCGCGAATGGCCTGTAAGTTCGGATCGGTGCCGAGCGTTGGGCTAGAAGGCATAGGATGCTCCGAAAATCTTGCGCCACTCAGAGGCTGCGTCATAGTCCGCACTGTTCGTTTCGTACTCGCATGCCTTTGTCGCACGGGCGTATGCCGTCTGTGCGCGGCTCAGCCAGGCGTCACCGTAGCTGTAGATTTCTTCGATGCCCGGTATCTTACAGGTACCGTTGGCATAGGCAAGGAGCTCGCGGAGGAAGTCGCGCACCATCCAGTCGTAGTAGGTTGTGCTCTTGTTGTAATGCTCCCACTTCGCAAGGAAATTGGCGGCCCGAAGTTCGAGCGTGAGCGAGGTAATCGGCACAATGCAATACTCCTGCCAGACCTTCATCATCTTGATGAGATTGCGAGTGTTGCCGTTGCTACGCACATCTGAGTTATGTACATACGCGATCTCTGCTGCGTGGTCAACGGTCTTCCAGCTCCCGCCGCTGTGGGTGTTGGGAATGAAGTACCTGCCGTCGTCGAGCTTCCACGCCGGCAACAGCTCGACCGTATGGCCGTTGGTGAATGGCACTACAACGACCTGACCGTCTCCCCTGATCTTCTCGGTTGTGGTATAACGGGACTGCACTACTCCCTTAACGTCTTGCAAAAGCTGTGACTGTCCGTTGCCGCTGTGTGAGTTATAACGCTGGAACTGCGAGTACGGCATCAAGAAGAGAATATCAACGTCCCTGGGCGGGTAAACCTGCGTCCCCTTCCCATACGATCCAATCAGCAGGGCTGTTGAGCCGTCATAGGCAGTGCTGTAGTAGTGGCTATGCAGCTTGCCTGCCACGCCATTGTACTTCGTGGCGGCGTCGTCACGGTGGTGCTTCTCAATAGCCAAGTTTCTCAAGAACTTGTCGAATCTGTTGCCGGTGCTCATACTTCCCTTGTACTTTCCCTACACGGCTGTGCGGCTACTGTCAGTATGAAGCAACCGCGAGTAGTGTCAAGAACATCTACTCAACGGTGCGACCTACCTGAGTCGCGTCTAGAGCGGCCACGTAGCGCCTGAAGCCCTAACGATACTTGCTACTCTGCCTCGGTAGGCACAAGCTCGCCGCGGAATGTCTTGGCAAGGACCGCTTGCGTCGAACGCTTCACGGAGCGCGCCGCACGTTCTACCTGACCCAGCAGGCGATCAGCCGTCGTGAGTAGCTCGCTTGCCCGGCGGACGATCTCCCGTTGTTCTTCGACCGGCGGCAACGGCAACGGCAGCCGGGCCAGCTTGGTTCCATTGATGTTTGATTGGCTTACACCGTCGGTCTTGACGTGGTGGGCCCACAGTCGTCCCCACGCCGAATCAATCCAGAAGTTGACGTACTGCGGCAACGCGACCTCCGGATTGAAGCGCACCCGGATCAGGTAGGAGGCAAAGGTCATGGGTTCGGTGCCATAGTAGACCGCGCTCTTGCCCACAAGCTCAGGGCTGTTCGTCCGGTTGAAGAGAAGATCGCCACTCTGGAGCAGCAGAGACTCGACCTCTCTGTCAACACTCATATATTTGAGGTCCGCCAGGTCGAGTTGGCCATCCTGAATGTTCCCCATGCGGAGGACGGGAATTCCGTTTTCGGCGGTCGCGTCAGAGCGACGCGAGGTGCCGTAATCCAGGATCGTGGCCGAATCTCCAAGTGGTGCAATGACGTAGCTACCCGGAAGTTCCGGCAGTTCAAGATCGACCACTTCCTCACGTCGGCCACGTCGAGTGCGCCTTTGCTGCATCTCGGTCAGGGCGTGTTCCACGCTCGGAGCATCTGGATGACCCTCACGCCAATCAGCAGTCAGCCGACCGGAGCAAGCTGCAGCGAGGACGGCTTGGCGGAAGCGCTCGATTACACGCCGCGCCACACTGAGGTGGTCAAGGCTACTCGACCGTTTTTCTTCCACCGCCCCCACCAACTCCGAGATCTTATCTTGCTCCCTCACACTTGGAACAGGCACCTTGATATCGTAGAGCTGATCTCGACTCAGTCCGGGGATGGCTGTGGATTGATCTAGACGGGTCAGGCCAAGCGACCTCAGCAGTTGCTCAAGAAACTCCATCTTATAGGGACCCGGATCGTCGATAAAATAGGTGGTATCGATCGGCCAGCAGGGTACGTTGGAGAAATTAACCTCTCCAAAGCTACCCTTTCTGCCGATCACGATCACCGGCGCTGCCGTAATAGCGGTGTCATGCCAACCGACGACGCCGTTCGAGCCATAGACAGGCGCATCGCCCCCGCGACGTTGGGGCTGAGGCAGAGCCTTTCCGTATTTAGCCTCTATCACATCGCCCAAGCGAACCATTCGCCAGCCACTCATGACATTGACCCAGTTTCTCCATTGACCTCCAGAAGTCGCTGCATGTCGGCAAGATCGTCGAGAGCGAGCTGAAGCTCCTCCATGGCCTCGGTTATCAGCTCCTCGGGTTCAGGTACCTCGTCCGGGTCGTCGAGTTCCTCATCTCGCAGCCACTTAAAGGCATCGAGCTTGTAGTGGTGCGCCTTGACCTCGTCAAGTGTGAAACTGCGCCACCGATCGTCAGCCGAGTCACTCGTGCTGCGCTTGCTCAGCCCGTTGGGGTCAGCACCAAAGCAGCGCTCGAACTTGGCGAAGTGCTGGGCGGTGAGTGGACGGCTCTTCTTCGTAATCTTTGGGACGTTGGCGCGCGCATCGTAGATCCAGACGCGCTCGGTTGGGCGGCCCTTGGTGAAGAAGATGACGTTGGTCTTGGTGCCCTCGGTGTAGGGCGAGAAGGTGCCGCGGGGGCAGCGGAGAACGGTGTGCAGGTCGCAGTCCTCCATCAGAACCTCAAACACCTCACCGGCCTGGTTGGCGAAAAGCACGTTGTCGGGGACCACGATGGCTGCTCGTCCCCCTGGTTTGAGTAGTGTCATGACGTGCTGAATGAAGTTGAGCTGCTTGTTGCTCGTTTCCACCACGAAATCGTCGCGACTGGGTGCCTGGTTGGCGCCCTTGGTGCCGAACGGTGGGTTGGTCAGGATAACGTCGAACCGCTGCTTAGTGGGCTCGTCATAGATCGAGTCACCGAGGGTGATGTGAGGCTCAACCTGATGGAGGTACATGTTCATGAGCGCCAGGCGGCGTGGGCGCTGCACCAGCTCCTGACCGTAGTAGGTCTTGGTGCGAATACGGCCCGCCAGCTCGCGGTCAAATGCGCCGTGCGTTTCGCCCTTGAGCCACTCATACGAGGCCACGAGGAAGCCGCCCGTCCCGCAGGCCGGGTCGTTAATGGTGAACTGCTTGTGCGTCCGCGGGTCTGGCTTGATGCAGCGGACCATGGTGTCGATCAGTATGCGCGGGGTGAAGTACTGTCCAGCGCCCTTCTTGCCCTCGGACGCCGCCTTCTCCAAGAGACCCTCAAACGCGGCAGCCTTAACGTCCGTGTCCAGCGCTGTCCAGTCGATCTCGTCGACTAACTGCACCAGGCGATGCAAGTTGACAGGGTTTGTGAACCGACTCTGTGCGCCAGCGAAGATGTCGCCGAGCATACCCGGCTGCTTTCCTAGGGTACGGAGAGCATCAACGTACGTATCAAGTAACTCGGTGCCGCTCTGCTTGCGAAAGTAGGGCCAGTCGGTTCCCTCCGGCAGGCTCCGGTCGCGCTCGTCGGCCATCTTGATGAACAGCAAGTACGTTAACTGCTCGATATAGTCGCCGTAATCGATCCCATCGTGACGGAGGGTATGGCAGAAGCCCCACAGTTTGCCTACAACATCGACGCTCATGCGGCAACAAGCTCCTTGTTAATATCTGCGAGCAGCTCTGTCAGGCGACCATCAAACGCGCGGTTTGCACGTCGCCAGCCGCCATGGTCGGACAGGACCGGGATTGTGTCGAAGTCTTCGCGTTCGATGGACAGATTTTGGATCAGATGCTGGCGAATATAGTCCATCCACCGGGCTTGCTCTTCAGTCAAGGTCGCGCGTCCCGCAACCTGTGCAACAGCCGCGGTGACCCGCTCCTCAGCGGTCAGCAACGGCGAGGTGTCGAGGGCGGCGCGTTTGACCATGGAGATGATGTCCACGAGCGCCTTGTGGTGCGTCGCATGGAAGGCACGCTGGAGGTTCGCTTCGGTGAAGTGCTCAGGTGCCTGGGTGAGCGCCTGGCGCAGCTCGGTGAGCGGCTCAGCACCCCACTCCTGCGGTCGAGACAGCAGGATCGAGAGCGCCCGCACGTCCTCGGCCTTGTCATGCACGAACGAAGCGAACGCCAGCAGATAGTCAGCCGGCTTGTACTCCTGGCCGGTGCCGGCCTTGATGAGCCACTCGCTGGAAACGTCGTCGATCACGCCCGGCGCGACGATGAACGTTCGTTGGCCACGCGGGTACTCGACAAGCAACCGCTGAAACTCGGGATCGCGCAGGATTTTCATCGTGGGGCCGAACGAACCCCGTAGCAACGCAGGGAGTTGCTCGGCGAAGGCGCTCACGTCGCCGTCCGCCAGGAACCGCGCGAACAGCTCGTAGGCCTCGCCAGTCATCTGTTTGGCGACACGTTGCAGTCGCTTGGTCAGCCGACGGATGTTGTAATCCCGGTCCTTGTTCTGCCAGATTTCCTCGATGATCGCGGTCGCACTCTTGCCGTCGCCCTCGGGTGGCTCGACCGTCATGCCTGTGGCGCTGCGGAAGTAGGCCAGCAGTGTGCCATCGAAGCAGTCGAAGACGGTGAAGTGCGACTTGTCCGGGTAGCGGTCGCCCTTGCGCGTGCCGCGACCGAGCATCTGCTCGAAGAGGATGCGGGACTTCACCGGGCGCAGGAAGACCAGATACTCCAGATCCGGTATGTCGACGCCGGTCGTCAGCAGGTCGACGGTCACCACGATGCCGGGGTTGGGCCGGTTGCGAAACTCCCGGATGCGTTGCAGCGGCCGGTCGACCCTGCCCGTCACCTTGGCGACGAAGGCGTCGCCACGGCCGAAGATGTCACGTGCCATGTTCACGAGCTGGTCGGCGTGCGAAGTGTGCGGCAGGTCGTTGGCGGCAAAGATCAGGGTCTTGGGGAACCGGCCGTGCTCGCGCTCGTGCTCGTCGGCGTAGCGCTTGAGTTCTTCGAGGATCTTGCGGTTGGAGTCTGGTGCGGTGATCTTCCTTTCGACGTCCGGTGCTTCGAAGACACGCTCGTCCTCCAACAGGTCGAGCTGTTTGACGCCGGAGTCCGGGTCAACCGAATCAACCTGCTCGCCTTCCCGCAGGAAGACGCCGTTCATGCGGACATCGGACCGGACGCGAACCACGTCGTAGTCAACGAGGTAGCCCTCGCGCACCGCTCGCTCGTACTCGTAGCGGAAGACAAGGTTTTCGAAGTAGGCCATCGTGTGAGCCGCCGGCGTGGCCGTCAGGCCGACCTTGATGGCGTCGAAGTGGTCCAGGGTCTCGCGCCAGGTCGATAACTCGCGTGCCGAGTAGCCGCGGTGGCACTCATCGGCGATGATCAGGTCGAAGGCGTGGATCGGGATGTCGAGCTTCTCAGCGTCGACATCCACCGCCTCGTCCCCCACTCGTAGCGCGCGTTCGCCACCGAACAGGTTGATCGTCATACGCTGGATGGTGCAGATGTACACGAAGGCATCGCCGAGCTTGGGACTGGTCAGCAGCGCGTTCGGCATGACATTCGGGTCCCAGGTGCTCCCCTCGTCGAGGTCAGCCTGCTGGAAGCGCTGAGAGTAGACAGGGTAAATCTTGTCGAACTTCAGGCCAGGCTCAGCCTCAAACGAGGAGAACGCCCGTACGGCCTGCGCGGCCAGGGCGCGACGGTCGACCAGGAACAACACGCGGCGGGCGGCACCAGCCTTCATCAGCCGGTACGCCTGGTTGACCATGGTCAGGGTCTTGCCGGTGCCGGTGGCCATGGTGACCAGCATCTTGCGCTTGCGCTCGCGGATGGTCTGCTCAACAGCCGTGTTCGCCTCGACCTGGTAGGGCCGTAAGCCGAGGTTCTGTGGCACGGAAGCAAGAGCGGCAAGGTCAGCGTCGAAGTCGCGGGTCAGCAGCTCGTCCAGGCCGCCCGGCGTGTGGAAGCGGGCCACCTCGCGAGAGCGGTTCAGGCTGTTACGTACGTCGTGGAACCAGAGCTGCTCGCCGTTGGTGGAGTACAGGAACGGCACGCCGAACTGGCCTTGGTACATGGGAACCTGTCGGATGCCCCGCGAGTAGCGCTCGGCTTGTACCAGGACGCCTTGCGGGCCAAGCGTCAACTTCTTGGCTTCGACCACGCCGCGGACTTGCCCTTTATGGCAGAGGGCGTAGTCAGCAGGGCCGTTGGTCGTCTCGAACTCTGTCAGGGCGACGGGCTGAGCCGATTGGGGGATATCGGCTCCCTCGCTTGGCGTGACCGCCCAGCCAGCATTGGCTAGTTTGGGGTCAATACGCTGAGCGCGGGTCGTCCTTTCAGGTTCGGGTGGCATGCTGGGATTTTACCAAGATCGGGGAGCGGATACTAGAGAGTGGGTATATGTCCAGGTTATTGTTGCCGCTTCTTCAGTCCTCGAACCGCTCCGTAGCAGCACCTTCGCGCGTAACAGCGTCAAGGACTTCCTTGAGAGAATGGCAGACACCCCAGTCGACGCCCAGTGGTAGTTCGACAATGAGGGTGTAGACCGCCTGAGCTTTGACAGGGTCCTGGTGAGGAAGGTCAAGGATGCTGTCGAGCACGGCCTGAAAGGTAGCTGTGGCCCGTGCAAGTTGGTCGGATGGTGGATCGGCCGGCGAATGCTCCCGCTCCAGCATGCGCAGCATGAGTTCGGAGCCGAGGTAGAGGGAGACTATTTGTTCCGGGGTGAGAGCTTGAAGGTTTGCGTTTGCGTGATTCATGCAGTACGGTCCGTCATGTTACGGAACTAGCATGGCACGAATTGGGTGAGAAAGGCAAGCTCTCTCCTTGATGTAGCGTGGGCTAGCGTTTCCTAGGCCAACCTTTCGCAAGAACGATTCGATATTTGTCCCGTCGTTATGGCTGCCCTTGAGCCAACCCACTTGCCACTCCGCCATTCGCTCCTTGCGAATATGGCGATATTCACCTGGGCTTGGTTCGTCTACATACTCACGCTGCAAAACCAATGCTAGGGGCGGTTCGGCCTCTGGGTCGATCTTGCTGAGACGGAGCGCATCCGCATAAGTGGCAAATGAATGTAGCTCGGGATCTTTGCCAGGGACTTTCACCCATACTCGATATTCGAGCACCTCGTCATAGAAATAGCCGCCCCCCGCGTAGACAAACTCGGGATAGGTTCCAACCCTTTCGGGCCTGTAGGCTTCGGGGTACTTCCGAACAGCGTCGAACATCACTTCTCCTCCCCTCGGTCTACCTGCGACGCAGCCTGCGGCCGAGACGCCTAAGAACGCCGTCTCGCTTCGGGGGGTTCATGAGTCGCTCGTACGCCTCCGCTACTCTATTTTTGTCGGTTGCTATTTCAACAAGCTTAGGCAGCCACATAGTCCCACGAGAAGTGTAGGGAGTGGTGTAGTAGTCTGCGTTACTAACCTTGCGGTCAGGTACGACGTCATAGATCTTACCAGCCGGATATTCCCAGATCTGGACCTCATGCTCAGCGATATCACCGTACTCAAAGCTCTCCATGTACCTTTCAAGACCCTTGTCTACTATTTCGCTACCATAGTAGTCACCCTGCTTAGTCTTGTCCGCCAAAATGTATATACTTTTCATGTATTGATATTACCATCCATTCTCCCAAGGGCGATGCTTCGTGGGCGACCCCCCGGGTATCGTTCGGCCCCTTGAATCCTTTATTTGCCTATGATAATGGGGCAGCCGCGCAGACCAATTGCGCGAACCATCTTTATTCTTAGCCGTCCATTGACCGAACGGTTTGATTCGTATCCTGCCTATAACAAACTCGTCGCCATTGAATGGGTTGATTTTCCGTGCGAATGACTTTGCTCCGCCCCAAGCTGTACGTGCCGCACCTTTACTTGTAGTGGCGGCCATTCCCGGGACCATTGATATCCCGGCCCAAATGAGATTGGAGGTCGTAGGGTCATCCTGGTAGTTTTTTGAGGCCTGCGATATTGCCCCTGCGGTCAATACGGCACCTGCGACTGCTATGCATATTACAATCACCGGTCCTACGCATTGTCCCGTCAGGTCGAAATCATTCACCGGATCCCCCGGATACACATAATTATTCTCCACCCCTCCCTCCACCGGATCCACACTGGTGAACCGCCCCAGGGTCGGCAGGTAGATCCGTGCGCCCATGGCTATGGGCGTCAGGGTCAGGCTGGTTTCGGTTATCTTCTGGTGGCTGCCAACGTAGCCGAAGCTGCTGGAGAGTGTGGTGTTGTTGGGGGTGGTCTGTCCCTGGACCGGTTCGCCGAATGGGCCGGAGAGATGGGTGGTGAGCAAGGTACCGCCGGCGTCAGCAGTGGCCATGGTATCGCCATGGATGTTGGGGAGGGAATAGGTCTTGTTGGTAGCAGTGCGGATGGTAAGGAGGACGCCGCCTGGGAGTTGGAGGTATTTTTCGAGGATGTCCCAGTTGGCGTTGCGGACGAAGGCTGGGGAGTCGGTGGGGGTGGTGTAGGCGTAGTAGCGGTCGCCGGTAAGTTGCCAGTTCCATCCAGTAATGTTGTCGGTCTCGCGGTAGGTGATGCGGTCTTGGGCGTCGTAACCGTAATATTCGGCAGTACCGTTGCCGCTGGCGTCGTACTGCTCAAAGCCCACAGACCGGCCGGTTTGGTCGTAGAGCAGACGGAGCGGCGTGGCGTTAGTGCCGAGCTTGGTCATGTCTCCGTGGGGATTGTAGACGGGCGTGTTGTAGAGGGAGCTGGCGGAACTGATGAGGCGGTCGGCATAGTCGTAGCAGTAAGTGGTGGTCACGCCATTGATGGTCTGGCTGGTACGATTGCTGTTTTTGCCGCTGTTTGAGTTGTATGTGCCGATACAGCCAGTGGGCGTGCCGAAGCTGTAGCTGTAAGTATTGGAGCCAATGGTGGCGGCCGTTAACCGGCCGGCCTTGTCGTAGGTGTAGCTTTTGCTTTGGCCGAGTTCGGTGCCAGAGAGTATTTGGCCGGATTGGCTGCGAGTGACGCTGTCGCTAAGGGCCGTGGTCGGAGCGGTGTGCACATCAGCGTCGTCAACGGTGAGCCAGCCAACGCCCTCGATGAGATGGAGAGCCGTCACCTGCGTAGCGTTGGACGGAGTCGTAAAGCTTAGGTTGGTCTGCACCCAATCACTGCTCGCAGCCACGTTGCCGATCCAGGCATAGCTGTATGAGCTGTCCTGGAGGGTGTAGCGCAGTACCACCTTAGAGGCGATGTTCGACTTGTAGTAGTCCTGGAAGGTGTAATTCGTGTTGGGGGTAACGGCCACCGGGTTGAAGTACCACTTGGCATCACCATCGGTGTAGCTGGTGATTTCGGTCTTCAGGCTGCGGTTACCGTTGTGGCCCTCGTTAAGGTGGGTAAAGGTGGCGCTGTTGGTGCCCCAGGCATCAGACTGCCAGGAGGCCGGCAGGCTGCCAGAGACTTGGTCGACCGAAGCGTTGGGTACGAGGTTCTTGCCTTGGTAATAGGTAAGGCCGGTGGTTCTGCCTAGCGCGTCGCGGGTGACAGCCTGGCTCAGCGAGCCCGCAGCGGGATACGCAGTATGTGCCAACCGGCCAAAACTGTCGTAGCTAAGCACCGCTTGGTCGGTGCCGTCCAGCTTTTGGTTGGTTAGACGGTTATAATTGTCGTACACAAAGGTTTCGGTGCCGAGCGGGCTGGTGCGGCTGGAGAGCCTACCGAGGTTGTCGTAGGCGGTCGTAGCGGTATCGTTGAAGTTATCGGTGTAGCTGACGGTGCGGCCCAACAGGTCGAGGGTGGTAATTATGGCGCCCATAGCGTCACTGCTGGCCACAACTAACGGGTTGCCGCTGACGGCATAGTTGTGGATGACGGTGCGGGCCTGGAGGTTCATGTTGCCGCCGTCCGGCAAGGGCATGGTCAGGTACGGAATGGCGGTTGTCAGGACTCTGCCACGGCTGTCATACGTCGTGCAGGTCCACGGATCGTTATTCAGGCGGCTGGCCACTACGCGGCCAACATCGTCATAGATGGTCTCGGTTACTCTGCCGGTCTGTGATCCGCCGGCATCCGGGTCGGCCTCAGTCTTGGTCTTGATGAAGCCGGCTTGTTTGTAGGCTTCGGTAGTTCCAGTGGTACACGGGTTGTCCTTGGTCTCGGTAGCCGTGTAGTAGGCGTAGTTGGTAGTACCACCACCAGGCAGGGTCTTGGTGAGCTGGCGTAGGTAGTTGCCAGTAGCGCCCTGCGTTTCGTAGGTATTGCTGGTGGAGAGGTTGAGGCCAGTAGGATCGATGGTGGTGCTTTGGGCGAGGCCGAGTTCTGGGTTACTGCCGTAGCTGGTGGTTGCGGTAGTATCGCCAATGGTGCTGTCGTAGATTTTGGTGCTGGTGGTGAGGGAGTAGTCGGGGGAGAGGTAGCCATCGAAGTAAGCAGTAGGGCCGGTTTTGCCAGGGCCATCCAGGTGGAGGCTGATGGCGGCGGGATTGTTTACCGTGGCGTAATCGAAACGGAAGCGGTAGGCTTTGCCAGCCTGGAGCGTGATGTCGGCCCCGATTCCATCTACACTGTCCGTGCGCCGGCTCCAGCGGTCAAAGACGAGGGTATCGTCGATCCACAACTTCGCGGCATCGTCGTGATAGGCGGTAAAGTGGAACGTCCCGCTCTGCGTAACGCGCAGTTTGCCGGTCGCCGAGAAACCAATGCCGTCCATGCCGGTATCTTTGGTTACAGGAGCGGTGGCCATATCTTTGGCGAAGACATAGCTGCCGGCGGAATCGCCAAGGCCGGTGGTGTGCAGCTTGGGTGCGCCATACAAACTGTTGCCCTTGAAGTTGTACCAGGCCACGGCCGGGCCCCAGAGGTTCTCGTCGTATTTGCTTTCGTTATGCGGCACTTGGCTGAGGTAGGTGCTGGTTGGTTTGCGGTCGGTGCCGAACCAGTCTTTGGGAGCCGGGCCATAGCTGTCGGTAGGGCGGTCTTCGTCGTCGTAGATGGTGGTGGCTTTGAGGCCGGTTGGGTCGGTGGTGCTTAAGAGTAGGTCTTTGTTGGCGTCCCATTCGGCCTTGGCGGTGAGGTTGGCGATGTCGGTGTCCTGGATGGTGCGGAACAGGTTGTCGTATGTGACCTGGCGGGAGAAGCCGTTGGGTTCGGTGGCGCCGACAACGTGCTGGTTGGTCTTGCCGTAGTAGCTCTTATCCCAGGCGCCTGGCAGGTACTCGATGGTGTGCTCGATGCGCGTGGCGCCAGTGGTGGCGGCTGGTTGTTTGACGCTGGTGGCGCGGCCGAGTATGTCGTACGTCAGTTGTGTTTTGGCAGCGTCGTCGTTGGCGCGGACGCCTGCCGCAACCGCGTCATTGGCCAGGGCGTCGCGGACGCCCGTCAGCCGGTAGCCGATTGGTACACCGCTCGGGTTCAGTACCTGCTCGTACTGGTAATCGGTCAGCTCGTTGCCGGGCCTGGCGATGCGCGTGAGCTGCCCGCTGGTGTAGTAAAAGTACGTGGCCCGGCCATCGTTGGTTTTGACTGCGCAGAGCATGTTGGTAGGTGCGGCACTGTCGTAGCCGGCAGGTGCGCTGCCACAGTTGGTATCCCCACTGTAGTAGACCTTGGCCCAGCGGTTGGAATCCACGCCGTCGGTGATCTGGGTGAGCTTGGCTGGGGTGCCTTCGTAGGTGTACTTAAGCGCGGCTGGGTTGCGGTCGTCAACCGGATTGGTAACCGACTGCAAAGTGCCGTCGGCATTGAAGACATAGGTGCGGCCGTCGGTGTCTTGCAGGGTGAAGGTGCCGTCGGCGTTACGCACGAGCTGGCCGTCTTCGTTGGTTGGCGGCTTGTAGCCAGTGCCGGTCCAGGTGTATTCGTGGGTGTCGCCGCTGGAGTCGGTGAGGACGACACTGTTTTGGTTGATCTTGGCACGGTCGTAGCTGAGGTCGCCGTCTGGATCGACGCCTAAGTTCCAGCCTTCGGGTAAGACTTGGGTTTTGGGGCTGAGCCAACTGCTCGGCACAATCTGAGCGGTAAAACCAGCGCCTTGCATTTTGAGGCTGAAGGTGGCGCCAACGGTGTGCTCATAGTATTCCACGGTTATGGGCACGGACGTACCCTGGGTTAGCTGCACAGCCGAGCCGTAGCCTTCGGTTGGGGCATGATCTTGCCAGTTCTCATACACGGTGTTGCCGTTAATCTTGACCCGCGAGCCATCGTCGCTAAACGTGCCGAATTGGTAGGCGCCGGTTGTGGGTACGGTGATGGTACCGGTCCAGCGAACCATGAAGTCGTCTACCGGGCCGTTGGCAACGGGTGAGCCGTCGTTCCAGGCAAAGTTGAGCAGGGGGTCGGTGCGCTGCATGAAGAGCGTCTTAGTTGTGCTGTCGAGGTTATGCGTGCCGTCGTCGAAGTAGTAGTGTCCGGCCAGGCCGCGCTGGGTAGTGATGGGCCGGACGCCGGTTTGGAGCCAGGTTTGAGGCAGGATCTGCTCATCGACCGGGCCTTTGACGTAGAGGTGGGCGTAGGCCGGCGAGGTAGCTTCCATGTATTCGGCCCGGAACGGCACCACCTGACCGGCTTGCAGGGCAATGCTTGTGCCATAACAGACGCCGGTGTAGCAACCGCCATTGGAGTAGAGCTGTTGGTTGTTGACGTAGATGGCAAGCAGATCGTCGTTGTTGCCGCCGAAGTAATAGGTGCCGGTGGTCGGAGCCACGAAATCGCCGCTCCAGCGGGCATAGAACCAGTCGTCGTGGATGGTGCCCGAGGCTGGTGAGCCAGTGTCCCAGTTAAAGTCGACGTTCTGGTCGACACGGGTTATGTCAGGCGCTGTGGCCGGTGCGCCGCCAGCGTAGCCAGAGGCAACGTTCCAATATTCGCCAACCAGGCCGGTGCGAGACCTGAGCGGCGAGTTGTAGTCCAGACTGACACCCAGGGAACCGCCCAAGGCTGCCGAGGTATGGCTGGCGGCATCGGTGGCGACGTTGCCGGTGGCCAGGTCAACATCCACTGGCCCGAGGTTGTCGTAGGTTTGGGTCTTGTCTTTGCCGGTGCGCAGGTCGATGCGGAACGGTACCGACGAGCCCCAGCCGCTGTAGGTCGCCGTGATGGGGTCGTAGCTGCGGGCTTGCATGTAGTAGGTGGTACCGTCTTGCAGGATGCCGTCAGGGACGGTCCACTGCATGGCGCTCATAACCCCCGAAGTGATGAGCGCGCCTGAAGCGCCTGAACCAGTGCTTACTAACATTTCGTACTTCAGCGGTGTGCTGCCATTGGGGTTAGTCGCCTGGTTCACCTTAAAAGACGCTTGCGGGTCGACGTACACCTGGCCTGATGTCGGCGTGGCAATGCTTGGCGCAGGCGGCGGGCCGCCGTAGGTAAAGGTGACATAGCTATTGTTCGGGTCGAAGTTTTTAAAGGAGTGAGTGGTGCCATCCTCACCCATGACCATCATCCAGGCGTTGAAATCGCTGGCAGCGATGCGCGATTGGTACAGGCTCGTCACATTGATATCCCCAGCCCCGGCAAAGCTGGCGCTGCCCCATACGCCATCCACACAGTTGAAGCTGTTCAAACAAGTGGCATGTCCGACCTGGAAGTTGTGGGTATCCCAATCACCGGTCCAGAAGCTCTCATTACTGCGCTGGGTCAGATGCAATGTGGCGTTTGTCAATATGGTGCCGGAATTGCGGAACTGGTCGTACGGCGCAAAATAGGCGCCGCGCCAATAGCGCAGCGCGCCGCCGGTCTCGTACAGCGACCCAGCATACAAGTTGCATTGGTTGGAATAACAGATGTAGCCGTCGTTTTTGAAGGATACGTAATTACCACCTTGGCGCGTGCCGAAGGTGCTGGTAATCGTCGGGTCAATGACCGCCGGAAAGGCTTGGTCGGGCAGGCTTTGCAGATAGGCCCTGTCCACCGACACCGACAACTGGCCGCTGTTGTACTCCTGCTGGTAGACCGAGGTGTCGCTGACAAACCCGAAGTGGTTGAGGATCAGGTTGGGCGGCGCAACGGCAAACTCGTCTTGCAGCGCCCCCTTGATCGTGTAGGCCGGCGCGGCTTTGTCGCCAACCGCCGGCTTCTCCAGGGACGCGCCGATCACCTTGAAGGAGATCTCGTTCGTAGCGTCCTTGTCCTTAATAACAATATTCTCTTTAACCGCGGCCGACTCCACGGTGTACTCGACGTTCACGCCAGGCCAAAGGTCGTAGTAGTGAACTGTCTGCTTACCGTCCTTGTCGGTCGTGACAACCGGGGCAACGGCTTTGGCATTAACCGGCACAAAGCCAACCTGGCTGTCCCCCTTCTTGACACGCACCATGCCATTGTCGGAGTCGCTTGGCGCGAAACGGGCCTGCCAGTCGTTGTCTTTGACGATGAAGTGCGTGGTTGATGAGAGCCAGGACTCTACCTGGCCCAAGGCTTGGCCGAAGATGTTGCCGCTATCTCCGGCGTTCTTATCCTCCACCAGGCTGGTGTCGATGGTTTGCCAGGCGCCATCCTGCTTGAAGTATTGAGGGGTGAAGTAATTCTTCTGGGTCAGCGAGCCGTCGGCATTGACCGACACCGAGCTGATGGCGGTGCGCTTGTCGGTGAGTTCGTGCGGCGTGATCTTTGGTGGCGATGTAACTGGTTGCAGTGGCTCACCTTTCCGCGAACCAGCTTTGTTGAGCATGGCCAGCGGGCTGCCTGAGGTTGGTTGGGCGTCGGTCGCGGCCTTGGTGGTGGCGACAGTGGGCTGCTCGGCGCCGGGGTAGTTCGTCTTCATCGGCTTGTTGGCATCCGGCGGTAGTTGGTTGCGGTGCGCGTCGGCAACCGCGCTATTGCGTACCGGCTGGCTGGCGGCATAGGCCGACAGTGGCGACGCAGCAATGCCAGCCAGAAACGCCACGAATAAAAACAGCGCCGTAAGGCGCTGTCTCCACTGCCAGATGCGTTGTAGTCTAGTGTTTGTTCTCTGCCAGATCAGACCTGCTTGCTTCACCAAGGTTCTCCGAGTTATTAATTCTGATCGCAATATACTGGACTTTGAGTCAAACCACAATGAGCGGACTGCTGATTATTGTTGTAATAAGTAGATCGGATTCGTCTCTGTTTGATGGCGACGTTACAGAGGTGTCGAAAGATTAAATGGAGAGCTGCCTGACCAATCAAGCTTTGATCGTGGAGGCAGAATGAGCGATAATGAGGCCCTTATGAGCAACACCAACAAACAAAAGGCCGTCAGTCCGCATCGAGTCGTACTGGCTTCGGCGGACATTGCCCCATCGCCGGACATTACCAAGCTCATCGTGGGACCGTTCAAGGTGAGCGAGCGACCGCGCCTCACCACCCGCTCCAAGAATGTTGATCCGAAGGGCTCGCTTGTCTGCCACACAGCCCGCTTGGACGATGGCGACCACTACAACCTGGTCTATCTCTTCCAGAACTACGGCACCAAGAAAGTAACGGTGACTATCCGCAGAGCTGGGTGACCTGGGCGCATGGTCGGTACGCCTCCCATGTCACGGCGCCGGCAACAGCGACGCTATGTCCACACCCGCTTCATCACGCAGGACCTCGCTCCACACCCGTGATCAAAAAGCATGGCAGCGTGGACCTGGCCGTCGTCCAGCACGTGGTAGCAGTAGTGGCGTCCCTTGCTGATCACCTCCACCCGCCACGAGCCATCCGGTGTCTGCATGACTCCGATGATCACCCTCGACGCTAACCCACGTGTTTCCCAGCTAGATGTCGTCCTATAGCCAGGATTGCTGGTAAAGCGGCCGGCCTCCCTCGCCGACCTGTGGCAGCCTCCTCGTACAAACGTTCTAAGCTGATCTGGTGCAGCATGGCGGCAACGCTGGCACGTGTGGGTCCGCCGCAGTGTGCCAGGCACCTGGTCTCGGTTCGAGGTCCGCGAACACGTTGTCGATACGCCTGCCCAGCTCCGTGCCCTCCTCAATGCCGCCAGGGCCGATCCGCAAGTGGTTGCCTTCCCGTACGAAGGCCGGCGGCACCTGGTCGGCGAGGAACCTGCGCAGTGCCGCCGCGGTCATCACTACAGGCGAGGCGACGGCCGGTACTCGACCGTGGAGAGGGGCTGGCTGTCATGCTGCTGTGGCGGCCACGCCACGTATACCTGCGCCACCTACGTGGCTGGCAACAAGTGCGGTGATCAACAAATCGATCCCTGGCCCAGCTACGACTGCGACGTGGATTGGCCACCGCCGGTAAGGAAGTAGTGCCAAGCACAATCGCTCCAGGGCCGATCCACTCGCGCTCAAAGCATGGCTTACGCTTAAGATCGCTGGAGTAGTCTCGCCAGCCCTTTGAGCAAAGGATGCCCGGCCATGGCCCGCAAAGTAGAAGTCCACCTCATCGACGACCTCGACGGCGGCAAAGCCGAAGAGAGCATCCGGTTCGGGCTGGACGGCATCAGCTATGAGACCCTTTTGTAATCCAGGTCAATCCCCAATATTGTATGTCTCAAGTTGCTTGAATAGACTACGAGCAATGTATCGTTTAAGGGACCGCCGACCTGTCCAAGAAGAACGCCACCAAACTGCGCACCGGCTTGGAGCCGTACCTGAAGGTGGCCCAGAAGCTTGGTCGGACACCAGCCGCTCGCGTCGTCACCCGTGGCCGCGGTGCCGCTCCTGCCCGCGGTGACCGTGAACAGAACCAAGAAGCCATCCGCGAGTGGGCGCAGCGCAAGGGCCTGGACGTCTCCCCACGCGGTCGCATCGCCCGCTCCATCATCGAGCAGTATGAGGCGGAGGCGGGACGGTAGGCTTCGCCAACTGGCGAACGCTGCGCTTGCGCTTTCTGCCGGGCCAGGTCGGCCATAACAAAGGGCAGCCCCATGGACTGCCCTTCGCGCCTGCATAGTCGGTTCAGCTCGCAAAGAAGTCGAACTCACCATCCTTGGCGCCGCCGATGAACGCCTCCCACTCCGTCCGGGTGTAGACGATCACCGCTCCTTCGGGGTAGTGGCTGTGGCGCACGGCGACCCGCCCGCTGCCGTCGGTCAGGGGACCGGCCTCGACGCAGCTCCCACCGTTGTCCGCGCTCTTGGTACTGATGTGCCAGGCGACGCCAGCCAGGTCAACCTGGCCGAGCGCCCCCGGCGCCGTCGCCGGGTTCACGGTAACTCCTCCGCAATTGCCGAGATTAGCTCGGCTGATTCCTCTGGTCCGAGTGAGGCTCGATACAGAGAATCGTACGCCTCCGCGAACGGGTCGGATCCGGGCGTCTCCACGTAGAGCGAACCAGCCAGGGTCTCGACGTAAGCCACGTCGGGATACGGCTCGGGCATCTCGAACAGGATGAAGCTGCCGCTATGCCCAGCATGTGGCCCAACGCTGGTGGGCAGGACGCGCACCTCGATCGTGGCCCGCTTGCCGAGATCAACGACCCGGCGGAGCTGCTCGCGCATTACCGTCGGCCCGCCGATCGGTCGATGCAGCACCCACTCCTCCAGGATTACGCCCATCTTGGTGGGGTTCTTGCCCTCCAGCACTTGCTGCCGGGTCATGCGCAGCTCGATCCACCGCGCGACCTGCTCGTCCATGGCGGTTGGCCCTTCGGCGGCTCGGATCAGGGTTTCGGCGTAGGCCGGCGTCTGCATGATGCCCGGTACCACCATGGCGTTGTACGAGCAGATCCGCTCGGCCCGCGCTTCCAGCCACGGGAGTTCCACGAACTGGCGATCAACGTCCTTGGCGTACCCCTCCCACCAGCCGGTCTGCCAGACCTCCTCGGACAAGCGGAACAGCTCATCTCGCTCGCGCTGGTCGTGGACGCGGTAGAAGTCCAGCAACGCCAGCAGGTCGCCGCGGCGGATCGGATACACGCCGCTCTCGAACCGACTGACGGTGGACGGATCACGCTGGAGGTACTCGGCCGCATCCTTCAAGGTCAGCTTGACTGCCTCGCGGCGCTCGCGAAGCTGCTGACCGAGCCACTGCGCGCGCAGGGTGGGTCCTCGCGTAGCGCCCACGGCCGCCTCCTCGCCTCACCCGACCTAGTCGCCCAAGTGTAGACCTTCACACCTGGACTGGCGCACACGACAGGCACTACACAACTTGTGCATCGGCCAAAGTGTATGAGAAGCTGAGGCCCACGTGGCGCTAGTCACGGTTGGTACGGAGTCGGTACGGCGGTAGTCACGGTACGACGTGATCCCGTCAATAGCAGCAGACCGGGGCAGGTCATCGGATTGGCAGCCAAGCCCTGCCCCGGTCCCCAATCGGAGAAAGGGGTGACCCGTGATGGATCACAACCTCGCTCGCGACGCCCTGCCTGTCTACCACGCGGCAGGCGACGAATCCACCGGATACGCGGCGTTTGGGCCGGACGTGTTGCCGGGACTCGCGTGGCATGGCGACCGCTGTTCGGGTGACCACCTGGCGTTTGCCCGCTAGCAGGCGCGCCCAGGTCGACTTCCCACGGCGTTCGGAAACGAATTCACGCCGTCCGGGTTAAGCGGGCGGGCGCGTGAGCAGCCGGCATGCCTCTGGTCCGAGTGTCTTGCTGGCGCCGCGCGCCCGCTCCCCAACCAGTCGCGCTACTGCTTCCTGCCAGAACGTCCTAAGCCGGTGCCGAGGCGGGTGCTGGACTCCGAGGCCCGCCCGCTTCGGCACCTTCCACCCCTCAAGGGAGGTGGCGAGATGCCTCTGTACCTGTTCTTCACCGTCGTGCCGCTGGCCTTGATCCTGGGCTTCCTGGGCGGGCTGTGGCTATCCAAGCGTTCCCTGGTGTGGTGCGATCGGTGCGGCGAGACGCTGACCTGCGC
>WNGF01010403.1_pt1 | contig 21522 bp, 27 predicted proteins | sample 5400641 | NCBI WGS metagenome assembly WNGF01 (sample SAMN13153371, study PRJNA577476) | soil metagenome | isolation source: 80 cm soil or saprolite under grassland replicate 2 | place: USA:California | collected 2016-06-15 | reverse complement strand
CCTCCTTCTCACTGAAGGCCCTCCCTGGACACCATCACCGAGGTGGCCTTGATGGTAGCCACGACCTCTACGCCCGGAACCAGCCCAAGCTCCTCGACCGCGTCCTGGGTGATCGCGGCCGCGAGGAGGTACGGTCCCGCCTCGATCTCCACCAGGGCCATCACCCCGTCGCCCTTCACTTCCCGCACCACGCCGGCGATTCGGTTTCGGGCGGAGAAGCGGGTCCCCGTGGTGACGATGGGCGGGCTGCCCCGAAGGCGCTCAACTTCCGACAGCGGGACCATCCGCCGGTTCGCTTTGTCCCGGAGGCAGCGGATCCGGCCCTCCCGGTCCCACCGCCGAAGCGTATCCAGGCTGATCCCAAGGGCTCGCGCCGCTTCGCTGCCCCTGAGGAGCCGTTCCTCGCTCTTGGCCGGCTTCGGCATGGTTCCTATGTTATGCCATGGTGGAGCCTAGGCGCAATAAAAAAGAAGGCCCTGGGTGATCAGCCCGTCGTCACGGAGCCGCAGAGGTCGGTAAGTAACGCGTGATACACTTCGGAGAGTAACGAGCGATACGGAGCCGCCGTGGACTGGATCGTGCTGACATACCGGCTCCCGGCCGAACCATCTCGGCACCGCGTCGCCGTGTGGCGAGAGCTGCGCAAGGTGGGCGCAGTCTCCCTCCAGCAGGCGACGTGGGCCCTGCCGGCTCGGCACGACTTCGTCGAGGCGGCATCGAGAGCCGTCGGGCTCATCGAGCAGGGTGAAGGCGACGCGCTCGTCTTCGACGCGGTACCGAGAGGTCAAGGGATGGAGGCGCGGCTCGAGGAGCTGTTCACCGCCGAACGAGAGGAGGAATGGACGGAGTTCCTCGCGGAGTGCGGCAAGTTCGATCAGGAGATTGCCAAGGAGATCCGCAACGAGAAGTTCACCGCCGCCGAGCTGGACGAGGAGGACCAAAACCTGGAGCGCCTGCGACGATGGTTCCGGGATCTCCGTCGTCGGGACGTCTTCGTGGCGGCATCACAGCATTCGGCGGAGCAGAGGCTCAAGGAGTGCGCCGAACTGCTGGAGGACTTTGCGGAGCGCGTGTACGAGCACGGAGGTGGGAAATGAAGACGTCGAAGGCTCATCCGATCATGACGGCACCCAGCGAGGTTACGGCGGTCACGCCTGGTCAACGTCTCCGCGCCGTGGCGGCCCACCGAGCGGAGGAGATCCTCGCGGAGGTCGCTCCAACACTCAAGCGGCTTCGGACGCTGTTCCTGGTGCTCACCATCAGCATCCCGTTGTTCATGGTCGGCCTCGTCGAAGTGCTCTGGCACTTCGCGCACTAGCGGCAATGGTGACGAAGCCCTGCGAACGATGAACTGAAGGAGCGTCTCCGTGCGCACCCTGTTGATCGCCATCGCGGCGGCTGCCCTCGTGTACGTGGTTGCCATCGGGGTGCTGTTTCTGGCGGGCCGGCGCACGGCAGCGCGGGAGGTGGCGGCGCTCCTGCCGAACCTTCTCTCGCTGTTCAAGGGCCTCATTCGCGATCCGCGCGTGCCGCGAGGATCCAAAGCCCTCCTCGCTCTCGCCGCGGCGTGGGTGGCCTCGCCCATCGACCTCATACCTGAGTTCATCCCGTTCCTCGGTCCCCTCGATGATGCAGTGGTGGCCGCCTTGGTCCTTCGTCATCTCCTCAGGACGGCGGGACGAGAGGTCGTCGCCGAGCACTGGCGGGGAGACCCCAGAACGCTGGACAGGCTCCTTCGGCTGTTCGGCCTTCCGGCGTTCCGCCGCGACCAGGGCTAGACTGACGGGCTCATCGTGCAACCTCTAAAGCTGCTCGCAAGCATCACCGACCGGATCCTCGTGCTGCCCGGTTGGCTTGTGCTCTCGCTCGTCTTCGCCTTCCCGGCGCTCGAAGCTTCGGCGTTCCTGGGGTTCGTCTTTCCCGGCGAGATTGCCGTCATCCTCGGCGGCGTGGTCGCTTCGCAAGGCCGCGTCCCCCTGTGGGCGGTCATCGTCGCCGCGTGCTCGGGGGCCATCATCGGCGACTCGATCGGCTATCTGATCGGGCGCCGTTGGGGAAGCCACCTGCTGCACGGAACGATTGGCCGGCTCCCCATCATCCGCAAGCACCTTGACAAGCATCTCGACACGGCGCAGGCGTACGTGCGGCGGCGGAAGGGAAGCGCGGTGTTCTTCGGGCGCTTCACGGCGGCGCTGAGGGTCCTTGTGCCGGGGCTCGCAGGGATGTCAGACGTGCGCTACCCGACGTTCCTGCTCTACAACGTGGCCGGCGGGGTGCTGTGGGGTACCGGATTCGCCGTCCTCGGTTATGTGGCCGGCGCCAGCTACAAACGGGCCGAGAAGGTCGCCGGCCACATCGGGCTCTTGCTGCTCGCTCTCATCGTGGTAGGTCTCATCGTGTCTCGGCTCGTTCGCCGCTACCGCCTACGATTCCCTGGGCTGCGTTCGTTCGGCGGGGGGCTGGCGGCTACCCGTCCGCTTGCGTGGATCCGAGGCCACTTCCCGAGACAAGTGGCATGGATGCGTGCTCGGGTCGACGGGGCAAGCCCGCGCGGCTTCCTCCTCACCTTCACGGTGGCGGTCGGGTCGCTCGCCGTCTGGGCCTTCGCTGGCTTGACACGGGACGTTGTCGGGAACGACGAGATGGCGCTCATCGATCCGCATGTGACGAGCTGGATCGTCGCGCATCGAACCGACTGGCTGACGGGGGTCATGCGATCCTTCACCTGGCTCGGGTCGACCATCGTCATCATCCCGGTGGGCCTGGCCGTGGGGCTCTTCTTCCTCTCGCGGCGTAGCGACTGGCGGCCCCTGGCGTTAATTGGTGTGGCGGTCGGTGGGGCGGTCGCCCTGTACAACATCGTGAAGCCGGCGGTCGGCCGCCCGAGGCCTCCAGCGACGATGTGGATCGGGCATTACCCGGGTGCGGCATTTCCGTCCGGTCACGCCCTGCAAGCAATCGCCTTCTACGCGATGCTCGCGATCCTCCTCGGTGTCGGACGGTCGCCGGGAACGAAGACGATTCTCTGGATCGGGGCGGCCGCTGTGGTGCTCGTCGTCGGTGCCTCCCGGATCTACCTCGGCGCACATTGGCTCACCGACGTGCTTGGCGGCTACGCCCTCGGTGCAGTGTGGGTCGCGATCGTCGTGGCGGTGATGCTCATGGTGACCTCGCGTGGCAAAGAACGCGTTGAGGCGAACCGCGACGGCAGTGAGGCGCTTGTGGACGGGCGTCCAGAAGACCGGCCTCACGAGTTCCTCGAACGCCGTCCTGTCTCGAGTAGATCGAGGAAGCCGGCCGGCGAGAAAACTGGCAGGCCTTCCGCGACCCCGAGCATGTAGTGGTCTCGGAGACGAGGGCCGCTCGCTCGGTTTCGGTCGGAGCGATCAGGTAGTTGTCACCAGGCGTGGTGCATTCATCCATTTGCGGTTCCTGCCAGACCGCGGTAAGAACGCAAGTCACAGGAGAAGGAGGGGCACATGGCTCGAGGACTTCGATGCGTATTCCTAGCTGTTCTTCTCGGGGTGATGCTGGCGCCGCAGGCGAGCGCGGCGGACGGATCTCCACTCTGGATCCGCCACGTGCGGAACTATCCGGGTGGGATATCGAACGGCGTACGAGCGCGTCTAGCCGCATCCCACGTGGCCACGAGGAAAGCCACGGTGGCGACCGCTGATGTGTTGCCATCATCCGTAAACCTGGACAACGTGCAGGCGAACACGGACTGCGACCCGCCGCTGCCGCAAAACGAGACTGCCGTCGCCTTCAATCCGAACACTCCGATGAATGCGGTCGCGGCGGCGAACGATTACTGCGGCGACGGCTACTGGATGGGGGCCACCTTTGACGGCGGCCAGACGTGGGCGAGCACTTTCAAGGATCCGAAGACCTCCACCGGCGACCGGTGCTTCGGCTCCGACCCAACGGTCGTGTACAGCCTCCGGGACTCCGCCTTCTATGTGGGGACGCTGTGCTTCTTCGGGACCGGCATCTCCGAGGTGCAGGTATGGAAGTCCGTCGATGGCGGGCTCTCGTGGACGGACTCGACGAAGGCCGCCATCGTCATCACCAATCAGGAGAACGGATCGATCGATCCCACGCTCTTCTATGACAAGGAGCTAGTGGCCCTTGACAACAACCCAAGCAGTCCCCAGTACGGCCGGCTGTATGTCACGTTCATCAAGTTCCACATGACGCTGCCCTCCGGGCGGAGCGACTATTGCCCGGTGCAGGTGGCCTACACGGACGACATTCCAACCCCCGATCCCTCGAAGGCGATCTGGTCGCACACAGCGATCGTGCCGGACGATCCGGGGGCGAGGGGCGTGGGACCCTCGGCGAATCAGTGGGCCATACCGGTGGTCGACGATACAGGCGCCCTCGACGTGGGCTACGCGATCGAAGAATGCAACACCGCCTATGACCCTGCGATGTTCTTCACGCGTTCGGTCGACGGCGGAGCGTCTTTCTCCGACCCAGTGCAGATCGACAAGCCTGGGCAGTTCGCGGATAACCCCAACAGGCAGGACAACCTGCCGGCAAAGAACGCTCGTCTGCCGATCTCGCCGTCGCTGGCGTTCGATGCCACACGCGGTCGGCTGTTGTGGGCATATCAGAACAACCTCCACCGCGGAGTCTCCGGGGCGGACATCTCGCTGCAGACCTCCGACGATTTCGGAGCTACGTGGTCGGATGCGATGACGATCAGCCTGCAGAACGGTGCTGCCGCGCCTGGGGACCAATTCTTCCCGTGGCTCTCCCTCGACGAGAGTGGGAACGTCCACGCGATCTGGTACGACAACAGGAACGATCCGGGCAACAAACTGATTGAGACGTTCCAGGCTCGGTCCACGGATGGGGGCGAGACCTGGAGTCAAGCGAACATCAGCACAGCGGCCTGGAACCCTGGCCAGTCTTTCTTCACATGTGGGTGTTTCATCGGTGACTACAACGCAATCGCAGCGTCCGATGACGTGATCTATCCGGTGTGGACTGACGGGCGAAACACACCTGGCCGTCCGCTGGGGCAGACAGACATCTTCACGAACGTGGAAATCCAGAGCTAGCGACTCCAAGACTCTGGGCCTATTAGGGGGGTGCCGTCGCGGCGCCTGCCATCCCGGTGAGACTCTGTGCCGGGGATTCGAGCATGCAGGCTCGGCGAAGACCTCACGCTCGTGCGCCGACCAAGACAGTGGCGTGCCCATCACTCCATGACACGCGGCTGTTCCGACCACACCCTCATCATTCGAGGGGGCAGAGATCCACGGGATGCTCGAGCGACTCAACGTGAGAGCGGGTCAACCCTGTTGTGGATACGTCGGGCCAAGCGGGATCAGCTCTTCGAGCTGTTCGAGTGAACCCGTCAGGTCCAGGCTCGATGCCTCGGCGTTCTCACGCTCCTTGCTGCCCGCGATGGCAGCGCTCACGCCAGGCTGGTGCAACACCCACGCGATCGCGAGTTGGGCGACGGTCGCCCCGAGCCGAGCCGCGATGGGCCGCATCCCGTCAGCGACGGCGAAACTTCGCTCCGCCCTGCCCGAAGTCAGCAAGCGTTGGTTAGAAGGGCCTGCCCACCCATGGCCCGGTCCAATGCGCGAGCACCTGCTCGAGCGTCTTCCCGGTCAAGATTCCGCTTGCGAGCGGCTCGTAGATGACCACGCCGATCCCGAGTTCCCCACATTGGGCGATCGACTCCCGGTCGCCCAGGTAGTCGATCAGCGACAGCCCAACCTGGGTGACGTCGACGGGCCGCTGCGCGTGGCAGCGGGCCACGGCACTGAGGTCGTAGTTCGACAGGCCGATTGCGCGAACCAGCCCCGCGTCGACCAGCTCCGCAATCGCGCCCGATGTCTCCTCGAGCGGGACGCCCGTGTCGTCAGGCCAATGCAGGAAATAGAGGTCGATGTGGTCGCGTCCGAGTCGACGGAGGCTCGCACGGCACGCCGCATGGATCCGATCGCGGCGGAACCCCGTTCCCCCGCCGGTCACGGCGGCGGAAGGCGCGGCTTTCGTCGCGACCAGGAAACCGCCCCGGATCCGCCCGAGGGCAGCGCCGATCAGCGATTCGTTCCCGGTTTTGAGGTAGTTCTCAGAGGTGTCAACCCAGTTGATGCCGGCCTCCCGCGCACGCTCGATGACGGCGGTCGCACGGTCGACGTCGGGTTCCTCCCCCTCCTCGGGTCCGAGCTCGAGCCCCCCGAGGCCCACTGTTGAGATTGACACCCCCGCTTCGACCAATTGGGCGTGACTCCTCCACCCCTCCCCGGCGAGGACTGTAGGGAGTTCGAGCAGGTAGTGCCAGCCTTGGATTATCAAGAGGCGATCCGCGAGGAGCGCCCATCTTGGATCGTGACGATCACCACTCGATCCTCGGCTTCGAGAAAAGAGTAGGCCACGATCATCCAACGCCACGGCCCGAGGATGAAGCGAAAGCCCCTCCAACGACCCTCCAGGGCTGAACCGAGCAGGGGAAACTCCTCCAATGGCCGCAAGGACCGCTTGAGCCGCTGCTTCGTGACACTGGGAAGGCTGTGCGAGCGGATCAACCGATCGAGGTCCTCGAGCGCGGCCGCGCTCAGCTCGACCCGGGCCACGGGTCAGATCTCTTCGAGAGTAGTTGTCTGCCCTGAGCCAGCCTGCTCGTGCCCGAGTTGAGCCCGCTCGAACGCCCCCGAGATCCCGTCCAAGATTTGCACCACGTTGCTCGCATCGACGTCTGCCTCATCGATCGCGTGTGAAAGGAGCGATCTGGCCAGCGTTCCCTCCTGCACGTGAGCGCGTTCCGCGAGTCTGGTTAGCTTGGCCGCGTACTCCTCGTCAAGGGTGACGTTCAGTCTGTTGCCGCCACGAGCCATGTTGGCGCCACGATAGCACGAGACGACACGATCCGTGTAGCCCCGTAGGGGCACCCCCACAAGACCCGCGGGCGTTTCGCCTTGCTATTCGGGGCCCGATCCATAGGATGTAACCGTGGTTGCAGACACAATCGACCCAGCGAGGGAGCGGCACGACTGGGTTCTCCTTGCCTACCGGCTTCCTCGCGAGCCCTCCTCTCCGCGGATCGCGGTATGGCGCCGGCTCAAACGGCTCGGCGTCGCCCAGCTCTTGGACGGCCTCGTCGCTCTTCCGTCTGACGCGCGGAACAAAGAGCGGCTCGAATGGGTGGCCGACGAGGTCGTGGAAGCCGGAGGCGAGGCAACGATCTGGATCGGCCGGCTCGCTTCACCAGCCGAGGAGCGGGCGATCGTCAGCGGCCTGGCGTCGGCTGTCGTGGCCCACTACCAGACCGTCATCGCCGCCGCAGAGTCAGTTCGCGACGCAGACGAAGTCGTGCGCCGCCGGACGCTCCAACGTCTTCGGCGGGAGTTACGCCGCATTCGGCAACGCGATTACTTCCCGCCTCCAGAGGCGGAGGAAGCCAGAGGGGCCGTGGAAGCGCTGGCAAGTCTCACGGAAGTGCCGGCGTGATTTGGGCCACACGGACCGGGTGTCATGTCGACCGTGCGGCTTGCGCGTGGCTCATTCGCCGGTTCATCGACCGCGAAGCGAAATTCGTGTTCATTGACGACCCCATCGAGGTCCCACCGGAGGCCACACCGTTCGACATGCGCGGAGCCGCTCTGTCCCACCACGGAGACGACTGCACCTTCGAGACCATGCTCAAGCGGTATGACATCGCCGATCCGGTCTTATGGGATATCGCGAGGATCGTTCATGAGGCCGACCTCGCCGACGAGCGCTACGACGCACCGGAGGCCCCCGGACTGGATGTGCTTCTGCGGGGACTATCTATGGTCAGGGACGACGCCGAGGTTCTCGCCGTCTCCGCGCCGCTGTTCGACGGTCTGTATGAATACCGCAGCCGCGCCACGTTGCTGGGCCGAGAGCCCTCGTGATACGACGACACAACGCCGACGTTCGCCGGATCCTGGTCGCTCAGGCACTTCGTGCGTTCGCCTATGGCTTCGGCTCGATCATGCTGGCGGTCTCGCTGCAGGAGCACGGCTGGTCCAGCTTCCGGGTCGGGATCCTGCTCCTCGCCATCGTGGCCGGCACTGCCATCACCTCCGTGCTGGTTGGCACCTACGCCGACCGTTTCGGTCGCCGGCGAACATACGCACTCCTGTACCTGGGGCTCGCCGCCGCCGGCTTCGCGTTCGGCACCACTTCGCGCCTGTGGATCCTGTTCGTCGTCGCCCTCGCCGGACCCCTTTCGCCCGAGGTGATCGAGTCGGGTCCGTTCACCTCGCTCGAGCAGGCGATGCTTCCCCAGGGACTCACTGAGCGTGAGCGAAACCACGTGTTCGGCACGTACAACGCTGTGGCGACGCTGGCGGGATCGCTGGGGGCACTCGCAGCCGGCGGACCGGCGCTGCTGCGGCGCGTCGGCTTTGGAGTCCCAACCGACCAGCGATTGTTCCTGCTGTTCGTCCCGATCGCTCTCACGGGAGCCGTCCTCGCGCTGACGTTGTCGCCGACCGTTGAGCCGGAAGGGAGGAAGGGTCGGCGGCGGATCCCCTTGAGGCGATCCCGAAGGGCAGTGCTCCGTCTCTCGGAACTGTTCTCGATCGACTCGTTCGCGGGTGGGCTCGTCGTCGGCACTTTCATCGCTTACTGGTTCAAGGTCCGGTTCGGTGCGTCGACCGAGGTCCTCGGCGCCGTGTTCTTCGGGGTCGGGATCCTGCAGACGATCTCGTTCCTGGTGGCCCCACGCCTGGCCGATCGGTTTGGCCTCCTGCGGACAATGGTCTTCAGCCATCTCCCCTCCAACGTTCTCTTGGCGGCGATCCCCTTCGCGCCGACTCTTTCGCTGGCGATCACGCTGCTTCTGGCGAGGGCGCTCTTGGCGCAGATGGACGTGCCGTCGCGCCAGGCGTACATCATTGCCATGGTCGATCCGGAGGAGCGGACGGCGGCGGTCGCGTACACGAATTCGGCCCGCTACGTGACCCGGCCGTTCGGGCCCGTCGTGGCCGGCGCCGCCGTGCAGCTCGCGCTCGGGTTGCCGTTCGTGCTGGCGGGCGCGATCAAGTCGGCGTACGACCTCACGCTGTGGTCGTGGTTCCGTCGCGTGCCGCCGCCCACGGCGATCACGGAGCGGGGTCGAACCGAGGCCGGAATGCCGCTCGATCGGGAGGAGGTGACCGCGTGATTGTCCGCCTGCGAACGGTGAGGATCCCGCCTGAGCCCTGGGGGCCACATCTACCTCGACGGACCCGCTGCCGTCGCTACGTCTCCGAAGGAGGCCTCGCCATGAAGTGGGTCACGCGAGAGAACGCCAACGTCGATCGGATCGCCTGTCCCTGGCTCATCAAGCGGTTCATCGACCCAGACGCCGAGTTTCTGTTCGTCCCCCGCGATGCGGTGCTGGAGGTTGCGCAGCGCGAAGGCGCGCACTCGTACGATGCAGCTGGCGCGGAGTACACCCACCGAAACGGCAAATGCTCCTTCGATGTGCTCGTCGAGGAATTCAACCTCACCGATGACGTGGCGCTAGTCCGACTTGCGCAGATCGTTCACGCCGCCGACGTCTCCGAGGACATCGATTCCTCACCCGAAGGCCGGGGCCTGTCGGCGATCGCGCACGGGTTCGCGTTGCTGCACGGGACCGAGGACCTCAAGAAGATCGAGCTGGAGACACCGATGTATGACGCGCTGTACGCGTGGTGCCAGCAACAGACGGCATGACCGAGCCGGCGCCGGATGAGACCAGCCGAGTCCTCTTCCGGAGCCTCCGCGCTGCCTTCATCGGTCGGGCACAATGGCGCCGCTCTAAGCGGCCCACCCGAGCGCCGACAGCAACAAGGAGGGCGTTTGTCAACCCATCAAGCCCGTTCGGACGACTTTGCGGGGCAATAGGAGCGAACGGGCTTGGCCGTATCCAAGATGGAAATGCCCTCGACAAGCCCGGCGGCCCCTCGAGCCGACACCGTCCCGTTTCGGATCGCCTCCTGAAAGGTCACACGCCTCAGCTTCCACCGCACCAGGGTCTCCGCACCGATCGTGACATGAGATTCTCAGGGCGCCTCGGGTACGTCGTGCACAGCTCCGCCCGAGGACGTTGCAGGAGCATCCAGAACCGCTCAGCAACCAGACGGCATCAAGAGGGACAGGAGCCAGCATGTCATTGACCACTGTGGCCTGCGGTTGCGCGTCCCTGCGCCGGTCGGCCAATCCGATTAGCGGCTTGTCTATCTGAGAGACGACGCGGAGGGGATCCCTCTCGAGGTCATGGCAGTCGAGTTGAGCGAGGACGAGTTGGTGGTAATCCACGCGATGGCCCTGCGCCAGAAGTATCGCGCCGAGTACGAGGAGGCGAAGAAGTGGCGAATCTGAAGACCAAGCGTGGGACGCAACTGACGAAGGAGCGGGTCGAATCGCTCGCCTCCGAGGCGGAGAGAGGCTACGACCTCTCCAAGGCTGCTCGTGAAACCGTCCGCCCGGCCGGCCGTCGTTCGGCAGCGGCGTCTCGCCGCGGATCAGCTATCGCGTGGCAAGAGACCTGTACGCTCGGGCGAAGGGCAATGCGAAGGCCGAAGGGCGAACCGTCAGCGAGGTCGCCGAGACGGCCTTGAGCGATACGTGGGCCGTTAGGTGCGGCTCCATCATCGCGAGGTCGCCGGCCTAGTTTGACGCGCATCGCGAATGCGCGATCTGCCGTGGTGAACGTTACTCCGCGGTCAGTGGTAGGTCAGGAGTAGCGTCGGTGGTCGCCGTAACGGGCACGGGACCGGTCTCTGTCTTGGGACCGAGGAGCAGGAACGTTCGCAACTGACCCTTGCCCTTGATCTCGAGGGTGCCCCGGTCCTCGAAGTCGAATGCCGGAGACAATCGCTCATAGGCGCGCTCCGTGACCTGGATGGTGCCGGGAATCCCGTGGGACTCCATACGACTGGCCGTGTTCACCGTGTCGCCCCACAGGTCGTAGATGAACTTGCTGCGCCCGATTACCCCGGCCACCACGGGGCCGATGTCGATCCCGATCCGGAGCTGCAGGCTGCCCAACCTTCGGGCCTCCGGACGCCACCATGTAGGCGTCCCCGATGGTTTTGATCTTCTCCAGCCCATGGGTCGCCGCCAGGCCGTCAAAGACGGTGAACACCTCGTTCAAGAGTCGAACGATGTCCTCCGGTGACATCGCTTCTGACATAGGGGTGAACCCCGCGATGTCCGCGAAGAGCACGCCGACCCCGGACGCTCCATCCGCGATGAGGGACTCCCCGCCCTTCAGGCGCTCGGCGATCGGCTCGGGAAGCACGTTCAGCAGGAGGCGTTCGGAGCGCTCACGCTCGGCCGCGATGACCTCGGCGGCGTGATCGCGTTCCCGCACGAAGTAGTGCAGCAGGAAGTAACAAGTTCCCGTGACCCCGAGGACATTAAGGGCGAAGAACAGGATGATGACCTGCTTCGGGATGTCAGCCTGGTTCGTCAGCAGCGGGTCGAGCACGGCGGAAAGGCCCACGAGGACCAGGAACGCGACGAACCACCGGACGGCCGCGCGCCGGCTCGAGAACAGCAGGGCGCCGAGCGGCGCCGTGAACGACCACAGAATGACCCCGCTGGAGGGGACGAACCCCCCTAGGCTCAGCTGCAGCGCGAAGGGCAGGACCAGGCTGAGGCCGAGTTCGCAGGCCCGAAAGACCTTGTACCGGCGGGTCTTGGCGAAGAGGATGAGATTGATGATGGAGACGATCTGGTACGCGAGCGGAATCGCCGCGGAGAGGTAGAGCCCCAGCAACGAGTACGCCACGACCCACGCTACCGCGAGGGAGGTGATGACAAGGGCGGCCAGGACCAGCGTCTCCTTGCGGAGAGCCTCATCCCTACTGTCTTCGGGCGAGGCACCGATCCGGGCCAGCCGACCCACGACCCCTCGCCATCCCGGGACTGCCTTCGGTTGCATCTCCCGTAGCTAACCGGAGGGAACGGCTTGACGCAACGCTTCACACCTTTCAGTGGAAGACGGCTCCAGCGATTGCGCTCGGACCTATCCGCCGGCCGGGGAGGACGACGCGAGGAGGGCCACCCGGTCCGGCTGCCTGGCAGCGTGCCGTCCGTGCTCGGCCACGGCCTGTTCGAAGCCTACGGGATCGGGGTCCGGGTGCACAGCAACCCGCAGCTCCACCACTTCACTCACCTCGGGCAGGTAACTCACTCCTGTTCGATGAGGATCTTGGCCAGCCTACGTGCCCTCTTCGTCGATTCCTCCGAAGCTCGGGCTGCGATTCGCGGAACGCATCCGCCCTGCTAACCCGAGCTGACCGGGCGGACGGGTCTCACGGCCCCGCAAACAGCTCGATCCGAGCTTTATGCCCAGAGGCTCCGGCCAGACGGCTGTCGCAAGTGATAAGGGAGGCGTTGAGCGCCTCGGAGAGTGCCACGAACGGAGCGTCGTAGGTGGAGAGGTTGTGCCGCAACTCCCACATCCGGTCGGCCAGCGGCTGATGGGGGTAACGAACGATGGTCAGATCCGCGAAGTCCGTTCGAACGTCTGCCGCCCGGTCTTCGGTAAGGGCCCGGCCAGCCACCAGCCGTCGAAGAGCGTGGATGACCTCTACGTCGATCAGGTGCGGGGCGTGGAGATCGCCGTCCTCCGCGAGGCGTTCGACCAGATCCTGGTTCCGCGGTCGACACACCAGTGCGGACAAGATGGCCGATGTGTCAACGACGATCACGCCTCGCCGCGCCCCGAGCGTACGGCGCGGACGATCCTTTCGGCTCGGACCCCTCCCGCCCGGTTTCCCGCGCGCACCAAGACGTCGGCCACCGGGGGGCGCTCGGCTACGCGGGTGATCTCCGCGAGGAGGTACTCCGAGAGCGACACACCTGCGGTGGCGGCGCGGGCACGGAGCGTACGATGGACGCCATCTGGAACGTTGCGGATCTGGATGGATCGGCTCATGGGCTTCTCTATTCTACACCCAAACTGCATGTACGACATGCATGGCGCATTGGCATCCTAGAGCGTACGTAACTATGACGTTGTTACTGACGGGCCTGCGCGTTGGGTCGCCTCGTAGACTCCGAGGGGATATGGACGAGTTCCGACGAGAGAATCAGCGGCTGTGGGATGCCTGGACGGACATCCACATCGGATCAGAGTTCTACGACGTTCAGAGCTTCCGGTCGGGCGGGTCGCGTCCCATTCGGATCAAGGACTACGAGCTCGAGGAGGTGGGCGACGTCCGGGGCAAGTCGCTCCTTCACCTCCAGTGCCACTTCGGGCTGGAGACGCTGTCGTGGGCCCGGTTGGGTGCCCGGGTCACCGGAGCCGACTTCTCCGAGCGGGCAGTCGAGGAAGCGCGGGTCCTGGCTCGCGAGGTCGGGCTCACCGCCGCGTTCCTTCGATCCGATCTCTACGACCTGCCGGCGATCTTGGAGGCAGCGGGGACGTTCGACGTCGTTTACACGTCTCACGGCGTCCTGGGATGGCTCCCCGACATCGGGGGGTGGGCTGATGTGGCGGCCAGCTTCGTCAAGCCCGGCGGGTTCCTGTACGTGACGGACATCCATCCCGTCGCCAACGCCTTGGAGAACGAGGGCGTGGAACCCGGCGAGCTTCGCCTGGCGTATCCGTACTGGAGCCATCCCGAGCCACTCCAGTTCGAGGTCATCGGTTCGTATGCGGATCCCGGAGCCCGGACCGACGGCCTGATCGAGTACGGGTGGGACCATTCGCTGGGCGAGATCGTCTCGGCCGTGGTCGCGGCTGGTCTGCAGGTCGACTTCCTCCACGAGTTCCCCTTCGTGCTGTGGAGGGTCGACTTCGCGGAGAAGTGCCCCGACGGTCGGTACCGATTGCCCGGGGAACTGGACGGGCGGCTTCCCCTGTACTTCTCGTTGAAGGCATCGAAGCCCACCGGCACGTGCCGCGCGGGAGGCGGTCCAGGTTCGCCAAGGGCTTGAGCGTTCCCCTGGCCATGTCGACCCTAAGGCGGTCCGGCGGGCGCGGAGACGCCACCGGAGCTCACGGGTCACCTTCGGTCAGGTCCTTCTCCCACATCGTCACTACCTCGAGGTAGACGTCGTTGCCGCCGTTGTCACGCGGGAGCGTGGCGGACTCAATGAACGGCTCCCCCCGCCGCTCCTGCCAGCCCATCCACCTGTAGATCGCCCGCGCCGCTGCGTAGTCATGGCCAACGCCCGCGAAGAAGACCATCCGCGCGACTCTCGCACTACGCGCTTCCATCTCCACTGCTCGCATCAGGGCAGGTCCGATCCAGCGACCCCGCGCCGACGGCGTCACCCAAAAGTCCTCCGCCCAGGCACCGCCGCGCCCCTCCAACATTGAATCCAGATCGCGCTCGTCCGGAAGCTGCAGCTGAACATGGCCCACCGGCTCGCCATCCAGCCACGCGATCAGGTACGGGCCGTGCCCGTCCTCCTGGTGGAGGACGCGCTCTTCGTGAAGTACCCGAGGCCGATCAGGGAACGCCGCGCAGAGCACGTCCAGCTCTTCCAGCGTCCCAGGGCGAACCTCGAGCTTGGGGGAACTGTCGGTCGCCGTCACGCAGGCTAGTTCCCCACCCGCTGCGCTAGGTTGGGGACCGAGTCCGGGGTCAGTAGCTTGGCGACCTGCACGAAGATGCTCTGGCTGTCGTTGATGTCGTCCGGGTTGCCCATGGCTGGGGTGCTGAAGATCACCACCGAGATCTTCTGCGGCGGGTAGTAGGCGAGGATCCCGTTGTATCCGGCGCAATGCGGATTGGAGAAGATCCACGAGCTGCCGACGCCGACGCCCATCCCGTAGTAGCCCTTCGAGGTGAGCGGGCCGAGCCCGACGTTCCCCGGACCGACCTGGCGCTCATGCGACTCCGCCGAGAGCAGAGCGCCGGTCCCGAGCGCCGGGGCCCACGCGCCCAGGTCGGCGAGGTCGGAGGTCATGTTCCCCGTGTAGATCGCCCAGCTGGGATTCCAGAAGGTGGAGTCCTGATAGTCGCCGCGCTCGGGGTCGTAGCCGTGCAGGACCGGCGGGGGGACCTGCGCCGTGTACTGCATCGCGGTGTCGTCGAGACCCAGCGGGTCGAGGATCTTCTCGTGCAGCTGGTCCCCCAGTGGCTTGCCCTCGGCCTTGGTGAGGATCTCCCCGAGCAGCATGAAGTTCGTGTCGGAGAAAGCCCAGCTCGTGCCGGGCGGGAACAGCGGCGGCTGGCTCGTCCCGATCTTGACCAGCTGTTCCGGCTGCCACTGCCGGAACGGGTTGTGGTGGTACGCCTTCTCGAAGCCCGCGTTGGTGACGTAGTCGGCAATGCCGGAAGTCATTCTGGCGAGCATCCCGAGGGTGACCCGGTCGGCTCTCGGCATCGACGGGAACCACTTCGAGACCGGGTCATCGAGGCTGAGGCGGCCTTCGTCGACATATTGCAGGAGCAGGGTGGCCGTCATGCTCTCGGCCACGTTGCAGATCCGGAAATGAAGGTCCCGTGTTGCGGGCACCTCCGGCAGCGCCTCCCCGATCGCGCCGGTCACCAGTTGATCGCCGCCGTTCCAGACACCGAAGATCGAGGCGTTGAGGCGGGACCGCTGCCTCAGCCGCTCGATTAGGTCGGCCACCTGGGTTGACTTCGGATCGGCCGGATCGACGCAGACGTTCGGTGAGGTCTGCTTCTGGCCCTCGCTGCAGGACGCGCCCAGCGGTACGACCGATGGGGTCGCGCTGCCACCGCCACCCGACGTGCAGCCCGCGGCGAGCGCCGCGAGCAGCACCGCACACACCCAGCAAGCCAGAGGCTTCATCTGTGAGATGTGGTCCGCCCTCCCTCGATTGGCGGGAGCCTAACCGTCTCCCCAGGCCGCGGTCAATGAAGCGTTGGTCGATTTCCAGCCTTGTGCGAACCATAGAGGCCGCGCAGGAGCACGTCGAACCATTGCGAGCTCACTTCGGCAGTGCAACGATGGCTCCATCAACCTGAGCGTCCCCCGAGCGCGCCCGCGGCTGTTCGGGCTCGTGATCGTCGTGGCGCTCGTTGGGACCGTGTCGTGCACGTCGACCCCGAGACAGCCGAACTTCTCCGGCCTCGTCGATATCGGGGGGCGGAAAATCTACATGCAGTGCAGCGGTTCAGGGACTCCAACCGTGATCTTGATCTCTGGGCTCGATACCGCCGCTGACCTGTGGAACGCACCCGAACAGCCCGGCCCAAAGGTCTTTCCCCAGGTTGCCATGACGACACGGGTGTGTGCTTACGACCGGCCCGGGGCGCCGACCACGCTGGGAAAACCCAGCCGCAACGACCCCGTTCCCCAGCCGACCACTACCCAGAACGCAGTCGACGACCTCCATGCCCTCCTGAAGGCCGCAAAGGCGCCCGGTCCCTATGTCTTCGCCGCCCATTCGTACGGCGGCCTGATCGCCCGGCTCTACGCCAACCTCTACCCCCATGATGTTGTCGGCGTCGTCTTCGTCGACGTTCTCACACCGGAACTACGTGACGGCATGACCCACCAGTGGTGGGAAGCTTGGAAGATTGCCAACGCGCGAAGCGCAGAAGCGATCGCCGAGTATCCGGCTCTGGAACGGCTCGACATTGACCAGTCACTCGACCAACTCGACCACGCTCGTACGCTGCGACCTATGCCCGTGGTCGTCCTCTCAGCTGACCAGCTGTACGGCCGGGACATTGAGCAGCAGGTGGCCGCCGGCAAGCTGCCTAAAGGCGTCCCCCCCGAACTCGGGTATGTGATCGACAGCATCAACAAAGGCGCACAGGAAAAGGTGGCGGCCCTGGTGCCCGGCGCCAGACACGTCACCGATACGCATAGCGGCCACAACATGATGATCGATCAACCAATGCTCGTGACCGACGCGATCCTGCAAGTTGTCGACGCGGTCCGTGATGGGCGTTCCACGGTCATCGAATCGCGTGCTCCGTAATCACCAGGAGGGCTTCCGGTCCTCGCGACGATCGGCCGCCCGAGACTACCTCCAACCGTTGGAGTCCTCGATCTATCCGGAACTGTATGGCATTTGCCTGCAACGAATTCGGCCGACTCCAGGAGACAAAGGCGAGGAGACGGAATCGACACCAGGTACTAGCGGCCCGATGTCGCGAAGTTGCAGACGCTGTCGCCCAGGGGGAACGCGTTGGTGCCGGGCCCTGAAGTGGGAGAGGTCACCACACTGTCGAGGCAGCGGAACCGATCAGCGTGAAGTGGTCGATCTCTCACGGCACATTGTCGAAGGTCAATGGGAGGGGCCCATGCATGAGCTGGAAGTGGAGGTGCGGTGCGCTCGTGGTGCCGGAGTCCCGAGCCGCCCGATCACCTGACTGACGTCGTGCACGCGGCCGCCAATAGCATCATCCCGAGGGCTATCGCCGCGATGCGACAGAACCCCAAGGAACTCTGCTCGTGCAACTCGGCCGTCACTGGCTCCGGACCTCATCGACGACGGCACGAATCGCATCGATGACGAGCTGGGGTTGCTCCAGGGCGATGGGATGGCCGCTGTGCGTGTTTGTGATGTGCTTGGCGCCAAACTCGGTCGCGAGACGATCTTGAGCTTGGAGCCAGGCCCGGCCAGGTGGACCCTCCGCCAACCTTGAGATCCCACGGCACCTCCGGGGTGAGCACGACCGCCGGCACCCTCGGCACCGGGGGCGCAGCGAGGATCTCCTGGACGCTCGGCTCGTAGTTCGGGGCCTCGAGACCCTTCGGTTCGAAGCCGACGCCTCGATCTTCTGCATCCAGCCCGCCCATTGAGCCGGGGTGAACGTCTCTTTCAGCAGATCCGAAGCGCCGTCGACAAAAACGAGACCGACCACCTCCTCTGGGTAAGTGCTCGCATAGAGCTTGACGATCACCCCGCCCCACGAGGCGCCAACCAGCACATAGGGCCCCGGTTCGCCGGCGGCGGTCAGCAGGGCGTGCAGGTCCGCGACGCCGTCTCGAGCGGTCGTCGGCTGGGCCACCGAAGTCGAAGGGGTGAGACCGCCGCCCAACCGTGTCGTCCCCGGATGGTCGTACGCGCAGACCCTTGTCATCGCGGCGACCCGTGGGAATACCGCCCAACCGACCGCCTTCGGCTCCGCCCCGCGATAGGATGAGTCGAACGCGTGGGTCCACTCATCGAAGGCGCCCTGCGTGCCGGAAACGAGTACGACCGTAGGGGATCCCGTGCCCCGGCATTCCATGTACAGCTTGCGGCCGTTCCCGATCCCGACGAGGCCGGAGAAGCTCTCGCTCGGACCCTTGCTGCCTGTGGCTGCCGAGCCGCTCTGCTCGGAGTTGTGGGCGCCTCCACATCCCACTGCGAAGAGGGCAAGGACGGCCGCGGCGTATACGATCAGAGCCCATCGCGCGCGTCTGCGCGCTCCGGGTCTCCCGAGACACCGAACAACCAGCGCCCGGTGAACACTGAACGCCTCTCGCCGGTGGGAGGCTAGCGGACGATGGTCAAGAGGCTGAACAGCGCGAGATGTCGCGTTGTGCGCGGGCCGCCTTGCATCGGGTCGTGACGCGCTACTCGACGTGCGACCTGGCGCGTTGAACCGACATCAGCGGAGTAGGCGTTGTGGCACCGATACCGAACGTCTGGACGCTGCTGCGGCGCCGCGCATCAGGATTGCCCGGTAGGGTAGGGCCGGCCCCGTTGCCTGCGTCCGGAACCGGCCTCTTGTGACTCACGCCGGGAGACCTGCGGAGCCACAATCTCAATGGCCCGGCGTTTCGAGCCGTCCGCGGCCTCCCAGGACCGGGTTTGCAGCCGACCCTCGGCGGTTATCCTGGAGCCTTTCGTCAGGCACTCGGCGACCACCTCGGCGAGGGGCTCCCAGGTCCCCACGTCGTGGAGCTGGGCGACCTTGCCCTCGTTGGTCGCCATCCGCAGGCGGCAGACCGCCCGCCCGAGGGGGTGTAGCGGGACTTCGGCGGCCAGGCAGCCGCCAGCTGAACCGGGCGGAGGAGCGGAAAGGGCTCCTTGTCGGCGGCCGCGGCCTCGTGGGTCATGAGGCGGGCGACCTGTTCCACGCCGCCTCGCCAAGGGCCAGGGAGATCTGGCCCATCAGTGTCCGTACACGGAGATGCAGTTGCCGGTGGACGTGAAGGGCTCCCGGTTCCAGCCATCCCAACGCTCCTTGAGACGCAGTCCTGCGATCCGCGCCATCAGATCGAGCTCACTCGGCCATGCATAGCGCGTCACGATGGGATTGAGCCGCACGCGATCGCGGGAGAGGCGAATGTGGCTCTCATCGAGGCGCTGCGTCACAGGATCGTGCCGAGCGACATCGAGCCGAACCTCATCGACCTCGATGGCTTCCGCCATCACGTACTGACTGTTGGGCAAGTGGAAGAGCCAGTTCGGCACGCCGGCTTCGAGGACGAAGGATCCGTCGTCCGTGAGATGGGCGGCGACGTTCTCGAAGCACCGCACTTGCTCGTCCTGGTTCAGCAGGTTCGAGAGCGAATTCGCCACGATGTAGATCAAGCGGTACATACCAGGGACGCCGACCTCGGCGTAGTTTCCCCTGGTGACCGACAGCTGATCGCCGCTCGGTTTCGCTCGGAGTTTGGCGACCATCGCTTCAGAGAAGTCAATGCCGTCGACGGTGATCCCCCGAGCACTGAGAGGCAACGCGATGCGGCCAGTGCCGATCGCCAGTTCGAGCGCCGGCCCACCGCGCGCCAGCCCGTCCAAGAAGGTGACGGTCGCGTCCACGTCGCCGACCGCAGGTTGGCCGGGATCGTTGCCGGCGTGGACGAGGCCGTCGTCGTAGGTCTCGGCCGTGTCCTCGTCGAAGGTCATGACGGGTTCGTAGTTCTTCACAGGCGATCTCCTTGATCGAGACGCACCGAAAGGTTGTCGGCGCGACGACAGGACGTGAGCAGAGACGCGACATTATTCAAATGGGACTCGGACGTCCCCGACCGAGGACGCTCTTAGGCCAAGCAGAGGGAGGCCCGAGGAATCGATGTTCTCATCGTGCTCTGCCTCCTTCGTCGATACTCGGCGATGCTAACACCGATGGCCAGAAGGGCGTTGGCGCAGTCGAGGTGCTATCGGGACTGCGAAATACGGCCCGGCCTAGCTCGAAACGTGGATCGGCCTCACTCAACGATCCGGGCGAAGATGCTGCCAATCAGCAGGCCGGGGACGCAGGCGGCGATGGCCCCCGGACCACCGATCGTCTGTGCCGCCACTTCCATGGCGTGTCCCACGAGCGGACCGTCGACTGCCGCCACCAGAGCTGCAGGTCCGACCGCAACGGTGCCCACAGAGCACAGCAGACGCCGAAGGCAAGCCCGAACACCGCCCGGGAGGTTGCGGTCTCCAGCTTCCCAGCGGCTGCACCCGGCGACTGCGATGGAGAGTTCTGCTCTGGCCGAGCCGGTCGCCGTGGATATGGTGGTCATCCCGAACTCCGGTTGCCCCCCTGTGGTCATTCGACGTCATCATCCGCGCCGAAGACGGACACGGACAATCTCCACGGCGGATCGCAGGTGGTCCAGGGTGGTCCGGCGGGCCCCGGGCTCGCTCCGGCCAGGTGCATCGTCGTCCCGTCAGGTAGGCCATGTCATGGAGACGATCGTCGGGTCCCTCACGTGCCCACCCCAGCTACCCGCCAGGTGCGGACGCCTCACTGCTGGCCTATCTATGAGCCCGTGGTGGCCGGGCCTGAGCCGACCAGGCGACCAACCCGGTAAATGCCGATCTCGCCCGCGTGGGTCTCCCGCTTTCCTCTTCCCTGCTGGGCGTGGAGCCAGTACCTCGGTCCCGACCTCACTCGCCAGAACGGCTCATGGCAACCCCTGGCCGCTGCTCCTCGACTTCCCACCCTCGACACGACCGCGCTTACTGCTCATCGGCTTGGACTTCCTCTCGAGTGCGGAGATCAACCCGCACGACACAACTTTCCTCGGGATGGGATCATGTGTCGCCCGGCGGCAACGAAATGGACCCGACGCACGGAGGCGGATGTGCCACCGATCGCCACGCGGCCTGTCCTCTCGGCGAACACGGCTCCGCTGACCCGCTTCGCCGCACTTCCCAGCCCGGGCTGCCTTGCCCAAGGATCAGCGTTCTAGGGTTTGCGATGGGTTGCACGAGCCCGCGGCCAGGCGCCGGTGGGACTACTTCTCGCTGCCGGTGCTGCACCGCGACCGGCTGGTCCGCAAGGTCGACCCATCGCGGACCGCGATGCCGGGGTTCCTCCGGGTCGACGCGATCCGCGAGGATGAGCCGTTGGCACGACCGCAGCCCCGGCTGAGTGCCATTAGCTGAAGGATCTGGCCCGCTGGCTGGGGCTCGACCTGGTGCTGCCCGGTTGACGCCCTCCCGACGTCCTTACGTGGGGTCTCGACGAGCCAGTCGCGTCAATCGTCCCAGCGGACGACGATCCGCCCGCCGAGACCCGGCAGCGGCAAGGACTCCGCTTCCGCCTCGACCGCGTCGCGTGCCGCGCGCGAGAGACGGCGCCAGGCTTGGACGGTCACCGTCGCCTCCGCGCGTCGCCACGTCCCGACGACCTCGCCCTTGACCAGGACGCCACCCGGCCAGACGCGCGGGGTCCAGAGCGCGCGACG
>WNGF01004679.1_pt1 | contig 21537 bp, 21 predicted proteins | sample 5400641 | NCBI WGS metagenome assembly WNGF01 (sample SAMN13153371, study PRJNA577476) | soil metagenome | isolation source: 80 cm soil or saprolite under grassland replicate 2 | place: USA:California | collected 2016-06-15 | reverse complement strand
ACCTCCAGCTTGGTCATGACGGCCTGGACGGGGTCGCCGTGCTCCCCCTGGGTGCGCAGGTTCCACCGCATGGTGGGATCGTCCAGCTGCTCGAGCGGCGCGCACGGCGGCCCGCCCCACCCTGATCCAGGGCCTGGCCTGGTCTCGCGTAGCCAGGCCCGGTAGACGTTGGCGAACCGAATCAAGCATTGGCCGATGAAGAAGGTCTTCAGGGTCGCACCACCTTCCGGGGACCACCGGTTGACCGCCAGGACGGTGTCGCGGTACTTGCCGACCGCGATCGCCACCGTCTCAAGCGCAAGCTCGTCGGCCTCGTCCGCACCCCACGGACGCTCGTCCCGCGGTGGCTCCAGGTGGCCCCAACCCCGCCTGCGGCACTGCCAGAAGATCTCGCCCGAGCGGACCCACGCGCGGATCACCTGGTAGCCGTACCTGGCCAGCACCTCCGCGAACCGATCCCAGTCCCGCCCCTGCAACCCTTGGGCTTGCAGGGCGGCCAGCAGCACCTGGTCCGCCAGGAGCCGCCGCAGGTGCAACGCCTCCTCGGACGGCTCGAAGCCGGCAAGGTCGCTCTCGGAGATTTCGCTCGCGGAAACTGCAAGATCCTCGTGTGGTTCTAGCGAGCCGGAGCGTGCTCCTTCACGGTCGTCTGCGGGGTCCACCATGCACGTCGGTCCTGGGGGTCGGTCTAGCAAGGTCGGGCGCCAAGTGTGCAGGCGGCCGTCGAGCAAACAATGGCTCGTATGTGCCGGGGAGCGGCGAATCCCTCGCGGCGTCAGAAAAAAACTCAGGGAGGACCGGGAGAGCGCCGACGAGGACGCCCAGCACCCACACAGTGTACGACCCGGCCACGTCGCCACCCCGATCCCGGCGTGGCATTCAACCGGACAACGTTCACCTATACATAATGGCCGACCAGCGCGAACCGCGCGGGAAACCGCACGCACGCCCCCGACCGCACCACCGTCACCTCCCCGGACTCCAACGGCTGGCGCAGCGCCTCCAACGCCGCCCGCGAGAACTCCGCCAGCTCGTCCAAGAACAGCACCCCGTGATGAGCCAGGCTCGCCTCCCCCGGCCGCGGCACCCGCGACCCGCCACCCACCAGCCCCGCCACCGAGATGGTGTGGTGCGGCGCCCGGAACGGCCGCGTGGTGACCAGCCCAGCGTCCGCGCCCAGCAGCCCCGCCGCGCTCAGCACCTGCGTCACCTCCAGCGCCTCGTCCCCGCCAAGCGCCGGCAGCAGCCCCCCAAGCCGCCGCGCCAGCATCGTCTTGCCCGCCCCCGGCGGCCCCACCAGCAGCAGGTTGTGGCCCCCCGCCGCGGCGATCTCCAACGCCCGCCGCGCCAGCGGCTGCCCACGCACCTCCGCCAGGTCCTCGACCGCCGCGGTCGGCGCCACCGTGCGGGCCGGGCCCGCCGCCTCCAGCCCACCCCGCCCGCCCAGCCACCCCGCCACCTGCGCGAGGCTTGTGGCGCCGGCGACCGCCACGCCCGGGACCAGCGCCGCCTCGGCGAGGTTGCCGCGCGGCACCAACAGCAGCCCCGCGCCGCCCGCCCGCGCCGCCAGCGCCGCGGCCAGCACCCCCCGCACCGGGCGCAGGTCGCCGCCCAACCCCAGCTCCCCCACCGCCCACAGCCGCGCCAGCCCGGCGACCGGGACCAGCCCGGCGGCGGCCAGCAGGCCAACCGCGATCGGCAGGTCGAAGCCGGCGCCCTGCTTGGGCAGGTCGGCGGGCGGCAGCGAGATGGTGATGCGCCGGTCGGGCCAGTCGAACCCGGAGTTGGCGAAGGCCGCGCGGATACGGTCGCGCGCCTGCAGCACCGCGGCGTCGCCGAGCCCGACCACGGTGATCGAAGGCAGTCCCCTGCCGATGTCCACCTCGACCCCGACGGGATGGGCGGCCAGCCCGACGAGCGCTGTGGTGCAGAGCCTGGCCAGCATGGTCAGAACGCTCCCTCGAGATGGTCCACCGCCGGGTCGGCGCCGCGCGGCCAGTGCGGCCAGGTCACGGCGACGACGTCGAAGCGCACCCTGCAGGGCGGGTGCTCGACGGTGTCGAGGTAGGCGGCGGCGAGCCTGCGCAGGCGGGCCTGCTTGGCGAGGGTCACCGCCTCGGCCGGGGTGCCGTAGCCGTGGCCGCGCCTGGCTTTGACCTCGCAGAAGACCAGCAGGCCCGGCCCGGCCGCGATCACGTCGACCTCGCCGAGGCGGCAGCGCCAGTTGCGTGCGACCACCAGGAGCCCGAGGGCGGCTAGGCGCTGGCAGGCGAGCTCTTCCCCGTCACGGCCGAGCTGGGCCCGCCGGTCGCGAACCGCGTCGCGGCGACCACCGGAGTCCCCTGCTGAGTTGCGTGGATCGCTTGACATGGCCGGAACCTACTGGCCTGGCAAGCCGTGTGGGGGCCGCGGACGAAAAATGTGGATAACCGGCGACGGCCGGCGGCCCAGCGGCCCCGGGGGGGCCGGGGGGACCGGGGGGACCGGGGGGACCGGGGGACCGGGGGGCCGGGAGCCGGCTCAGCAGGGCCGCGGGTCGTAGTCGCGGAGCTGCAGGGCCGGCTTCTTGGCGGCGGGCTTCCCGCCTTTCGCCTTCGCACCGGACCGGCTCGAGGTCGTCGTGGCGGCGGGGGGCGTGGTCGTCGCCGGCGCTGCGACCTGCACGCCGGTGAAATTGCTGCCGAGGACCAGGGTCAGCTCGCCCGCGGGGACGTTTGGGTCCTCGCGGATTTCCGGGGTGCCGCGGACCGCGGCTTGCAGCGCCTGCGCCTGGGCCAGCTCGCCAGGGTGATAGACGATGCGGGTGACCGGCAGGCCGCTGATGCTCGCGTTGCCCACGTCGGCGACGCGGAAGCCGGCTCGGACGAGCTGGTCACGGGCGCGGTTGGCAAGGCCCTGCGTCCCGACCGCATTGCGGACGTGGATCGGCGTCGAGATGGCCGCCGCGGTGCTCGGCGGCCGAGTGGTGGCGGTCGGGTCCGGGAGGCCGAGGAACTTGGCGACGACCTGCCGGGTCTCGAGCTGCTTCAGCACCTCGCCGCGGTACGCCCTGCCCTCCCACAGCGGCTGGGTCGCCACCGTGTAGGTCGCCAGGGCCGATGGGCTGAACGAGCGGAAGCGGGCGCCGGTGCTGATGATGTCGGTGATCTTCAGCCCCGTGTCCTTGGTGAGGTCGCCGACCACGGCGCCGATGAAGGCGTTGGCCCTGAGCGGGTTGGTCAATCCCAGGCTGAGGCCCTTCTTCAGGACGCCCTCCAGGAACGCCTGCTGGCGGCGGATGCGGCCCAGATCGCCATTGGGGTCCCAGCGCCAGCGACCGTCGCGAAGGTAGGAGAAGTCGCGGCTGCGGGCCAGGGCGAGCGCCTGGGAGCCGTTCAGCCGCTGGCAGCCGACCCGGCGGACGTTGAGGCCGGACATGTTGTGGCCCTTGTTGTCCATGTCGCGCGACGGGTAGGGGAAGTACACGCTGATGCCGCCGAGCGCGTCCACGATGCGCTTGAACCCGTTGAAGTCGACCAGCACGTAGTGGTTGATGGGGATGCCGAAGTCCTGCTCGATGGTCTTGGCCACCCGGCTCGGCCCGCCGATGAACGCGGCGTTGATCTTGTCCTGCCGCCCGATGTCGGCGATCGGTATCAGCAGGTCGCGGGGGATCGACAGCAGCGAGACCCTGCGGTTGCCGGGGTCAACCCGCACGACCATGGTCACGTCGTTGCGCTGCCCGCCGACGTTGCCGTACTGGCCCGCGGTGTTGGCTCTGGAGTCAGAGCCGACGACGAGCACGTTGAAGGGCCTGCCCGCCTTGGCGGAGTGCAGGCCCGGCACGTCGACCGAGGCGATCTGCCCGAGGCGCCAGCGCCCGTAGCCGAAGGTGGAGAAGACGAGCACGAGCACAAGGGCGAGGCTGATCACGACCAGCCGGCGCCGCTTCCGCCTCATACGTTCCCGTATGGCGCGCTTCCGCAGGCCACGAGAGGTGGTGTCCAGCATAGGGAGGCAAGCTATCATGCCGCCCTAAATTGCGTTATGCGCGAAATTGCGGTATGCGCGCCTACCGGCCTCCCGCGGCAAGAACCCAGCCGACGAGGAGGGCGACCACCACGACGGCCGCGAGCAGGATCGCGATGTCGACCGTCTTCTTGTCACGGTAGCGCCGGGTCGCGTTGAAGCCCATGGTTCCTCCTCGCCCCCGGGCCGGGCGGCAGCCCGACCGCGACTAGAGCTCCTCCTTGCGGATCAGCTCCTCGATGTTGACGTCCTTGAACGTCACCACACGGACCTTGTTGACGAAGCGCGCCGGCCGGTACATGTCCCATACCCAGGCATCGTGCATGGTGAGGTCGAAGTAGGCGTCGCTGTCCTGGTTGCGCACCTGCAGGTCGACCTTGTTGGCCAGGTAGAAGCGGCGCTCCGTCTCGACGACGTACTGGAACATGCTGAGCACGTCGCGATACTCCTGATAGAGCTGCAGCTCCATCTCGGCCTCGTACCGTTCGAGGTCCTCGGCGCTCATCGCCCCTCCCGTCGTACACGTTCGTTCGCCGTCGCGCGGCGTCCCGCCACCCAGGGTGCGGCGACACCCGCGAACGAGTAGCGATGGTAGGCGGACGGACCCAGCTCGCGCAGCGCGAGCCAATGCTCGTCCGTTCCGTACCCTTTGTGGCGCTCGAATCCATAGCCCCGAAAGCGGCGCGCCGCGCGGATCATGATCTGGTCCCTGGTGACCTTGGCCATGATCGAGGCGGCGGCCACGCAGGCGACCACCTGGTCGCCCTTGCGCACCCCGAGAACCGGCCCCGGCAGGCTGCCCGCCAGCGGGAAGCCGTCGGCCAGGCCGTAGTCGAAGCCGCCGGGCAACAGCCGCAGGGCCCGCGCGAGCAGCGCCAGGTTGGTCCGCTGGAGCCCGGCCCGGTCGATCGTCTCGGGAGCCGCCCGGACCACGGCGAGCGCGAGGGCGACCTCGCGGATCTGCCTGGCGAGCTCCGCCCGCCGCTCCGGCGTGAGCAGCTTGGAGTCGGCCAGCCCCTCGATCGGGCATTCCGGCGGCAGGATCACCGCAGCCGCGACCAGCGGGCCGGCGAGCGCTCCCCGGCCCGCCTCGTCGACACCGGCGACGCGGTCGAAGCCGACCTCGCGGAGCCGGTCCTCGAAAACAGCGGTAGCTAGCAGCACGTCAGGGAGTGTAGGACGGGAGCGGCACGAGCGCTCTAGTGGTCTCGCCGCAGCCAGCCGGTATGGCTGAACGGCCAGATGCGGACGAACGCGCGACCGACCACGTTCGAGCGGTCGATCGGCCCGAACGTGCGCGAGTCCTCGGAGTTGTTGCGGTTGTCGCCCATGACATAGAGCTTGCCCGAGGGCACCGTGACCGGCGCGCAGTTCTCCGTCGTGGTGCCCGGTGCCAGGTACGGCTCGCTCACCTGCCTGCCGTTGCGCAGCAGCCTGCCCTGCTCGCAGTTGACCCGGTCGCCGGGCGTGCCCACCACCCGCTTGATGAAGTCGCGGCTGGACGGCGGCGCGACGCCGACGGCCTGCCCGAGGCTGGAGAAGAAGCGCGTCACCGGGTTGCCGGGCTCGGGCTCCACGCCCGGGAGATCGTGGACGAACACGATCACGTCGCCGTCCTTCACGTCCCCAAACCGGTAGGAGACCTTTTCGACGAGCACCCGGTCGGACACGTTCAGGGTCGGCTCCATCGAGCCGGACGGGATATAGAACGCCTGCACCAGGAAGGTCTTGAACAGCACGGCCAGAAGGATCGCGAGCACGATGAGCACGGCTGTCTCGCGCACGACCGCGAGCGCGCTCTGCGGCGGCTTCGCCTTCCCGTCGGCCCCGCCGGTCCCTGCCCCCTGACCGCCCTGGCCGTCGGCACCGGGACCGGCGGCCAAGCCGCCGGGAGCGGCGCCCGAGCGGGCTGCGCCGCCGCTTTCGGGTTCTCGCACCCGCCTGGTCTCAGCCTCGGGATCGGAGCGGTGCGGCTTGTCTGGGCTCATGCCCGGGTGGGGGTCCGCTTCTCCTTGATCTTGGCCGCCTTGCCGATGCGATCGCGGAGGTAGTAGAGCTTGGCGCGGCGGACGTCACCCCTGGTCACCAGTTCGATCTTGGCGATGCTCGGCGAGTGGACGGGGAAGGTCCGCTCGACGCCGACGCCGAAGGAGACCTTGCGGACCGTGAAGGTCTCGCGCAGGCCGCCTCCCTGGCGGCGGATCACCGCGCCCTGGAAGACCTGGATCCGTTCCCGGCCGCCTTCGACCACCCGTACGTGGACCTTGACGGTGTCGCCAGGCCGGAAGCCGGGGAGGTCGTCGCGCAACTGTGCGCGTTCGACCGCATCAGTGATCTGCATCGGGTGAAGCTCCTTCGAGGCCTTGGAAGAGGAAGCCGAGACGAGGCGCACAGCGCAACCAGCGTTGCGACGCGGCAACGCCCGAGGGTAACACGGCCGGCGCGAGAGCGCCTGCGTTCCGCCTGTGGTGGGCAGCTAGCCCAGATAGCGGCGGCGCTCCTCCTCGGTCAGGTCGGCGGTGGCGAGCAGGTCCGGGCGGACCTCGCGGGTGCGCGCGACCGCCTGGTCGCGGCGCCAGCGGGCGACCGCGCCGTGGTCGCCGGAGCGCAGCACCTCCGGGACCTCGAGGCCCCGGTAGGAAGCGGGACGGGTGTACTGGGGATATTCGAGCAGACCGCGGGCGAACGACTCGTCCGCGGCCGAGTCGGCGTTGCCCATGACCCCGGGCACCAGGCGCGCGACCGCCTCCAGCACGACCAGCGCCGCTGTCTCCCCACCGGCCAGCACGAAATCGCCGACCGACAGCACCTCCCCGGCCCGGGTCCGCACGCGCTCGTCGATCCCCTCGTAGCGCCCGCAGCACAGCACCAGCCGCTGCTCGCGCGCCAGCCTGGCGGCGGCCTGCTGGTCGAAGCGGCGCCCGTCCGGCGCGAGCAGGACGACGTGGGCAGGACCCTCGGCGAGCAGCTCGTCCAGCGCCTCGAACCAGGGCTCGGGACGCATCACCATGCCGGCGCCACCCCCGAACGGGGCGTCGTCCACGGTGCGGTGGCGGTCGTGGGTCCAGCGACGGAGGTCATGGCAGCGCGCCTCGACCAGGCCGCGCTCCCCCGCCCTGCCGAGCAGGCCGGTCGCCAGCGGCGACGCAAAGAAGCCGGGGAAGATCGTGACGATGTCGCAGCGCACGGGCGCCTTCTCCAGTCGGTCACTCCGGGTCGAGGAGGCCGGGCAGCGCCTCCACGACGATGCGGCCGGCGTCCGCCTGGACCTGGACCAGGGCGGCGACCGCCGGCACCAGCACCGCCCCGCCGTCCGGCCGCCGCACCTGCAGCAGGTCGTGCGCGGCGCCGGGGAGCACGTCGCTGACCACGCCGCGGTCGCGGCCCTCGGAGTCGACCACGGCGAGGCCGACGAGCTGGTGGCGCCAGAACTCGTCCGGGCTCAGCTCCCGGGCGGCCTCCGCGAGGATCGACAGCAGGCTGCCCCGCAGCGGCTCGGCCGTGTCCCGGTCGACGACCCCGGCGAAGCGGAGCAGCATCCGGCCCTGGTGGAGGCGAGCGCCGGACACCTCGAGCAGGCGCAGGGGCCCGCCCGCCTCCGGGTCCCCCGCGGCGACCCGCGCGCCGGGCGCGAAGCGCTCGGGCGCATCCGAGAGGACCTCGACCAGCAGCTCGCCGTGTACCCCGTGAGGCCGGAGCACGCGGCCGACGACCATTCGAGCCGGAGCTGCCACGGCTACTCGCCCTCGGCGAGGACCTCGACCTCGACCCGGCGCCCGGGCGGGGCCGCCGCCTTCACCAGTCGGCGCAGCGACTTGACCGTGCGGCCACCGCGGCCGACCAGCTTGCCGACGTCGTCGGGCGCCGCCCGCACCTCGTAGGTCAGCCCGCGGTGCCCGCGGTACTCGGACACCGTGACCCGGCCGGGCTCGTCGACCAGGGCCCGGGCCAGATAGGCGACCACCTCGCGCATGCGGAGCTCAGCTCTTCTTCCTGCCCTTGGCGCCGCTCCGCTCGTTGTGGGCGGCACGCCTGGCCCGCAGCTCCTTGGCGGCCTGCTTGCGCTGCGCCATCTCCTCGATGCCGGCGACCGCCAGCAGGTTGGCGACCGCCTCGGTCGGCTGCGCGCCCTTGGCGAGCCAGTTGCGCGCCTTGTCGGCGTCGATCTCGATGCGGGACGGCTCGTTGTGCGGGTGGTAGATGCCGATGTTCTCGATGAACCGCCCGTCGCGCGGGCTGCGCGAGTCGGCCACGACCACGCGGTAGTAGGGCGCCTTCTTCATGCCCATACGCATCAGGCGGATCTTGACTGCCATCGTTCGAATTGCTCCTTCTCGGGGTGGCCCGCCCGTCCCGGTGGGTCTGCCGTCCCCGTCGTGCCTCCTCGGCCCGGGACAGAGTGTAGAGTCCTGACTCCAGAGGACTTACGCCGGGGGAGTGTACCAGCCGGATCATGGGGCGAGGGACCAACCTGGACGCTCCCGGTCCGCCACTACGGCTGAGAAGGGCCCAGGAACCGCTCGCCGTTGAAGTGGATCAGGTGGGAAGGAGAGTCGGCGCACCAGACCTCTGTCTCCCACGAGATGTCCGCCAGGTACTTCGCCATAGCGTCCCGGCTCAGGAAGGCGGTCACGTAGACCAGCAATGCCTTGGAGTGCCCGAAGATCCGCTTCAGCTCACCGTGACGCTTGGCGTCCACCGGTCCATGGCTGGTGACGGCCTCGACCAGCACGAGCCAGTCCTTTGCCTGGTGGTGCACGATCACGTCCGGCATTTTGCCGTGCCGGTCTACCTGGATACCCAATTCCACGAGAGCATCCCGCTCGAACACTATGAACTTCTCGTCCGTATCGCCGACATAGAGGACATGACCGTCAGGTGTGAAGCGGGAGCAGAATTCCTCGATGATCCTCTTGATCAGCACGTTCTGGCCGCCAGGAGATAATGTGACCTGTCCCCGGTCGGGTAGCGTTACCGGCAGGCGTTGCATCCGCCTCTCGGCTGCGTAGGTCTCTCGCAGGGACTTGACACTTGCCCTGTACGTCGCGAGGTCCTTGTCCCACTGCGATGAGCCGTAGCTGCGCAGTAGCTGGAGCGCCGACCGCTCGATCTGGTAGACGGTCTGACCGCTGTTCGTCGGCCGGCTCGGATCGTCGGGGTTTCTCAAGACCAGGCCGGCATCGACGAACTGATGGACCGTCGCCCGCCGGACGGTCTCCCTGGTGTTGGGCGCATACCGCTTGCCGAAATGCTCTGCGAAGTAGTCCATCATCTGGGTAATGCCCAGCATCGGTTCGGAGGCACGCGACCAGGGGTCGTCGGGTTTGAGATCGAGCAGCGCGAGCAGCGTCAAGGCCGAGCGCTCGTTCTGCTGTCCCGGTGGAAAGTCAAGGTGTCGAAGAACATCCTGGGCCTGCTCGATCTTCTCGCGGACCGACACCGGATCGATGCTCCCTTCACGACCGGAAAGCTCGGGGACGTGCTCTCGGACCAGCCGGTCGACGGTCCGTTGATCCGGCATGGTCTCACCCACGGCGGATCCCAGTGCCTCGAGCTGCTCGGCCAGCGGGTACCGCAGAGCTCGCAGGTCGGTTGCGTTCACCTGGGTGTGGCCGCTGAACTGGCGGAAGTGGATGTCCACGATGGACGAGTTGAGATACAGAGCCAGTCCCCGTGCGAGCTGCGGCTCGAGTCCTCGGCCGTTGCTGTGGTAGACGTTCAGGTGGTTCTCGAAGCCGACGAGACGGCAGGGGACCCGCGCCGGGTCGTAGACGGCGGCGACGACACGCCTCGGCTCTTCCTTGGAGCTGAACCGCTTCACGAGCACGTAGCTCTCGTTGGGCACCAGCAGCGCTTGCGTGCTCGGGGTGTCCGCGAGCGCATTCGGCTTCTTGCTCCCCGGCTTCGGCCATGCGATGAAGCCGTCGGAGAAGTGGCCAGGGTAAATGAGGGGAACTGTCCCTGGCTCTGGCTCAGCGCGTAGGTATTCGCGCGCGCGGAAGTCGACGACGCGCCCGGTCGAGGCCGCCAAGCCCAGATCGGGCAGCGTGGCGTGCAAGCGATTCACAAGGTCGCTGGCATAGCCCCCGGTAACGTCGGCACTGATGCGTATGAACTGTTGAGCGTCATTGGGATCGACGACTTCTTCGTAGGCCACATTGCGGGAGATGAATGCCTCATCCGAGCAGTCCGTGCTCGTCGACACCGTGACCGTCGCTGCTCTCTGGTCCCTCACGACGGCGAAGACGACGTTCTCCTGGAGAACGTCCACGTCCTTGAAGGCGGTGTCCCTGGACTCGAAGACGTGGAGAGCGCGCAGCGAGACTCTCCCCAGAAAGTCCCTTCGAAAGGCTCGGAAGTACGGGCCATTGCAGAAGCTGCGTGGTGTGATGGCCACGAGCTGCCCGCCGGGGCGCAGCAACCGGACCGCGAGCGCGAGAAACGCTGTGTACAGGTTGTTGACCTCGATGCCGGCTCGAGCGAGGAGCCAACGCTCTCGGGAGGTGCTGTGAATCTTCCGATACGGCGGATTCATAACAATTAAGTCGAAGTGCTTGGAAGTGAGGCCGTTCGATCGACCGACCCGGAAGAGGCCGCCTGAGCCCAGGAGATCCGCCACGGCCGCAGCGATGAAGTCCTCCCCGTACACCTCGGCTCGAGCTTCGACCCCCCTGTGGCCGGCGGTAGCGACGCAGTCGTCCAAGGTGTCCCTGAGAATGTCGAGGAGGTGATCGTCGATCTCATAGGAGACCGCCTCCACGGACCGCCTGCGACCGGCGCGAAGAAGGCTTGCGAAGACGGCCGCGGTCAGCGAGCCCGTGCCAGCGCCGGGATCCAGGACGCGAATCGACTCAGGCAGCCGGTCGAGATCAATCATGCCCGAGATGAGATCGGCGACCGGTTCGGGCGTAAAGAACTGGCCAAGCGCTACCTGCTGAGCAGGAGGCAACGATCGGAGCGCCAGGACCCTTCGGTTCTCGGCACGAGCGAGCAGCGCCGCAGGTTCAACGGGGATATCGAGCAGTGCCATGCCGCTGAGCGTAGCTCACCGGCCCGACCGCACACATCGTCGTCGACGTATCTGTGGACGGTCACCTGGAGAGGCCGAGCTTGCGGAGGCGCTTGGGGCTCATGCCGGCGAGCTGCTTCATCATGCGGCGGGCCTCGTCGAACTGCTTGATGACCGCGTTCACCTGCTGGGTGGTGGTGCCGGAGCCGCGGGCGATGCGGGCGCGCCTGGAGCCGTTCAGGATCTTCGGGTTGTGGCGCTCGGCCGGCGTCATCGAGCGGATGATCGCCTCGACCCTCGCCAGGTCGCGGTCGTCGACCTCGACGCCCTTGAGGTCGCGGCTCATGCCCGGCAGCATCCCGAGGACCTGGTTGAGCGGCCCCATCTTCTTGACCTGCTGGAGCTGCTGCAGGAAGTCCTCGAGCGTGAAGGACGCCTCGCGGAGCTTGCGCTCCATGCGCTCGGCCTCGTGCTGGTCGACCACCTCCTCGGCCCGCTCGATCAGGGTGAGCACGTCGCCCATGCCGAGGATGCGCCCGGCCAGGCGGTCGGGGTGGAACGGCTCGAAATCGGCCAGCTTCTCGCCGGTGGTGGCGAACTTGATCGGCACCCCGGTCACCGAGCGGATCGACAGGGCGGCGCCGCCGCGGGCGTCGCCGTCGAGCTTGGCGAGGACCACGCCGGTCACGTCGATCCCCTGTTTGAAGGCGACCGACGTCTGCACGGCGTCCTGGCCGGTCATGGCGTCGACCACCAGCAGGACCTCGGTGGGACCGGTCGCCTCGGCGATGGCGGCCGCCTGGGCCATCATCTCGGCGTCGATGGCCAGCCGCCCGGCGGTGTCCACGATCAGCACGTCGCGCCCGGTGCGGTCGGACTCCTCGAGCCCACCTCTGGCCACCGCCACCGGGTCCGCGGGCGCCGTGCCGTCGGCCGGCGCGAACACCGGGACCTTCGCCTGCTCGCCGAGCACCTGGAGCTGCCTGACCGCGGCCGGCCGCTGCAGGTCGCAGGCGACCAGCAGCGGCTTGCGGCCCTTGCCCACCAGGTGGCGAGCGAGCTTGGCGGCCGTTGTGGTCTTGCCGGAGCCTTGCAGACCCGCCAGCATGATCACGGTGGGCGGGCGCTTCGCGAGCGCCAGTGGCACGTTCCGCTCGCCGAGGGTGACGATCAGCTCCTCGTGGACGATCTTGATGACCTGCTGAGCGGGGGTGAGGCTGCGGGTGACCTCCTCGCCGACCGCGCGCACGCGGACCCGCGCGATGAAGTCCTTGACCACCTTGAAGTTGACGTCGGCCTCCAGCAACGCGAGGCGGACCTCGCGCAAGGCCGCGTCCACCTGGGCCTCCGAGAGCCGGCCATGGCCCCGGAGCTTGGTGAACACGTCCTGGAGGCGGTCAGAGAGTGCGTCGAACACGTGAGCGCGTAGATTCCTTCTTGTGGCCCGGACGGGATAGCATCTGCCAACGCAGTCAAGCATAGCCTGTCCTTCGCGTAAGCCTCGCCCAGGGCGTGCGGGCGGGTGCGGGCGCTGGAGGAGCTCGAGCCACTGGGGCGGCAGAGCGAGGGAGTTCTGATGGGCGCGACGGCCGGCTGGCCAACGGCATCCGCGCGACGCGCGAACGCGCTCGTGATCGGCCGCTGGTGCGGTGTCGCCGCCCTCTTCTACCCGCTCACCTGGCAGCTCTTCACCCACCCGAACCTCCGCGCGGTGGCGGCGCTCGGCTCGGCCGCCCTGGTGGCGGCGGTCAACTTCCTGCAGCGGCACTTCCTGGTGTCGCTCCAGGCCAACGCCGGCGAGACCTCCAGGGCGGCCCTGCGGACCCAGGCCAGCCTGGTCACCCGCATCCGGGCGCTCGGCAGGGTGCTGCTCGCGCTCGACGCCGCGCTGGTCGTCCTGGCGGCGCTGGCGCTCGCCGACGAGCCGAGCGGCGGCTTCTGGGCCCTGCTCGGCTGGCTCCCGGTCGAGGGAGCGATCGCGGAGGGAACCGTCACCGCGGTGATCACCGGCACGCTCGCGGTCGGCGCCGTGATCGCCTACGACGCGGTGGCCCGCGGCGGGATGCCGTCCTTCTCACCGGGCAGCGGGCTGCTCGTCCGGGTCCTGGAGCTGGCCGGCGTCACCGGCGTCATGATCGGGCTGGAGCGCACGCTGTCCAAGGGCGAGCGCATCATGACCCAGCGCCACGACGAGCTGACCGGGCTCATCGACCGCGAGCGCGAGGCTCGGGCGGAGCTCGAGGCCTTCTCCACCATCGTGCTGGCAGGAGTGGCCCACCAGGGCAACCTGGAGGGAGCGCTGCAGTCGATGACCAAGGCTGTGGCGAGCAACCTGGACTATGAGCGCATGGCGGTGTTCGTGATCGAGGGCAACCGGCTGCGGCTGTACTCCTGGTTCGGCGACTGGACGGGCGGGCCCTCGAGGAGCCTGCCGGTCGGACCGGGCAGCATCGTCGGCCGGGTGGCCACCTCAGGCACCTCCGTGCTCGTCGAGGACCCGGCCAGGACACCCGACTACTTCGCCACCGCGCGCGACACCAAGTCGGAGGTCTGCGTGCCGATCCGCTTCGGCGACCGCGTCCTGGGGGCGGTGAACGTGGAGTCGCCCCGGCCGGACGCCTACAGCCGGAACGACCTCGCGCGGCTCCAGCGGCTCGCGGACCAGATGGCGGTGGTGGTCGACAACGCCCGCCTGTTCGACGCGCAGAGCGCCACGGCCGATCGCGAGAGCGCCGCCAGGCGCGAGATCGAGGCGGTCAGCCGGGCGGTGGTGGCCAGCGTGAAGGTGGGCACCTACCAGGCCGCGCTGGACCGCATGCTCGCCGAGGTGGCCGAGGTGCTCGGCTACGAGGCGCTGTGCTTTGCGGCGCCGGACGGCAACGGGCGGCTGCGGATCCGCGGCGCGGCCGGCTTCCCGCCCGAGGTGGTCGAGCGCCAGCCACTGGTCGGCGAGGCGGGCATCACCGGGCAGGTGTTCGCCAGCGAGCGGGCCCAGCGCACCGGCAAGGCCGAGAACGCAAGCAGCTGGCTGGCCCGCGACGGGCTCGCCGGCACCGCCTCGGAGCTGGCGGTGCCGGTGCGGCTCGAGGGCAAGATGCTCGGCGTGCTCACCGCCAAGTCGAGCCAGCCCGAGGCGTTCGACGCCGACGAGATGACCCGGCTGTCGCGCATCGCCGACCAGCTCGCCATGGTGATCGAGCGGGCGCGCCTGGCCGAGGGCGAGGCCGAGACGACCGCGCGGCTCAGGCTGCTCGACCAGATGCGCGACGACTTCGTGGCCATGACCACCCATGAGCTGCGCACCCCGCTGACCGTGATCCGCGGCTTCACCGCCACGCTGCTGCGCCCCGGGATCTCGCTGGCCCCTGACGAGCAGCGCCACTTCATCCAGGTGATCGACCGCCAGACCGCCCGGCTGGCGCGCCTGGTCGAGGACCTGCTGCTGGTCTCGCGGATGCAGGCGGGCATGCTGGAGGTCTCGCTCGCCGTCTACGACCCGGTCGAACTGCTCACCGACTACAACGAGGAATGGCCGAAGGAGCCCGCGCCGGTGTTCCTCGACATGGGTCACGACCTGCCCAACGTGCGCACCGACCCGGACCGCCTCGCCCAGGTCATGCGCAACCTGGTCGACAACGCCCAGCGCTACGGCGGCGGCAGCCCCATCCGGGTCAGCGCCCGGCGCGCCGTGCGCGAGCTGCTCGTCGAGGTCAAGGACCAGGGGCCGGGCATCGACGCGGCCGAGCTGCCGTACGTGTTCGAGCGCTTCCGCCAGGCCGGGTCCTCCAGCGCGCACCGCGCCGGCATGGGCCTCGGCCTGTACATCACCAAGCAGCTCGTCCATGCCCTCGGCGGCAGCATCGAGGTCGAGTCGTCGCCCGGGCGCGGCACCACCTTCCGGGTGCGCCTGCCCGGCGAGCGGGCCCGCTCGCTGCCGGCCCGCATCAGCAACGTCTCCCCCTTCCAGCGCCGCCGCCAGGCCCCCGGCGGGTAGCCCCACCTCTCCCCGCCTGCGAGGCTCCTGGCCGCGCGAATGTAGGGTGTACGGAGCGTGACGAGGGCGCGGTTCGACGCAAGTCTATAACCTGCGGTTTAGCTGCACGTGGCCTCTGAGCAACGCGAACTGGTCTTCGCTCAGGTCGAGGCGCTGAGGTTGGCTAGGTAGGCACGAATGGCCTGTTCGGCATGGTCGAGAGAATCGCTGTACGCAGCGTCAGTATCGACTAGCCAAGGATCAGGGATGCCGTCAGGGTCTAGCAGGCGCACACACTGTACGAGGTTCGGCGGGAAGCGCCGTGCAAGCTGCGCCTGGTTCTCGGCATCCATGACGAGGATGTCGTCCGCCCAGACGAGATCGTCGGTAGTCACCTGAGCCGCGACATGGCCCGACAGGTCATAGCCGCGTTGGGCAGCTAGGCGCGCGATCGAAGGATGCGCAGGCTTGCCGACGTTCCAGTCTTGGGTTCCTCGTGAGCGCACCTCGATGTCCGGGGCTAGGGCGCGAAGCATGGCGGCAGCGGCCGGAGAGCGGCAGATGTTACCGGCGCAGACGATCAGGACTCGTCTGGCGTGCGGAGAGCTGGGATTCGCACTGGTCATCCCCAGAGTCTAGAGGCTCCAGCGGTTGACCGGCACGACTCAATCTCATGCGACCACGCGACGCCTGGCCGCGCTGAGCCGCTCGCCAAGCTGTTGTGTCGCGTGAGCGTTGGGAGCTGCACGCAGCATCCTCCGGTAGACGCCCTCGACGCGCTTGACTCCGCGTACAGAGTCGAACCGCTCGGCTACCTCAAGCGCCTGGTCGCCAAGCTCGTCTGCTGCCCCCAGGTCGCCTTGGCCAACGCGCACCTCCGCGAGCGCGGTCAGGGCGACGCCCGCCTCACGCGGGAATTGCGCCGGAAATGCGCTGATAGTCGCCTCAAGCTCGCGGGCGGCCTCGTCCCATCTGCCAAGCAGGATCGCCGCCCGGCCCAGCCATTCTGTCATTTGCTGCTCGGTAAAGAAGTACACCCAACCCGGCGCGTCGGCCTGCTGCTCGGCATGGAGGCTGAAAGCCTCTCGGGACCAATCGGAGGCAGCTACCGCCTGATCTCGATCACCGTTCGCCGCGAGCACATTTGCGCATTGTGCCGCGAAGCAGGAGGCAACGAGCAGCGGCGTTTCCGGTAGTCGGGCGACCCGCCAAACAGGAGCCATAGATGCGGCTGCATCGGTGATCCGACCTGAACGAAGCTGGTACATGGCAGCCCGGCTGAGCGCGTAACCGGCCAAGGGACGGTTGCCACCCTGGGTTGCGTCACGGATCGCCTGGTTCGACCAGCGCAATGCTTCCGCGAGCTTTTGCTGTTCCCATGCGCACCAGGCGGCAAGCTGCTCGGCCGAGGCGCGAGCAGAGAGCAGCGAGACTCGAGCGTTCTCGTCTGCCGCGCTCGGCAGTAGGGCCGCGATGGTCTCGATGTGCTCGGCAATGCCAATGCCCTCGCCGGTCACGATGGCGCCGTGCGTGTCGTCCAGCCGTCGCCACCTGGCCGTCACTCGGTCAAGCCGGAGCGCGATGCTCGCGCCGACATTGCCGAGTCCGTCGCCTGCCATCTTCGCGCGCTCGGCGGCAGCAAGTAGATCACGATCCAAGTCGGTGGCGCTGCTGCTGACGCCGTTGGCGTGGTCAGTGAGCATCATCCCAGCCAGGCCAGCCGGCACTCGTGCAACCAGGGTCCTACGGTTCACGTCGTCCTCCAGGGCGGCCCGATTCCAGGATGCTTGCAGCTTTCCTTCCGCGAGGAGTTCTCGGTGCTTTGTGCGCTGCTGTCGCGCGGCTTCGGTAATCTGCTCGATCGGAAGGCCGAGCCCGGCCGCCAGCCAGCGAAGATTCCTGGGGTGAGGGATGCGGCCATGCTCGATCTCGTGCATCGTCTGCCGCGTGAACGCACAGAATTCGCCTTCCACGATGGCCATGCCTTGTACGCGCTGAGCTGTCTCTTCTAGTGACAGGCTCAAGCGCTCGCGCTGCCTGGCGACCAGTTCGCCTAGCGGAAGGCTTCTAAGCCGCTCACGAGCCATCGGCGATCCCTCGATCGTGCGCGGTTCGTCTGTATCCTACCGCAGCGCCCGCGCTTTCCCTGTCGTCGCCTTGTCATCATTTCCCAAGGTCCTGACGGAATGATGACAAGACGACCTATCCAGACACATCGCCGACGTTTAGCCTCCGCGACAACAACGCGCCAAGCCCGCCTCTTCGTCGGGAGGCGCCGATGGGAGGCACCGCCGTGAAGAACTCGACGGTCTGGGAGTGACATGGCGGATCGAGGTTCCGCCTGGGGCGGAGGAAACCTCTGCCCCGCTGTGACGACACCTGGCCATTGGCACGGTGAGGATGACTGCCATGACGGCGGCAAGCAGTGACGGCCTCGTGACCCGGTTGCAGCGGGAGCGCTACCTCCGCGAGTGGACCCAGCAGGAGGCGGTTGACCGGCTCAAGCGGCTGGCCTGGGAGCAGGGCTACGGGCAACGCTTCGACGGCCTGGACATCAACGCCTTGAGCCGCTACGAGCACGGCCACATCCGCCGCCCCCGCAAGCCGCTGCCCGAGCTGTTCGCCGCCCTGTACGGCGTCCCCGCCGCGGTGCTGTTTCCCGCGCTCCGCCGCCCGCGCCTAGTCGTGGCCGACGACACGGCGGCCGAGACCGTCGTCAAGGTGCTGGAGGCGCTGGCGCACCCGGCCGTGCGCGCCCAGGTCCTCGCGCTGCTCGGCACGGTCGCGCCGGAGCCGGCCGGCGTGGTGGGCGGGGGCCGCTGATGTCGCGGGCGCCCAAGCCGATCGACCCGACCGTCTCCCCACGGCACCGGTTCGGGTTCACGCTGCGCGAGCTGCGCGGCCAAGCGGGTCACAGCCTACAAGGCTTCGCGTGCCGGCTTGGCAAGTCGGTCTCGTACCTGTCGGCGGTCGAGCTGGCGCAGGTCCGCTGCACCAGGGCGTTCGCGGCCGACTGCGAGCAGCTGCTGGGCGCACCTGGGCAACTGCTGCCGCTGTGGGTGCAGGCTGATCGCGACTGGGACCAGGTGCGCTCCCCATCGTCGCCTGCGGCGGTGGAGGTGGTCCAGGCCCTGGCCGTGGCGGAGGAGCGCATGTGGGCCCTGGCCGCCGACCTGGCACGGCTGCGCCGCCGAGTCGGCGCTCGCCGCCAGCAGCCAGCCGGCAGCGCGGCTGATGGCGCGTCGGCGAGAGGCGCCTGATGACCCGGCCGCGTAGGCTGCGCCAAGCGCAGCGGCTGGTGGTGACGGGCTGATGGTGAATGCGATCTATCAGCAAACATCATCGAACGTATGTGCTAGCGTCCGCCCATGAAGCTCTCGGATTGGGCAGCGCAACAAGGCGTCCACTACCAGACCGCGTGGCGCTGGCGGAAGCGCGGCGCCCTGCCCGTGCCCGCCCGGCAACTTGCTGTCGAGCATCGCGACCGCCTGGCCCGCTTGGGGGTCGAGCACCTCCAGGCCGCGCTCACCGCACAGGGACGCCGCATCGTTGTGGCCGACGACAGCGAGACGACCGATGACCTGGTCGGGGACATGGTGGAGGTGCTAACCGGCTTGTGCGTGAGGCGGGACGGGCGCCGGGGGGCGCGCAGCCGGGCGCTGCGTGCCGTGGCCGGCGCCAAGCGGAGCCGGAGCGGGTGATGGCGGCGGGGACGACGATGACCGTCCACCAGGCGTACCGGTTCGCGCTGGACCCGACCCCCCGCCAGCAGCGCGCGCTGGCGTCCCATGCCGGCGCCGCCCGGTTCGCCTTCAACTGGGGGTTGCGGCTGGTCAAACAGCGGCTGGAGCAGCGCAAGACCGACCCGTCCGTCGAGGTGCCGTGGACGCTGGCGGCGCTGCGCCGCGAGTGGAACCAGGCCAAAGACAACGAAGCGCCCTGGTGGCGCGAGAACAGCAAGGAGGCCTACAGCTCCGGGCTGGACGGGCTGGCACGAGGGCTCAAGAGCTGGTCGGACTCCCGCAACGGCGCCCGCAGGGGCCGCCGGGTCGGCTTTCCGCAGCGCAAGCGCAAGCGCCGGGCGCGGGAGAGCTGCCGGTTCACCACCGGGACTATCCGCGTGGAGCCGGACCGCCATCACGTGACGCTGCCCAGGCTCGGCACGATCCGCACCCACGAGTCCACCCGCAAGCTGGCCAGGCGGCTGGAGCAGGGCACGGCGCGGATCCTGGCGGCGACCATCTCCCGCAATGCGGACCGCTGGTTTGTCAGCTTCACCGTGGAGGTGCAGCGCGCCCAGGGGCAACCGCGGCGGCCGGCGTCGACGGTCGGGGTGGACGTGGGCGTGCGGCACTTGGCGGTGCTGTCGACCGGCGAGCAGATCCACAACCCGCGGCCGCTGGAGCGGGCGCAGCGCACGCGGCGCCGGCTGCAACGCCGGTGGCACCGCCAGGAACGCCAGCGTATTGCCTGCGGCCGGACGCTCCCAAGCCGCCGTCAGCAGCGGACCCGCCAGCGGCTTGGGCGGGTTGAGGCGCGGGCGGCCAGCATCCGCCGCGACGGGCTCCACAAGCTGACCAGCCGGCTGGCCCGAGAGCATGGCAGTGTGGTGGTCGAGCGGCTCAACGTCTCGGGGATGCTGCGCAACCGCCGCCTGGCCCGGGTGATCGCGGATGCCGGGTTCGGGCAGTTGCGCCGGCTGCTGGGCTACAAAGCGGCTTGGTATGGTGCCCGGCTGGTCGAAGCCGACCCGTTCTACCCGTCCAGCAAGACCTGCTCGGCCTGTGGTGCGGTGAGAGCCAAGCTGCATCTGGGCGAGCGGGTGTTCCGCTGCGACAACCCAGCCTGCGGGCTGGCGCTGGACCGGGACCTGAACGCCGCCCGCAACCTCGCCAAGCTCGTTGCGGGTCTCCAGCTCGGCGAGGGCGAGCACCTGGAGGTTCCAACCGTCGCGGGGAGTGGCCCCGAGACGCAAAACGCTCGGGGAGCGGACGTAAGACCCGGCCTGGCCGGGCGGACCGCGAGGAACCGAGAAGCCGGCACCGGGCGCCGCCCGGGTGAGACCGGCACCGCCGGCGTGCAAGCGCCGGCTGCCCGGATCGCAGACATGCGCTGATGATCTGGGTAACAGTGTACGGAGCCAACCGGACCGAATCACGAGGAGATGGCGCCCTCATGGAGTACACCTACCTGGGACGGACCGGCCTGCGCGTGGCTCGGCTCTGCCTCGGGACCATGAACTTCGGCCCCGAAGCCACCGAGGAGGACTCGCACCACATGATGGACCGTGCCCTCGAGCACGGGATCAACTTCTTCGACACGGCCAACGTCTACGGCTGGAGGAAGGGCGAGGGCGTCACCGAGCAGATCGTCGGCCGCTGGTTCGCCCAGGGTGGCGGGCGCCGCGAGAAGGTCGTGCTCGCCACCAAGGTGTACGGGTCGATGGGCGACTGGCCCAACGCCGACAAGCTGTCGGCGCTCAGCATCCGCCGCGCGGTCGAGGGCTCGCTGCGGCGGCTCCAGACCGACTACATCGACCTCTACCAGATGCACCACATCGACCGCGACACCCCGGTCGATGAGGTCTGGCAGGCAATGGACGTGCTCGTCCAGCAGGGCAAGGTGCTGTACGTCGGCTCCTCGAACTTCGCCGGCTGGCACATCGCCCGCTACAACGAGGCGGCGCGCGCCCGGCACTCCTACGGCCTGGTCAGCGAGCAGTCGCTGTACAACCTGGCCGAGCGCTCCGTCGAGCTGGAGGTGCTGCCAGCCTGTGAGCACTACGGGCTCGGAGTCATCCCCTGGAGCCCCCTGTTCGGGGGCGTGCTCGGCGGTGTTCTGGCCAGGATCGAGTCGGGCCGCCGTGCCAGCGAGCAGACGCGGAGCCGCCTTGCGCGGGTTCGTGACAAGGTCCAGGCGTACGAGTCGCTCTGCCGCGAGCTGGGCGAGCAGCCCGCCGACGTGGCATTGGCCTGGCTGCTGTCCCGTCCGGCCGTGACCGCGCCCATCGTCGGACCACGGACCATGGAGCAGCTCGACGGCTCGCTGCGGGCGCTGGAGCTGAACCTCGACGACAAGGCCCTGAGCCGGCTGGATGAAATCTGGCCAGGTCCCGGCCCCGCACCAGAGGCGTACGCCTGGTAGCCCGAACGACCCAGCGAGACCTCCTGGCAACCATGAACCTGCGACCAGGTGCGATACTTCGGCGATGGAGCTGACCCAAGTCATGCGGACGGCAGGGAGCACCCGCCGGTTCAGGTCCAGTCCGGTTCCCGATGACGTGGTCCACCGCGTGCTGGACAATGCCCGTTTCGCGCCCAGCGGCAACAACCGCCAAGGCTGACGCGTGATCGTGGTGTGTGAGCGCGGTGCTGACCGGCCCGGGGAACCAGCCGCGGACTGCTCTGCCTGTCGACGCCGCGTGAATACTGACCCTTTGGCGGCGGCCGAAAGCTGACCCCTCTCCCGGTCGAGTCCTGGCTCGAGGATGTCGAGCCGGGAGGAAGAGGGGTGCTGAACGTGGAGGACTGGGCCGAGATCCGCCGGT
>WNGF01003430.1_pt1 | contig 21543 bp, 18 predicted proteins | sample 5400641 | NCBI WGS metagenome assembly WNGF01 (sample SAMN13153371, study PRJNA577476) | soil metagenome | isolation source: 80 cm soil or saprolite under grassland replicate 2 | place: USA:California | collected 2016-06-15 | reverse complement strand
CTCGGCATGCGCAAGGGCGACGTACTGGTCGCGATCACCTTCGAACGCTCGAACGCCGAGACCGAGGCCGTCCTCCGGCGGGCCGATGCGCTGCGGCTCCCGGTGATCCTGTTGACGGACAATCTCGCTCTCGCGCTCAGCGGACGCTTCACCGTCTCGCTCTCGGCTCGCCGCGCCGGGACCGGGATGTGGCACCAATCGGCGATCACGGTGGTGCTCCTGGACGCGCTGCTGCTCGGGCTCGCGGCCCGCGACCGCGCGGCCGCCCTGGCCGCCGCGGAGGAGCTGCAGGACCTGCGCGACGGGATCGCGGCCACGGGATAGGAGGGAACGCGATGACGGCGTTGACGAAGACGCGCGAGACGACGACGGAGGAGATCCTCGCCCTGCGCGAGCGGTACGTCCCGCGCGCGCTGCACGCGGCGACCGCGGTCGTGGCCGATCGCGCCGACGGAGAGACGATCACCGATCCCGAGGGCCGCGAGTACATCGACTTCGTCTCCGGGATCGGCGCGCTCAACCTCGGCCACCAGCATCCGGACCTGCTCGCGGCGGCGCGCGCGCAGCTCGCGCGTTATACGCACGTCGGCGCCCAGGTCGTGACGTACGAGCCGTACGTGCGGCTGGCCCAGGAGCTCGACCGCATCTATCCGCGCGCCGGCGCCGAGCTCGCGACGAAGTCGGTCTTCATGAACAGCGGGGCCGAGGCCGTCGAGAACGCGATGAAGATCGCGCGCGTCGCCACGGGGCGGGAGTGGATCGTCGCGTTCCAGAACTCGTTCCACGGCCGCACCTACGCCGCGATGACCGCGACCGGGAAGACCAAGAATTCGCGGTTCCCGTTCATGCGATCGGTGAGCGCGAACGTCGTCCACGTGCCGTATCCATATCCATATCGGCCGTTGGTCGACGGATCGGACGACGCGCTGGCGGAGCTCCACGCGCGGCTCCTCGAGCAGGTGCTCGACACGAACCTCGCGCCGGAGCACGTCGCCGCGGTCATGATCGAGCCGGTGCAGGGCGAGGGTGGCTTCATCGTGCCGCCCGGGTCCTTCATCCCGCGCGTGGCCGAGATCTGCCGGCGGCACGGGATCCTCCTTGTTGCGGACGAGGTCCAGACCGGCTTCGGCCGGACCGGGAGGATGTTCGGGATCGAGCATTCCGCGGTCACACCCGATCTGCTCGTGACGTCGAAGTCGCTCGGCGGCGGCTTTCCGATCGGCGCCGTGACCGGGCGCGCCGAGCTGCTCGACGCGCTGCGGCCCGGCGAGCTCGGCGCGACGTTCGGCGGGCATCCGGTCGCGTGCGCGACGGCGCTCGCGACGATCGCGGTCATCGAGCGCGACGGCCTGCTCGCGCGCGCCAGGTCCATCGGCGAGACGATCCGTCGGCGCTTCACCGCGATGGCCGAACGCCACACGAGCATCGGCGACGTGCGCGGCGTCGGCGCGATGCAGGCGATCGAGCTCGTCTCCGACCGGCGTGCGAAGACGCCCGCGCCCAAGCTCGTGGACGCGGCGACCAAGGCCGCCGAGCAGCGGGGCCTGCTCGTCCTGCGAGCGGGCCTGTACGGCAACGTGCTGCGTACCCTCGTGCCGCTCACCATCACGGACGAGCGGCTCGCGGCCGGGCTCGACATCCTCGACGACGCGCTGGGAGGTGGGGCATGAGCGGCATGAGCGGTCTTGGCGCGCTGCGGCGACGTGAGTTCCTACGGCGGAGCGCGCTCGCGGCGGCGAGCGCGGCGATCTTCGCCTGCGCGCCCTCGACGGGTGGCGCGGTCGCACGGCCGAGCGCGACGCCGCGGCGGGGCGGCACCATCAGCTGGGGCCAGTGGGACAAGATCGACGTCATCGACCCCGCCCTCACGACCGGCGCCGCGGCGGGCGAGATCGCGCAGAACATCCTCGACACGCTGATCACGATGGACTCGGATCAGAAGTTCCATCCGGCGCTCGCCTCGAAGTGGACGATCGAGGACTCCTCGAAGAGATTCACCTTCACGCTGCGCGACGGCGTGAAGTTCCACGACGGCAGCGCGCTCACCTCGGCGGCCGTGAAGGGCTCGTTCGACCGGATCCTCGACCCGAAGACGAAGGCCGGCGCGGTCGTGTCCCTGGTCGGCCCGATCGACAAGATCACGACGCCGGACGATGCCACCGTGGTCTTCACCTTCAAGCAGCCGTATCCGGCGTTCATGCTGCAGATCTGGCGGTACTTCTTCGGGGTCCTGTCGCCGAAATACCTCGCCACGTTGAAGCCGGGCGACGTCGCGAACGAGCCGGTGGGCTCGGGCCCGTTCAAGTTCGCCGGCCGCTCCGCGGACGGTGTCGTGACGATCGAGGCGTTCCCCGACTACAACTGGGGCGCCGAGCTGTTCAAGAATCGCGCGCGCGCGTACCTCGAGCGGGTCAAGTTCCGCGCGGTCACGGAGCCGTCGACGCGCGTCGCGACGCTCGAGAGCGGCGAGAACCTGCTCATCGACGAGATCCCGGAAGCCGACTACGCCCGTCTCAAGAAGGACGACCGATTCGGCTTCGTCCTCTCGCCGCGTGCGAGCCACACCCTCGGCTTCAGCATGAACGTGACACGGCCGCCGACCGACGACCATGCCGTCCGCGAGGCGGTGAACCTCGCCGTGGACCGCCGATCGATCGTGGACAAGGTGTTCTTCGGCGTCCATCACGTGTCGGTCGGCCCGCTCTCCGAGGGCGTGTGGGCGCGCGATGAGGGGATCGAGAAGACGCTTGGATTCGATCCGGCGAAGGCGCGGAAGATCCTCGACGACGCGGGCTGGAAGCTCGCCTCCGGCCCCATCCGCGAGAAGGCCGGTGCGAAGTGCGAGCTCCAGCTCGTGACGTTCCGAAGCCCGTGGACCGAGATCGCCCAGGCCATGCAGTCGCAGCTGCGCGATGTCGGCATCGACCTCAAGGTCCAGCCGATGGAACGTGGACCGTACCTCGACCTCGTCCGCGCCTACAAGCACAACCTGGCCGCGACGTCCTCGACGAGCATCGATCCCGACGGCGTCCTGCGAGTCTGCTACCACTCGGCCAACCGGGGCTCCGGGAGCAACTTCTCGAACGTCAGCGATCCGCAGCTGGACGCCCTGCTCGTGAAGGGGCAGAGCCAGGAGCTGAACACGCCCGAACGCAAGCAGACCTACGTCGACGCGCAGAAGCGGATCATGGAGATCCTGCCGTTCGTCGGCGTGATGAGCCAGGTGCGGGTGGAGGCGATGGCGACGAAGGTCCACGACTTCAAGCCCGGGCCCGACGGGCTCACCGGTACCGCGCTCAACGACGTCTGGCTCGAGGGGTAGCCGGGGCCAGGCCGCCGATGTCCGCCGGCTCGGACCGGCCCGCGGATCTCGTCCTGCACGGCGGCCGCGTGTGGACGGTCGACCCGGCTCGGCCCGAGGCGGACGCCGTCGCGGTCCGTGGCGATCGGGTCGTCGCCCTCGGCCGCTCGAGCGATCTCCTTCGGCTCCAAGGGCCGACGACCGAGGTCATCGATCTCGCCGGCCGGCTCGTCCTTCCCGGCTTCATCGATGCGCACACGCATTTCGGCAACGCCGCGGCGTGGCAGCTCCAGATGGGGCTCCACGACGCGCGCTCGCCGGACGAAGCGCTTGAGAAGATCGCGGCGGCCGCGCGCCGCGTGCCCGAGGGCCTCTGGCTGACCGGCGGCGACCTCGGTGCGGCGGCGGCCTGGGAGGCCGACGCCGCCGGCCGGCCGCGGCCGGCGCCGATGGCGATCGATCGCCGCGCGCTCGACGCGGCGGCTCCGGGCCATCCGGTGCTCCTGCGGCGCATCGACGGCGCGTACGTCGCGAGCACCGATGCGCTCGCCCGCGCCCGCCTGACGCGCGTCGCGCCCGATCCGCGTGGCGGCCGGGCCGAGCGCGACCCCGCGACCGGCGAGCTCACCGGCGTCCTGCACGGCCGCGCGGGCGAGCGGATGGCCGAGCTCATGCCGCCGCCCACGCTCGAGCTCCGGCTGGTCGGCGCGCGCCTCGCGCTCGAGGACCTGCGCCGGGTCGGGATCACCTCGATCCACGACGTCGCGCGGCTCGAGGAGATCACGCGCCATCACGTCTTCCACACCGATGTCGAGCGCAGCGCGACCGACCTCGAGCTGTTCCGGGAGCTCCAGCGGCGCGGCGAGCTGACCGTCCGGGTCTACGCGTTCCTCACGCTGTCGCTCTGGCGCGACGTCGTCGCGGCCGGGATCCGGCCACGGAGCGACGAGGGGCTCATCCGCTTCGGCGCACTGAAGAGCTTCATCGACGGCTTCCTGATGGACGCGCCCTACGCCGACACGCCGGGCTACGCCGGGTCGTTCACGTTCCGGTTCGTCGACGAGGCGACGATCGCCGCGGACGTCGCCGGCGCGGACGCGGCCGGATTCGATCCGGTCGTGCACACGATCGGCGATCGGGCCCATCGGCTGCTGCTCGACTGGTACGAGGCCGCGATCCGCGGCAACCCGCCTCGCGACCGCCGCTTCCGGGTGATCCACGCCTGGTATCCGAGCGCCCGCGAGATCGAGCGCATCGGCCGGCTTCGGCTCGTCGTCGACGTCACGCCGCAGCATCTGGTCAACGACGTCGCGACCATCGAGCGCCGCCTGGGGCCCGAGCGAGCGCGGACCGCGCACGCCTGGCGCTCCCTCCAGGACGCGGGCGCGCGGCTCGATCTCGTGTCGGACTGGCCGGGCAGCTTCAACGAGCGGCGCCCGACGCCGCTCAGCCCGCTCGAGAACATCGCGCTCGCGATGACCCGCCAGGCGCCCGATGGCACGCCCGTCGGCGGCTGGCATCCGGAGCAGCGCCTCACCGCCGCGGAGGCGATCGCCGCGTACACGCGCGAGCCGGCCTTCGCCTCGTACGAGGAGGACCGGAAGGGCACGGTCACGGTCGGGAAGCTCGCCGACCTGGTCGTGCTCTCGCGCGACATCCTGTCCGCAACGCCTGACGCGATCCGCGAGACGTTGGTCGATCTGACCATCCTCGGCGGGCGGATCATCCATCGCCGGGATGGAACGCCGGCCTCCATCCGGTCGGATGATCCGGCTCGGCCCAGGTAGCGTATTGCGGAAAACGATCGACCTCACCATGGGGTCACCGAGGAGGATCGGCCAATGGCGATGCGTGTACTCGCGGTGGTCGTCGGGATCGTCGGCCTCTATTTCGCGATCTGGCACAGCGGCGTTCCGTTCAACCACTTCGAGGTGTTCGGGCGCGGGTTCGGTGGCCAGCACACCGTCCACGCGATCATCGGCCTGGCCCTGCTCGTCGTCGCGGTGTGGCTGTGGCTCCGCGCACGGAAGCTGACGGCGGCGACGATGGCGCGGTGAGCGGCGGGCTGCCGCTCCGCATCGCCGGCGCGGCCCTCGCGGTCGTCGCGGCCGGCATCCACGCCCTTCTCAGCGTCGCGGACCTGATCCCCGGCGAGCCCACCCGCGGACCGCTGTTCGCGGCGATGGCGCTCGGCTTCGCCGGCTGTGCCGCGCTGCTTTTCGCACGGCGCATGGAGTACGACGTGCTCGTGCTCGTTTACACGGCCGGGCTGATGTTCGCCTACTGGGCGACGCGGGGGGATCTGCCGATCGAGGGCGTCGGCCTCGCGACGCAGGCGGCGGAGCTCGGCCTGCTCGGGGTGACCGGCGTGCTCCTGCTCCGTCGTCGAGCCGAGCTCACGACTCCGCACCCAGGACCCGGCGGACCTGGCGGGCCACGATGACATCCTCGCGAGCCTCGATCCGGAGTATCGCGACCGGCGACCGGGCGAGAAGCGCGTCCTCCGTCACCTGAGCTTCGTCGATCGGCCCGACCCCGAGCGGTCCGAGTCTCGCGACGATCCGCGCCCGGATCGACCCGGCGTGCTCGCCGATCCCGCCCGTGAGCACGATCGCGTCGAGCGATCGGAGCGCCGTCGCCGCCGCGGCGATCCCCGCCGCCGCGGCGCGGACGAAGACGGCGAGCGCGAGGCTCGCGTGCTCGTCGCGAGCGGCCGTGGCCAGGAGCTCGCGGACGTCGCCGCTCGTGCCCGAGAGCCCAAGGAGGCCCGATCGCCGTTCGAGGATCGTCTCGATCGTCTCTGCGTCGAGGCCGTGCTGGCGCTGCGCCGCGACGAGGATCCCGGGGTCGATCGAGCCGGCCCGCGTCGCCATGACGAGTCCCTCGAGCGGTGTCAATCCCATGCTCGTGCCGACCGATCGGCCGCTTTGGACCGCCGTCACCGAGCAGCCCGCGCCGAGGTGCGCGACAACGAGGCCGAGCTCGGTGACGGGGCGGCCGAGCAGCGCGGCCGCGCGCTCGGTCGCCCACTCGACCGAGAGGCCGTGGAACCCGAAGCGGCGGTAGCCCCAGTCGTCGCGCCACGATCGGGGGAGCGCGTACGTGTACGCCTCGGGCTCGAGCGTCGCATGGAATGCCGTGTCGAACGTCGCGACCTGCGGCGCGTCCGGGAGCGCGGTGCGTGCCGCGGCGATCGTCCGCAACGCGACGGGATTGTGCAGCGGTGCGATGCTCGCGAGGTCCTCGATCGCGCGGGTCACGTCGTCGTCGATCCGTACGGCCGACGAGAAGCGCGTCCCGCCGTGGACGACACGGTGGCCGACCGCATCGATCGCCGCGGCCGGGGCGCCCTGACGAGCGAGCTGGTCGAGCGCCGCCCGGACGCTCGCGTCGGCATCGTCGTCCGGTCCGCGCTCCACGGCCGCGCGGGCCACGGGATCCGTATTCCCATCGACGAGCACGCTGGCCTTCAACGAGGACGAGCCGGCGTTCAGGACGAGGATCCGCCGGACCGGCGCCATGGTCGACGAGCGTACGTCGCGCGCGCCTAGTGTTGTCGGTCGTGGACCCGCTCACGGCCGACGAGCGCGGGCGCATCGACGCGTACTGGCGTGCGGCGAACTACCTCTCGGTCGGTCAGATCTATCTCCTCGACAACCCGCTGCTCCGCGAGCCGCTCCGCCCCGAGCACGTCAAGCCACGGCTGCTCGGGCATTGGGGGACGACGCCGGGTCTGAACTTCATCTACGCGCACGTGAACCGGGTCATCCGCGGGCACGACCTCGACGCGATGTACGTCATCGGCCCGGGCCATGGCGGCCCGGGCATCGTCGCGAACGCCTACCTCGAGGGGACGTACAGCGAGGTCTACCCGGACATCACGCCGGACGAGGCCGGCATGCGCAAGCTCTTCCGGCAGTTCTCGTTCCCGGGCGGTGTCGGCAGCCACGTCACGCCGGAGACGCCGGGCTCGATCCACGAGGGCGGCGAGCTCGGGTACGCGCTCACGCACGCGTACGGCGCGGCGTTCGACGCGGCGGAGCTGGTCGTGTTCTGCGTCGTGGGCGACGGCGAAGCCGAGACCGGTCCCCTCGCCGCGAGCTGGCACTCGAACAAGTTCCTCGATCCCGGTCATGACGGCGCGGTGCTCCCGATCCTCCACCTCAACGGGTACAAGATCGCCAACCCGGCGCTGCTCGCGCGCATCCCCGACGAGGAGCTGCACGCGCTCCTCACGGGCTACGGCCACGATCCGTATTTCGTCGCGGGAGACGATCCGCTCGAGATGCACGGGCTCATGGCGGCCGCCCTCGATCGCGCGATCGCGGGGATCCGCGGGATCCAGGCCGCGGCGCGCGCGGGCGCCGCCGGGCGGCCGCGCTGGCCGATGATCGTGCTCCGTACCCCGAAGGGCTGGACCGGGCCGAAGATGGTCGACGGTCTGCCGGTCGAGGGGACGTCCCGCGCGCATCAGGTCCCGATCGACGCCGCGCGGACCGACGCGTCCCACCGCGCGTTGCTCGAGGCCTGGCTGCGGAGCTACCGCCCCGAGGAGCTCTTCGATGCCGAGGGGCGTCTCGTGGCCGAGCTCGCCGGCCTGCCGCCGAAGGGCGCGCGGCGCATGAGCGCGAATCCGCGCGCGAACGGCGGCCTATTGCTCCGCGAGCTCGAGCTGCCGGACTTCCGCGAGTACGCGGTCGAGGTCCCGCGACCCGGCGCGGTCGTCGCCGAGCCCACGCGCGTGCTCGGCGCGTTCGTCCGCGACGTCATCGCGAAGAACCCCGATCGCTTCCGGCTCTTCGGGCCCGACGAGACGAATTCGAATCGGCTGAACGCGGTCTTCGAGGTGACCGACCGCGTCTTCGAGGGGGAGATCCTGCCGACCGACGAGCACCTGGCCCGGCAGGGGCGGGTGGTCGAGGTCCTCTCCGAGCACCTCTGCCAGGGCTGGCTGGAGGGATACCTGCTCACGGGCCGGCACGGCCTGTTCAACTGCTACGAGGCGTTCATCCACATCGTCGATTCGATGTTCAACCAGCACGCCAAGTGGCTGAAGCTCACCCGGGATATCGCGTGGCGCCGACCGATCGCCTCGCTGAACTACCTGCTGAGCTCGCATGTCTGGCGGCAGGACCACAACGGCTTCTCCCATCAGGACCCGGGTTTCATCGATCATGTGGTGAACAAGAAGGCCGAGATCATCCGCGTGTACCTGCCGCCCGACACGAACACCCTGCTTTCCGTCGCGGACCATTGCCTGCGCAGCCGCGGCTACGTCAACGTGATCGTCGCCGGCAAGCAGCCCGAGCTGAGCTGGCTGTCGATGGATGAAGCGGTGGCGCATTGCACGCGCGGCATCGGGATCTGGGAGTGGGTGGGCAACACGGCTGACGAACCGGATGTGGTGCTCGCCTGCGCCGGCGACGTCCCGACGCTCGAGACGGTCGCCGCGGCGGATCTCCTTCGCACGCACCTGCCCGATCTGCGCGTGCGCGTGGTCAACGTGGTCGACCTCATGCGGCTGCAACCGGAGAGCGAGCATCCGCACGGACTGCCCGACGCGGCCTTCGACGCCCTGTTCACGCGCGACCGACCGATCATCTTCGCGTACCACGGCTACCCATGGCTCATCCACCGCCTGACCTATCGGCGGACGAACCACGCGAACCTGCACGTGCGTGGGTACAAGGAGGAGGGCACGACGACGACGCCCTTCGACATGGTGATGCTCAACGACCTCGACCGCTTCCATCTCGTGATGGACGTGATCGATCGGGTGCCCGGTCTCGCCGCGCGCGCGGCCGACGCGCGCCGGCTCATGGTCGAACGCCGGGCGTGGTGCCGGGCCTACACCCGCGCCGAGGGCCAGGATCCGCCCGAGATCGGCGCCTGGACCTGGCCCCACTAGCGCGATGACCGGTACCATGCCGCAGGAGTGAGGGCACAGGCCTACCCTTCGAGACGGCGCGCGCGGCCCGTCACGCTGCGGCTCCCGGCGATCCTGTTCGCCCTCGCGCTCGCCGGCTCGACGTTCGCGTTCGCGCCTCAGACTGCCGCGCCCGCGTCCGTGGCGGGGGCCGGCGCTCGGGCCAAGGCTGCCGCGGGCGCTCCGTCCGGCGGGCCCATCGAGGCGCAGGCCTGGGCCGAGCCGCCCGTGCCGTTCGTCATCCACACCGTGAAGCCGGGCGAGACGCTCGAGGACGTAGCCGCTCGCTACGGCGTGAGCGTCGAGGCGGTGGCGCGGAACAACGGCCTCGCCGCCGACGCGACGCTCAACTACGCCGACGGGCTGTTCGTGCCGATCGTCGACGGCCTCCTATACACGGTGCTCGAGCCGGACCTCTCGGCCGACGCGCTCGCCTCCCGACTCGGGCTCGATGCTGCCGAGTTCGCGCCGGTGGCCGGCGACCACTGGGGCCTGCTCCCCGGCCGCACGATCCTCATCCGGCTCAGCCCGGCACGGCTCGCGTCGATCGGCCCGAAGCTCGACAGCGAGTCGAGGCTCGACAGCGCGGCGCTCGGCCGGATCGCGGCGGCCGAGACGCGCGGCACGCAGCTCACGCTGCGCGAAGGCGGTCTCTCGTGGCCCGCCGCGGGCCGACTCGCGCAGCTGTTCTGGACGGGCCACCAAGGGGTGGACATCGCGGCGCCGGGCGGCAGCCCGATCTGGGCGCCGGCCGACGGGGTCGTCAGCTTCGAGGGCTGGACGCCGTTCGGCGGGATCGCGATCTGCACGAAGCATGCGGGCGGCCTCGAGTCGTGCTCCTATCACGCGGCCGCGACGTTCGTGAACACCGGCGATACCGTCCGCCGGGGCGATCCCGTCGGCGCGGTCGGGATGAGCGGCCTCGCGGCCGGCCCGCACGTCCATTGGGAGCTGAAGCGGGATGGCGTCATCGTCGACCCGCTCGTCTACTGAGGTCGCGCGGGCGTGCTAGCCCGAGCGCGCCGCCCGCTTCCTCGTCGCGACGGGCTTCGCTGACTTCCGTTTCGGCGCGGTCGCCTTCGTCCGCTTTCCTTTCGGCGCGGTCGCCTTCGCCGCGGGGCCGCGCGCGGTCCTGCGCGGTCGAGGGGAGGGCTCACCGGCCGCGCTGCGGAGCATCCCGTGCGACTCGGCCCAGTCGTGCCAGTCCGGCACCGGCTGCTTCACGGTGTAGAGGAAGTGGTACGCGCCGCTGTCGCCGACGAACTTGAATCGCTTCTTGAGGTCGCTCGCGAGCGACTCGTAGTCGTCGAATGACCGAAGGTGTTTCTTGAAGCCGCGCTCGCGCTCGATGGTCAACAGCTCGCCGGCGTTGTGGACGACCGCGGCGATCTTCGGCCGGCTCCGGATGACGCGCTCGTCCAGCACGAGCGCGTCGATCTCGCGCTCGCTCATCCGTGCGACGCGCTCGACGTTGAAGCGGTGGAAGGCGGTGCGGGTCGAGGGCCACTTCGCGTCGACCACCCGCCAGCTGATGCCCGCCTGGAAGACGCCCTTGCTCAGCTGCTCGAGATAATCGTCGAGGCTCTTCGGGGTGATCTGCGGCGGCGGCCCTTCCACGTTCCCCTCCTGTCGCGGCTGCGGGACGGCAGGAGGCTACTCCGCCGAGCGGCCCGGGCGCGCGATCGCCGTGATCGCGAGGCACGCCGGGCAGGCCGCGTCGGTCCACGACCGCGCCGCCTCGCCGCCGCCGATCCGCGCGCGCCGGCGGAGCGCGAGCCAGGCCACCAGCCCGACGAGGGCGAGGGCCGCGAGGACACCGATGAGCGCGGCGCTCGAGCGCTCGACGAGCGCCGCGGCCGCCGGGCCGGCGGCGTAGCCGAGCGCGACGTGCCAGCCGTAGAACGCGAGCGACCCCGCGACCGTGGCGATCGTGAACGGCCCGAACGCGAGCCGCGCGAGGCCGGCCGCCGGGACCACGGCGGCGCGCGCGCCGGGGATGTTCAGCCCTACGAACACGCCGCGCGGACCCGCCGCGCCCAGGCGCGCGACCGCGCGGTCCATCCGATCGGCGCCGATCCCGACCATCCCGGCGAGCCGGTACACGACCGCCCGGCCGGCGCTCCGGGCGACGACGAACTGGATCGACCCACCGACGAGGACGGCGATGGCGAGCGTGAGCAACAGCGCGACCGGCGAGTACGCGCCGGCGGCGACCTGGACCCCGGCGGCGATCATGAGCAGGTCGGACGGGATCGGGACCGGAACGCCGATCTCCTTCACGAGCATGAGGGCGAAGATCGCGAGCAGACCGTACGTGGCGCTGAAGGCTCCGAACGCGCCAGGGAGGTCCACGGGCGCCGAATGCTACGAGGCGCGCGCGGCGTGTGGATCAGCCTCAGTGCCGCTCAGTCGGAGCGGATGAGCCCGAGCGCATCCAGATCACGGCCGTCGGGGAGCGATTGGAGCGACACGACGACCTGGAACGGGACGCTCGCGTCGTAGAACGTCGCCCACGACGATCGGGTCGAGCCGGTCACGCGGAACAGCGGTGCGCCCTCGGCGACCGTCGCACCGTTCTCGACGAGCAGCTCGACCTCGCCGAACGCGCCGGGGCGGTACGTGATCCGGCGTTCGGGAGAGGCGACGCTCACGTAGGGGAAGAACGGGAGGGTCGGGAAGTTCGAGCCGACCCGGACCTCTCCACCGATCAGCTGGTAGACGCGGATCTCGGCGGCGCCGCCGAATGGCGCGAGCAGGACCGTGCCCGGCGGCACGCTCAACCCGGCGTACGAGCGGCCGCCCCACCGGTAGGGCGAGCCGGCAACGCGCGGCTTCGGCGCCGACGGCACCGTCGCGAGCGTTGGGGCGGGCGTCGGTTGGCGCTCGGCGCCGAGCGGTCGGGCCGTCGGTGCCGCCGTGGCGTACAGATCGGTCGATGGAAGTCTCGGCTGCCGGCGCTGGTCACCGAGCACGACAGAGGTGGCGAACACGGCGAGGCCGGCGGCCATGAGCAGCACGCCGAAGGACGGGTGGAGCAGGAACGCGAGACGCGCGCGCCACGCGGCAGGAAGCCGGCCCGATCTCATCACGCCTCCGGAGGATCTCTCCCTCCGCACCTGCCCCGCGCGAGCATACCCGGTTTCCCCCGAATGGCGTGGGTTTCCCCCCTCGTCGGGGCGGGCGTCGCGCCCGCGCAGGTGGTCAACTTGGCCCATGGATGAACCACTCGTCGACTTCATTTGCGGCCGCGAGACCCATCAGCGTCACGACCAGCCGGCGGTGATCTCGATGCGCGGCGGCGCGCTGGCGCTCTGCCCGAGCGGCGAGACCGTCGGGCACGTCTGGCGCGCGGCCTGGGCGATGCGCACCGATGACTGGCGCCTGCTGCGCGAGACCGGCTCACGCGGCCGCACGAACCTGCTCCTCCGGAACGACCACTAGCCCGACGCGCCGCTACCGGAACGCTTCGGCCAGGAACGTGAGCACGGCCGAGCGATGGTCATCCGGGTGCGCGGGGGAGGCCCCCGGGGAAACCGTTCGCCGTCGGCGTCAACCCCTGGATCGATCGGTGATCGCCGTTGAAGCCCGCGGACGGAACCCGGTAGGTCGCTCCGCCGCCCTACGGGGTGAACGTGATGAAGCCGCCATGCACGCTCTTCTCGGGAAGACCTGGGTTCGGCGCGATGGTCGCCGTCAGTGTCGCGGTCCCTCCCGCCGGCACCGTGATGCTCGCCGCGCTGAAGGTGACCGACGAGGCCGCGTTGAGGAAGCTTGGGAGTGAACGTGTTGGGCCCGGTCGCGAGGGCGAGCCGAGAGCGATGGGATAAGTGGAAACGCACGGCACGTCGACGCGTCTCGCATGGCGGCCCGTCGACATGCCGACCGACCATCTCGGGCCTCGGCGACACGCCAAATCTCCGCGGTCCTCGGGCCATTTGAACCGATAGGTCCATCGCGCTACGGTGAGGAATCTCTCGTACTGCTGATCGTTGCGCCTCCCCTCTCGTATTCGTTAGAGGGTCTGAGCACGCGCGATCCCTGCTAGGCGCAAGGGGAGATCTGTTTGTACCGAATCCTCCTTGTCTGCGACTCGCTGAGCATCGGCGGCGCTGAGCGGCACGTCATCGGTCTCGCTGCTGCGCTGCGGCGCCGCGGTCACGACGTAACGATGGCGTGCTCCATCGACGGACCTCTTGGACATCGCCTGGCCGACTCTGGCATCGCACTCCACGCGCTCGCCGACCGCCTCGTGAAGCGGCGCGCTTCGATCTCTTACGCCCGCCTCCTCGACCGACTCATCCGGGGGAGGCGCTTCGACCTCGTGCACGCGCACATGCACGCGAGCGCGGTCGCAGCCGCGGTCATCAGCGCGCGGCGCAACGTGCCACTCGTCATAACCGAGCACAGCGAAGCGTCCTGGCGCGATGAGCGGGCACGACAGACCAGCCGGTCGACGTACCGGCGCGCGGAACAGGTGATCGCGGTATCGAGCGCCATCGCACGCCGGCTGAAGAACGAAGATTTCGTCCCTGCCGGCCGCGTGGCAGTGATCCGCAATGCCCTCCCGCCGGTCGAGGAGACCCGGGAGTGGCACCACCCGCTCATCGGTCCATCCCTGTCGGGCGAGCCGCTCATCGGCACGGTCGCGCGACTTGTACCGGAGAAGGGCATCGCCTGCTTCCTGGATGCCGCGGCCTTCGTCTCGCGTGCCCTCCCACGCGCGCGCTTCGTGATCGTCGGCGATGGTCCCCTTCGCGGGGAGCTCCTGGCCTCCGCGGCGAAGCTCGGGCTCGCGTCTCGTGTCCACTTCCTCGGCGCACGTCTCGATGGCATGCGGCTCATCGCGGAGCTCGACGTCCTCGCGATCCCGTCGCTCAGCAACGAGGGCACACCGCTCGTCACGCTCGAGGCGCTGTCCGCCGGCGTCCCCGTCGTCGCGAGCGCGGTAGGCGGCATTCCCGAGCAGGTCAAGGGGTTCGAGCGCGTCACTCTCGTGCGCCCAGGCGATGCCGGTGCGCTGGGGCGCGCGCTCATCGAGATCGCGAAGGTCGCTCGAAGGAAGTCACCGTCCACCGGGCACCCGCGCGCGATCGAGCTCCTCCCGGGACACGAGGCGATGGTGCGCGAGACCGAGGCGGTCTACGCGCGTGCGTGCGCGCGAAGCTGGCACGTCCCAGCGACAGCATCGGTCGCGGTCCGGGGGCGATGGCTCGCCCGCTGACGATCCGGCAGTCCTTTCCGGGGCTCTGGCGGATCGCACGTCATTTCTGGCCGCACCTGCGCAAGCAGCGGCTCCTCGTCGCCGGATCGGTCGGCGCGCTGTTCGCCCAGGTCGGAATGCAGCTGCTGGAGCCGTGGCCCCTCAAGGTCGTCTTCGACCGGGTCATCGTGCCGCCGAAGAGCGGATCCGGGATCGCGTTCGTCGACGCGCTCGACCCCATCGTGGTCCTGACCCTCGCCGCGATCGGGCTCGTCGCCATCACCGGGCTGCGCGCCCTGGCGTCCTATGCGAGCACGGTCGGCTTCGCGCTGATAGGAAATCGCGTTCTCACCGACGTGCGCGCAGAGCTGTACCGGCATCTTCAATACCTTTCCCTGTCGTTCCACACCCGGAAAAAGAGCGGAGAGCTCGCGCTGCGCGTGATGAGCGACGTCGCAGTGATAAACGACGTCGCCGTGACCGCGGTCCTGCCCATCGCCGCGAGCGCTCTCGTGCTCGTCGGGATGATCGGGCTCATGCTCTGGCTTCGGTGGGAGCTCGCGTTGCTGGCGCTCGCGATCGCTCCACTCTTCTTGATCCGCACGAAGCAGCTGACCGGGCGAATCCAAGAAGCCTCGCGAAAGCAGCGACACCGCGACGGAGCCATGGCCGCGACCGCCGTCGAGTCGATCGGCGCGATCAAGATCGTTCAAGCGCTCTCGCTCGAGCGGGTCTTCGCCGAGGCGTTCTCGAGCGCGAACACGCAGAGCCTTCGCGCGGGCGTGCGCGCGAGCCGACTGTCGGCGAGCCTCGAGCGCAGCGTCGACCTGCTCGTCGCGATCGCGACCGCGCTCGTCCTGTGGTACGGCGCGCGCCTCGTCGTCCAGCACGCGCTCACCGCCGGCGATCTGCTCGTCTTCATCAGCTACCTCAAAAGCGCGTTCCGGCCGGCACGCGACTTCGCGAAGTACACCGGTCGGGTCGCGAAGGCGACGGCCGCAGGCGAGCGAGTCCTGGACGTCCTCGAGGAGACGCCGGAGGTGCGCGATCTTCCCGGCGCCCGGCCGGCCTCGACGTTCACGGGTGTGGTGCGATTCGAGCGCGTGAGCTTCGCGTATGAGCCGGGCCATCGGGCACTCGAGGATGTCTCGTTCGAGGCGATACCCGGGCAACGCGTGGCCGTGACGGGCGTCTCCGGGAGCGGCAAGTCGACGCTCGTCAGCCTCGTCCTGCGGCTGTACGAGCCTCAGCACGGCGCGGTGATGATCGACGGACGGGACGTCCGCTCCTACACGCTCGCGTCGCTCCGCTCGCAGATCGGCGTCGTGCTCCAGGACACGGTCCTCTTTTCCGCGAGCGTGCGCGACAACATCCGCTACGGCGCGCCTGATGCGACGGCGGGGGAGATCGAAGCCGCGGCGCTGCTCTCCAGCGCGCACAGCTTCATCGAGGGCCTGCCGAACGGCTACGACACGATGGTCGGTGAACGCGGCGTGACGCTTTCGGGCGGACAGCGGCAACGCATCGCGCTCGCGCGCGCCGCCGTGCGGCGCTCCTCGATCCTGATCCTGGACGAGCCGACGACGAGCCTCGACGACGAGAACGCGCGGGCCGTCGTCGACGGCCTGGAGGCGATCGCGCGCGGCCGGACCACGCTCCTGGTCAGCCACGACCTGGACCTGGTGTCGCGGGCGGACCTCATCGTCTTCCTTGATGCCGGGCGCGTGCTCGAGCACGGCACGCACGACGAACTCATGCGGGCCAACGGGCGCTACGCGTTCCTCTACCGGCTGCAAGTCAGGGCGGAGCGCGAGGCCGCCGCGGTGGGTTTCGGCAAGTGAGGATCCTCTACGTCAGCTCGGACCTCGGGATCCCCGTCCTCGGGCATCGCGGCGGTTCGATCCACATTCGCAGCCTCGTCGAAGCCTTCGGCCGCGCGGGGCATTCGGTCGTCCTCGCGTCGCCGCTTCTCACCAAGTCGCCGTGGGATCGGCCGGCTCGGGTTGACGTACCGATCGTTCACGTACGACCGAGCGCGGTCACCGCTGCCGCGGCCCGCTCGCTCGACGCGTTCGAGGTCACCGTGGGCGCGCCGAACAACTTGCCTGGTGAGGTCCTCCGGATCATGTACGACGACGACTTCGCGACCGCTCTGCGCGAGTGCTGTCAGGGATCCCGACCGGATGTGATCTACGAGCGGTGCGCGATATACGGGACAGCGGGCGCTCGGGTGGCGCGCGAGATCGGCGTCCCGTTCCTCCTCGAGGTCAACGCGCCGCTCGCGCTGGAGGACCGCACGTATCGGGGACGCAGCGGCCTCGAAACGCTGGCCTCAGCGGCCGAGCGCTGGACGCAATCGCAGGCGGACGCGGTGTTCGTCGTCTCGGCCGCGCTGGGCGCGCACGTGGTCGCACAAGGCGTGCCGGCCGAGCGTGTCCATGTGGTGCCGAACGGCATCGACACGGACCTCTTCCGGCCAGGGCCGCGGACGCACGCCATCCGCGAGCGCTGGGGTGTGGACGGTGAGCCCCTGCTGGGTTTCGTCGGCGGCTATCAGCCGTGGCATGGTGTCCAGTTCCTGCCCGCGCTCCTCGAACGTCTCCTTCCCCGTCATCCCCAGCTCCGGCTCGTGGTCGTGGGCGATGGACGCGGCCGCGAGGAGCTCGAACGCGAGATCGAGGCCCGTGGGCTCGGTGCGCACGCCCTGCTCACGGGCGCGGTCCCGCATGAGGAGGTCCCGTCGCTGATCCGCGAGTTCGATGTCGCCGTCGCGCCGTACCAGCGACCGCCCCATGCCTTCTACTTCTCGCCGCTCAAGCTGTTCGAGTACATGGGCTGCGGCGCCGCGGTCGCCGCGCCGCGCCTCGGGCAGATCGAAGAAGTGGTGCGAGACGGTGAGACCGGACTTCTCTATTCGCCATCCGACCCCGACGCACTCGCAGAGACATGCGACCGGCTCCTCTCGGACCGGGACCTCGCGCGACGTCTCGGTCTCGCGGCCGCCGCCGAGGTGCAGCGCAGCTACACGTGGGATCAGAACGCGGCGCGCGTCGCGCGGATCGCGGATGCCCTCGTTACGGAGCGTGCGGTCTGATGATGGTTGGCCGGATCGCCTACGTCGTGAATACGTTCCCGAAGCTCTCCGAGTCGTTCATCGCCGGCGAGCTCGCCGAGCTGCGGCGCCGCGGGATCGAGGTGATGATCCTGTCTCTCCGCCCGCCCGGTGAGAGCCTTCGTCACGAGGTCGTCGAAGAGGCGGGTCTCGACACGCGGACCGTCTACGACCGAACCGGGTTCGTGGCGACGCTGCGACGGTTCGGTCCCGATCTGCTCCATGCGCACTTCGCCAACGAGCCGACGGCGGCGGCGGCCGAGCTTGCGACCGAGCTGCGGATCCCGTTCACGTTCACCGCACACGGCCACGACATCTACCGAAGGGCACCCGATGACTTCGGCGCGCGCGCTGCGCGCGCGAGCGCGGTCGTCACTGTGTCGCAGGCGAATGCGGCCTATCTCGCGGGGCACTTCGGCGTGCCTGCCAGCAAAGTGCGAGTGATCTCGTGTGGCGTCGATACCGCACGCTTCCGACCGAACGGAGCGGCCGCGGCGCCACCGTGGATCCTCTGCGTTGCCCGGCTCGCACCGGTGAAGAACCACGGCGTGCTCCTCGAGGCCTGTGCGGCCCTCCGCGCGCGCGGCGTCGAGTTCCGCTGTTTGCTCGTGGGCGACGGTCGGGCACGCGGCGACGTCGCAGCGAAGCGTTCGCGACTTGGCCTCGAGAGCGAGGTCGACCTGATCGGCGTGGCGACCCAGCGCGCCGTCCTTTCGCTCTGGCAGCGAGCCACGGTCGGCACGCTCGCGAGCGACAGCGAGGGTATGCCCGTGAGCCTGATGGAAGCCGCGGCTTGCGGAGTCCCGGCGGTGGGCACCGCCGTCGGTGGCGTCCCGGAGCTGATCGACGACGGCTTCACGGGTCTGCTCGTCGCGCCGGGCGACGCTGACGCGCTCGCGGCCGCGCTCGAGCTGATCCTCAGCGACCACGCCCTGGCGGCGCGCCTCGGAGCGGCCGCGCGGCACCGGGCGGAGACGCGCTTTTCCCTCGCGGGACAGATGGACCGGCTGCTCTCGCTCTGGGAGGAGGTGCTCGCGTGAGGATCGAAGTCAGCGACCCCTTCGATGCCGCGGGCGACCCAGCGCTGCCGACGGTCGCGCGTGCCCTCGACCCGCGCGAGGCGCAGCATCAGCTCGGACGCCGCCTCCCGCGCCTCGCCGGTCACGACGGGTTCGCGCGGGTACACGCGATCCGCGTGACCCGGCACCGGCCCGGGCGGCGATGCGTGATCGAGTACGACCTGGAGGTCGAGCGTCCCGGAGCAGCCCCCGAAAGCGCGACGCTCATCGGCAAGGTCCGCGCTTCGCGCTTTGGGCTCTCGGGGTACCGGCTTCTGTCCGCGTTTTGGGAACGCGGTTTCGACTCCGCCAGCGCGGATGGGATCTCCGTGCCCGAGCCGATCGCGAACGTCGCGAAGTTCAAGATGTGGCTGCAGCGAAAGGTTCCGGGCCGGGCGGCCACCGAGCTCCTCCCCGCAGCAGGTGGCGTCGAGCTCGCGCGGCGGATCGCCGAAGCGGCGCACAAGGTGCACCGCGCGCGCGTGCCCATGCCCGCGCGCCACACGATGGCCGACGAAGTGCGCATCCTTCGCGAGCATCTCCCGGCGGTGGCCCGCGATGACCCGCGGCGAGCCCGCCGCATCGATTCGCTCCTCCTCGCGTGCGAGCGTCTCGCGCGGACGACTCCGCCAGCGCACGGGATCGGGATCCACCGCGACTTCTACGCGGACCAGGTGACGGTCGACCGCACGCGCCTCTACCTGCTCGACTTCGACCTCTACTGCGAGGGCGACCCCGCGCTCGACATCGGCAACTTCATCGGACACGTCACCGAGCAGAGCCTGCGCACCTTCGGGCGCCCCGACGCGCTCGCTGCTCGCGAAGTCGCGGCGGGGGAGCGCTTCGCCGAGCTCGCGGGCGCTGGGGTTCGGCCGGCGATCGCGACCTACACGCTCCTCACGCTTGCGCGACACGTGTACTTGAGCACGCTCTTTCCCGAGCGCCGGCCGTTCACCGGGGCGCTGCTCGAGCTCTGTGAGGAGCGCTTCGCGGACGCGCTCGCAGGTCGGGATGAGGCTCGATGCGCCTGACCGTCGTCGGTGCCGGATACGTCGGCCTGGCCAGCGCCCTGGCGTTTGCCGCGACCGGTCACGAGGTCGTCTGCGTCGAGCGCGATCCCGACCGGCTCGCGCTCCTACGGCGGCGGGAAGACCCGCTCGGAGAGCCAGGCGTCGCCACGCTTCTCACGAGCACTCGCGCGCGCTTCGTGAACGCCGACCCCGAGCTGGATCGCGCCGAGCTCGTGCTTGTCGCGGTCGGTACGCCGATGCGGCGCGACGACCATGCCGACCTCGCTCAAGTTCATGACGCCTGCCGGGTGCTCGCGGTCGGCACGCGGACCGGAGCGGTCGTCGCGATCCGTTCGACCGTACCCGTCGGGACCTGCGACCACCTCCAGGCGGACGTGCTCCCACATCAGCTCGTGGTCTCGAACCCGGAGTTCCTGCGCGAGGGACGCGCCATCGAGGACACGACGGCGCCCACCCGGATCGTCGCGGGCGGTCCGCCAGCGGCGCGACCGGTCATCGAGGAGCTCTACGCCGGCATCCGCGCGCGATCAGCGGCGCCGATCCCGCTTCTCTGGACGACCAGCCGCAGCGCCGAGCTCGCGAAGTACGCGGCGAACGGCTTCCTCGCGACCAAGCTGAGCTTCGTGAACGAGGTGGCGAACCTCGCGGACGTGGTCGGCGCCGACGCCGGTGCGGTCCTGCGCAGCATGGCGCTGGACCCGCGCATCGGCGCGGGCCACCTGCGGCCCGGACTGGGCTGGGGCGGCTCGTGCTTTCCCAAGGACACCCGGGCGCTCGCCGCGCTCGCAGCGGGCGAGGGCTACGACTTCATCGTCCTCAAAGCCGCGATCGAGCAGAACAACCGTCAGCTTGCGGAGTTCGCTGGGATGATCGAGCGCGAGACGCCGGCGGGCCCGACGATCGGGATGCTCGGCCTGGCCTTCAAGGCCGGCACCGCGGACACCCGCGAGTCCCCGGCGCTCGCGCTGGCCGAGCGTCTCGCGCAGACAGGCAAGCGTGTGCATGCGTACGACCCCGCCGTTCGCAGCGTGCCATGCGCAGCCATCGCGCGCGTCGACGGCGATCCGCTTGCTGCCTGCGTGGACGCCGACGCTGTCGTGATCGCTACGGACTGGCCCGAGTTCGCGTCGCTCGACCTTCCCGCGCTACGCGCAGTGACTCGTGGCGACCTGATCTTCGACGGCCGAGGGATGATCGATCCGGCTCGCGCAGATGCAGCGGGGTTCCGTTATCGAGGGACGGGACCAACGAGCGCTTTTGGCGGCGCGGCCTGACGCGAGCGGACACGGCGACCGGCGCGACGCGAGCCGCGGGCGCCAGCGCCCAGGCGGCGAACACGAGCCCGAGAACGATGAGCACGATGCGGGTTCGCGTGACGGTGGATCATCTCGACGCACTGGCGCGACCGCATCCGGTCGCACGGCTTGCCGGTCGGACGGATCGAACGAGCGCTGGCTAGAATCCCGCCTCGGCTCCGGGCGCATGAGCCCGACCAGTGGGAGGTAGCCTCGTGGCTCGACTCCGTGTCGCTGCCGCATCGGTGGCCGTCGTCGTCATGCTCGTCGCGATCGCGCTCGCAGGCGCGCCCGCCGCGGCCGATCCGCCGTCGTTCCTCGACCGGGCGAACGGCCATCCGCACCTCGACAACGGGAAGGCCGTCGCGCACGCATCAGGGGGGAGCGAGGTCTCGTTCGACGAGGCGCGCGCCGAGGGCGCCGACGCGCAGGGATCCCGGGGGTCGGCCGACCTGCCACCCGACGCCGCCGCGTCCTCGCTCGGCTGCGCGAACCGCGGGACCGTGACGAACCCGCGGGTGAACCGCGACTGCACGCTCCGCCGCCAGGCTGAGGAGTTCGTCGTCGTGAACCCGATCGACGCGAACAACGTCATCGCCGGCACGAACGACAGCCGCGTG